>Ga0265293_10003087_pt1 | contig 31695 bp, 11 predicted proteins | sample Munlanlewell138R_FD_192505 | JGI IMG/M metagenome (GOLD analysis project Ga0265293, IMG submission 192505) | Leachate microbial communities from a municipal landfill in Southern Ontario, Canada - Leachate well 138R | ecosystem: Engineered > Solid waste > Landfill > Unclassified | place: Canada... | reverse complement strand
TGTACTGGTACTCTTCATCATCGCAGGGATCTACTCCATTTACGGGGGTCTGGCATCAGTAGCCTGGACCGATGTGTTGCAGGTCGTTTTCCTGATTGGTGGCGGACTGGTTACGGCCTACTTCGCACTGGAAGCAGTTTCCGGTGAAGGGAAAGGTGCATGGGATGGTATGTCTATCATCTTTGAGAAACTGAAAAGCATCCCCAACGACACCCATTTCAACCTGATCGTCGACAAATCGAAATCACCCGATGCCTTCCGTGATCTGCCCGGTATCGCCGCCATCGTGGGTGGGGTGTGGCTCACCAACATCGGCTACTGGGGTTTCAACCAGTACATCATCCAGAAAGGTCTGGCCGCCAAGAGTATCAACGAGGCACAGAAAGGGCTCATTTTTGCCGGCTTCCTGAAGATATTGATTCCCTTTATCGTGGTGATCCCCGGCGTGACTGCCTTTATCATGTTCAACTATCCGCAGGACATCCCCGGCATCCAGCAGGGTTATTTCGATCTCTCCGGGTCAATCAACGTCTCCGACGATGCCTACCCATGGCTGATCCGGAACTTCGCACCCATTGGGATCAAAGGACTCTCCTTCGCGGCACTGGCTGCCGCTGTGATCTCTTCGCTGGCATCGATGCTGAACTCCACCTCCACCATCTTCACGATGGATATCTACAAACAACACATCAAGAAGAATGCCACCGACAGGCAGCTGGTACGCATCGGTCGCCTCACCGCCTTCCTGGCACTGGTGATCGCCATCATCGCCGTAGAGCCGCTCCTTGGAGGACTGGACCAGGCGTTCCAGTACATCCAGGAATATTCAGGCTTCATCTATCCGGGCATCATCGTGGTCTTCGGTCTGGGACTTCTCTGGAAGAGAGCCTCTTCAAAAGCAGCCATCTGGACCTCGATCCTGACCATTCCGATGGGGGTGCTCTTCAAGATCGCACTGCCTGACATGCCGTTCCAGTTCAGGATGGGTTATATCTTCATCATCCTGTTCGTCATCTTTGTTGCAATCACCTATGTGGACAACGCTAGGATAGCTGCTGAGAAAGCGACGGGCGAGGATCGCAAAAAGATGCTCAAATGGGCCCGCTTCACACTCTTCTTCGCACTGTTGTTCATCCTGTCGGCCGCAATCCACAAGATACTGCTCGTAGCAGGCAACACCAACGAATGGGTGATCTACCTTGAGAACATCGGATTTGAAGCCTTCTTCTTCTTTGGATCACTGATCTTGTCGGTTTCACTCTTCTTGTTCTCCAATGCCAACGATATCTACAAGGATGAGAAGGCTGTACCTTTCGACCTGACACTGTTTAAGACAGATAAGGGATTTGCATTGGGTGCCCTGGGCATCTGTCTGCTGGTGACATTGATCTATCTCTTCCTGTGGTAATACAGCAAACCGTATCAATCGGTTGATGCAATATGATCAAGCCATTTAGCGGCAGCTATCTGGCTTGATTTTTTTTAAAATCATCTCACCATGCGAAAAGTGCTTCTTATCATCAGTATCATCAGTATTATACCTTCTCTTTTGGGGTGTGGGAACAGACCAAATTCTCAATCGTCCAATAGTGAGATTACGGTCAACACTCTGACGAAGGAGGGTGCCTGGTGTTGGTTTGCCGATCCCCGTGCTCTGCACTACCGGAATGATCAGGGAAACATCAACCGCACCTATATTGGGTACATTGATGTACATGGATCGATCAAAGCCACACAAATAGATCATCTCACGAACTGCAAAACGGAGGTGTTGATTCGCTCCTGGTTTCAGCCTGACGACCACAACAACCCCACTTTCCTTGTCTTGCCCGACGAACGGATCATGATCTTCTACTCGCGTCACACCGATGAATCCTGTTTCTATTATCGAGTATCACGCGAACCGGGAGACATCACAACACTCGGAAAAGAGATGCGGTTGGAGACAGATCACAACACCACCTATCCCTCACCCATTATACTCACCGATGATCCGGAACATATCTACCTCTGCTGGCGCGGAATAGGATGGCACCCCACCATTGCACGACTGACGCTCCCCGATGAGCAAGACCGGGTGGCTTTCGACTGGGGTCCCCATCAGATTGTCCGTTCCATGAAAGGAGCCCCGGGGGTAAGACCCTACGCCAAGTATGCCAGCAACGGCAAAGACAGGATCTATCTAGCCTACACCACTAACCACCCTGACAACCAAAGCGAGAACTGGATCTACCTCAACAGCATTGATATTCACTCCTACGAGCTGAGCGATATCACAGGGAATATCCTTTCTCAGATTGGCAGTTCACCCCTGCATGAGGTTGACATCAACCCCCGGTACCGGGAACAACACCCCTATGCAGTGGTGGACAGCACCCATGCACGCAACTGGATCTGGGAGCTGGTGCTCGACCAGGAGGAACATCCCGTGATTGCCATGGTAGGCATCGATTCTTCCAAAACGTCGCACGACTATTACCATGTGGAGTGGACAGGTAACCAGTGGAAGAAAACATTCCTCTCCAACGCCGGAGGTCATTTCCATCAGTCGCCCGACATCGAAAAATGTTACAGTGGCGGTATGACCATCGACAAGGATGATCCGCGGGTGATTTACGGATCGGTGCCTGTGAAGGGTAAACATGGGAATGTGTACGAACTGGTAAAGTTCACCGTTGCAGCTGATGGAAGCAAGCAGACTACTGAACAGATTACCTTCGATTCTCCTGCCAACAACATCCGCCCTTATGCCATCTCAGGCCTGCAAGGAGCGACGTCACTGGCATGGATGCAGGGGGACTATTACGACTGGATTGTGAGCAAAGAGAGGCCGGAAGGTTTTCCTACTGCCATCCGCACAGCCATCTCCTTGCCGGAAGAGAGCAGTAGTCCCGAAGAGGGGTTGCTCTATGAGCATCACCATGAAGCCACTACACAGATGGAGGACACCATTCGGGTTGCTGCCTCAGAGGCATTCACCCTGGCGCTGACGCTTTCGTTTCCCACAGAGAAGGTTAGCGGAGAAATCATCCGATTTGCCGGTCTCACCTATGTGATCCCGGATGAGGAGATGTCCAAGCCCTACCTCACCGATGGCGTATCCCACTTTGAGAGTAGCAATATGCTGGCCCGTTCAGATAATTGGAAAAAACAGGACAGGGCAACCAACGGCAAATGGTACGCAGTTGAGAAGCTGCGTAAATTCAGGCTTGTGATCACTTATGAGGAGGGAACACTCCGCACCTACATTGACGGGTTGCTCGATCAATCAATCTCCCTGGAAAGTCTCGTGCTCAGCGAGGTGACTACGGGAGAGCCAAAAAGTATCATTGAGCAGTTATCTGTTTTCAACCGAGGACTCTTGCAAGATGAGATCAAAATGCTTCCTTAACTCTCAACTGAACCGGCAAAACGCTCCAGGTACTCCGTGGGACGCATGTTGAATTCCTTTTTGAAACAGGAACTGAAATATTTGGGATCGTTGAACCCCACCGCATAGGCCAGTTCAGAAATGCGTATCTGTCTGTTCTGATCCATGATGTGACAGGCAGCTTTCATCCGGATATTGGTGATGAATGCCGATGTATTCAGTCCGGTGAGCGATTTTAATTTGTTGTAGAGGGTTGACTTGCTGACCCCCATCTCTTCCGAGAACTGAAGCTGATCGAAGTTCGAATCATCGAGATGCCGGTTGACACAATCGATGGCTTTTTGCAGAAAGGTCTCATCGATATTGGTGATGTTCATCTCCTTCATATCGAACACCAGCTGGCTCTTGAAATCATGCGCCACACGTTCACGGTTCTTCAATAGATTTCTGATCCTGGCATGCAGCACATTCAGGTTAAAGGGTTTGCTGATAAACGCGTCGGCACCTGACTCATAAGCATCGGCACGATCTTTTTCATCGGTCTTGGCCGTTAAGAGGATAATGGGGACGTGACTGTACTCTATGTTGTTCTTGACCAATCGGCACAGTTCGACTCCGTCAATCTCGGGCATCATGATGTCTGACACAATCAGATCGATCTTCTCATGTTCCAGCATCACCAGAGCTTCTTTCCCATTGGTTGCGGTACTAACCTGGTAGTCGTTGTTCAACAAACGCTGCATCAACTCAAGAATATCCTCATTGTCTTCCACAACCAACACCCCCGGGAGATTGCCTCTTTTCACTTCATTGAGCGCATCTTCTACAGCAGGTTGCGGCTTATCAACGGTGCCCTCCTGCTCTTCGTGGGTGACAGGGAGATCTATTTCGGAATCATCGAAGTAGGAGATATCGATAGGCAGGATCACAATGAATTCACTCCCTTTACCGGGCTCACTCACCACCTCGATGCTACCATGCGAGAGGGTCACCAGATCTTTCACCAGTGAGAGACCAATACCTGTACCGGTTGTTCTGTGCTGCCGGTAATCTCCTTCGTAGAACCGTTTGAACAACATCTGTTGCGCCTCAACGGGGATGCCGGTGCCGTCATCTTTTACCGAGATGCGGATTTGATCCCTTTCCTCTGAATCATATAAAAGGGTGAGCTGAACAGAGCCACCTTCCCCCACATATTTGGCAGCATTGGAGAGAAGATTATAGAGAATCTTATCCAGCTTGTCCGGATCGAAAAGACCCTCAATCACCTCCGGATCACTTAGGAAGGAGAAATGCATTTTCTTCTTGCGGATCAGTGGGTAGAAAGCTTCGATGGAATTGCGGATAAACTCAGAGATATTACCATAGGAAACACGCAACTGCAGGTTTCCTGTCTCCGCTTTCCTGAACTCCAGGATCTGTTGCAACAAACGTGTCAGTCGGTTGATGTTCCGGGTGAGTGTTGCATAGAGACCCTCGTCGCGGGGTGCTGTTCGTTGTATCTCATCGACCGAAGCTGAGATGATGGTGAGCGGGGTCAATAGCTCATGGGTGATATTGGTGAAAAACTGCAACTTGGCATGGTTGAGTTCTTCCGCCTTCGATTGTTCAATTTCTTTGTATCGCAATTGATTGCGTAGCAGGACACGGTTTGTCACATTCCTGTAGATCAGGTAACCGACGGTTAAAAGCAACAGGAAATAGATCAGAAAAGCCCACCAGCTAAGCCAGAAAGGAGGCAACACCGACACCTTCAATTGTCTGGTCTCCTTGTTCCAGATGCCATGGAGGTTTGTGGACCGCAACAGAAAGGTATAATCCCCTGCAGGCAGGTTGTTGTAATGAGCAGCGTTGTGATTCGCATCACTGTATCGCCACTCCTGATCGAACCCCACCAGTTTATAGGCGTATCGGGTGAGCTCAGGATTGGTATAGTTTAATGAGGCAAAATGGATGCTGAAATTATTGTTGCGATGTTCAATGGTAATCTCATCGGTGAATGTGGGCACAAGTTTTGAAACGGTGCTTGCAATCTCAGGTGACAATTCCGAGAATGAACGATTCATTATTTGAATATCGGTGATGTAAAAAGGAGTGGGTACAATGTCAGCATTGATCTTCCCGGGTGAGAAACAGGCCAGTCCCTTGTATCCCCCAAAATAGAACCTGTCCTTGTGGCTGTATGAGGATTTGGGAATGAAAAAAATATCCTGCAAACCATCTGCAGTGCTAAAGATCCGATAACTCTCCAACTCATTCGTTTCATCAAACAAAAGCCTGGCCAGACCGACATTGGTACCAATCCACAGATTTCCCAGGCTGTCCTCCTGAATGGAATTGATCATGCTGCCCAGAATGGGTAAGCGGGGTGATTTGTCCACGAAACGGTCGGACACACTGTCAAAAAGATAAAGCTTCCCACTCTCTGCACCTGCCCAAAGACGATTTGAAGAGTCGAGGAAAAGGACATTAAATGTATTTGAGGTGACCAGGCCATTCTCTCTGGAATAGTTGCGGAAAACCAGCTCATCAGGTTTATCTGGATCACCTTCCACACTAATCAGGCCATGATTGATGGTGGCAATCCAAATTATGCCCTCCCTGTCTTCCATGATATGAAGCATGGTAGCATTGGCCAGTTCGCGTCCTTCTACAGTGATATGATCGAACGTCAATCCTTTTCCGTCACTGAGACGTAGGCCCAAGCCGGACTGGGTACCTATCCACAAATTCTGTTTCCGGTCAATGTAAAGTGATCGTATCCGGTTTTCCCGGATAAAATCAGCGTTGTTGGTAGTATAAGTCTTTACCGGTTCACCTTTGCGATAGTGCCACAAACCATCACCATACGTCGCGAATAAAAGATCATCCCCATTGAACGAACGAATATCATAGACAGTAGTCTGATTCAGCCCCCTGAATTCCGGCATCTCCAATTGCGGAACAATCGCCTTACTTTCGGGATCATAGAAAACGATGCCATAGGTGCCCACGCTCAGCCACATCTGGTCATGGCGGTTCAGATAGATCGATCTGATGGCGGCAGTGGGCATCTCGGGAAGCTGTACCTGGAAGAACTCGAATTTCGGTTTCAGGGTATTCGTATAGATGACCCCTCCCCCAATGGATCCAATCCATATGTTCCCGCTGTTATCAGCCACTATTGAATTGATTTCGTTGTTGGGCAAACGGTTGTTATCATTGAAAGTACTGTAATTGATGAAACTCCCCGGTTCTGTTTCGTTCATGATACTGAGTCCGCTACGGGTACCGATCCAGAGATTGCCTGATTGGGGATCCTCACAAATGTCATAAACAATGTTATCGGAGAGGCTGTTTGGGCGTGAGGCATCGTGCAGATAGGTTTTCCAGCTGAGTAGCTCAGGTTCGTAAGGATTTTCCAACAGATGCAACCCTCCTTCCCAGGCACCCACCCAGATTCGTCCTCTGCTATCCTGATAGATGACATGAGCTGAGTTTCGCGGATTGAGCCTCGGATAGGTGTAAATGTTGTTACGATTCTGGTCGAAGCGATAGAGACCGCTGTTCCAGGTGCCAATCCATAGCTCGTTGCGCTGATCTTCGTAGATTGATTTCACAGGAGCGTTAATCGGGGTGCTTCCCATATGGAGGGTTGTATGGTGTACAAAACTGTTGGATGCAGTGTCATACACAAAGAGACCATCATCCAGCCCGATCAGGATACGTCCCTCCTCCGTAATCAAGATGGCAGCCACCACTTTACCGGTACTGTTTTGAATGGGGATATCTTCAAACTCTCCCCGGGCCTTGTCAAAACGGTTGACACCATTGGAGGTGCCAACCCAAAGGTTCCCCCTCCCGTCGTCAGCCAAACAATAGATGTTGTTGTCGGTCAGATGGTGGGTATTGGGTAAGTCGGACCGAAACACGGTGATCCCATAGCCGTCGTAACGGCAGAGGCCGTTGCGAGTGGCAAACCAGAGAAACCCTTCCGAGTCCTGAAATACTTTCTGAACTTCACTCGTTGGCAAACCTTCTGTCGTATTCAAAGTATGAAAGTTATACCGTGGCATACTGTTTGCACCCGCTGAAGAGAGGGGAGGGAAAATGAAACAGATCACGATGAGGATAAAGGAAAAACGACACATAGATTCAGCCACTACAAATTAACTTTTACCAATTTAGCTCTATGCAAAAATAGTCATAAACTTTTAAATATCTTTTCATCTCAGGCCTTTATCAAACAACCAGAAGATCGCGAAGGGATCAATTCTTTAAATTTCCACCTTTTTGAATGATAATTTGAGTGACCATCTGATGAATGAGACTATCTTTATCGTTGACTTTATTGACCCAACGAAAACAGCGAAATGAAAAAGAGAATCTATAAAATATTGAATCGAATATGAACAGTAAGAAGCTATGGACTGCCATCTCATTTTTGGCGGTTTTATTCACATCAACAGCACAGACACCTGAATGGGAGAACCCGTCGTTATTCGGGATCAACAAAGAAGAGGCACGGGCCACGTCGATGCCCTACAATGCAGAATCACTTGCAGTATCAGACCAGTATGAGCAATCACCCTGGTACCTCTCGCTCAACGGAACCTGGAAATTTAACTGGGTACTGCGTCCGGCAGAGCGACCGGTAGACTTTTACAGGGATGATTACGACACCACGCATTGGGGAGAGATTGAGGTTCCCGGCAACTGGGAGTTGCAGGGATACGGCACACCCATTTACACCAACGTCCGATATGTCTTCCCTGCCAACCCACCTCACATACCACACGAAGACAACCCGGTAGGGAGCTACAAGCGAACATTCACCCTCCCCGATTCGTGGGATGGCAGACGTGTCTTTCTGCATTTCGAAAGCAGCGCAACAGCCATGTATGTCTGGATCAACGGTGAAAAAGTGGGATACAGCCAGGTGACCAAGATGCCGGCCGCATTTGACATCACCCCCTATCTGAAAAAGGGCAATAACACTGTTGCAGTAGAGGCATATCGCTGGAGCGACGGCTCCTACCTGGAAGATCAGGATTTCTGGCGTCTCTCAGGATTCGACCGCGGCATTTACCTCTATAGCACGGACCAGGTACGTATTCGTGATTTCTCGATCAATGCGGGACTCGATAACGCTTACAGGAATGGCACACTGGAGATTGAAGCAGAGCTGAAGAACTATCAATCTGCAAATGCAGCGATGCAACTGGAGATGGTACTCATCGACAACCAGGGCAAACAAATCCTCTCCCAGACGAAACCGGCAAACGTGAAAAGCAACAACAGCGGAGTTGTGCGATACAGCAACAAGGTTTCGTCCCCCCATCATTGGAGCAACGAAACACCTGTTCTCTATACGGTGGTGCTGAACCTGCGTGACGCTGCCGGCAAGCTGATCGAGTCCACATCTGCCAAAACAGGCTTCCGCGAGGTGGAGATCAAGGATGCGCAACTGATGCTAAACGGTAAGCCGCTGATGGTAAGGGGTGTGAACCTTCATGAGCACCATCAACACAACGGACACACAGTGGATCGCGAGACGATGCTCAGGGACATTCAACTGATGAAACAGTTCAACGTCAACGCCGTGCGGATGAGTCACTACCCACACAGCACCCTGTGGTACCAGCTTTGCGACGAATATGGGTTGCTGGTATGCAACGAAGCCAACATAGAGACACACGGCATGGGTGCAGAATGGCAGGGAGGATTCGACAAGAGCAAGCATCCCGCCTATCTCCCCGAATGGGCCGATGCGCACCGTGACCGCATTGTCCGCATGTATGAACGGGACAAGAACCACCCTTCGGTGATCATGTGGAGCATGGGGAATGAGTGCGGTAACGGACCAATCTTTTATGAGATGTATGAATGGTTGAAAGAGCAGGATCCGTCACGTCCGGTACTGTTCGAGCAGGCGGGACAGAACGAGAACACCGACATCGTGGCACCCATGTATGCCGGATTTGGGTCCATCAGGGAGTATGCATCACGCACAGATGTAACCCGTCCCTATATCATGTGTGAGTTTGCCCATGCCATGGGCAACAGCCTGGGTAACTTCCCGGAGTACTTTGAGTTGTTCGACACGGCACCCCACATGCAGGGTGGTTTTATCTGGGACTGGGTAGACCAGGGACTGGCCACCCGCGATGAGAATGGTCGTTTCTACTGGGCTTATGGTGGTGACTTTGGTGCTGCGCACTACACCCACGATGAGAATTTCTGCATCAACGGTGTGGTAAGCCCTGCACGGGAGCCACACCCCGGACTCTATGAGGTGAAAAAGGTTTATCAGGACATCTTATTCAGGAATAAGGAGGCCGAAAAGGGAATCATCACCATCACCAACCGCTTCCTCTACCACAACCTGAACCAGTTTGATTTCCGCTGGGAGCTGATTCGTAATGGAGAGCAGGCTGCAGAAGGGACTCTGAAGATAGATCTTCCTGCCGGGATGTCGAAAGATATCACGATTCCCCTCCCCAATCTTGCAGGCGATGAGGGAGAAGAATATTTCCTCAATCTATTTGCTACGATCCGCACGCCGGAACCGATGCGCTCTACCGGCCACGAGATCGCTCGTGAACAGTTTGCGATAGGTGCACAGAATTGGTTTTCAGCTCACAATGGTTCCAATGGGGAGGCTTCAGCTGAAATCAGCAGAGAGAGAGGTATGATCACCTATAACAGCGGTGATGTCACCATTCATTTTCGCGAGAACAGCGGTGAACTGGTTGCATACCAACACAAAGGGAAGACACTCTTGCGGGGAGCGCCCCAGCCGCAATTCTGGCGTGCCCCTACCGACAATGATTTTGGCAACCGCATGCAGCTCAACTCTTCGGTATGGCGCAATGCCGGAAACAACAAAGAGGTGATCGCGGTCGACGTGAAAGAGGCAGATGATGTGCTCACCATCATCACCACCTATCGACTGCACGATGTGTCGTCCAACTACACCATGACCTATACCGCCTCCCCCAACGGTAAGCTCCGCGTAGCAGGCAGCTGGGAAGCCGGCAGAGAAAAATTGCCGGAGATGCCTCGCTTTGGAATGCAGATGCGACTGCAAAAAGAGTATGACCTGTTCAGCTGGTATGGACGTGGACCCTGGGAAAACTATTCCGACCGCAAGAGTGCGGTGCTGATTGGCAGTTACAGCAGCAGCGTGGCAGATCAGTATGTTCCCTACGTCCGCCCCCAGGAGAATGGGTACAAAACTGATGTGCGCTGGCTCACCCTCACCAACGCAGAAGGCGAAGGAATTCGGATTGAAGGCTTGCAACCACTGGGGGTCAGTGCCCTCCACTACCTACCGGAAGATTTTGACCCGGGTTTCACCAAGAAACAGCAACACATCAACGACATCAATCCCCGCAATGAGGTGATCTTGCATGTCGACCTCAACCAACGTGGTCTGGGAGGTGAAGACAGCTGGGGCAGGCTTCCCCATGAGCAATACCGGCTTCTGGATAACCAATATGCGTATGGCTTTGTGATCAGCCCTGCGGGCAGATAATTCTTCAGCCCAATCATTTAATTCTCCGTTGGCTCATGAATCATCAATTTCATGAGCCAACGTTTTTTATGGCTCCATCATTTGTTCCTGAACCTCTATCTCTAAGAACTTCCATATCTCCTCCTCAACAAATAGAACAATGTTTACGTGAATGTCTATATTTCCACCTTTTTTAATGATATTTTGACTATTTAAATCTTTATTAAATCTATATTTGCGCTTAAATTGACCTTTTATATATTATTACCATATGTTTATGCGGAATATGTTAATCGATGTATAATCAAATGGAGCGTAAAGGAACACCATGCAATGATGTGATTATTTTAATTGAGATGATTTATTAATTACGAATGAATTCCATGAAACTATGAGCAAATTAAAAACTGTTATCACCGGTTTCTTTCTGAGTATTTGCATACTGGCTATACATGCTCAGACAACTGTCACAGGAACCATCACCGATGCGGGCGGAGAGTCTGTCATTGGAGCCAGTATTCTGGAAAAAGGAACGACAAATGGAACCGTATCAGACCTTGACGGACACTTCTCACTTCCTGTTACACCAGGAGCGATCCTGCTGATCAGCTACATTGGCTATATCACCCAGGAGGTAGCCGTAACCAATGAACATCTTCAAATTACGCTACAGGAAGATACCCGTGCACTTGATGAGGTTGTGGTGGTGGGCTACGGAACCCAGCGGAAATCGGATATTACCGGCTCTGTAGCATCAGTCCCGAAAGAGCGGCTTTCAAAAATTCCGGTTACAAACGTGATGCAAGCCGTACAGGGTGCCGTTTCGGGAGTTGTCATCCAACAGGTAACCTCTATACCGGGTGAAGCTCCCTCTACAATTGTCCGTGGCAGGGGCTCCATTACAGCCTCCAACGACCCCTACGTGGTGGTGGATGGAATACCCATTTCCAAAATGGATGGCTCGATCAATGACATCAATCCCAATGACATTGAGTCGATAGAAATCCTGAAGGATGCCTCGGCTACGGCAATCTATGGTATGAATGGCGCAAACGGCGTAATCCTGATCACCACAAAAAAGGGAATCAGCTCAAAACCAACCATCCGCTACTCAGGATATCTGGGAACGGAAGATTTTGCACACATTCCCGAAATGGTCTCTCCCGATGAACTAATCGCTCGTTACAAAGAGGGTAACCGCATCAATGGTTCTCCGATGTACGACGAGAACGTTAAATACCAATATGAGGTGGAGAACTACCAGAACGGACATGTCACCGACTGGATCGAAGAGGTATCACAAACAGGTATCCTGCAGAACCACAACATCAGCATCTCGGGGGGAACAGAGGGTCTCAATTATTATGTCTCGGGAGATGTGCTCGATCAGAAGGGGGTGGTGAAAGGCTACAACTACCGTCGCTTGTCCCTTCGAACCAACATAGAAGCTGACGTGACCGATTATCTGAAAGTGGGAACCAACTCATACATTGTCTCACACAACAGGGATGGTGGTAGGGCCAACCTGCTGAACGCCGAGGCGATGTCTCCCTACGGAAGAATGTATGAAGAGGATGGCTCCTACACCATCTACCCCATGTACGGAGAGACTTTATGGTCAAACCCCTTGCTGCCAACACTAACCCAACACGAGCGCAGACAATACAATGTGAACCTGAACGGGAATGCGAACCTTGATTTCGGTAAAATATGGGAACCCTTTACAGGACTCAATTACCAGCTTAATGCAGGATTCAGTTACAGCCCACGGCGTCAGAACAGGTATGCCGGCAAGGTGGTCAACGACCTCCTGGGTACTGCGGAGATATGGCATTATGAAACAGAAGCTTACACACTTGAAAACATCCTCACCTATGCCCGCGACATAGAAAAGCATCATTTTGATCTTACTGCAGTCTATGCAGCACAGCAAAGAAAATACAATGAAAACTATGCAAGGGCACAGGGCTTCGTCAACGATGAATTGGGTTGGAACAGAATGCAGGCAGGCGCCAGTTCCAATGTGAGCTCCTATGCTGATAAGTATGCAGCACTCTCGCAAATGGGCCGTATCAATTACTCTTTCGACAGTCGCTACCTCTTCACATTCACAGTGCGCCGTGACGGTTCATCAGTATTTGCAGAGGGTTTGAAGTATGGCGTTTTTCCGTCAGTGGCACTCGGATGGAACCTGCACAACGAGCAGTTTATGAGCAATCAAAATGCCATCAGCAACCTCAAGCTGAGACTTTCCTATGGTACGGCCGGCAACGAGGCTGTGGGTGTTTACAGAACATTCACTACCATGCGTGATGTGCAAATAGCCATGGGCGGCGAAACCAACATTGCCATGATAGCAGACAGACTGGGAAACAGCGACCTAAGCTGGGAAACAAAGAGAAGTCTGAACGTGGGTCTTGATTTCGGATTCTACCGCAACAGGATCAACGGATCACTGGATCTCTACAAGTCGAACAACTATGACCTGTTGCTCTCGCGCAAGCTTCCCGGCACCTCCGGTTTCTCGGAAGTGACGGCCAACATCGGGGAGACCACCAACAGCGGTATTGAGCTCACCCTGAACACGGTCAACATCGACAAGAACGACTTCAGGTGGAACTCCACCCTTGTCTTCTCGGCCAACAAAAACGAGATTGTAGATCTTTACGGCGACGGCATGGACGACATCGGCAGTGGCTGGTTCATCGGAGAGCCCATCGGTGTGATCCGCGACTATAAGAAAGTGGGGATATGGCAGGAAGATGAAATCGCTGCCAACGAACATCTCAACTGGGATCCCATCGCCAAGGCAGGTGATGTGAAGCTTGCCGACATCAGCGGTCCGGAGGGCACCCCCGACGGGAAGATTGACGACAACGACAGGAGCATCCTGGGACAGACAGCTCCCAAATGGACCGGTGGACTGACAAACAGCTTCACCTACAAGAATCTGACGTTAAGCTTCTTCATCCAGACAGTGCAGGGTGCCATGCGCAACAACACCCACATAGGCATGGCTTCCGATGAGTTGGAACGACGCAACAGCCTTGCCGACATCGGATACTGGACACCTGAGAACAAAAGCAATGAATGGCGCTCCCTGAGCAAAAATTCAAATCCTCACGGTTACGGGTTCCCGGTGAAAACCAACTATACCCGCATCAAGGATGTTACCCTGAGTTATGCACTTCCGCAAACCATGGTCGATCAGATCGGGCTGGGAGCCTTGAGCTTCTACCTGAGCGGACGCAATCTCTATACATTTACTGACTGGATCGGCTGGGACCCCGAAGAGAGGGATACAGCCCGCGGTTTGAATAACTGGGACATCAACTACCCATCGGTCAGATCTTTTGTATTTGGCATTAATCTCACATTATAATTCTAAGAAACTATGAAGATCAAAATATACTTCTTGATAATTGGGATTGCGCTACTCGGTACGACAATCTCCTGCAGTGATGACTTTCTGAATGAGAAACCCTACTCTTCCTATGCCCCGGAAACATTGACCGATGAATCGGGTGTGGAAGCAGCATTGAAAGGCCTGCATTACACATTCGGACAACTATGGACCTGGTCTGATCAGCAAGGATGGCTCTGTGTATGGCAGGTAGGAACCGACGTTGCTTCCCCGGGAGGCATCCAGGGTGTGGAGATCCCGTTTTTCAAGTATGAAGACCTGAATGCCGAGAATGCCGGTGTGAATTATATGTGGACCCAATCGTTCCGAATCATCAACAATGCCAACAATGCACTGAAAGCAATTGGAGAAGAGGGTGATCCACAAAAGATTGGCGAGGCAAAATTCTTCCGTGGTTATACCTATAACATGTTGGCAACGCTCTTCGGTGATGTACCACTGCTGACAGAACCCACCGCCTCGGCGAGAACCGATTTTGAGCGTACACCGGTCGCGACCGTGAATGAACAGATTGTAGAGGATTTGAAGTATGCCGCCGAACATCTTCCCGACATCAATGAATTGGTTTCTGAAAGCCGTGCCAACAAGTACATGGCAATGCAGACGCTGGGTGAGGTATATCTCCGTATTGGAAAACCCGATCTCGCAGAGCCAGTACTCACTTCAATTATCACCAGCGGCAAGTTTAGCCTGGTGAACGATCGTTATGGCATTGACTTCAACAAGAATAAGCCGGGTGATTACTATCATGACATGTTCATCCATGGCAACCAACGTCGCTCGCAAGGGAATACAGAGGCAATCTGGACATTCGAACTGGAGTATACGAAGAATGTGGCCGGCGGCTTCACAAATGCACCACAACACCGCAGGGTATGGGTACCGGCCTATCACAATGTTCCCGGTATGGCATACGAGGTGAATGATCCCACCGAAGGAAAAATCAGCGTCTATGGCGGTCGCGGTAACGGGCGCATGCGTCCCAGTGACTGGGTGAAGTACAAACTGTATGGCGAAGGTGACATCCGTAACTCTGAATTCAACATCACCCGCACCTTCCACTACAACGCACCCAATTGGAGCGCAACAATTGGCATCGATGCAAACGGGTTCCGAGTTGCTGCCGATTCACCCAATGCAGTTGAGGTAAGGAGTGTGAAAACCGGTGACAGGGTGGTCAATGCCCCGGGCGATTCACTGGAAGCCATGTTCCCCTATACCAGGAAATGGGATTCATATGATCCTGCCGATGGTTGGGGATGGACCTGTATCAAAGACTTCCCATTGATGCGCCTGGGTGAGACCTACCTGCTGAGAGCAGAGGCACGACTCGGGAATGGCAATGCAGCAGGCGCTGCGGACGACATCAACATCCTCCGAAACAGGGCCTTCAAAGAGGCACGCATTGAGATGAACGATCCCAACCTCGGGAAAGTATCTGCCGGTGAGATGAGTCTCGATTTTATCCTGGATGAGCGAGCCAGAGAGCTCTTCGCCGAAGAAAACAGACGCATGACGTTGATGCGTACCGGCAAACTGATTGAAAGAGCCACACTCAACAAGGAAAGCACCATTAAAGGAACAATCAGCGGGCTGGATCCGAGAATCCAGCTACTTCCCATCCCATTGAGCGAGATTCAACGCAACAAGGATGTGCAGTGGGAGAACAATCCCGGCTATTGATTTATTTTTCAAAAAGACAAAACTTACTGAAAGAATATTTTTTTCATAACGCATCTCCCCCACCGGGAGATGCGTTTTTATTGTGACATCGCTTCACATGACCCCCATTTTGACCTAATCTTAATCGTAACTGATTCTAATTTGCCTCGAATCTATTAGAACGAGATTAGAACCATATTAGAACCATATTAGAACGAGATTAGAACGAGTACCGAATGAGATCCAATCAAAATGAAAGCAAACAATCCAGATGAGAGAGAACTTCATTCATCTCAATATGATAAACGTGCGAACCTTGATCTATATATTTATATCACTCTATTTATGCATCTTTTCCTCTCTCTATAAACATCCCTGAAGATATTACCCATCACTAATATTCCCCCTTTTTTAATGATAATTGGAGTCCCTATTATGGCTCACAACCTATCTTTGCAGCATTCACTTAATCGAAAACTAAAATGAATTACAAATTATGCAAAGAAAACCTTGAATGAATAATTTCCTTTAAGATTAAATCTGTTCACCGTTTATAACTCAACTTGCCATTAGTCAATCGGCAAACAAATTTCTAAAAAATCTATGAACAAACTAAAAACATTCTTACTATTCACTGTCATAAATCTATTCTGTTTTATGACATATGCCCAGCAGACAGTCAGGGGCAACATTTCCGATGAATACGGAGATGCGATCATCGGCGCCAGTATTCTGCAGAAAGGGACTACCAATGGTACCGTAACCGACATCGACGGGAATTTCTCACTTTCGGCGCCCGATGGTGCCATACTACAGATCAGCTATATCGGCTACATCACGCAGGAAGTAACGGTTACCGGAGCAAGCCTGCAAATCGTGTTGCTGGAGGATACCAAAACACTGGATGAAGTGGTCGTCGTTGGTTTTGGTACACAAAGGAAGGTGAATCTGACCGGAGCGGTGGGAGTCGCCACTTCTGAGGACATTGAATCAAGACCGGTAAATACGGTATCTGATGCCCTTCAGGGACTTATTCCCGGACTCCAGCTGACACACAACGCCGGTGACATCGAATCCAGCATGTCGATACGTATCCGCGGTACAGGGACCATCGGTGAGGGCTCCAGCGACAATCCGCTTGTATTGATTGATGGCATGGAGGGCGACATCAACCTGCTCAACCCGGAAGATGTGGAATCGATCTCGGTGCTCAAAGATGCTTCGGCCTCTTCTATCTATGGATCCCGTGCTGCATTTGGTGTGGTTTTAATCACTACCAAGAAGGGACGTGAAGGCAAGACATCGGTCAACTACAACAACAGCTTCCGCCTTTCCAACCCTATAGGCATGCCGGAGATGATGGATTCCTATACCTTTGCCAACTACTACAACCAGGGTGCATTGAACGCCGGATGGGGAGCCATCTTCAACAATGAAACCATGAAGCGGATGATGGACTTTCAGGCTGCAGGAGGCACAAGCAGCGGTGGTTTGCTCACTGATGGCAATGTGTGGGGTAAACCGGCAGGAGACCCCTTCACTACCGGATACGCCAATACCGACTGGTACAATGAGTTGTACCGCGACAACGCACTCTCACAGAACCATAACCTGAGCATCAGCGGCGGCAACGAAAAACTGAACTATTACGCCTCACTCGGATATCTCAACTACAATGGGATGCTGAACCATGGTTCTGACGGTCAGGATCGGTACAATGCCTCCGGTAAAATCAGCTCACGTCTTGCCGACTGGGTAACCTTCAACTACAGCATGCGTCTGATACGTCAGGATATGCATCGCCCCACCAACTTCGGAGGTGGCTTCTATGAGAAGATTGGTCGACAGACATGGCCCAACCTGCCTGTCTATGACGAAAACGGGAATTATCACAACAGCAATGCTGACACCCCTGCAATGATGCTTGCGCTGGGTGGAGAACGTTTAGCTCAGACCGACAGAATCTATCAACAGGCAGCATTTATCCTGGAACCCATCAAGAATTGGAGGACTCATTTCGAATTCAACTACAGCATCAACAACCAGGATATCCGTCAGACAAGACTCCCCTACTACAACCACGATGTACAAGGGAACGTCATTGACACCCAGGGGACTTCGAGTCTCTACCAGGAATACCGGAAGGAGAACTACATGAACTGGAACATCTACTCCGATTATGCATGGACCATGAATGAGTCTCACAACTTTAAAACGATGCTCGGCTTCCAGGCAGATGAACAGAAGCAAAGCTTCTTCTCTGCCACCGGTTATGGATTGCAGGCGGAAGATTTGCCGGAACTCGATCTGATTTCGGGTGTTGATGGCAAAGGCGTTGAGCGTCCGGCAGAGATCTCGGGATACCGCAACCAGTGGTCGACAGCAGGTTTCTTTGGCCGTGTGAACTATGACTATGAAGGACGATACCTGGCCGAAGCAAATCTCCGGTACGATGGCTCTTCACGCTTCCGCAGAGGAAACAGATGGACCTGGTCACCCTCCTTCTCTCTGGGATGGAATATTGCACAAGAAGGTTTCTGGGAAGATATGGTGGATGTAGTCAACCAACTCAAGCTGCGTGGCTCATATGGTGTGTTGGGCAACCAGAGCACCAATGCCTGGTACCCCACTTACCGCACCATGACCATCAACCCACAGGCAGGCAGCTGGTTGCAAGGCGGGGCACGCCCCAACACTGCATGGGTGAACAACCTGGTGAGCACATCACTCACCTGGGAAACAGTACGCACCTGGAACATCGGTCTCGATTGGGGTTTGTTCAACAACCGGCTCACCGGTTCATTCGATACTTTTGTCCGCTTCACAGACAACATGGTGGGACCGGCAATGGAACTACCTGCAACATTGGGTCTCTCGGCTCCCAGCTCCAACAACAGTGACCTGAAGACTGTGGGGAATGAAATCACCCTCAACTGGAGGGACAACCTTTCCAATGACTTCCGCTATGGCATCACACTCAATGTACACGATGCAAGAACCTTTATCCGCAGCTACCCGGGTAACACCACAAAATCAATCTGGAACTTCAACAATGGACGTGAGATTGGTGAAATATGGGGGTATGAAACAGTGGGTATCGCCAAAACACAGGAGGAGATGGACGCACATCTGGAAGCAGTGGGCGGACAAACGGCCCTCGGTTCTGAATGGTCGGCCGGAGACATCATGTATGCTGACCTTGACGGTAAACCGGGCATCAGCTCAGGTGCGGAGACACTCGACGATCATGGCGACCTGAAAGTGATTGGTAACAGTACTCCTCGCTACTTCTTTGGTGCGGATCTGTCGGCTAGCTATAAAGGATTTGACATGCGTGCATTCATCCAGGGAGTGGCTAAACGCGACTATTTCACCGGCAGCCCCATCTTCTGGGGTGTTACCAGCAGTCAATGGTGGTCGGCAGCACTGGGTGCCCATCAGGACTATTTCCGCCCCAACGATATCGGATTGGAGGGAAGAGTGATACCGGCCAACACTGATTCATACTTTCCCCGCCCTGTATTTGGAACCAGTAAGAACCAACAAAGACAGACAAGATACCTGCAGGATGCATCATATATCCGCTTAAAAAACCTGCAGCTGGGTTACACCATCCCGGTTCATCTCACAGAGAAAGCAGGAATCTCCAACTGCCGAATGTTTGTTTCAATTGACAACCTGCTGACAGGCACAAGCCTGCTCAAGGTATTCGATCCCGAAACAATTGACGGTGGATATGAAAGCTATGGAAACGCTTATCCTCTGGCACGTACATTCTCTTTTGGGATTTCAACCTCATTCTAATAAACGCTAAACAATACACAGATGAAACCATTTAAGTATAAATATCTATATCACATCATTCTGGCGGCAATACTCTTTGCTGGCATCACCTCATGTGATGATTTTCTCGACAAGGAGCCCATGTCGAACATCTCCCCGGAAAAGTATTACTCCTCTGCCGCACAGCTGGATGCAATATTGATGGATCTCTATCCTCATATCCTGCCCAGCCATTCCAACTGGAGTTACGGCATTTACGGTGAAGACAACGGTACCGACAACCAAATCGGAGTGACAGCAAACAACCGCTATACTACTGATCGATGGTTGGTACCCAATAGTGAGTCTAACAACTGGGCGTTCAACCGCATCTATCATGTGAACTTTTACCTCACACAGACGCTGGAGAAGTTTGGCGAAAGCATGGATGGATCGGAATCAGTGATCAGCGGTAACAATGCGCATGTAAAGCACTATATCGGCGAAATGTATTTCCTCAGAGCATTGGAATATTTCAAGAAACTGCAGATGTTCGGTGATTTCCCGATCATCACGGAGCCGTTACCCGATGACATGGAAGTTCTTGCTGAGGCCAGCAAGCGTTTCCCTCGCAACGAGGTGGCCCGATTCATCCTAGATGATTTGGACAAAGCATACACATACATGGGTGATGTGGATTTCAATACCACCCGCATCAACAAAGATGTAGCCTTGTTGCTTAAATCAAGAGTCTCACTCTTTGAGGCTACATGGTTGAAAAATTTCAAGGGTACAGCCTTTGTGCCGGGAGGTGAAGATTGGCCGGGAGCTGAACAACATCCGAGCTACAGCTATCCCGCGGGAAGCATCGACAACGAGGTCACCTGGTTCCTGACTCAGGCCGCTGACGCTGCCAAAACAGTGGGTGACAAGTACAAAGGATCACTCACCCCCAATACCGGCACCCTGCAGCAATCTGAAGAGGATGCAGCCAATCCTTACTTTAACATGTTTGCTGATGAGGATCTCTCCGAATATCCGGAAGTAATGCTCTGGCGTCAGTATGCACGGGGACTTGTCACCCACAATGTCAACGCAGCAGCAGGCAGGGGTAACTACCGCATCGGTCTCACCAGGGGCTATGTCCAGAATTTCCTGATGGCGAATGGCACACCGGTATACACCAATGGCTCTTACGATGAGGGCAACGGTTATTACATGGGGGACCAAACGATTGCAGAAGTAAGAATCAACCGTGATACCCGTTTGTCGCTCTTCCTTAAAGAACCGGGACAGAAAAACATCCTTTTTGAAGTCAACAACCCGGAAGGAACAGAAGCGGTGATGACAGAGCCTTACCCAGCCATCACACTGGGTGATTCTGAACGTGGCTACGCAACCGGTTACGCACTCCGTAAAGGGGGTTCACTGAACAGGAAGCATTATGCCAACGGAGGCGGATACACTGCTTCAATCACATTCCGCTCTGTGGAAGCACTGCTGAACTACATCGAAGCCAGCTACCTCCTGAATGGGACAATTGATGCTACGGCTGCTGAGTATTGGAGCTTGATCCGTCAAAGAGCAGGTGTTGATCCCGACTTCAACAAGACCATCTCACTGACCGACATGAGCAAGGAAGCAGAAAACGACTGGGGTGCATTCACCGCGGGATCGGTAATTACTGACCCCACATTGTACAATATTCGTCGCGAGCGACGCAGCGAGTTGCTGGCGGAAGGATTCCGCTATATGGACCTTCGCCGCTGGCGCTCTATGGATCAACTCATTGACGAGCCTTATCACATGGAAGGATTCCATCTGTGGAACAGCCCCATGCAAGAGTGGTACAATGAAAGTGACCTGGTGTACAACGAGGGTACAAACTCCACCGTTTCACCTCCCGAGAAAAGTGAGTATCTGCGTCCTTTTGAACGTTACTCCGGTCAGGCCGGCTTCGAGGGATGCACCTGGAGAATGGCCCACTATTTGGAACCGATCATGATCAAACAGTTCCTGCTCACCTCTCCCAACGGGAATGATCCCACACAGTCGACCATCTACCAAAATCCATATTGGCCCTTGGAAGCTGGTGTTCCGGCAGAAAACTAATCGTTGAGCAATCAATGAGAAGCGCGTAGAAAGAGATCATCGGGAACTCTTTCTACGCCGTTTCAATTTTTATGTCTCGTTTCAAAATATTGCATTCATTATTTCTATCTTTGGGTACATATGAAATTGATGCCATGTTGAATAGATCAATTGACTCTCATTTAAGACCTGACAGCACATATCGCATACAAGCATGAACAAGAACAAATATGTTGCCCTATTGGCAGCAATAGTCGCTCAATTAATTGTCACCGGTTGCGTTGCACCTGACAAGGCAGATGGAGCAAAAAAACGACCTTTTGTTTCCAAAACCGAGGCACTCGGAATTCTCAACAAGGTTAACCAGTACTGGCAAACCAACAATCCCAAACATGGTGATGCGTTCTGGCACCGTGCTGCCTATCACACCGGCAACATGGCAGCCTATGAAGTAACGGGAAACGAGGAATTTCTCGCTTTTTCACATGCCTGGGCCGAACAGAATGAGTGGAAGGGAGCCAAATCTGACGCACGGGAAAACTGGAAATACAGCTACGGTGAGAGCGATGACTATGTGCTCTTCGGCGACTGGCAGATCTGCTTTCAAGTGTATGCTGATCTGTACAATCTTGATCCTGCTGATCATAAGATTGCCCGTGCATTGGAGGTAATGGAATATCAGATGGGGACACCACAGAATGACTATTGGTGGTGGGCCGACGGACTTTACATGGTGATGCCCGTGATGACGAAGCTGTATCACATTACCGGGAACAGTCTCTATCTGGAGAAATTGCACGACTATTTCACATTTGCCAGGGATCTGATGTACGATGAAGAAGCAACACTCTTCTATCGTGACGCCAAATATATCTACCCTGCACACAAGACAAATAACGGTAAAAAAGACTTCTGGGCCCGGGGCAACGGCTGGGTCTTTGCCGGACTGGCAAAAGTATTGAACCAACTGCCGGTAAGTGATCCTCACCGCGATGAATACATCCAAATCTACAGGGCCATGGCCTCCTCGCTGATGGCATCGCAACAGGATGAAGGTTTCTGGTCAAGGAGCCTGCTGGACCTCTCACATGCACCCGGATATGAAACAAGCGGAACCGCTTTCTTCCTCTATGGATACCTTTGGGGAATCAACAATGGCCTGCTATCGGAAAAAGAATTTCTGCCCGTAGTGAAAAAGGGATGGGAATACCTGAGCAACATCGCACTGCAGGAGAACGGTCTGGTAGGCTATGTGCAGCCTATCGGAGAGAGAGCAGACCAACACCGTAATGTGGGTCCTGAGACCACTTCCGATTTCGGTGTGGGAGCTTTCCTGCTGGCCGCTTCTGAGATGGTAAAATACAGCACCGCAAAAAGTGCTTTCACCCCGGGGGCAATCTGGCGCGACGACCAAGGAAATCACATCAACGCACACGGTGGAGGCATCCTCTCTCACGAGGGCAGATACTACTGGTTTGGTGAGCACAAAGGTGAAAAGTCGAACGCTGCACACGTGGGGGTAACCTGCTACTCATCAGACGATCTATACAACTGGAAATATGAAGGGGTAGCATTAACGGTGAGTGATGACCAGGAGAGTCCAATCGTAAAAGGAAGCACCATCGAACGTCCCAAGGTTATTTACAATGTCAAAACAGGTAAGTTTGTGATGTATTTTCACCTGGAACTCAAAGGTAGGGGATATGAAGCGGCCCATGTGGCAGTCGCGGTCAGCGACGAGGTCGTGGGCCCTTATCAACTGGTTAAAAACGGGAGGGTAAACGCGGGTGTATGGCCCATGAATATGACGGAGGAACAACGCAATTCGACTGTGCAGCCTTCCGACTTTGAAGACTGGTGGACTCCCGAATGGATGGAGGCCCTGAAAGATGGCTTGCTTGTTCGCCGCGATATTGAAGGGGGCCAGATGTCGCGTGACATGACCCTCTTTGTGGACGATGATGAGAAGGCATATCATATCTACGCTTCAGAAGAAAACCTCACCCTCCACATTGCTGAATTAACGGACGATTACCTTGATCACTCGGGAAACTACGTGCGGGTAGAACCGGGTGGACACAACGAGGCCCCGGCAATCTTCAAAAAAGATGGACGCTATTTCATGATAACATCGGGCTGCACGGGATGGGCGCCGAATGCGGCGCGTCTGCTGACTGCCGATCACATCATGGGGCCATGGACATTGCATCCGAACCCTGCTCGCGGAGATGATGCCGATCTCACTTTTCATTCGCAAAGCACCTTCATCATACCGCTACAGGGAAAGAAAGATGCTTATATATTCATGGCCGATCGTTGGAAACCCGACACCCCTATAGATGGCAGATACATATGGCTGCCGGTTCTATTTGAAGATGGGCTTCCTGTTCTCAAATGGTTTGATGAGTGGGACTTAACCATTTTTGACGAGCTCACTCCCGATTCTTCGGCCCCTGAAGAAATTGAAGGATACAACTTGGTGTGGCACGATGAATTCAACCAGGAAGGCACACCAGACCCGGCTATATGGTCATTTGAAGAGGGTTTCGTACGCAACCATGAACTACAGTGGTACCAGCAGGAAAATGCTCTTTGCCGTGACGGCCGACTCATCATCACCGGTCGCAGGGAGAAGAAAAACAACCCTCTCTTTGAAGCAGGAAGCAACGATTGGCGCAGCAGCAGGGAAGAGATTCAATATAGCTCCTCATCCATCAAAACAATGGGTAAGAAAGAATTTCAATATGGGCGTTTCGAGATACGGGCAAAGATTCCAACAGCCAGTGGCTCCTGGCCGGCTATCTGGACACTCGGTTCGGAGAAGGAGTGGCCCTCAAACGGAGAGATCGACATCATGGAATATTACCGCATTGAGGGAGAACCCCATATCCTGGCCAACGCAGCCTGGGGTACAGAGGAGCGATTCAAGGCCAAATGGGACAGCTCCGCTACACCCTTTACCCATTTCACCAAAAAGGATCCTCACTGGGCAGACAAATACCATATCTGGCGTATGGATTGGGATGAAGAGACCATTCAACTGTACCTCGATGATGAACTGCTCAACGAGATCGATCTTTCTGAAACTGTGAACGGGTCACTCGGTGATTTCAGAAACCCGTTCAAACAACCCCATTATCTGTTGCTAAACCTGGCAATTGGAGGACAACACGGTGGTGTTCCCGATGATTCGGCATTTCCCCTCCACTATGAGATCGATTACGTAAGGGTGTATCAAAAGAATTAAACATTGAAAGCTGTTGCGGACAACGTTTTAGAACTTAGATGTAATTTCTTATCGTTGCCATACAAATATTCACCATTAGACAAATTCAAACAAACAATCGCATGCGGAAAAATTTATTTATTATTGTGTTATTGCTGGTTTCAGGAATTGCTCCGTCACTACGGGCACAGGTCTCTTTCGGGAAGCCTGAAAGGATCAATGAAAACTGGAAATTTGTCCTGAATGACGTAAAAGAGGGTCAGGCAATTACGCTTGACGATACCCGCTGGCAACAGGTCTCTCTCCCTCACGACTGGAGCGTGAAAGGTCAGTTGAGCCCCACCCTGGCCAGTGCAACAGGCTACCTGCCGGGTGGGATTGGCTGGTATCGCAAGACAATCAATGTCCCCGCAGAAAAAGAGGGAGAGAAGGTATATCTCTATTTTGAAGGTGTCTACAACCGCAGCGAAGTGTTCCTAAATGGAGAATCACTGGGAAAACGTCCCAACGGTTATATCTCATTCATGGTTGATGCGACTCCCCATATCAGGTATGGAGAAGAAAATGTGATTGCCGTACGGGTTGATCACAGTCAATCGGCCGACTCACGCTGGTACACCGGCTCGGGTATCTACCGTGACGTCTGGATGGTATACGCCAACCCGGTACACATTGCCCAATGGGGTGTTTACGCCTATCCCGAAGCGACGAAGAAAGGGTACAGGCTGAACGTTGAGATGGACATCAACAACGAAGAGGAGCTCAACGCCTCATTAACCGTTGTAAATGAACTCTTCTCACCGGAAGGAAAGCTCGTGGCAAAATCGGCTAAGAAACTTGTCGCAAAACCGGGCAGCGAGAATAAACTGACAACCACTTTAAAGGTGAACAAGCCGGCATTGTGGTCCCTCACCGACCCGAATCTGTATGAGCTGAAGACCACCGTGCTGAAAGGGAAAGTGGTGACAGATCAAACCACCACCCGCACGGGATTTCGCACCTACACATTCGATCCCAACAAAGGTTTTGCACTCAACGGAGAGTGGATGAAGGTGAAAGGTGTCTGCCTTCACCACGATGCAGGCGTGCTGGGTGCGGCCGTCTACCGCGATGTATGGAAAAGACGCTTGCAAACGCTGAAAGAGATTGGGGTGAATGCGATCCGGACAAGTCATAACCCACAGGCTACTGATTTATATGACCTGTGTGATGAATTGGGCATCCTGGTCCTCAACGAGATGTACGATGAATGGGTGTTCCCGAAACGAAAGTGGCTGGAAGGCTGGAACGTGGGGACTCCCGGATTCCAGGGTTCTTACGATATATTCAAGGAGTGGAGCGAGATTGACCTGGCCGACCTGGTACGGCGCGACCGCAATCACATCTCAGTCTTTGCCTGGAGCATCGGCAACGAGGTGGATTACCCTAACGACCCCTATTCACACCCGGTACTTGGCGGAGAGAAGGCAGGATTCACTCAAGCCTCCTACGGAGGATACAATCCCGATGCACCCGATGCGATGGAGCTGGGGGATATTGCCAAACGCCTGGTGAAAGTGGTGAAAGAATACGATAAGGCACGTCCCGTGACGGCAGGCTTGGCCGGTGTAGCCATGTCGAACGAAACCGAATATCCCGGAGCGTTGGATATCGCAGGATACAACTACACTGAAAACAAATACGACAGTGATCACGAGAAATATCCCGAGCGGGTGATTTATGGAAGTGAAAACCGCCACGACATGGCTGCATGGAAAGCGACACGTGACAGGGAGCATATCTTCGGACAATTCCTCTGGACAGGAATTGATTATCTAGGGGAATCGGGCCGATGGCCTTCGAGAGGCTTTTATTCAGGGCTGCTCGACTTCGGAGGATTCATCAAACCGAGAGGCTATTTCAGACAGTCGCTCTGGTCGGACAAGCCGATGGCCTACCTGGGAACCTACCCTACTCCCGGAAGAGGGGCCCGCAGCCAGTCGAGGGATGTCTTGTCGCAGACCGAAGAAGGGAACGAATCGAACTACGTTGAAAGAGTACCGTCCATGGATGCATGGCCCATCTGGAACTACAGTGAAGGTCAATCAATCCGTGTGGTAAGTTATACCAACGCAGACAAGGCAAAACTATTACTGAACGGAAAAGAGGTAGGCGAAACAAAGGAGTATGACGATCAAACAGGTATTATCTTCTGGGACATTCCTTTCACAGCAGGCAAACTGGAAGTAGTGGGTCTGGATCAGGATAACAATCCCGTATCAGGTTATACCATACAGAGCTCCAAACGCCCGCATGCCCTGCAGGTTGTTCAGACAGCAGAACAGATCAACAAAGAGAACGGATTGGCCCATGTAGTGGTACAAGTAGTCGATGAAGATGGCGTTCCGGTGATACTGTCAGACAACGAAGTAACTTGCCATATTTCCGGTCCGGCCAAACTGCTTGGTCTGGAAGCAAGCAATAACAGCGATATGAGCGATTATACCGACAACCGGCATCGTGTCTTTCATGGACATATACTTGCATACGTACAAGCCACCGGTGTTGAGGGGGAAATAAAGATCAACTTCACCTCTCCTTGGTTGGAACCGACTGAGGTTACTCTGGTCGCTGAATAGCTGAATGGCTCAAACATTGAAACATCATTACTGAATCGAAACAAATCAATCCAAACATATATGAGCAAACGACTTACTTGTATCACAATGATTGTAGCTCTTGCCGCCACATTGACAGGAGTAAGAGCCGGAGATGGTTATGCACCGAACATTGCGGAGAAGGATTATGTAGCCTATCTATTCACCTACTTTCACGGGAACAGTGTGGAAGAAGAGCAGATATGCTTCTCGGTCAGTCTCGATGGTTATCACTATCGGGCACTGAACAACAACAGACCGGTAATTGATTCGAAGAAAATCAGTGAAACAGGAGGAGTCAGGGACCCACATATTTTGAGGAGTCAGGATGGGGAGACTTTTTACATGGTGGTGACAGACATGACCTCATCGAAAGGATGGGATTCCAACCGGGGGATGGTCCTCCTGAAATCGAAAGATCTTGTCAACTGGACATCGTCGACCATCAACATCCAGAAGAAATACCCGGGACAGGAAGAACTGAAACGGGTATGGGCACCCCAAACCATTTACGATCCGGATGCAGGCAAATATATGATCTACTGGTCGATGCAGCACGGCAACGGACCTGACATCATCTATTATGCCTATGCCAATTCAGATTTCACCGATCTGGAAGGTAGCCCCAAGCAACTTTTCTTCCCGAAAAACGGAAAATCCTGCATCGACGGTGACATCATCTATAAGAACGGAATTTTCCATATGTTTTACAAAACCGAGGGACATGGGAACGGTATCAAAAAAGCAATGACCGACAACCTCACCTCCGGCTGCTGGATTGAGCAGCCCGACTACAAACAGCAAACACGCCATGCCGTTGAAGGTTCATCCATCTTTAAACTGACCAACCAGGACAAATATATCCTGCTCTATGATGTGTATGGAAGGGGTGAATACCAGTTCTGTGAAAGCGTCGACCTCGATCATTTCAGGGTGATAGACAACGAGATCAGCATGGATTTCAAGCCTCGTCACGGAACTGTAATCCCCATTACCAGGCAAGAGCTGGAAGCTCTTACCGACAAATGGGGCATACCAGAGGGATTCGAGATACCTGCCACTCAGAACCCCGTCCTGACAGGATACTATGCCGATCCGGATGTACTTTATTCAGAAAAAACGGGTAAATATTATATCTATCCTACCAGTGACGGTTTTCCGGGTTGGGGAGGCTACTACTTTAAGAGCTTCTCTTCCGAAGATCTCAGTGAGTGGAAAGATGAAGGGGTAATACTCGACTTGAACGATGTTTCCTGGGCCGATGGCAACGCCTGGGCACCCTGCATCATTGAGAAGAAAACAGGCAGGAACAGTTACAAATACTATTATTTCTTTAGTGGAGGCAAGGAGGGAGAACCCAAGAAGATTGGGGTCGCCGTTTCGGACCACCCCACCGGTCCTTTTGTTGATTCGGGAAAACCGCTGATCGACTTCAAACCGGAAGGGGTGAAGGGAGGCCAGGAGATTGATCCGGACATCTTCTACGATCCGGTAAGCAAAAAGAACTACCTCTATTGGGGAAATGGCTACATGGCAGGTGCCCAACTAAACAAAGACATGGTTTCAATCAAAAGGGGTACGGTAAGAGAAATGACACCCGACCGCACTTTCCGGGAGGCAATCAACATCTTTTACCGGAACGGGCTCTATTACTTCCTCTGGTCGGAAGATGATACCGGCAGCCCGAACTACAAGGTGCGTTACGCAATTGCAACCTCACCACTGGGACCATTGCATATCCCTGCCAACAATATCGTCATCATGAAAGATGAAGCAAGGGAGATATACGGAACAGGACACAATTCGGTGTTGCAGGTTCCCGGAAAAAATGAGTGGTACATCGTCTACCATCGCATCAACAAGCATTCGTTGAACGACGGCCCGGGGTATCATCGCGAGGTATGCATCGACAAGATGGAGTTCAATGAGGATGGCAGCATCAGGCAGGTAACGCCATCTCTATAACCATGCAACTTAGCTTTTTACCCAACTGACAGCCAACTACTGAAAAAAGTTGTTTCCCCCTAAGCATGAAGTGCTCAGGACTCCTTTTTTGACTATTAATAGATTTCATAGTCGAATAACTCTTCCTACAGAGTAATTCATACCTTTGAAAAATGTAGAAGTGATTTCATCTCCTTGTGAATGCATCAGGGTGAAATCACTTCTTTCATTATTTCATTCCTCAAACCTTGCCTTATTATTTACAATAATTTGTGTGAATATCACCACAATTATGTAAAAATTGACTAAGCACCAGATTATTTCCATCACATTACAAAAAGAGGCTATCCACCATACAGCTTTTTATATAAGCATATTGTCCACCTAAAAAAGTCAAAAGTCCACCATGCACTATTAATAGCATCATACATTTGTAATCATGTTTTGATTAATCTTTAATGTTTTTAACTCATGAAAAGAAAAAAAAGAATTCATAAACTTTCTCTAGCCGGAATGGTAGCAGTTCTCCTTTGTCTATCATCTTGTGCAGAGCAATGGGGACAGATTGATCCTCCCGCAGGAAATCAAGTCTATCCAAGACTGGAACAGGTACTGAACCTGGGGTTCGAAGAGGACATAGACCCTGAGGCAATCATGCTTGCCGCATACGAGGGAGGAAATCTACCTCAGATCATCAATGATGATTCACTTGGAAATGTGCTCCAACTTGATGGTGGATATGCACAGTTACCGAATCCTCTTCTCAATGTGAAAGTACAAAATGCAGTATCGTTCACTTTCTGGGTCAAGCAATCGGCAGAAGACAATGAAGGAGCACTGCTCTCATTCCAAAATGTGGAAGGATCACAAAAGATGTTCTTCACGGCAAATGGCCAGATAAATTTCAATGGCGTTGATTTTGCACAGCACCAAAGTGAACCTTCACTTTTCACGTCTGAAGAATGGTATTACGTTGCCGTAGCAGTCACTTACACCGGCTATTCCATTCATGTCAACGGTGAGAAAGCGGCTGAACGGATTGTCACTAGCAGTGATGCCGATTATGCTTCATGGGAGGAGTTGGTTCAGTTCATGGCTACTGCCCCCTATCTCTACATAGGTAACGGTTCATCTCAGCAACCAGCAGAGTGGTGGCTTGAAGACCTTAAACTCTATCGCAATACCATAACCGGGAAGGAAAAAGCTACTCCGGTGAAAGGTGGTGGTGGCAATGCGTTTCAGGAGTTTATCACCGTTGGGGCGACCGACTTCACTACCGGTTGGTGGAACGCTTTCTCAGAAGTGGTAACTACTACTGGCAATGGCATTGTCCATTTCAAATTTAAAAACTTCAACTCAGGTGGTACGAACAACTGGGAGAACTGGTTGATTGTCATCACCAATGGCAAAGCATTTGAAGAAGAGGGCTATGCCGAACATGCTGTATTGCGTTCCGATGCATATGGCTGGGGTTCTGCCAATAATCCACCATCTGTGTTCATTTCTCTACCTTTTCGTTAAAAAATAACATTTTGTTTGTAGAAGAATCTCAAACGGAAAAAAGACAACGTGAAAAAAAATAACACCCTGCTGCAGTTCACTTTCATTTTTACTACTTGCCTGTCACTATTTTTGTTTTCCTGCAAACAAGTGCAACCATCATTTAGCCCGGAGGAGAAATTGAACCCGTGGATTGATGACTACGCTCCCCTCTCCGCAATGGAGCATTACAAAGAATGGGGAACATACAATGTACATGATCCGGCAATAAAAAAATTCGGTGATGATTACTACATCTATTCTACTGATGCCATCTTCGCGGAAAACCAGGAGAGAGCCAGGGAGATGAATGTACCGCTGGGAAACATCCAGATCAGGAAGTCCAAAGATCTTGTTCACTGGGAGTTTGTGGGATGGGCTTTCCCCGAAATCCCGGAAGAGGCTGTTGCCTGGGTACATGCCCACAATGAAGGCAGAGGAGCGACAAACATCTGGGCTCCCTATGTAATGAAACAGGGGGATAGATACAGGCTTTATTATAGTGTATCAGCATTCGGCAAAAAAACATCCTGGATTGGCCTGGCT
>Ga0265293_10003086_pt1 | contig 31701 bp, 31 predicted proteins | sample Munlanlewell138R_FD_192505 | JGI IMG/M metagenome (GOLD analysis project Ga0265293, IMG submission 192505) | Leachate microbial communities from a municipal landfill in Southern Ontario, Canada - Leachate well 138R | ecosystem: Engineered > Solid waste > Landfill > Unclassified | place: Canada... | reverse complement strand
ATACCTGAGTAGTTACCTAAATTTTAAAGTAAAATATTCATCCCAAATATCTATAAAGAGAAACTACTGTCTCCCTTTAACCTTTACTTGAAGCTGCCTTATTTCTAACTCCGGATAGAGTTTATTAACGTTTTCGATTATTTTTTTCTTACGCATCATCACCGTAGAAGCCCAAACGGGATGGTCACAGCTTATGATTAGTCTTTTGTTTTTAATTTCTGTTAATTGCGCTTTATGAACTAGATCACTGCCTATAATGGCAGACCACTGACTAAATACAGAGGCAGTAGCACTTTGAGGGCCACAATTCAGTCTTTCTAAAAGTGTGTCTAAAAGTTCTTTTACCCCTTTATCTTTCATGTTTTTACAAACTCCCCATCTGTCACCTTATAAGTTAGCCTCTCACCTTCGTTCTCTTTGGAAAAATAGTTTTCGCGCGGTAAAAATGTAAAAAAAGCTTGGCTGTAATTTTCCAACAGATCTAAAAAAAGAGCTCTTTTTTCTAAATCTAACTCTAACAGTACATCATCAACCAACAGAAGTGGTAATTTATTTGTATGTTTATAATAAGTTTGGACTTGGACAATTCTAAAAATCAGAGAAGCCAAACGCATCTGTCCGGTTGAGCCAACTGTATTAAACTGGCTTTTATCCTGCATCACAACAAATTGATCCCGATGTATTCCGCTGGTTGTTGTTTGCATTATAACATCCCGCTCAATGTTGGTACTCAGTATTTCTTCTATCTGTTCAACAGTAGTACAATTTTTCCAAGAGGGGCGATAACTGATTCTTAAATTGACGCTACTGTTACTGACAGATTGGTACAGAGGGCCAAATATCTTATTAAACTGTTGAGTCTCTGCTTCCCTTTTTTGTTGTATAGCCAAACCCGATGTAGCCAGCTGATGGTTATAGATAGGTACTAAAGAGAGCAGATTCTCTTTTATAGCTGCATTTCGTTGTTTTAATACTGAGCGATACCTCCTTAAGTCATCAAAAAAAAGGGGATCATAGAGACTCATTGTCTGATCAAAAAAACGACGCCTGCTTTCGGGAACACCCCTTACAAACTCGATATCATCATGGGAAAAAACAATGCATGGGATGTTATAAACTAATTGTCGGCGGTCTTTGACCTCTTTACCGTCAATTCTTATCTCTCTTTTGCCTTCACTGTAGGTCAGCTGCAGTTGTTGCTTTAATTTATCGTCAGACTCAACTACAGCTGAGAGACGAAATTCCTTTTTATTGTGTGCAACCATCTCTTTTATGTTTGAGCAACGAAAAGAGGATCCGTAACAGAGAAGATAAAGAGCTTCTAAAAAGTTGGTCTTTCCCTGACCGTTTGCACCTAAAAGGACGATGTTTTTACTGTCAGTATCAACAATCGCCTCTTTTAAATTTCTGAAATTGTGAAATCGTAACGATACAAAACGCATCAGTCTATCTGCATTGGCATTATTATGTGAAAATAATCTTGTTCAGGCTCCGGTCTGACAGTTATGGCTAAATTGGAGTCGGTAAAGCACAAAGCACAATATTCCCCTCTCATGCTCCTTAAGGGACTGACTAAAAATAAGTAGTTTAGGGCAACTCTGCACTCCTGTCCGCTATAATCACATTCGATGGTTTCCTGAGCCTGTCCGAATTCACTCTCTTCACTGCTGACTGTTATTTTACCTTCACTTATAGTCAAGTAGAGTCTTTTTGCCTTATTCTCAACCAACAAAGAGACCCTATTTAAAGCCTCATTCATCTCATCAATTTTAAATTTAGCAATATTGGGCTGGGTTTTTGGTATAACTCTTCTATAATTTGGAAATTGACCGTTAATAAGATTGGAATACATAACCTGATTCCCTATCTTGGCAAAAATCATCGTCTCATCGAGAGCCAACGCCAAAAGTCCCTCTGAAGAACCCCCTCGTTTTAAAAGGGTTAAAAATTTACCTGGAATGATAACGGGAGCAAAAGAAGGGATCTCTTGTTCTGTCTTTCTGTTTATGTAAGAGAGTCTTTTACCGTCTGTTCCAACCATTACCAATCCGTTGGCTTCATGTTCCAAGTAGAGTCCGTTTAGGAAAAACCTAGTCTCATCGTCACTGATTGCAAATTGAGTCTGATCGACCATATCAAATAGATCAACCTGCCCTACCTCAAAATAAGTCAACTGTGAATCTGTCTGTAGTGGAGGAAATTTATCTTTGTTGATTATTCGCAGTTCAAACTCAATCTCTTTGTTGAGAGATTTAACTACCATTAAATCTCCTTTCTGCTCAAAAATAAGAGTATCATCAGGCATATTTCTTAAAATACCCAACAATTTTTCACAGTACAGGCAAGCCGAACCATCTTTGATTGTCTCAACTCCGATAGAAGAGCTGAATCCCATTTTTTGATCGGTAGCTTTAATACTCAGATTATTATCTTTTGTCTCTAATAAAACATAAGATAAGATAGAGAGTGAATTACGTTGACTAGTAAAATTAAGAGCTTGGGCAATCTCCTTAGTGATTGTGTTTTTGTGACAGGCAAATTTCATTTTCTCTCTCTCCTTCTATTACTTTATATAAAATAGTAGTAGTTGTAGTAGTATCATGTATAATGTGGAAAAGAGCTATAAGTTGTTTAAATAAAAGTTGTTAGAAATTCAAATGTTGTTTATAAAACAGGCATTTTATACCCAACTTATCCACACTAATCCACAACTAAAACGACTTATCCACATCTGTTAACAAATAATAACCACCTTATCCACACCTTATTTTTCTCTTTTAGCATCCGATATCTGCCGAATTAAATGTTGAACAGAGTTGCTTACGGCAATATCACTTTGGATGAGACCTTCAATTTTCTGGACAGAGTGCATAACTGTTGTATGGTCTCTTCCTCCAAATTCATATCCGATTTCAGTAGTTGAGTAATCGGTAATAGTTCTTCCTACATACATTGCTATTTGACGGGGTAAAACTACGCTCTTTGTTCTTTTCTTCCCTTTTATATCATAGGGAGAAATATTGAAATAATTTGCGACGACTTTAATAATAGAGTCGATAGTTAAAGACTGATCTTTAGCCAATGAAAAAGTGTTCTTTAATTGCTCCTGAGCGATATCTAACGTTATTTCTTTATTCAAAAGCTCACTATAGGCTATCAATTTAGTTAAACTAGCTTCCAAGTCTCTAACGTTAGTTTGAATATTTTTTGCAATATATTCTAGAACTTCAGAGGAAACTGCAAACCCTTTATCGTTACTTTTTCGTCTTAAAATTGCCAATCTGGTCTCAAAATCTGGAGGCAGTAAATCAACATTAATTCCCCTGGAAAATCTGTTTTTCAATCTGTCGGCAATATCTTTTACCTCTTCAATCGGTCTGTCGCATGTAAAAACCAACTGTTTGTTGGCCTCAAAGAGGTTGTTGAAAACATGAAACATCTCCTCTTGTGTTGAAGCCTTTTTTTGTAAAAAATGGATATCATCAATTAGAAGAACATCGGCCTTTCTGTATTTGTTTCTGAACTGAGGAGTTTTTTCCTCTCCTATAGCCTGGATAAATTCATTGGTGAACATCTCTGCCGTAACATAGACAACTTGTAACTCAGGACTGTTTTGTTGAATAAAATTTCCGATGGATTGGATTAAATGGGTCTTTCCTAATCCGACTCCCCCATAAATTAAACATGGATTATAGCTGACACCGGGGTTTTTAGCGATTGCCATACTTGCGTTGTAGGCAAAGGAGCAGTTATCTCCCACCACAAACGAATCAAAGCGGTAGATTGGATTAATGTTTGTATCTTTAGGTTTAGTCCTGACTTTTGGTAAAGGTGCGACAGAGACCTTTGGTTGCTCTTTCTTGGGAGAAGTTTCTTTAACAATCAGTTCCACATCTATTTTTTCACCGGTGAGTTCTATTAACAGCTCTGTTATTGTTTGTTTATACTGGGTGGTTATATAATCACGGATAAAAAGCGAAGGAACGGCAAGAATAATCTTCTGATGCTTCGATTCGGCGTATGAGACTCTGTTTAACCATGTAATATATTCCTGTTCAGAGACGGTACTTTGCAGGCGCAAAACAACCTCATCCCAAAACGGATTATAGTTCCACTTTTCTTGGGGCATGTATGCTATCTTATATCAGCTAAAGCCACTTTACAAGTCTTCAATATAAAGTAGTTCCAACTAAGACAAATATTATGATAACTATTTATCTTATAAATAGATAATTATCATAATAAATATGGCTGACCCCTTTACACATTTTGGCAAACATGGTACTATTAACGGTGATTTTATTTTATATCTTATAAGGACATATTTAAATGGATGAGAGTGTTTTACAGGACTCTGCAACTAATCGTGTGCAAATGCGCGAAAGAGGCAAAGATCAGGAATATAGTGCTAACAATATCCAAGTACTAAAGGGTTTAGAAGCTGTCAGAAAGCGACCGGGGATGTATATCGGTTCTACCGGAATAGATGGGTTGCACCATTTGGTTTATGAGGTTGTCGATAACAGTATCGATGAAGCAATGGCCGGCTACTGTGATGAAATTTCAGTCACCATTGAGAAGGGAAATATTATAAGGGTTGAAGACAACGGGAGGGGAATTCCTGTTGAAATTCACCCTGTAGAAAAAATAAGTACCCTTGAAGTTGTTCTCAGCCAACTGCATGCCGGGGGAAAGTTTGACAACAATTCTTACAAAGTTTCCGGCGGACTGCACGGAGTAGGAGTTTCGGTGGTTAATGCACTGAGCGAATGGTTGGAAGTTACCGTTTATCGCCGACCCGATATCCACTTCCAAAGGTACCACAGAGGGGCTGCAGAAAGCCCGGTAGCCGTAATCGGTAAAAGTGAAAGAAGCGGAACCCTTGTCCGTTTTAAAGCCGATACGACGATTTTAGAAGGGGATGATTTTAGTTACGGTGTCTTGGCTGAGAGGCTCAGAGAGCTTGCCTTTTTAAATAAAGGAATTCTCATAACGATAACCGACGAACGTCCTGAAGTACCTAAAAACCAGTCGTTTCACTTCAGTGGGGGTATCAAATCCTTTATTAAACACCTTAACAGCAGTAAGAAAGCCATCCACGAAGAGCCTGTCTATTTTGATGCTCAAAAGGATGACGTTAAGGTTGAAGTTGCCCTTCAGTACAACGACCGCTACGACGAAGTTCTCTTTACGTTTGTAAATAACATCAACACCCGCGAGGGGGGAACCCACTTGGCCGGCTTCAGAAGCGGCTTAACAAGGGTGATGAACGAACAGCTTAAAAAATCTAAATTGGTTAAAAAATTTGAAGACTCTTTAACCGGAGATGATTTAAAAGAGGGGATGACTGCAGTCATCTCAATAAAAATTCCCGACCCTCAGTTTGAAGGGCAAACTAAAATGAAGCTGGGAAACCCCAGGGTTATGGGAATTGTCAGCTCACTGGTTTATGAAAAATTCAACGACTATTTTGACGAATATCCACTGGTGATTGAGGCAATCTTGGAAAAGGCAATCTTAGCTGCAAAGGCACGCTATGCTGCTCGGGATGCCAGAATGCGAATCAGAAAAAGCAGTGAAGGTACCAGCCTTCCGGGTAAGCTTGCCGATTGTTCGGAAAAAGACCCTGCTCTCTGTGAAATCTTTATTGTTGAGGGAGACTCAGCCGGAGGAAGCGCAAAGCAAGGCAGAGACCGAGCCATCCAGGCAATCCTCCCCCTTTGGGGAAAAATGCTCAACGTTGAGAAGGCCCGGGAAGAGCGGGTACTCAGCAATGAGAAGCTGCAACCAGTCATTGCCAGTTTAGGAGCCGGTTTGGGAGCCCATTTTGATGTTGATAAAGTGCGCTACCATAAGGTGATTATTATGGCCGATGCCGATGTTGACGGTTCTCACATAAGAACCCTCTTACTGACATTCTTCTTTAGGTATATGAGGCCCTTAATTGAAGCAGGCTATGTTTATTTTGCAATGCCGCCTCTTTATAAGCTCACGGTCGGAAAGAAATCGTTCTACGCATACGATGAAGAATCGAGGGAGCAGATTACCTCAGAATACGCAAAAGAGGCAGAGAATAATAAGATTTTAATTCAGAGATACAAGGGTCTAGGAGAGATGAATCCCGATCAGTTGTGGGAGACAACTATGAATCCCAAAACCCGAAGTCTTACTCAGGTTACTTTGGAAGATGCAATTGATGCAGATGAAATTTTTACGATGCTGATGGGTGAAGAAGTTGAACCCAGAAAAAACTTTATCGAAGAGAATGCCCTCTATGTCTCTAACTTGGATATATAAGGTTGGTTGGTGAGAATAATGGAAGAACAAACCGCAAGAATAATTAAAACTAACATTGGGGATGAGATGAAAACCTCATACCTCAATTACGCAATGTCAGTAATTGTCAGCAGAGCCCTACCCGATGTCAGAGACGGGTTGAAACCCGTTCACAGAAGAATCCTCTACGGAATGTATGAGATGGGTTTAAGGTACAATACCCCCTTCAAAAAGGCAGCCAGGATTGTCGGTGATGTATTGGGTAAGTACCATCCCCACGGAGACTCTTCAGTCTACGATGCTTTAGTTCGGTTGGCTCAGGATTTCTCTTTAAGGGCACCGGTCGTGCACCCACAGGGCAACTTTGGATCAATTGACGGAGACCCTGCCGCAGCCATGCGTTATACCGAAGCCAAGCTGAGTCGCCTTGGGGAGGAGATGCTTAGCGACATCCAAAAAGAGACGGTCGACTTTGGTGCCAACTACGATGATTCAATGGTTGAGCCACGGGTTCTCCCTGCGGCTTTTCCGTTTCTGTTGGTTAACGGCAGCAGTGGGATTGCCGTCGGAATGGCCACTAACATGGCTCCCCATAACCTGGTTGAAGTTTGTAACGGAATGGCAGCTTATATCGACAATCCCGACATTACCCTTATGGAGTTGATGGAGTACGTTCAGGGCCCCGATTTCCCGACAGCCGGAATAATTCACGGAAAGAGCGGTATTTTACAGGCTTTTGAGACCGGCAGAGGTAAAATTGTTGTCAGGGGGCGTTACGAAATAGAGGAGACTCAGGGAGGAAGAGATCAGATAATCTTTACTGAACTCCCCTATCAAGTAAATAAAGCCGATTTGGTCAAAAGGATTTCTGATTTAAGAAAAGGACCCTTAAGCACAGTAGCCGAAGTCAGAGACGAGAGTGACAGAGGCGGAATCAGGTTGGTGGTTGAACTTAAGAGGGGCGCCGTAGCACAGGTTGTTGTCAACCTCCTTTTCCTACACACTCCTTTGCAATCAAACTTTAATGTTAACAACCTCGCCTTAGTAAACGGTCAACCGGTTCAGCTCGGTTTAATAGATATGATTCGCCACTACGTTGATCACCGCAAAGAGGTTGTCGAAAGAAGAACTAAATTTGATCTAAGAAAAGCAGAAGAGCGAGCCCATATTTTAGAGGGACTTAAAGTAGGTTTGGAGAACATCGATGAGGTTATTAGAATTATTAAGGAGGCTGCAGACAACTCTGTTGCCGCAAATAACTTAATCAAACACTTCAATCTTTCAGAAATTCAGGCCCAAGCTATCATTGATATGCGTTTAGGACGTCTCAGCCACTTAGAGAGCGAAAAAATTCTCTCGGAGCTGGCTGAGTTACATTCTAAAATCTTATATTATAAAGAATTACTCTCAGATGAAGATAAAATTCTTCAGGTTGTAAAAACTGAACTTTTAGAGGTCGCACAGAAGCACGGCGATAAGAGAAGAACCGAAATAACCCTTGAAGAACTTGGCGGTTCTGTAATTGAGGACTTTATAAAAGAGGAAGACGTCGTTGTTGTTATCTCCAATAAGGGGTTTGTAAAGAGGGTTGTCGCTGAGGAGTATAGAAGCCAAGGTCGAGGAGGCCGTGGGGTCAAAGGTGCTGTTCTCAGAGATGAAGACTTTGTTGAGAACCTCTTTATAGCTTCAACTCACGATTATGTTCTGGTTGTGACCTCTTTCGGCAAAGCCTACTACCTAAAAGTCCATGAAATTCCAATAGGCTCTAAGATAAGCAAAGGGGAGAGTATTAAGAAACTCCTACCACTGGAAGAGGGAGAAGAGTTAACCACTTTTACAAACTTTAAAGAGTTTGATGAACATCTCTATCTCTTTATGGTAACAAGAGATGGGGTTTCAAAAAAGGTCAGCCTACCCCTCTTTAGGAACGCACGGACACGGGGAATAGCCGCTATAAACCTTGATGAAGGAGACGTCCTTATTAACTGTGAGCTCGTCGGTGAAGATGATGATTGCATGATTGTAACGAAAAAAGGGAAAGCCTTGAGATTCAGCGGAGAGCAGGTTAGGGCAATGGGGCGAACGGCCCGAGGAGTCAGAGGGATAAGGATTGTAAAGGATGACGAAGTAATCGGTCTGTTAAAGATAGACCAGACAAAGAAGATTTTACTCATAACCGAAAAAGGACAGGGCAAAAGGGTGGAATTTGATGAGTTTAGAAACCATGGAAGGGGAACCATGGGGCAAAAAGCTTATACCTTCAGAGATAAGACCGGCTACCTTGTCAGCGCCCTTGCCGTTAAAGACGATGAGGATCTTGTCTGTATAACATCCATGGGACAATCAATAAGAGTTCCCGTTGAAACGATCTCAATTCAAAAACCATACGCCTCAGGTGTATCGGTTAGCCGACTGAGAAAGGGAGATTCAATTGTGGCTATCGCCATAACTGAAGCCGAACAGGAAGAAGAAGCTGAAGAGTAAAACAAAAGCCACCGCAATGGTGGCTTTTTTGTTTCACGTGAAACAATATTGAAGCTGCCTCAAATAAAACAAATCTGTTTTTTGTGGCAACAGCAGCGATTAGTTTTCGCTGATAATATTAAGATCGGGATTGACAACGCTTCTCACGTAACGTTCGACACCGTTCTTTAAAGTCATTTGGCTCATCGGACATCCAACACAGGAGCCAACAAGGCGGACGTGGACATCGTTGCCATCCATGCTGACAAATTCAATATCACCACCGTCACTTTGTAAGTCAGGGCGGATATTTTCAATTGCAGCTTTTACTTTATCAATCATGTGATTGGCCTCCTCTAAATAGCTAAACAAAAGATACATTTTACTCTATTGATGGTCAATACCTGAGAAATCTGGTGACACAGTGAGGCTCTTTGAGTATAGTGAAGTATGGCAACGAAAAAAATTATTCTTTCTAACCAAAAAGGGGGAGTTGGTAAAACAACTACCGCCGTTAGTCTTGGAGCCTTTATTGCCCACAGAGGGTACAAAGTGCTCTTAATAGACTTGGATTCTCAGGGAAATCTCTCCAGTGCAATCGGTCTTAATGCTAAAAATCCTGGAATATATGAATTAATGACCGGCAAAAACAGTATTGAAGAAATCTATCAGAAAACTGCCATAGAGAGCCTGTGGGGTGTTTCAGGCGGAATAGATTTGGCTGGATTGGGAGTTGAGCTTGTCAACGAGCTCGCCCGGGAGTTTTTTTTAAAGAATGCGCTGGAGCCAATTGAGAAACAGTGGGACTACATAATTGTAGACTGCCCGCCATCTTTAGGACTTTTAACAATAAATGCAATGACATGGGCAGATTGGGTCTTAATTCCTATGCAATGTGAATATTTTTCCATGGAGGGACTTAATCTTTTAATGCGAACCATTGGAAATGTTAAAAAACAACTCAACCCAAAACTGCAAATATTAGGAATTCTTTTTACAATGTACTCTTCAAGAACCCGTTTGGCAAACGATGTTATTGAAGATGTTACAAATTATTTTAAAGATCTGGTTTTTGAAACAAGAATTCCAAGAAACGTCAGACTTGCCGAAGCTCCCTCGCACGGCTTGCCTATAAGTCTTTACGATGCTGCAAGCACCGGGGCTATAGGTTACAGAGGACTTACAGAGGAGGTGCTCAAACGTGTCAACTAGCAAAAAACCCCGTTTAGGTAAAGGGATTGGCTCTTTAATGGACGATTATTCTTTTGACTCTATAGTTAAAGAGGTAAATAGCTTTGAAAAAGAGGAGATGCTTCTCTTACCGATTAATAAAGTGAGGCCAAATCCGCATCAACCCAGGAAGCAATTTGACCAGGATACTTTGAGAGAACTTGCCGATTCAATTAAAACACAAGGAATATTGCAGCCACTTTTAGTTGAGAAAATCAGCGATGATGATTATGCAATTGTTGCCGGAGAAAGAAGATATAGAGCAGCGCTCGAAGCCGGTATTGAAAAAGTACCCGTTATTGTCAAATCTTTTACTACAATTGAGAGAATGGAAGTTTCTCTGATAGAGAACATTCAAAGAGAGAACTTGAATCCACTTGAAGAGGCTAAAGCTTATCTTTTTCTATTGGAGAAAGCTGAAATCAGCCAAGAAGAACTCTCACAAAGGGTAGGGAAAAAGAGATCTACAATTGCAAACTCTATTCGATTATTGCAGTTGGATGAGAAGCTACAAGAGGCTCTGTTGGAAGGGGAATTTACCCCCGGTCACGCTAGGGCTTTACTGGCGGTTGTCAATCCGGCAGACCGGCATTACCTTTATTTAAAGATCAGAGATGAGGGGCTTTCAGTCAGGAAAGCAGAGGAGTTAGCTCTTGAATTGAATAGGGGTAAAAGAGCCTCCTCACAGCAAAAAAGCCCAAAGGAACAACAGAGGGATATCGATATAATCGTTATGGAGCAACGTTTTTTAGAAGCTATGCAAACAAAAGTTAAGCTGAAAGGGAATTTGAACAAAGGAAAAATAGAGATTCCCTACCATTCTCAGAGTGAATTGGAGCGATTGTACTCCCTTTTGGTCGGAGAAGAATCAATAGAGCTTTAATTTAAGTAATTATATAGGGGAGTTTTAATGAAAGATGAACTAAAAGAGGGTCTATATGCGAAACTCACCACCGCCGGTGGTGAGATAATTTTATCTTTGGCATTTAAAGAGTGCCCGATGACGGTCTCAAATTTCGTCGGCTTGTCCGAAGGAACACTAAATTTCAACGCTGAAGGGAAACCGTACTACAACGGATTAACATTTCATAGAGTTATTGCCGATTTTATGATACAGGGGGGATGCCCCCAAGGAACTGGAACCGGAGGGCCCGGCTATATTTTCCCCGATGAGATAGTCGAAACGTTAAAACATGACCGGGCGGGAGTTTTATCGATGGCAAATGCCGGTTTGGGAACAAACGGAAGCCAGTTTTTTATAACACACGGCGCAACACCTTGGCTTGACGGCAAACACACTGTTTTTGGTTCGGTTGTTGAAGGTCAAAGTGTTGTCGATACCGTTAAGCAGGGCGATAAAATAGAGAAAATTGAAATAATCAGAAAAGGAAAAGAGGCAGAAGCCTTTGCGGTTACAAAAGAAAGCTTTTCCGCAATGGTTCAAGAGCATATAGACAAAGAGATGCAGCGACTGGCTGAACTTAAAAAAGAGGTTGAAAAAATTATTGAAAAACGCTTTGGCGAAGCAATAAAAACTGCAAGCGGTCTCCGTTATATCGTTACTAAAAAGGGAGACGGCAAAGGGTCACCGAAAAAACAGACAGTCGTTACCGTTCATTACCACGGAACTCTTTTAGACGGCAAAGTTTTTGACAGTTCAATTGTCAGAAAAGAGCCGGCACAGTTTGCCGTAGGGCAGGTTATAGAGGGGTGGAACGAAGCTTTGGTCACAATGAGTAAAGGGGAAAAAAGAACCCTTATAATCCCTCCCGAATTGGGCTACGGAGAACAGGGTTATCCGGGGATAATACCTCCGAACTCTTACCTTGTATTCGAAGTGGAGCTGATTGATTTTTAGATAACAATGAGAGATTTAAAAAGCCAATACATATGCAGCCAGTGTGGTAGACTCGAGAATAAATGGTTGGGAAGGTGCCCCGATTGTGGTTCTTGGAACTCCTTTGTTGAAGAGATTGTAAAAAAGGGCAGTTCTACATTAGTTAGGGATACTAACAAATCGCAAGTTGTTACACTGTCAGAAGTTAAGATTGACAATAATTTCCGTTACACTTCCGAAATTAGTGAATTTGACCGTGTTTTAGGCGGTGGGATTATGAGGGGGGCAACAGTGTTACTGGGTGGAGAACCCGGTATCGGCAAGTCAACACTGATGCTGCAACTGCTGGGCTCTCTGAAAAATTTAAAGCTTCTTTATATCTCAGGCGAAGAGAGCCCTTCGCAGGTTCGCCTACGAGCCGAAAGGATTCAGATTGATTTAAACTCAATCTCTTTATTTACCGACAGTCGTCTACAACAGATAGAGGAACTCTTACGAAGAGAGAAATTTGATGTTGTCGTAGTCGACTCACTGCAAACTCTCTACAGCGAAGAAATTCCCTCCCCGGCTGGTTCTGTTAACCAGATGAGAATGTGTGCCATGGAGCTTGTGAGTTTGGCTAAAAGAGAGGGATTTGCCCTCTTTTTTGTGGGCCATATCACAAAAGAGGGACAAATTGCAGGGCCCAAAGCAATCGAGCATATTGTCGATACTGTTCTCTATTTTGAACAGGCAGAGGGGGGAGTTCGCATTGTCAGGGCGGTAAAGAACAGATATGGCTCAGTTGATGAAATCGGTATCTTTTTAATGGAAGAGAGGGGCCTTCTATCGGTAAAAGATCCGGGAGGGTTCTTTGTAAGCAAGCGCGAGAGCTCTTTTTTACCCCCCGGAATAGCCTTTTCTGTGGTAGTTGAAGGCTCAAGAACCTTTATGGTAGAAATTCAGGCTTTGGCTGTCCCCACAAAAGGGGGATATCCCCGTCTCTACAGTGAAAGGATTGAGAGTTCGCGTGTAATGAGGGTTGCCGCTGTTTTGGAAAGACATGCCAAAATAAACCTTCTTGACAAGGACCTGTATGTTAACGTTGCCGGCGGTATCACCTTAAAAGAAGTGGCAATCGAACTTCCTTTAGCCCTTGCCCTCTATTCGGCAATCAGCTCTAAAGCACTCGATTCTAAACTTGTTTCAATCGGAGAACTCAGCTTGGCCGGGGAAGTTCGCCCTGTCAGTTATACCGATAAAAGGGTGAAAGGGGCTTTGGAGATGGGCTTCACGACAATAGTGGGTAATCAGAATCTCAAGGGTAATTTTAAAGAAGCAAACTTTGTTACCTGTCGCACAATTAAAGAGGCTGTCGATATTGTTAGGAATCCTAACTAAATCTTATTTAGCCCCCAATCTTACTTATTAACATTGGAAATGCAATAAAAGTCCCTATTGAAGCAAAAATACTGGTTGTCATGAAAATTAGCAGAACATGAATAATTCGGTTGGAAAACCATCCTTTGAACCGGGAGATATCGTCTGAGACCTGTTCAAAATCTTTTACTCTGGGTTTTCTGACAGTTACTTCAATTAAAGCGGCAACCATCCCTACTCCGATGGTGGGACTGAGAGCAGTTATGGGAGCTGATATGGTTGCTATGAGAATGGTAAGCGGGTGAGCCAGTGATATAATTGAGGCAAGAGCAGTCAGAGAAGAGTTGAGGGCGAACCAGTATAAAAACATCTGAATTCCGCCGCTGAAACCGCTGCGGATAAAACCGACACCGATGATTGCCAAAATAGCTGCCACTATGACCCAAGAGGCGATGTCGGCAGCTTTTGTTTTTGGGGGAACATAAACCAACTCTTCGGTGTTGCTGTCAACTTCTTTGTTGTGGATACTTTTTATGTGTTCAATTAAACCGGGAACGTGGCCTGCTCCGACAACCGCAACAACCTTTGATCCTTTGGCCTGATAGATTTTAGAGGCAAGATACTGGTCTCTCTCATCGATTAATACTTTTTTAACAGTCGGAAGTTCCTGGGCCAGTTCATCTAAAAGAGATTGGAGGATATTTGTCTCTTTTAGTTTTTCAAGTTCTTCGCTGCTGATTTTCTCATTGGAAAATACGGAAGTCAAAAGGGCGGCTATAAGTTTTGATTTATTCCACCAGTTTGAGAGTCTCCAAGCCCGTTTAAAAGTGATTTGTATTTCTCGGTCGCAAAGCAGCAGGGGAATGTTCCGTTCAGTGGCAATTTCCGCTGCCCTCATAATCTCGTCTCCAGGATTTACCCCAAGTTGAGCCCCCAGTTTTTTCTGGTAAGAAGAGAGAGCCATATTGGCAAGAAGGAGAAATCCCTTATTCTCTTTTAAAACTTTTTTGAGGTTTAAGTTTTCCCAATTCTGCTTTTCGGTCTTCGAGCGATAACGCCCCTCATCCAATTCGACACAGATACAATCAGGCTCGATTGCATCGATTGAGTTGACAACTTCATCAATACTCTGTTGTGATACATGGGCAGTTCCGATTAAAGTTATCTCTTTGTTGCTCTCTTCAAAAACAATGCGATGCATGGTAGGGCTAATCTGTTCTATCGTCACCTTCATCCTCCAACTGAGAAATACTATAACTTTGAAGACCAAAAGGTACAACAGGTCGCTTGAGTAACAACGCCGATTTGGGTAGTGTGGAAGTATGCAAACAGCCTTCTACCTACTTCGTCTATTTCTGGCTCTGATTTTAGGTTCCCTATTTGCCCGGGTGACAAAAAAAATCTCCCTAAAAAAAGTCACCAGAGTAGCTTTGGATCTTGTTTTGTATATGTTGCTCTTTTTTATGGGGGTAAACAGTTCCAAAATTCCCGACATAGGTAAAAGGATAGTTTCGATGGGTGGCGAAGCCTTAGTTGCAACACTGTTTGTAATTGCCGGCTGTATTTTCAGTTCATATCTGTTAAGCCTTCTGATCAGAAACAGGGTAAACAGAGTAGAACGGGTTCGTCAAAGAATCTCTTTGGAGAGGCTAAAAACCCCCTTTATAATGATTGGCTTGGTTGCCTGCGGTCTTTTGGGCGGTATTTTTACACCGCTGTTTAACTGGTTTGATGATTCTTACATCACTTTAATACTGTATGGGCTCCTCTTCTTAGTCGGCATGGAGATGGTACAAAACGAGATCAACCTCCTTCCTCTGCTTAAATCCCCTCTGATGTTACTTCTGCCCCTTTCAACTCTGTTTGGAACTTATTTAGGAGCTCTTTTTATTCCGTTAGTTACACCGTATTCATTAAGAGAATCTATGGCTTTGGTTTCTGGATTTGGGTGGTATTCTTTAAGCGGAGTGATGATCAGCAGTCTCGGCAATCCCCATTTGGGAACTGTCTCTTTTTTAAGCAATCTTTTTAGAGAGACATTCTCCTTTATCCTTATCCCTTTATTGGCAACTTTATCCCAAGTCTCTTTTTCAGCTGTAAGTATTGGTGGAGCTACCAGTATGGATGTAACTCTTCCCCTCTTAAAGAGGAGTCTGGGAGACTCTGTAGTTCCTTTGGCGATAGGTCACGGTGTTGTTATGACTCTGTTGGCTCCCCTGCTTATTCCTCTGTGGTTTGGATAGGACTAAAAAACTGAATGACGCTTTTTTGGGGAGCCTCTTTGTAGAGTCGGATTAGAACACTCTTTTGTTTCGATTCGGAAAAATCTAAACTTAAGGCAAATCTGTTTAAAAGGGCAACAATTGTTTCATTGCTATTCAAAATGGAGGGGAGTTGGAAAAATTTGTAGAATCCTTCATCAAGGGTAATTCCACCAAAACTATTCTCATTAATCTCTCTGGATGCGGCTTTTTGAAAAGAGACAACACACATTTCACTAGTCAGCAGTGCTTGGCAGGCTATCACATAATCGGTTCCCACATCAGAGACATCAAGTCTCTTTTTTACCTCTGTTAAGGCTTGGTCAAGCTTTTCAACGCCAAGGTTTGGTGCCGAAGGAAAGAGAAGAGGTTGGCCAAGCTTTAGTTTTAAGTAATTGGAATTATCCATCGATTTAGTTTATAAAATAGAGAGATGAAAGTACAGTATAAGGTTCATAGAAAAAAATCTTTGAAACGACTCACTTTAAGAGTTACCGATGATGCCGAAATTGTCGTTTGTGCCCCACTGACTTTAAGCAGTGCAACAATAGAGAAGTTCGTGTTATCAAAAGCAAATTGGATTGAAAAGAGGTTTGAAAATCTGAAAGAACTAATTGAGCCGCAGGCAGAGCGAAATTGGCAGGCAGGGGAGAATTTTCTTATCCTCGGAGAGAGTTATAAACTTGTTGTCTCCCCCTCAGTTGAAAAGGCTTCTTTAAACAACGGTGCTTTAGTGGTTCCCTTAAAGGGGAAAGAGAGTGCAACAAAGATCAAAGGGACGGTGATTGATTTCTACAAAGAGTTTGGATTTACTCTGTATGAACCGTTGGTAAAAAAATGGGCCACTCTGTTAAAGATAGATGACCCTATTAAAATAGAGATGGTCAATTTCCCTAAAAGGATGGGAAGCTGTTCTGTTGATGGGACACTTAAGTTTGCCATAAGGTCTGTTATGCTCCCTTTTGATCTTCTTGATTATTTGGCTTTGCATGAAGTTGCCCATCTTATTCATTTCAACCACAGCCCTGAGTTTAAGACTCTTTTACATATGGCAATGGGGGATTGGAAAGAGCGGCAGAAGGAACTGAGGCGCTACCGTCTTGTCACCGCAACGATATAGAAACTGTGGTATAAGTAAAAAAGGAGGATTTAAAATGAAACCTAATATGTTGGCTGATGATGTTTATAGAGTCTATGCAAAAATAGGAGACAGAGACCTCTTTGAAGGAATCTGGCCGATACCTGACGGGGTCATGCTAAATTCGTATGTCGTTAAAGGGAGGGATAAAATTGCCTTTATTGATATGGTTAAAGATTGGGACGGGGCTCTTTATGAAATTGAGAGCCAGCTTGATGAGCTTGGGCTCTCATTTAAAGAGATAGATTATCTTATTTTAAACCATATGGAACCGGATCATACCGGTGCCTTAAATCAGGTAGTTGCAAAAAATCCCGATATAAAGATTTTAACGACAAAAAAGGGTGTTGAATTAGTTAAAGCTTTCTACAAAATAGAGAAAAATGTTAATGCCGTGGCCAGCGGAGATAGACTCGATTTAGGCAACAAAACAATTTTGTTTGAAGAGACACCTAATATTCACTGGCCGGAGACAATGATGAGTTACCTTATTGAAGATAAAATCTTGTTTTCCTGTGATGCTTTTGGCTCTTTCGGGCGTTATGAACACTGTTTTGATGATGAGTTATCCCAAGAGGAGTGGGATCTACTCATACCCGAAACTTACCGCTACTACGCAAATATTGTCTCAACATTCAGTCAGTTTGTTTTAAGGGGAATTGAAAAACTAAAAAATCTCGACATTAAAATTGTCGGACCAAGCCACGGCGTTGTGTGGCGAAAAGATCCGTCAAAGATAATCTCCCTTTATAAAAACCTGGCTGAGTATATGGAGGGAAAAGCCGAAGAGGCTGTTACTCTGGTATATTCAAGCATGTATGGAAATACAGCCGCCCTTGTTCCGGTTATAAAAGAGACTTTGGAGCAAGAGGGGCTGAAAGTGTATCTGCATCAGGTTCCTCAGGAACACGGTTCATATGTTCTCTCTTCGGCTTGGAGGTCAACAGGCTTGGTGGTGGGGATGCCCACCTATGAGTATCGGATGTTTCCCCCGATGTACCATGTTTTAGACCTCTTTGAGCGGAGTCACTTAAAAAATCGGAAAGTGATGCGCTTCGGTTCCTTTGGGTGGTCAGGGGGAGCACAAAAACAATTTGAGCCTTTTAAAGAGACTCTAAACTGGGAGTGTTGCACAGTTGTGGAGTACCAGGGTGCTCCGAGTGAAAAAGAGTACGAAAGGGCAGTTGAGGTGGCAAAAAAGTTAGCAAATAAGGTTAAAGAGGTGCTAGAGGTCTCCTAAGTCCAACACCAAATGCCGAATAAATTCCCCTATTTTCTCAGTCGAAGAGATTGAGAGACGCTCCTTTGTGGAGTGGACATCTTTCAGATTCGGGCCAAGGGAGATTGAGTCCATCCCCTCTACAACTGAGTTTATAATCCCACATTCCAAGCCGGCATGAATTGCCGTGATTTTAGCATCACTACCCATATGTTTTTTCCACGACACTTTAGCCAGTTTAGCCATTTCAGAGTTAGGATTAGGAGTCCAGGCAGGGTAAGGATTTTCTGTTTTAACTGCAGAGCCAAAAGAGGAAAATAATACCGCCCACTTTTTAGCAACTGACTCTTTGGCAGAACCGACAGCCGAACGGTGACTGCTGATGACCTTAACAAAAGCGCCACTGCTTTTTACGATTGCCAAGTTGCTCGAAGTTTCTACCATCCCCTCAATGGTTTGACTCATCCTGACTACCCCATGGGGTGCAACAAAAAGGGCTTTTATAACATTTAAGGAGCTCTGTAAAGAATAGCCGCTCTGTTTTACCTCTTTAATTATTTTATAGCCCACAGACAAGTTTGCATCGGCTTCTTTGTACTCCTCTTTTATCACTTTTGTTGTTTTATCAATTATTGAAAAGAGTCTGTCGCTTTTGTTTTTATCGAAGCAAAGCAGTGCTTTGCAGATGCTTGGAATAACATTTCGTTTTGTTCCCCCCTCAATAGAGATAAGATTGAAGGGAGTCTCTTCAATTACATCGTAGCAGATTCTCGCCATTATACTGATGGCATTTCCTCTCTGTTTATGGATCTCTCCACCCGAGTGTCCCCCCAAAAGGTTGCCCACCTCAATTTCAACAGTTACTCTGTCTTTATCTAAAGCAACAGTATCAACGGGAATCTCGGCACTTGTCTCAACCCCTCCGGCACACCCGATATAGATAACCGACTCCTCTTCACTGTCAAGGTTTACCATTTTTTTGCTTTTAATAACCGACGGGTCAAGGTTGAATGCACCCTCTAAGCCCGTCTCTTCACTGACTGTGAAAATTGCCTCTAATGGACCGTGTTGGGCTTCTTTATCGGTGAAGAGGTCTAAGACAAGGGCTATTGCTACCCCGTTGTCGGCTCCCAAAGTTGTCCCTTTGGCCTTTATCCAATCTCCTTCACGATAGATTTCAATCGGATCTTTAGTAAAGTCATGTTCAACTTTATCATCTTTGACACATACCATATCCATATGCCCTTGGAAAGCCAAAGAGGGGTAGTTCTCATACCCTTTTGTTGCTTCCGCCCTTATAATCAAATTTCCCCCTCTATCGACAACATAGGCGAAATTATGCTTTTGGGCCTCTTGAATTAAGTAGTCCCTTATCTGTTTTTCATTTCCCGATTCCCTGGGAATTTTTGTAATTTCATAAAAATAGTTCCAGAGGTTCTGATTTTTTAAATCTTTGACTGCTTCCATCTGTGACTCCTTTTGAGTAACTGTAACACAAACCAGCTCTATTTTAGAAGTTTATGCCAATCTTGTAATCCATTTGTTGCTCTTTATTCTAAATAGACCGATAAAAAACTTAAAGAGCTCCTCAAGGCCGACAAATAGGTATAAAAAATGAAGCGGTAAGGAGAGAACAAGAACTCCGATAAACGCACAGGGAACCCCGATTAACCAAACACCAAAAAGTTCGGTAAACATTGAAAAACGGGTATCGCCGCCGGAACGTAACAACCCTACAATTAAAACCATATTCACGGCCTTGATAGGAACTAAAAGGCTCATAGTTCTTAGTGAAGAGGCTGTAAGAGATCCCACTTCCCTGCTGAGGCTAAACGGAACGATTAAAAGTTTTGCCAACGAGAATAAGAAGAGTCCAAGGACAATCCCGCTGGCAAAAGAGATAAAGAGGAGCATTTTTGCATACAGTCGGGCACCGGCAATTTTGTTTTCGCCTATCTTGTTCCCAACCATTATTGCGGTTGCATTGCTTGTTCCCATCAGAACAACGAAGAACAGCGATTGAATTGCCTCAATTACGTTAACCGCAGCTATAACCTCAACCCCCATTTTTGCATATGCAACCTTATAAGCAGTCATCCCCAACGACCATAAAATCTCGTTAAAAATTACCGGCAGGCAAACTGTTAAATATGTTTTTACCAATGTTTTATCAAAAGAGAGATACTCTTTCAGTGAAGCCGCAACCCCTTTTTTATTTCGGTAAATAATGATTAAAAGAATTACCATCTCGGCTGCCCGGGCAATGGCGGTAGCCAATGCAGCCCCTTTTACCTCAAGTCTGGGGAACCCGAATTTTCCGAAAATTAAGACGTAGTTGAACCCTATGTTTATAAACAGTGAGATAATTGAGATGTACAATGGAGTACGGGCATCGGTGGTACTGCGTAAAGCCGTAGAGAAAATCATCACAACAGCGATAAACAGATAACTTATTGCAACAACTTTTAAGTATTCACTGCCAAGCCTAATGACGGTCTCATCCTTAGTAAAGATCCCTAAAAGGAGTTCGGGAAAGAAAAAAGAGGCTATCGTTGCAACCAAAGCACCAAAAAGATTTATCATAAGGGCTAAACCGATTACCTTATGCATTGATTTTTTATCTTGAGCTCCCCAATACTGGGCAATAAAAATAGCAGCACCGCTGCTGACTCCGAAGTAAAAGAGAGCTATCAAAAAAAAGAGTTGGTTTGCTAGTCCAACGGCTGCCAGAGCAGATTCGCCCACCTTACCGACCATCAGTGTATCTACAAATGAAGCTGAAGAGACAAGGAGGTTTTGGGCCATTATAGGAAGTGCAAGAAACAGCAGCTGCTTAAAGAATACTTTTTTAGAGGTACTTAAAAATTTCATCCCTTCTCCCGAAAATCGCTTGAGAGCTTACCATTTATACTCTCTTTGTTAAACAGCTTTATTCTATTGAATTACGACTACAAATGGGGTAAGATTTGTCCAAATTAAAACTGTGAAAGGGTTGTCAATGGATACCAAGTCCTCTCTCTCTATTATACTAAATCCCCATGCCGCTAAGGGAAAAGCTTCCAAGAAAAAAAGTGAAATTGAGAAAATTCTTTCGGAAAAAGGGGTTTCCTTTGTTTTAAAAGAGACAACAAAAGAAACAGAGGCAATATCTTTAGCTTATAACGCAACCAAAGAGGGCTATAAAACAATCATTGCTGCCGGTGGTGACGGAACAGTAAATGAAGTAGTCGAAGGTATCAGCAGAGCGGTCAAAGAGATGGCTTTTAGTTTTGAAGAGATTCCCAGTGTGGGTATCCTTCCGATTGGAAGGGGCAACGATTTTGCCTATATCGCAAAAATCCCCACTGACTTAAACAAGGCCATTGAGCTGATTCTTACCAAAAAGTGGGTAGCTACCGATTATGGGGAGCTCTTTGGAGGAGCTTTTGAAGAAGGACGTTGTTTTGTTAACGGGGTTGGAATTGGGTTTGAGCCTATGGTTAACTTTGCCGCCTCCTCTTATAAAAACGTTAACGGGCATTTAAGCTATATTCTCGGCTTTATCGAGGTGCTTAAAAATTTCCCTAAACCAATCGATATAACAATTAGAGGCACGAAAGAAGAAATACACTGCCAAAGCCAACAGATCTCTGTTTGTAACGGCAGGCGCATGGGGAGTATGTTTTTAATGGCTCCTCTGAGCGAGATTGATGACGGACAATTTGACATTGTTTATGCAAATAAGCCCATTGCAAAGAGGACAATCTTTAGATATGCTCTCAGTTTTATCAGGGGGACGCAGTTAAAGTACGAGGCTTTTACGTTGAAAAGAGATACTGAAGTTACCATTTCCACCAAAGGGGAAAAATCACTGGCCATACACACCGATGGAGAAGAGGTTTCTCGTGGCTGTTGCTCAATTATGATAAAAATGTATCCCGGGCAATTAAAATTGATAAGAAAATTTTAGCTCTTATTTGACTAATGCGGGGACTCGTTGTATTGTTTATAGTGCGTTCATTTGTATTTTTTGCGGATTGACAGTATGAGGAGCTGGTCTTGATTAATGATTTAGTACCGTCGGTACACTTTTACGACCAAGATTTTGTCGATATTTACGATAAAAGCTGGGTTTGGATAGATGAGTTTTGGGCTCAAGGGACAAAAGAGAATGGATTTGTAGGTAATTATCTCAGTTATCCGGGACAAAAATCCTTCAATCAACTTAACAGCTGTATGGCAGCCCTCTTTTTGGTTTACAGCAATCAAAACTACTCCCCTTTTTCGATGATCGACTTCTTCTATGCAAAGCAGGAAGACTCAGGAGCTATCAGAAGTGATTACTCTGTTGAGGACGGAAAGGTTGTTTTCGATCCGCAAAACCCCGAAGGGGTCTCTGTTCCCCTCTTTGCTTTTGTGGAACACGGCTTTTACCATAAAATCGGAAACAAAAAGAGACTCAAAGAGGTTGTGCAACCGCTGGAACGCTATTTTGATTGGTTAAGAGAGACCTTCAGAAGAGAAAACGGACTCTATTCGGTTCCTGTTAATGCTCAGCTTAGCGGAAATGTAAACAGGAAACAGACCTATTATCCTGTTGATTTCAATGCGCAGTTAGCAGTCAGTGCCCTTTACATGTCGGCTATCGGAGATATCCTAAACGATAAGGAACTGAGTTTCAGATATAAAAGACTCTATTTCTCTCTTAAGACAAGAATAAACTCAATGATGTGGGATCCTCAGGAGCAGTTCTATTTTGATCTCGATATAAAAGAGAAAAGAGTCAAAAAGAAACATATCGGAGCTTATTGGACTCTTTTAGCTGAAATTCCCAACGAAGAGCGGGGTGATGGTTTTATAGCCCATTTAACCGATGTCAACTCCTTTGGCTCAGAAAATCCTTTCCCGACAATAGCTTTAGACGATCCCGATTTTTCGGAAGAGGGTAACGGCTTTCAGGGATCTGTAATCCCTTTTAATACCTACATGGTTGTCAAAGGGTTAGAGCAGTACGGGCGCTTTGAATTTGGGCGGGAGTGTGCAATCAGACACCTCTATTTTATTTTGGATACTCTGCATCCCAACACAGAGGAGAACGGAGAAGTTTGGGAGGCCTATCTTCCGTCTAAGGAAGGAGCCGCAACATCGGGCGGAATAGTCGATTTCCCAAAAAAACGGTTCTTACCAATGGTCGGACTGATTACGATAACTTTAATGATTGAGGATATTATCGGTCTTTCAATAAGCCTGCCAAGAAAAACCGTTGATTGGACAATGGCAACACTAGAGGTGATGGGGATTGAAAAACTCTCTTTAAAGCGGAACATGATAACTATTTTGAGCAACAAACAGCCAAGGGGATGGGAAATAAGGTTGGAGTCGGAGAAACTCTACTATTTTACCGTCGAAATACTGGCAGACAAGAAGAAAAAGACTCTCCCAATACCCAGTGGGAAGTGTTCTATGTTAATTGATAAACTTTAAGATTATGAAAAAGTGGAAAGGAAAGATTATAGGAGGAGCCATCGGTTATTTTCTTGGTGGCCCTTTAGGGATGATTGGCGGCCTAGCTTTGGGAAATCTCTTTGATGCAACTAAAAGCTTTTCTTTTACTTCAAGGGGACCGACTGAGCATCAAACAAAAGAGATGGCCTTTTTTATTGCCACATTTTCAATGTTGGCTCAAATGGCTATAGCCGATGGGAGACTTCTACCCGAAGAACGGGAAGTAGTCTCCTCTTTTATCGACAACGACTTAAAACTCAGCGGCGAAGAGAAAGAGATTGCTTTGCGGATTTTTAATGTTGCCTTAACGGAAAATATCGGCTTTGAAGCATTTGCAAATCAGTTTTATGAGAATTTTTCGCATGATAGTTCCCTTTTGGAGCTGATGATTGACATCCTAGTCAGAGTTGCTTTAGCCGACAATCGAATGAGCGAGGGTGAAAAACGGCTAATCTACTACAGTGCAAATCTCTTTAGAATCAGTGAAGCACATCTGAAAACAATCATAGACCGATACAGCGGTTCTTCAGAGACCCTTAAAAAAGCTTATGCAACATTGGGTTTACAAGAAGGAGCAACCTTAGAGGAGGCTAAAAAAGCCTATCGTAAATTAAGCTTCGATTTTCATCCCGACACGATTGCCTCAAAAGGGTTACCCGAGGAGTTTACCGTTTTTGCCACAGAACGCTTCAGAGCAATCCAAGAGTCTTTTGAGACTATTAAGAATCACCTTTAAAATCTATTCGCCCTCTTAAAGACCTGGCCAGAGTGAGCCGATCGGCATATTCCAAATCACCTCCAATCGGAAGACCGGATGCCAAACGGGTAATTGAAAGAGAGCTCCCTTTAAGAAGATGACGCAGATACATAGCGGTGGTATCACCCTCTTCGGTTGGGTTAGTGGCGATTATTATTTCGGTGAAAGAACCTTCTTTTATCCTTTTAAGGAGTTTTGTAAAGTCTAATTTATCAGGTCCGATTCCGTCTAAAGGGGAAAGAGCTCCACCTAAGACATGAAATAATCCATTGTAAGCACCGCTGGAGGCTATCGTTACCACATCCTGGGGCTGTTCGACAACACAAAGTAAACTCCGGTCTCTGGTTGAATCGGAACAAACCGGGCAGGGGTCTGTTTCGGTATAGGAGCCGCACACAGAACAGGGGAAAATCAACTGCCCAATCGTACTTATAAGGGAGGCTAGCTGCTGGTTGTAATTGTCGTCGGTTTTTATCAGATGGTAGGCTAGCCGGGAGGCACTTTTAGGACCGATTCCCGGTAACCGTGTCAGTAGCTTTGCCAATTGGTCTAAACTGTTCATCCCTGCCTTCCGCTTAAAGAGAGAGCCTCTTGTTTTAACAGCTCCTGTACTTCTGCAGCTGCAGCGTTAAAAGCAGCGGCAACAAGAACCTCCAAAGTTTTTATATCATTGGGGTCTACTATCTCCTTTGAGATGGAAAGAGAGATAATTTCCATTTTCCCGTTGACTGTGACTTCAACCATACCGGCTCCTGAGCTACCGGTTGCCCGCAGATTGTCTAATTTGCCCTGCATGCTTTTCATCTGGTTTTGAAGTGTTTCCATATTTTTAAACAGATCGAAAGGGTTCACTTTTCCTCCACTTTACTACTCAATTATTTCACCGCGAAACATTGAGGCAATTGTATTTGCTAAATTGTCGTTGGGTTTTTCTATTGTTTTTTCGTTCTCTTTTTCCTCTTCTTTAAAGCGTTCAAAAGAGATTGCCCCCCCGATATTCCCCTCTTTTGCTATCAAATCTTTAATTTTTTGACTGCTGTTTTTTGCACTGTCAAAGGCAAATTTTGAGGCAAAGACTAAAACAAGAGAGTCTTCGTTTTGTCTGAAATCGACAACTTGGCTGAGAATCATCCCCAACTGGTCTCTCTCTGACGAAAGTTTTTGAATAAGAGTTGTTAAAATCTCTTTTGAAAAAGGCTTTGGAGGGCTCTCTTTTTCTTCTTCTTGCTTTTCAACAACCTCTGCAATTTCTTGGATAACAGGTTTTTCTTTTTTGGGGGTAGGCGTTACAAAAGAAGCTCCCTGTCCAAGTTGTTCTTTTAATTTCTCGATTTTGTTAACCAAAGAAGCCGAACTGACCAACTGGTCTAAATTGACCAAACGGCTGATGGCAAGTTCCAATTCAAAGCGAGGATTCAGGGAGTAGCGGATATCTCTGTAAAGGCGTAAGAATAGCTCCAAAGCTGCTTCAAGTTGTTCGCTTGTATACTTTTCAATAACCTGCTGAGGAAACTGAGAGACCTGAAAGCCTAAAATTGATTCGCTCTTTATTCCTCTCTTAATAAGAAGGAGACTTCTTGCGTAACTGCTGAACTCTTTTACTGCTTGCTCAACCGAGACTCCATGGTCCAAAAGGGCAAAAAGAGCTTCAAGGGAGCTTTTTTTATCCTTTTCGACCAAACTCAAAAAGATAGCATTTATCTTATCGAGACCGGCCAAACCCAACTTCTCTTCGATAAGAGCCATGGTTATATTGTCGTTACTGAAAGCTGCAATTTGGTCAAATAGGGTATAAGCATCCCTAAGCGATCCGGTAGCCTCTTTTGCTATCCAAAAAAGAGCCTCTTCCTCAATGGTGATATCCGATTCTTTGGCTGTCTCCCTGAGGGATTCTTTTATGGTCTCAATGTCGATAAGTTGAAAGTGAAACTGTTGGCACCTTGAGCTGATGGTTGCCGGTACTTTATGTGCTTCGGTCGTGGCAAAGATAAATTTAACATAAGAGGGAGGTTCTTCGATGGTCTTTAACAGAGCATTAAAGGCACTGGTGGAGAGCATATGAACTTCATCGATTATGTATATCTTATAGAGCGAAGAGGTTGGAGGAAACAAAATTTCATCTTTTATTACCCGAATGTCATTTACGCTGGTGTTACTGGCTCCGTCTATCTCAATGACATCGACTGAAGATCCGACGGTAATGGCTTTACAGTTGGCACACACTCCGCAGGGATATGCTGTGGGTCCTTCAACGCAGTTGAGAGCCTTGGCCAGTATTCTGGCCAGTGAGGTTTTGCCGACTCCCCTGGGCCCGCTAAAGAGGTAGGCATTGGCTACTTTTCCACTTTCTATGCCACTTTTAATCGTTGAGACAACAAACTGTTGTCCTACTAAGGTATCAAACAGTTGAGGGCGTTTACGTGTCGCTGTTACTTCAAATGCCATTTATCTAATCCTACTTTAGAGACTATACCATTTAAAAACCCCCCTGACCAAGATAAATCGCCTGCATCTCACCGTTGGGTCACTTACCGCTGCTACCTTCCGGTCCTGACGGGGTTGGGCGACAAACGGTAGCACAGAATCTACCTATAAGGCCAGGGGGGAATAACGGAGAGAGAGGGATTCGAACCCTCGGAGCCTGTTAGAGCTCACACCCTTTCCAAGGGTGCACCTTCGACCACTCGGACATCTCTCCCTAGAATCCTAAAATAATAACGGTGTCGAACAATTATACGAAGACGAGCATACATTAGCCTGCCTAGACCGTCAAGGCAATAAAAAGGAATTTCTTTTAACTTTCAATACAGGTATAACGGGCAGTTTGTACTGCAGACAACAGAAACCGCCGACAGTAAAAGGCGAATTGCTCATCACGATAATGTCTGCGTTCCCTACAGTCGCTTCCTCGGATACGATAAAGGCGAAAACGACACGTGGTTCATCTTCAAAAACAGGAACTAAATACAAGTTTAATCAAGTCAAAAGTAACAATTCCACAGCTGCAATTATTATTGTATCTGTGGGGTTTTTGATTTTCGTGCAAGTTTATAATACAACAATAGCATCATAATCAAATCGGAGGTGGATAGATTGGCTCTGCCTGACAATTTGCAATCAATTCTAACACAAAGTGGCGAGACAGTGTCAGTTGACCTCTCCGATAAATTCATACCCCTTTTTCACTTCGGCATTGCCGCTCGCACGAAAACGAAACGATTTGCCAAAATGATCGCACGCCACAGCATAGTGGCACAGAGCGATTCCCATATCTATGTGTGTGAGTTTGTAGGCAAGGGACATCGGTGGTATTAGGATTTGGCGATAAAGTTTCAGTGTATCCTCTTTTTTTTGTAGATACCAAGGCTGTATATTCATGCCCGACGGCGCAAGATGGACGGCCTTGATGCACTCGTCCTCCGACGCATTAGTAATTTCTGAAATAGGCTTGCGTTTGAATTCAGATCTCTTTCGATGAGGCGAGCCTTCCGGTTTACCGAATGCAAGCACGATAATGTCCGATCTGGTACGCTGCTTTGTTGCATCCTTGGACGCACCGAGCCAAACACCGCCAAGTTTATGTGCATCAAGCCATAACATGAGCTTTTGACCGATAAACCCTGCGTTTTCCTGCTCGCCATCCTTGTCTTTTCCGCTGAAAACCAGATAGTGGGGAGCTTTGACTTGAAACATCCCTTTTGTTTCGCTTGTAAAACGATATCCAATGGGCGCATCGGGATAGAGTGGCTCAAATAAATCAAGCGCCTTCTTAATTTCATCTAATTGACTTGTAGTTAACGGCTCTTGCGTATATTTTCTGCAAGATTTTCGTCTGCTGATTGAATGATACAAATCCATTTTGTTAATCCTTTATGCGTATACATTACAGGTTACTATAAACAAGTAGATGCGAGAAGCCTGTTTTGTGTTGCTCTAACATAGCTTATAACCATCTATTTTATCTGACGGAAAGCAATTTTTAATATATAATCAAGCAACAATTCAACAACTGACCATAGTAGCATCAATTCAATTTGGATAGCCTGATTTATTGTCGGACAATCGGTGTTTTAAAGTATCCAACCACGCGTTCTTTACCGCGTGGTATTCGGCATTCCCGCCGCCAACCTCGCCACCAAGGGCGACAGTATCACCTTTTTCACACCGACCATCGAGGGTACGGTGCTTCGGCGCAACAAACCGGACGGGAACGGCAAACACCCGTGGAAAGCGGAAGCAAACGAAGATGATACCAGCATTCCGGCATCCGTTATTGCCGGCTGGTACACGCAGGTCTATGAGCCTGTATTCACAGTTTCAGGCGGAGGTGAGGACTAATGTCAAACGAAAGAAGTGCCGTTATAAAAATCGGTGAAACGGAGTATTAAATGCTCCTCACCACCAAGGCTACCAAAGAGATCGCCAAGAGGTACGGTGGTCTTTCCAATTTGGGTGAAAAGCTGATGAAATCCGAGAATTTTGAAATGGCGCTGGATGAGATCGTCTGGTTCATCACCCTGCTCGCCAATCAGTCGGTGCTTATCCACAATCTGCAGAACCCCGCAAAAAAGCAAGAACTGCTCACGGAGGAAACCGTGGAGCTGCTCCCCTCTCCTTTGTTAAAGATGCAAACATACTACTAAATAACGTGATACTTTGTCTAAGCCATTGTGAGAATAACATAGAGTAATGTAATTGTTTAATGTGGAAGCCTACACCACCAAAAAACGCACAGGTCGGGTAAGCGATGAAGAATCCTTTGCCCGACTGATTTTTTATGGAACGACCCTGCTTGGTCGGGCAGAGTCACAGGTCTGGCTGATGCCCCTCGGTTATCTGCTCGACCAGTGGGAGATATACAAGCAGTTTCACGGTCTGTCAAAGCCTAAGCGTGAGTATGGGATTGATGAGATCATTCCAAGCGGGATTTAGTTTGCCGGTAAAGGCAAGTATATAAGTTTTTCTTTGTATGTATTATTGATTTCTTGCCGATAATATGTTATACTATATCCATCATGGAGGTGGCGTATGAAATATATATCGGTTGCAGAAACCGCAAAAAAGTGGAAACTATCAGAACGGACGGTCAGAAACTACTGCGCCGCCGGGAAAATACCGGATGCCTTTCTGACCGGGAAAACATGGAATCTTCCCGAAAACGCAGAGCGTCCGGAGCGCATCAACAAGCGCAGGGACGAGCCAAAAACGTTGCTTGATTATCTACGCCGGGAAAAGGCGGGCAAAACCACCGGCGGCATATACCATAAGGTTCAGATTGAGCTGACCTATAACTCTAACCACATCGAGGGGAGCCACCTGACACACGACCAGACCCGTTATATTTATGAAACGAATACCATCGGCGCAGACGAAACGATGAATGTTGACGATATTGTGGAAACGGCGAATCATTTCAAGTGCATCGATATGGTTATCGAACAGGCGAACCAGCCCCTCAGTGAGGCTTTTATCAAACAACTTCACAGAACCCTGAAAAACGGTACGAGTGATTCCCGAAATGACTGGTTTGCCGTGGGTGATTATAAAAAGCTTCCAAACGAAGTAGGAGGCAAGGATACCACTCCTCCCGAGGAGGTGCAAAAGCAGATTGCGGCACTACTTAAAGAGTATAACGCCGTGAAGAAGAAAAGCCTCGTTGAACTCATTGATTTCCACTTTCAATTTGAGTCCATCCACCCCTTTCAGGACGGCAACGGGCGTGTGGGGCGGCTGCTTCTGTTCAAGGAATGTCTGCGAAACAATATTGTGCCGTTCATCATCGACGAGGAGTTAAAGATGTTTTATTATCGGGGACTCAGTCAATGGAAAAGCGAGCAAGGTTTCCTAATAGACACCTGTCTTTCGGCGCAGGATACGTTTAAGAAATATCTGGACTATTTTCGGATCGAATATGAGGAATAAATTGGAATTTGACGAGGAGAATTGTTATGAAAACCTTGAATCAACTGATAAGCGATTATACCTGCCATTTGCAGCAATGAGAAATACAGCTTGCATATAAGGGAATACTGGAGTTCATTGGAAAACTGCGGGTTGATTTTATCAAAAAATATCCACATTACGACATAGGCAATATATATCAAGGCTATATGGACATGTCTTATTTTTCATTAAGTACAAAATCTTTAAAAGATAAGGGGTTGAAAATTGCCGTCGTTTACTTACATGAAAAGGGGACTTTCGAAGTATGGCTTTCCGCTCGGAACAGGGAAATAGCAAAGAAATATGAAGCTGTATTTGACAATAATGTTTCAGATGTTATTTTATTCCACGACATTAATAATCAAGACGCCATCATAGAATGCACTTTGACATCTGTACCGAGTTTTGAGGATCAGGCTTTGTTGACGGACATTATCAGGGAAGGTGTCGGAAAATTCATAACGATTGTAAGCAATCTTCTTATAAGTTGAATTCCCGTTTATCGGGCTGACACTGCAATGAACTAATCACATATAGTAAGCCTTAGGCACTCTGAAACAGGGTGCCTTTTCTTATGCCCATTTTACCGAAGGGAGGTGCTTTTGTGGCGGATAATTTTGGTCTGAAAATCGGCGTCGAGGCGAAAAAGAATTCAAAAACGCTCTGCGCGATATCAATCAGTCGTTTAAGGTACTCGGCTCCGAAACACCTCGAACGGCAAGGCATACCGTCACCGGCGGGCAAGGAAACATGGCAAACGGCGGTGGTTCGGTCAATTTTGAAAAATGAAAAATATAAAGGCCATGCCCTTTTACAAAAAACCTACTGTGCAGACTTTTTGACAAAAAAGATGGTTAAGAACACCGGGCAGGTTCAGCAATACTATGTAGAAAACAGCCATCCTGCTATTATAGAGCCTGACGAGTTCGACGCCGTTCAACTCGAAATCGAGCGTCGCAAAAGCCTTGGCAGACTCACGAGCATATTCGCTTAAAGGCTTATTTGTGCCGACTGCGGGGGTCGTTTCGGCAAGAAAGTCTGGGGTAGTTATAAGGGCGATAAAACCTATCGTAAAGAGGTCTGGCAGTGCAATGATAAATACAAGCGGCTCGGTAACCCCGGCAAGGGCTGCCAGACGCCACATATCACCGAAGATGAGATTAAGGAAAGATTTTTAACAGCTTTCAACCAACTGATGCATGACCGAAATGGGTTGATTGAGGACTGTCGCCTTGCTCAAAACGTCCTTTGTGATACGACGGCGATTGATACGGAACTTTCTGAATTGTTCCGTGAGATTGAGGTTGTCACCGAACTCTCCCGAAAAGCAATCTACGAGAATGCCCGAATTGCCGTCGATCAGACGGAATGGGCAGAGCGGAACAATGCCTACATTGAACGCCACCACAAGGCTACGGAACGGATAGATGAGTTGGAAACTGCCAAACGAGAGCGACTCGGAAAGTCGAAGATTATTGACGGCTTTATCAAAGACATCAAGAACCGTCCGCTTGCCATCGCTGAGTTTGACGAAAAGCTGTGGCTTGCCGTAATCGACCAAGTGACGGTTGACCACGACGGTATAATGACATTCAGATTCAAGAGCGGCTCAGAAATTACTGCTTAACATTGCCATATCAAGGTTGCCAATCCATCAAAGGTGTTGGCAACCTTAAATCATTAATAAACCCTGTAACTATGCGGCTCGCCTTTGGATGAGCTGTTTTTCTTTGC
>Ga0265293_10003085_pt1 | contig 31725 bp, 29 predicted proteins | sample Munlanlewell138R_FD_192505 | JGI IMG/M metagenome (GOLD analysis project Ga0265293, IMG submission 192505) | Leachate microbial communities from a municipal landfill in Southern Ontario, Canada - Leachate well 138R | ecosystem: Engineered > Solid waste > Landfill > Unclassified | place: Canada... | reverse complement strand
TTATGAGGGGTGGCCAGTAACAAGCTTTTGCGGCTGGCGGACGTAGAGTACGCCTTAAGGCGATGCCAGTAAAAGAGGGCTTAGCCCGCATATGAAATACCCCCGGCTACGCCGGGGGATGGTTATAAACATTCGTATAGCGCTGACGCTTGCCCTTGCTTTGTCATGCATGTTATAATTACCAAACCGGAATTAAAAGATTAATATTGTTAAGTCTTACGACCCAATTTTACGGCGAAGCGGAAACGAATAAGGTATTATGGTATGCCGTATTGATAAATAAGTATGAATTTTTCTATGGAGCGTTTATGTTTTCACGCCGGAGGGGCTTGCTTTCAACAAGGACAGCGGTTATATGTTAATCCGGTCCTTTTGAATAAATTCTTTGGGGAGGTAATAAATATAATGATATGCAGCAAATGCGGCGGACATTTAGAGGAGGGCGCAAAATTCTGTCCGAAATGCGGCGCGCAAGCGCAAGCGTCTCGAGGCGCGTTTTGCCATAAATGCGGAGCGGCGGCGAATACCGGCGATTCTTTTTGCTTAAGCTGCGGGGCACAGCTTGGGGAGGCTGTTCCGGGCGTGCCGGCGGCAAGCGGTCCGCGGCAATACGTTAATCAGACTGCAAAAAAGAAAAAGTACGGAAAAGTCATGGCGTTGGTATTATTGGGGCTTATTGCTGTCGCGGCAGCCGTGCTGATACCAATTCTGCTTGGCGGCGGTGACGGCGGGGCGCAAAGCGTTTTTTACTTGAAGGATAACGAGATAAACTGTGCGTCCTTATCATCTATGAATTCACAGGAGATAACCGGTTCTCTGTCTGAAAACACTCTTTCGGCATATGAGGCCGGCATACTAAGCTATTATGTAGCCCTAAGCCCCGATGGCAGCATATTGTTTTATCCGGACAGAATCACCGACTATTATAGCGGAATAACGCTGTACTGCAAAAACTTAAAATCAGGCGGGGATGCTATAAAAATTGATTCTGATGTTCGTACATATTGCGTCAATCAGAACGCGTCCAAAGTATATTATGTAAAAGGCTCTGACAGAATTTTGTATGTACACAATCTTAATGATAAAAATAAGATAGCTGAAGAAGTGGCGAGATATTATATAAACGAGTCCGGCTCGAAAGTTATATATCAGACGCTGGAAGGAGGCTTATATTCCGCTGAAAGCGCAAGCTCTTATGATAAAGTTAAGATAGACGGCGATTCCGCCATTGTATATGTTTCGGACGATTTAAATGAAATATACTATTTGAAGGACGGTTCGTTCTACGTAAAGACGGGTACGGCGGATAAAGTAAAAATCGATTCGGACATAAAAGAAGTAATAAAAGTATACGAAACCGGCGAAGCGTATTATTTAAAATCGGTCGAATCGGAATTAAGTTTAATGGATTTTGTATACGATGATAAGGCCGCCGAAGACGCTTTGATTCCGCCTTTGACGGAGCCGGTTTACCCTGTCTTTGACGATGACGAACCATGGGATGAGTATTGGGCGGAGGTAGAAGAATATGACGCGGATTACGGTTTATATTTAGAGCAGTATTCCCAACATCAATTAAAGGCGGACAGGGATAATTTAAGAGAGGCGCTCGCAAATGAAAAGGTGCCTCAAACGATAAGTACGCTGTATTACTATAACGGCAATGAAAAAGAAGCCATAACGGATTCGTACAATTCATATATGACCTATGGCGAAAATAACGCCGTTATTATATACAGCAAGTATAATAAAACGGACGTGTCAAAATTAAACCTTTCTGAAATAAGCGGTTACTGGGAAGTATACGAACTGGCCGACGCAGCCATGTATTCGTCCGGCGACGCGTACATAGCGATAAAGTCAAGCGAAACCGCGGTTGAACAAACTTCCGGGCTGCAATACAGGATAAACAAATCCGGTACCGCGGTATACTTTATTGACGATTACTCGGAAGAGAGAGGATACGGCGATTTATATAATATGCCCATACAGGGGGCTAAGGTTGGAAAGCCTAAAATATATGATGACGACGTATACTTGTATTACTGGTTTATGGATGACTCGGATTCGTTTGTATACTTTAAAGACGTAAAAGATTCCGTGGGCGATATGTATGTTAACAAAAACAGAGTTGATTACGACGTTTACGTATATCGCGCCGGAAGCGCGGTAAATTCCGATACGCTTGTTTATATTGTCGACTATAATCCGGAAAAGCAGGAAGGCACGCTAAAACTGTACGACGGCAATAAATCTGTAAAAGTATCCGACGATGTGTATGAGAACTTTTATCCGATAAATAGCAGCCGTATATTATATCTGCGGGATTATAATATAAACAGGGGCAAGGGAGACGCTTATATGTACGACGGGACAGATACCAGGAAAAAAATTGACGACGACGTTACATCGTTCATACCTATTTTAAAATGGGATTATAAGGTGATATACGGCTGGTAAATATCGCGGCGCACTATAAACAAAACAACAATAACGGCTGCGGGAAATCATTGCGCAAAATGGTGTCCGCGGCCGTTTTTTAGCGCTTTGGCAGGAATATTACGGTAATACGGAGAAATATACTTATTATAAAATTAATTTTAGGGCGAATAAAGCTTTTTTTAATAGCAATCCGAAGAAGACTTTAAGCCGGCGGGCAAAAATGACGATACATATTATATGCAACAAATAAGGAGGCGTTTACCATGGCAATCAATCCGGTGCAGCCGACACCGCAAAGCGGTTTTGTAAATATGGACAAAGCGAAAAACGCTGAGAGAAGCAAGGCCGCGGAAAAGACAAGCAATGCTGACACACCAGCCGCCGTTTACGAAAAGTCTTCGTCGGTTGGCGAAAAAAACAAGCTTTATACAAAAGATTCGGCTTTAGTTAGCAAAATCGGTTATAAAGCAGACGCCAAGTTTGCCGGTCTTAAAAGCGTGGTTGAAAAACTGTTAACCATGCAGAGCGTTAAGACAGGCGAAGGCAAAGGCTTAAGCTACGCGCAGATTTTCAAAAAATACAACGGCAATATAAAGGGCTTTTTTGAGAATTTCCAAGCGGACGAAGCCACAAGGCTAAAGGCGCAGCAGGATATATCCGAAGACGGATACTGGGGAGTAAAGCAGACATCCGGAAGGATTATAGAATTCGCGATAAGCATATCGGGCGGCGATACCGCCAAGCTCGCCGAATTAAAGGGAGCTATCGAAAAAGGTTTTGCGGCTGCGGAAAAGGCATGGGGCGGCGCGCTTCCGGAAATCTGCCGGCAGACGAGGGAAGCTGTGTTTAAAGGGCTGGACGAGTGGACATTGGCCGAATAAACATAAATGCTGATATTGGCGGGTAAGGTTAAGGCCTGTTATTTTATAATATTTTTTTATGCATAGCTGTTTATTATACCTTTAATAAAGCATATAACAGCGCTTATATGAGCGCCGTTTATTCAACCATTTTATGCTTGTCGGTTATATTTAAAATACGGGCATACTAATCTGGGCATAACTGCCCGAATAAATATGTCGGAGGTTATATATGTCTAGACAGAAGTTAATGTCGGAACCTTTAAAACAAGAAATCGCAAAACGGCTTGGTGTTGATAACATCGTAAACAGCGAAGGCTGGGGCGGTGTTTCTTCAAGAAATTGCGGTAATATTGTTCGTGAGGCGATACAGATGGCGGAAAGGTCGCGGACATAACCTCCAAGCCGGTGAGGGGTTTTCTTCTTCAGCCCCTCATTTTTTTATTTCGGCGGCGTTAGCTCCGTTTTAAAACAAGATATACTATAACAATTAAACCGCTGATATTGTTCGTATTATAAGCGTACTCTTGTATATTCGCCCGCAAATCATTAAGTATTTTGTAGCTATGTGCCGTATTCTATTGTATAATGACTAAAAATTAAATCATACGGTAAATAGAGAGGGGAGAATTTAAACAGCTTAACAATAAAAAAATAGTCAGCCATAAAAAATGAACTTATTTATACTATTATATAACACACAAAAACAGCTTGGTTCACAGTAATATACGCAGGAGATTAAAATGAAAAAGGCTATGATGTTTTTTGTACTTGTCTGTATGATTATTTTTTTCCCAAATTCAACGAACGCTCATTTGGCAGCCGCTGTTGGTTTGTCTGATAAGCGCGGCATGGCAGACGAAGAATTTTTATACAAGACGAGCTTGGGAAACAAAGACGTTTTGTTTCCCATAACACATGGCGCGGCGGTTAAGCCGTCTTTGGGAGAAAGAGAAAAAGACGCGGCGCTTATAATTATTATCGCCGGTTTGTCGGTTATATTTGTTTTGCTTTTTGTTCTCAACAAACTAAGGCTGAGCAATAAAAAAGTGAAAGCGGTTTTGGAGAGATTAGAAAACAATAACGTGCTGCAAAAAACATTTATAGACGCCGATGAAAGATTAATTTATTTAAAAGATGAAAACTTCAAATACGTTTTTGTAAACAAAGCGTTCGAGACGCTCTATAAAAAACCGCGGAATGAGATAAAAGGGCTCGACGATTACTCGTTGTCTGAAAGCGGGCTTGCCGACAAACAAAGAAAAACGGACGAGGCGGCGCTGATAAAGCAGAAACTTGTTATAGAGCAAGTGGAATGGAAAGGCGGAATCTACAGGACCGTCAAATTTCCGGTTAGAATGCCAAACGGTAAGTTCGGCGTGGGAGCGTATATAAATGATGTGACGGAAGAACACGAAAACCGCAAAAGGCAGCAGAAGGTTCTTTATCGTCATACTATACTGGCGGATGTGATAACGCGGGATTTTTTTGACAGGCAGGAGGAGCTTGATTACGTGCTTCATGAGGCGCTAAAGCTTACTGAAAGCCAGCATGGATATATTTATTTGTACGATGAGACGACAGAAGAATTTACGCTTAATTCGTGGACAAAAGGCGTGATGAAAGTATGCGCCGTGGCTGATAAAAAGTTAAAATATCAGCTTTCAAACACCGGCCTTTGGGGAGAGGTGGTAAGGCAGGGAAAGCCTATAGTGGAAAACAACTACAAAGGCGATAATCCCTTCAAAGGCGGTTTGCCAAAAGGCCATGTTAAGCTGAAAAATTTTATGTCCGTTCCGGTTATTATGGACGGCAGCATAGTCGCTGTGGTTGGGCTGGCAAATAAACCGGCCGATTATGACGAAAACGACGTTTATGAGACAACCCTGCTGATGAGCGGGGTTTGGAATACCATTATCAGAAAAGAAGGGGAAATTGAGCTTAAGGAAGCTAACAGAGAACTTGAGGAAAACAAAGAAAAGCTGCAGATGATACTGGATTCGGCGGCCGAGGCAATATACGGTGTCGACACAAACGGAAACTGTACTTTTTGCAACGCGAGCTGCGTTAATATGCTTGGGTATGAAAAACAGAGCGATTTGATAGGCAAAAACATGCACGGACAAATACATCACAGTTTAAAAGACGGCTCTATGATAACAATCGACGATTGCAAAATTATAAAGGCTTTAAAAACGGGCGGCGGAGCGCATATCGACGACGAAATGTTCTGGAAGCGGGACGGAACACCTTTTGACGTGGAGTATTTTTCATATCCGCAATTAAAGGATGGAAAAATTGTAGGAGCGGTCGTTACATTTTTAGACATTACAGAGCGCAAGAAAGCCGAAGAGTCAATAAAATATTTAAGCTTTCATGATTCGCTGACGGGCTTGTATAACCGCAGATTCTTTGAAGAAGAGATAAGGCGTTTGGATACTCAAAGAAATTTGCCGATATCAATTATAATGGCTGATGTTAACGGCTTAAAGCTTACTAACGATATATTCGGACACGCGTTCGGCGACGAGCTATTAGAGAAAATCACTGCGGTTCTGCGCGGCGTATGCAGGGCGGACGATATTATAGCGCGCTGGGGCGGCGACGAGTTTATACTGCTGCTGCCTAATACGGCGATTGACGAGGCAAAGGTTATAGCGAAAAGAATAAAAGAACGCTTTGCCAAAGAAAGCGTAAAATCTATAAAAGGCAGCATATCGGTCGGGCTTGACGTTAAAAGTGATATGTCGCAGGATATCGCGCGGGTGCTGTCGAACGCCGAAGAGCAAATGTATACAAATAAAACGCTTGAGAGGGACAAATTAAAAGACAGCACTATAATAGCTATAGTTTCCGCGCTGCATGAAAACAGCGACAGGGAGAAAGACCACGCCATACGCGTCAGCGATATGTGTATGAGTATGGGAAGAAAACTGAATCTTTCCGAAGCCAAGGTGCAAAGGCTTAAAAACTTGGGGTATCTGCATGATATAGGCAAAATAGTTCTTGACCCGAAGCTTATTAATAAAAACTACTCATTAAGCGACGCGGAGATTGGCGAGATGAAAAAGCACGCGAGCGTTGGTTACCGCATACTTAACGCTTTCGACGGTACAATTAACCTTGCGGAATCGGTTCTTGCTCATCATGAGCAATGGAATGGAAATGGTTATCCGAAAGGCTTAAAGGGGGAGGAGATTCCGTTGGCGGCAAGGATACTTTCTATTGCCGAAAGCTACGACCGGATGGTTCACGATTCTTACAATTTAAAAGCCAAAACAAAAGAAGAAGCAATAAAAGAGATAAGAGCGAATGCGGGTACACAGTTCGACCCAAAACTTGCGGAAATATTTGCGCGGATGATGGAGAATTATACTTTATGAAAAAAGCTGTTTTTGCATTTGCGGCGGTATGTATGCTTTTAATTTCGGGATGCCGTCCCGATAGCATAGAAGCGTTTGGCGGGCAAATGCCGGTTAATAGTATCAAACCCACGGATACGGTTGCCTTTGCAGTTCCCACGTCCGCCCCCGAACCGGCGCCAACCCCTATGCCGGCTCCAATAGAAATTAATATTATGGCGGCGGGGGATATAATGTTTCAATACCACGCCATACTGTCCGCTTATGACAAGCAAACAAAATGCTACGATTTCCGATACAGCTTTGAACATGTAAAGTATATACTGGAAAGCGCCGATGTGGCTGTCGGCAATTTTGAATGCACACTGGGGGGCGCTCCATATTCACAGCGCGCCAAGTTAAGGTTCAGCGCGCCGGACGAAGCCGCCGAAGCTGTAAAGTACGCGGGATTTGACGTGGTTTCAACGATAAACAATCACTCGTATGATAAGGGGCTAAACGGTTTGTTGAGCACGCTTGCGGCGCTAAGGGAGGCGGGGCTTGTGTGTACGGGCACCAGAGCCGACGCCGAAGAAAAGCGGTATCATATACTCGATGTTGAAGGCATAAAGATTGGATTTGCCGCTTATACGTTTGCCGCGAGGCCGCGCGGCGGCATTTCGATTCATGGTTACCGCCTTGAAAAGGAAGCCGAAGAGTTGGTAAATGTTTTTGAGGAATCAGGCCCCGATGACGATTTGCGGGAAATGGGACGGCTTGCAAGGCAAATGAGAGAGGACGGGGCGGAGATTGTTGTGTTTTCGGTTCACTGGGGCACGGAATACAGAAGAAAGCCCAACAGTACACAGAAAAAAATTGCCGGCAGCCTTGCCGACGCCGGAGTGGATATAATACTCGGAAGCCATCCTCACTGGCTGCAGACGGTTGACGTTTTAAAAAACGGCGAGACCGGCGGAAAAACGATTGTGGCTTACTCTCTAGGAAATTTTATATCCAACCAAAGAAAAAGATTCAAGACTTATTTTAAATATTCCGAAGACTGCATGATACTAAGCATAGGCGTTACAAAGCGTCCGGGGGAAGCCGCTAAAATAACCTCGGTTAAATACATACCCACATGGACATACATGTATGTAAAAAACGGCTGCCGCTATTATACTGTGGTGCCGCTGGAAAAGGCGGTAACCAATCCGGAATACTACGGTATGGGCAGGGGGCGGGATTTAAGGGACGCCAAGCAGTCGCTGAAAAATACGCGGGAACTTATGGCGGCGCCTGTTTCAAAAGGCGTTATTGAGCAAATGGCGCTGGAGTAAACGCGCCTATACGGCGTATTTTTAATTTGCATGGAGTGATAAGTTATGAATCAATACGCGGTGGCGGATATTGGGACAAACTCCGCGAGGCTTATGATAGCGCATACAAACAAAAGCAGTGTAGTCGCCGATTATAAAACGCTGCGCTATGTAAGGGTGGGAGAAGGGCTTAAAACAATCACCGATGCCGCCGTCGGCCGCGCTGCGGAGGCTATAAACGAATTTAAACAAATAAGCAAGACATATAACACAAGCGGAAGGTTTTATTGTTTTGCGACAAGCGCCGTGCGCGACGCTAAAAACAGCTCTAAGTTTATTGATTATATATTAAAAGAATGCGGCATAAAGATTGATATTGTATCGGGAGAAAAAGAAGCTTTGCTGGGTTTCGCCGGATGCGTCGACGGGCGGGGCGGTATGTTCGATATAGGCGGCGGCAGCACGGAGGTGATGACCGGAAGCATAGATAACATCGCTTTTCAAAAAAGCTACGCCATAGGCACCGTGCGCTGCCATCAATTGTTTCCGGGCGGAGACATTGCGGACAAAGGGGCGTTTGGCTCGGCGCACAGTCTTGCGGCGGATACGTTTAAAGACGTTCCGGCGGCGCGGGGCTTTGCATATACGGCCATAGGCGGCACTCCCACGGCTTTGGCGGCAATTGATTTGGGTCTTGAAAAGTACGACGCGAAACTGATACACGGGCATACGATAAGCAGACAAAGGGCGCGAACACTGTGCGATTTATTAAAGTCTAAAACAAAACGGCAGCGCATGGAATCGATGGGGCTTGAGGACAGAAAAGCCGACGTTATAGTTTTCGGGGCTATATTGCTTTCGGAGTTTATGAAAGCCGCGAACGCCGATTATGTAACGGTAAGCGACAGCGATAATCTCGAAGGCTATTTGAAATTAAAGCTCGCGCTTGTTTAAATCAGCACCGCGCGGCTGCCGGTAGAAAGCGGCTTGCTTCCTGTCAAGCGAGTAATTTTTTATGAATATAAGCGCCGACACAAAACAGACAAAAAATCCGGCAGGCAGTATAAGCCCTATATTTATATATACGGAGCGGGGCTGAACGATTTTTGGATTGAAACCGAAACAATCAATAAGCAAACCGACAATCATTATTGCGGCGGCCTGCGATATTTTAAAAATCAACGTCGCGCAGCCGAAAAAAACGCCCTCTTTGCGCGTTCCCGTATGATAAGCGTCTTTGTCTATTGTGTCCGCAATCATAGAATACGGCAGCGCTATGCTGCCTCCCATAGACAAACCCATAAGAAGCGCCAAAGGCAGAACAATAAGGTAATGCTGGCAAATCCACTCGCTTAAAAACACGCATACGGCAAAAACAACGGAGACGGCTATGTTTAAGAAAAGGCAAATAATGAGCGCCCGCCGTTTTTCCGTCCGGTTCGCGACGTAAGTCCAAAGCGGCTGTGCCAGCAGCGCCGCCGCGAACAAAGAGCCGAACACAATGCCCATCTCTTTGTTTGAAAAACCGAAAGTATATGTAAACACATGCATTCCGGCGGCGCCGACAATTCCCATCGCCATATTTACAAACATAAGACCGAGGCTTACATTGCGAAAGTCGGCGCACTTTAAAGCCTGTATAGTTTCTGCAAAAATACCGTAAAAAGAGCCGCTTTTGGGTTTTGGGGCAAACCTAACTTTGCCGCGGCGGTATGTTAACGCTATGCATACGGCGGCGCAGACAAGTATTAAAGCCGAACCGGTAAGCCCTAAGTATTGATAAGCCTGCGGGTTGCTGTGCCCGTTCGCGAATTCCGGCGTCGGACGGAAGAAAACCGCCATTCCCATAACAATAGGAAATATGAATCCGAGAAAATAAAATGCGGTTCTGTAGGACTGTATAACCGTCCGTTCGTTGTAATCGTTTGAAAGTTCGGCTCCGTGCGCGAGAAACGGCGTTGTATAAATTGTGGAAAAGGTTTTAATCATTATCAGAAAAAACGCAAGAAGTATTGTTTTTAAAAATTGAGTTTGCTCCGGACTTATGCGCCACAGCAGCCAGTTAAAAAGCGCAAGACCGGCGGCGCCTAAAAGCACATAAAACAAACGTCTTCCCAGTATTATTTTATCGCTTGTATGATCGGATATATATCCCATGACGGGGTCGGTTACGGCGTCCCATATGGTGCTTGCGGAAATAATAAGCCCCGTGGCAGTGCCGCTTATGCCTAATATATTTGTGGCGTAAAACATCAGGTACACCGATAAAAGCTGGAAAGGCACGGCATAAGATAACGCTCCGATGCCGTATCCTAACCTTGCCGCGTTTGATACGATGTTTTTGTTTTGTTTATTCATGCAACGCTCCGAGGGATATATTTTAAAAGCTCTTCTGATTATATAGAAACAAAACACAAAGTTCAATGATTGCCTCTTCCCAAAAGGCCGGTTTTTATATTGACATTAACCATGTATAGTATAATTTGAATAAATGGGAGGATGAAAATATGATTGAAAGAACTTTTATTAATGATACAATCATTGACGGAGAGCCATTTAATACTTTAAAATTAACTTTTGGAGTTTATGACCACATTGTTTTTCAGATACTTTTTTATTTAATTGCGGCAACATTAGCAATCGCCTGCGTATATATAAGCGCATACCTTATAAAAAAACTTATAGTTCTGTTTAAAAAGAACATATAATTGTTTAGGAATGGTGTAACAGCCGATAAAGAACGGGGTGACGTCACCCCGTTCTTTGCTGTCCGACCAAGAACCGCCGCATACAAAAACCTCTCGCGCGGCGGTGTGAGAGGGGTTAACGCCACGCTTAACCGCTCATTTTTATTTGCCAAAGGCATCCTTAAACGCTTTGCCCGGCTTGAAGGCCGGAGAACTGGATGCGGGGATATCAATCTGGGCGCCGGTAGCCGGATTCACGCCTTTTCTTGCCGCTCTTTGGCGCAGCTCAAAAGAACCAAAGCCTGTCCACTGAACTTTATCGCCGCCCTTTAAAGCCTCGGTTACAACGCTGACCAGCGCGGAAAGACAAGCATCCGAATCTTTTTTCGACAGACCCGCCTTTTTGGCGACGGCGTCGACTAGATCTGATTTGTTCATTTAATAAATCCTCCTGTTATAATAAGTTTCTTAAGTTTATTAAAACTCCGGATATGAACCGGAAATTTAATGCCTATACTCTTTTTTTCGCGGATTCCCATAGCTCGTCAAGTGTTTTTAAATCGCCGCTTTTTAAATCTATCCCTTTTTGCTCCGCAATTGTCTCGACCGCGCAAAACCTTTCTACAAACTTATCGGTTGCTTTTTGCAGTGCCGTCTCGGGGTCTATACCATACAGCCTGACCACATTTACGGCGGAAAACAACAAATCTCCGGCTTCATCAAAAAGGCTTTGCGTATCGGTGCAACGCAGCAGCTCGTCAATTTCTTCTTTGAGCTTATCAACAGCCTTTGAGGCGTTTTCAAAATCGAACCCGGCGTTTGCCGCCTTTTGCTGCACCTTGCCGCCGCGCATCAGCGCGGGCATACTTTTTGGAACGTCCTTTATGACATCGGAAGCCGTGCGCTGACCCTTCTCTATTTTCTTAATATGCTCCCAGTTTTTCAAAACAGCCGCGGACGTATCCGCCATCGCGCCGCCGAATATATGTGTGTGGCGGGATATCATTTTGCCGCATATGGCCGTTGTAACGTCCGAAACATCAAAACAGCCCTGCTGCTGCGCTATGCGGCTGTGAAATACGACCTGCAAAAGCACATCGCCGAGCTCATCGCATAAAGCGTCCGGGTCGCCCTCGTCAATGGCTTCGAGAACTTCGTAGCTTTCTTCGATAAGGTATCTTTTAAGGCTCAAATGCGTCTGCTCTTTATCCCAGGGACATCCGTTTTGGGAACGCAGCCTTGCCATAACATCCACTAAATCTGAAAAGGTGAAGCGTTTTTTCTGCTCAAGGGGGAGCGGGGGCAATACCACACTCGTATAATAACCGTATGAAGGCTCTGCGTCAAGACGAAACAGTGGAATATTTTTCCCCGACATTGTTCTGGTATCCGCTATAAAAACGCTGTATTCGTCGCCGTATTGCCGGGCAAGCTTAAGCTTTAACCCGCCGGCCGCAAGCCTTGAGTTAATCTCGTTTATTACGACGGTAACGCCGGTGTCCGCAGCCCGTTCAAACGCGGACGCGCAAAAAACAGATACGCCTTTTGTGCCGTCCGCCGCGCCCGCGGCGAAAGCGGCGCATAGAGCCGCGTTCGCGTGTGGCAAAACGGTTACGCTTCCACCCTTTGCGCGCACATATTCCGCGGCGGCGCAGGCTATGCGGTTCGAGCACATATCCCCCAAAGTAACAAACAGCACGCAATCGCCGGCTAACCGCTCGCGCGCGGCGCTTAAAAGATTATCAAAATCCAAAGCCGTATTATAAATATCGTCAAGGGTTTGATATTTTATGCCCAAAGCGTCAAAAGCCGTGCCTGCGGACGTTTGCAGAACAACAGTTTTTGAGTGTTTGGCGGCCTGCGCGACATCGCCGCATATGCCGCCGTTTGCGCTCATAGCGCCTATGGTTAAGTGCATTTAACTCTCCCAGAAGCCAAGCTTATTAATAAAACGCGTAATACGGCCGCCGCCCGGTATAAACGCCATATCGTTTTTCTTTAACGCTCCGGTGAAAAATAGCATAGCGACATAAACCAGCACTGCCGTCGCGATGCAAGCGATAACGGTATAGGCGCCGCCAAGCTCGGGCAGAAGCGAACGGTACATGAAATGTACCACAACGCCCATAACGGCGGCGGAAAGCAGCGGCGTAAGCAAACCCGAAGCAATGCGCACGCGCGCTCGCGTTCGCGCCAAAACGACAATGGTATTTATCAAAGCGGCAATGCCGTAGCACGCGGCGGTGCCTATAGCGGCGCCGTTGACATTGACGGAAGGTATCTTAATAAGCACGAGGCTTACCGCAAGCTTTACGCCCGCGCCAATCAAAAGACTGAAAAAAGGCACCCATTGAAGGCCGGCGCCTTGAAGCACGCCAGTCATGGATTGCAGCATCGTAAGGAAAAGCACGCCGACAGATAAAGTTTTAAGCAGCTGCGCGCCTACGGCAATCTCGTTCGCGTTAAGCCCGCGTGAATAGAGCAGCGTAATAACAGGCTCCGCTAAAAGGTAAAGACCCACGGAGCACGGCAAACCTATAAGAAGCGCAAGCTTAAACCCCATTCCCGAGCGGCTGCTTAAGGCAATATCGTCGTTTTTCGCGCGGGCTTCCGAAATTGCGGGGACAAGGCTCATGCAAAGCGCGAGGGATAGCACCGCGGGCATGTTGACAAGAGTATTAACCGCGCCCGTAAGCACGCCGAAGCTGGCCGTTGGGGAGAGCGGATTAAATGCGGAATAGTCAATCGCCGAGAGAGTGTTGGTTACTATGGCCGTGTCGATAAAATTTACTATTGGCATAACACAAGCGCCGAGAGTTATGGGCACAGCTATAGAAACAAGCTCGAAGGCCGATGAGCGTTTAGGTCTGTGCATCAGCCCGGGAGACTGCCGCCGCAGTTTGCTTATTTGCCGTTTCTTGCGGTTATATATAAAAATGATTACAACCAAAGCGAGTATTTCTGAAATAGTAACACCTAAAAGCGCGCCCGCGGCGCCGTACTCAACGCCCTTTCCAACCCACAGCGACGCAAGATAAATACCGGCGCCAAGTTTAACCGCCTGCTCGACAATTTGCGTTAAGGCAGTCGGGAACATCATCTGCAGTCCCTGGAAATAACCCCGGTAAGCCGACAGCACAGACACGAAAAATAAAGAGGGAGCAATCATTTTAAGCGACAGATGCGCCGATGGTATTTTGGATGCGCCGGCGATTATATCCGAAAACGAAAACATTAAAGATGTTGTTATAACACCGAAGACAAGAAGCATTCTAAACGCGGTCTGAAATGTTCTGTGCGCGCCCCGGTAATCCCCGAGAGTAACACGTTCGGATACTATTCTTGAAATGGCGGCAGGCAGACCGGCGGACGAAATTACAAGTAAAAGCGCGTAAGTAGGATAAGCCACCTGATAGTTTGCCAAGCCTTCCGCGCCTATTATGTTTGTAAGGGGGACTCTGAAAAAAGCGCCTATAACTTTGACGGCAAGTCCGGCCGCCCCGAGTATCGCCGCGCCTTTTACAAAACTTTTCTGCTTATCAGACATTTTAACTCCTACGCGAGCTTTAAATTACCAAAGCATTATATTATAAAAAAAACTCTTTGCCAATATGCCGGTCTTCAACAAATATTGTTTAAAATATCCGGCTAAGTTGTCTCGCAGTCTGATGATATTATATAATGTTTTAGGAATTATTTCTATGGAGGATATAATGCGGATAAATATAGTGCTTGTGGAGCCCGAAATACCAGCCAATACCGGAAATGTGGCGCGCACCTGCGCCGTTACGGGAGCGCGGCTGCATCTTGTTGAGCCTCTTGGGTTTTCTATAGACGATAAGCGGTTAAAGCGCGCGGGGCTTGATTACTGGCCGCAGCTGAACGTAAAGCTGTATAAGAACCTCGATGAGTTTTTTTCGCAGACACAGGGGGGCGAATACTATTACTGCACGACGAAAGCAAAACGATTTTACAATCAGGTATCATACGGGGACGGGTGCTATATTATATTCGGGAAAGAGACAAAAGGGCTGCCGGAGATTCTTGCCGAGGAGCACCCCCGGCGCGCGGTAAGGATACCTATGAGGCCAACTCTGCGCTCTTTGAACCTTTCCAATTCCGTCGCCATAGTCGTATACGAGGCTTTGCGGCAGCAAGGCTTTCCGGACATGACATAGACAATACAATACAAAAGATATTATACATAAAGGCTTATGATAAAAGCTCCCTCGCATGATAATATGATTTATTTAATATGTACGGCAACACATGCAAACTATGTAATATGTTAACTGGTAAAACATTGACCTTTTTATAAATTCATGATACAAACATAATATGGCATGAACTTACACATAATTTGGGGAGAGAGTCACGTTACTGGTACACCGGGGCAAGATTGTGTTCTTAAAGGTGGAGCGGGAATACATCATTCGTTAGGGCAAACGATCACCCCCACTTCAAATCTTACTCTTTATGCTAAATGGAGTAATGTGCTTGGTTACTGGGAATCAGATGCAGATTCAATTGGAAGATGGAACTCGACTCCAAGCGTTTATAAGAAGAAATTGAATTCTAATGTATCGTTCTATTTTATGACAGGCGAATCTCACGCGAGAACTCAATGGAATGGAGCCGGTATATCAACAACGACTACTACAGATAAGGACACAGCAAATATTAGGGTATATGGTGGTTCTTACAATGAATTAATATCTGAAGAAAGCTGGGTTGATATGGCTCCCGATGATACTGGTTATGCTATTAGTAATTTTGTTTATGAAAAAGATTATTATTATAATGGGAGTATAAAAACTGGAAATATATATGTAGCAGCAAGAATTGCGATTAGAGATCGAGGAGCAACAGTTGATGAATATTGTAAAACAAGCACGCATGAATTAGGGCATACTTTAGGATGGGAAGGTCATGCAAACGGAAGTAGTAATATCATGTATCGCTATGCATCTTCTGTTACAACGCTTACTGATGTGGATAAAAGACATTTACAACAAGTTTACTAAATAAGTCTTATGGGGATAAACAACTAAAAAAGAAAAGGAGATTAAATATGTGTATAAGAAAAATAATAGGAGTAATAGTATTATTTAGCTTAATTGTATCCGTAATAACAGGGTGCGGTAATATTGATAGCCATAGGGAAGACGAAGCAATTTTGTCACAACAGGATAACAGTCTTATTGAATCTGAATATGACGAAATTGTAATAAAATCTGAAGGAAGTAAAATATACTTAACTCTTGAGGAAGCAATAGATCAAAGCTATTGTGTAGTTAAAGCAAAGCTGAATAGTATCAACGAAGGTAAAACACGAAGAGAATATAATTTTACACTGGAAGAAACGATTATTGGAAACATGGATGAAGTTCATTTTATAGTTGATGAAGGATATGCGGACTATTCTGTAGAAAGCACGGATACAACTTATTCGACCAATAAAACAGATTATGAAGTTGGTAAAGAGTACATTTTGGTTCTATATAAAATTGCATCAGTTTACAACGGAAGAGATAAATATATGATAGTGGGCGATGTTTTCGTTAAACTCGATGATTCCGATAATATAGCTGAATATCGCAGATATCATCAAAAAGAGGAAAGCCCTTATAAAACCGCAAAAGAGTTATTAAATTATGCCCGAACTGTTACGGATGATTCCAAGGAGCGATTTGTTTATGGTATTCCATTTACGAGGTCTTCTAAGATCCCGGATATTGTAGACGCTTCGCAATACATCGTAAAAGCAGTTGTTAGTGAAATAGAATCCGAGGATCCGAATAGTAACAGGGATACGTATATATGCGAGGTAACAGACATATTAAGGGGCACAACAAAGGATAAAATAAACATTGTGCTTTTTAAGAATACTGTGTCAATAGGAAAGGAATATCTCTTTTTACTGAATAAAGCTACTGAATATTCGCTGACATATACCTTATCTTCAGTATATAGTGTTGTCGATTTGGAAAAGGAAATAAGCGTTGCCGAAGAAATTTATACACTGATTTCAAAATAACATGATTAGCTCAAGTCTGTTCCATTATGGAGCAGGCTTAGTTATATAGTGCCAAATATAAAGGAGGTTCACATGAAAAAGTTTCTTAGTTTAGTTACCCTGTTGGTAACAGCCCTTTCATTGGCTGCCTGTAGCGGCAATTTAGCAAACCCCGATGGCATCACAGCCGCAGAAACAAAAGAACCGGGCACTAATATCTATGGCACTATACAGGGCGATTGGCCTGTATATCAAAATGCAAGTGAGCTTGTTGATAGTGCAAAACTTGTTTTCACAGGGAGGGTAACTGGTATATCATTTCAGATGTTGGACTTGCGGGATCCCGAAACGATTGGAGATGATATCGACGATTGGCACTACAATTTGTTTACTATGTATGATGTTGATATTATAACGTCATATAAAGGAGAGGCAAGAAAATCTATTCAGGTAAGAATGATGGGTGGCCTTAAGGATTATCAAGTTGAAGAACAACTTGAGCTTCTGGCACAATACAACAAGCAGTATATACCGATATTGGAGGGACACGTCGAATATAAGGTTGGAGAAACATATCTGTTTGTATTACATCAATATATGGATGTATCTCCTACACCGATGAACTTAACCCAAGGCGCTTATAACCTTCACGATCCATTTAAAAAGTACACAATTGGCTCATATGACCTTGATGATTCGTATTATATTAAAGCTGTTGATGATTATGGAAACCCTATTATATCAGCTAAGGATGTTATATTAACATTCGGGCGTGAAAAATGGGAAAGCTTTTGGGTGCAATGGCAGAAAGATAATGCTGATTGGGAAACATGGCTTGATAAAGAGGCTGTTGAAAGAGCATTACTTCAATAATGTAATTAAAAAAGTCTAATGTATGCCAACAATAATGGATAACAAAAGCGATTGAGAATGTTATAGCTTGCTTGGGCAGTTTATTGGTTAGAGAGGTAAAACGATGAAAAAAGTTATTATTATCACTATGCTGTTAACCGCCGCGGCGGTAATCGGCATAATAATACTTATGGGCGGCGGCGTTGATACAGAAGCGTTAAGACAATCCGACTGCGAGGGGGCAGTTAGGGATTTTACGGAAGGCAAGCAGGCTGAGTTTGTGAGGAAAATTGATTCAAATGATAAAAACGATTTTAACAAGCAGAACTATCTTGGATATTACGTTTTTGAAGACGATCTGTATACATATATAGTAGACCCGGATAATCTATATCTTTGTAGTATTGATGTAATGTCAAATGAAGCATGGACCTCGCTATATGTAAATGGGGAAAAAGCAGGTACGGAAGAAGCCGCGGCACAAATAGCAATCGATATCTTCAAGAAGATTGAATCTAAGTTTCTGATAAAAGGAGAAATAATAACGAATATAACTACTCCAACAGAAACGATGTATGTTATTGAAGTAATAGAAACAAGAGACGGGATACCTACGGGAAACTGTGCGAGTACAACCATATCAAAATCAGGGAATCTATTGAGCGGTGTTTTTCTGATAGGCGATGCTCAGCATATGGAGAAGTTAAACAATCAAAAGGATAAAATGATAAGCTTTAAGGCCGCGGCGCAGATAGCGGTGGACGAAATAAAAGCACAGCCGGAACTGGCCGCGGAAAATATTGTTGTTGATGAAACGAGAAAGGATGAAATGTCCACGCGCGGCAATATCACCACAAGATTTGTTTATTTAACTTACTATAAAGACGGCGAACAACGGGAAGCGATGGTGCTTGTGGACGCTTTCAGCGGCGAAGTTGTCAGTGTAGGCTATTTTAAGTATTGATAGTCTGTAATCCCGAATAATCTGGACAAACAAAAAGGCAAAGTGTATAATAAGGCAGCAAAGAGGAACCCCGCTTTGTGATGCGTTTTATAGGGATTTTCCGGCGAGACTGTAACCGGAAAGAGCGCGTAAAGGGACGGGCAACAGCCTTTTTGCCGGTTATAATAGCTTACAAAGTGCCCGGGGCTTTTGTTTCGGGAATATGGGTGGCACCGCGGGTTTTAAGCTCGTCCCTTGTTATAATAGGGACGTTTTTTATTTGAGGAGGCATATATGCTTACAAAAGCGCCTAAAGGAACAAAAGATATATTACCCGAGCAAAGCCGTAAATGGCAGTATGTCGAGTCCGCCGCGCGCGATATATGCGCTCGTTTCGGCTACAGGGAGATACGCACGCCTATATTCGAGCATACGGAGCTTTTTTTACGCGGAGTGGGAGACACCACCGATATAGTGCGAAAAGAGATGTACACGTTTGAGGATAAGGGCGGGCGAAGCATAACTTTGCGGCCGGAGGGTACGGCGGGCGTTGTGCGCAGCTTTGTGGAGAACGGCCTTTTTTCGCAGCCCCTGCCGGCAAAGCTTTATTATATTTCGGTGCCGGTTTTCCGCTATGAGCGCCCGCAGGCCGGGCGTTTGCGCCAGCACCACCAGTTTGGCATAGAGACTTTCGGCGCGATATCCCCGTCAATAGACGCGGAGGTTATATGCGTCGCGCTGACATTGCTAAAATCGCTTGGCGTAAGCGGCTTATCGCTTAACATTAACAGTATAGGATGCGGGCGGTGCCGTCCTTCGTACAACGCGGTGCTGAAAAAGTATCTTGCGGAGCGCCGCGGCAAGCTTTGCGCGAATTGCTGCGAGCGTATGGAAACAAACCCTTTGCGTATACTCGATTGCAAAGAAGAACAATGTAAAGAAACGGTAAGCGGCGCTCCGGTTATTCTCGGCAGCCTGTGCGATGATTGCGCGAAGCATTTTGAAGGATTGAAAAGATACCTTGAATGCTCAGGCATAAAATATAGTATAAACCCTTTTATTGTGCGCGGTCTTGACTATTATACCAAAACGGTGTTCGAGATAATATCGGACGGTATAGGAGCGCAGGGTACCGTATGCGGAGGAGGACGCTACGACTCACTGGTAGAGCAGATAGGCGGTCCGGCAATTCCGGGTATAGGTTTCGGTCTCGGTATGGAAAGACTGCTTCTGGTTTTAGAATCGCTCGGCGTAAAATTGCCTGATGCAAATGTGTGCGATGCGTGCGTCTGTCCGGTTGGTGAGGACGCGGCGCTTTACGCTTTTAGTATAACGGCTATTATGCGCGAAGAAGGCATAGCGGCGGAATGCGACCATATGGGCAGAAGCTTAAAAGCGCAGCTTAAATTCGCGGCAAAGCTTAACGCCGCGTACGCCGTAATAATAGGGGAAAGCGAGATTGCGGCTAAAGCCGCGGTTGTTCGCGATATGCGAAAAGGAGAAGAAAAAACGGTTCCGTTTACGGGGCTTAATGCGTATATAAAGGCGGGTATAATATGAGCGATTTTTTGCAAGGGTGGAAAAGGACGGACTACTGTACGAATTTTAGCGCCGGCGATGTCGGCAAAGACGTAACCGTAATGGGCTGGGTGCAGACAAGAAGGGATTTCGGCGCACTTATATTTATTGATTTGCGCGACAGAACGGGAATAATGCAGGTTGTTTTCGATGAATCGGTGCTGGAGGGAGATTTTTCGCGCGTAAGCAGCATAAGAAGCGAATTCGTAATTGCCGTTCAGGGCAAAATTGTGCTGCGCGATAAAGAAACCGTAAACGAAAAACTGCCGACGGGATTGATAGAGGTAAAAGCGAGACGGCTTAAAGTGTTAAGCCGCGCGCAAACCCCTCCGTTTGAAATAGAGGACGAAACCGCTGTTCGCGAGGAACTGCGGTTAAAATACCGTTATCTTGACCTGCGCCGTCCGGTTATGCAAAAAAACCTGTATATTCGCAGCCAAATAGCGTCCGCCGCGCGCGGGTATTTAAACGAAAACGGGTTTATAGACATAGAAACGCCTATGCTGACAAAAAGCACGCCGGAGGGCGCGAGAGATTATCTCGTGCCGTCGCGCATACACCCGGGGAGCTTCTACGCTTTGCCGCAATCGCCCCAGACGCTAAAGCAGATACTTATGATGTCAGGGTTCGACCGCTATTTTCAGATTGTAAAATGCTTTAGAGACGAAGATTTGCGCTCAGACCGCCAGCCCGAATTCACCCAGATAGATATAGAAATGTCGTTCGTTGACGTCGACGATATAATAGCCGCCGGCGAAGGGCTTATAGCGCGTATATTCAAGACGGTTTTGGACGTTGACATAAAGCTGCCGTTAAAACGGCTTTCGTATAAAGACGCTTTAAACCGTTACGGCTCGGACAAGCCCGACACGCGCTTTGGGTTAGAGCTTACGGACGTGAGCGATATAGTCGCGGATACCGGCTTTACGGTGTTCTCTTCGGTTATCAAAAAAGGGGGCAGCGTACGCGCTATAAACGTAAAAGGCGCCGTGGATAAATTCGCCCGACGCGAGATTGACGCGCTTGTGGATTTTGTCAAAATATACGGAGCAAAAGGCATGGCGTGGATATCGATGAAGGAAGACGGCGTGCAGTCTCCCATAACCAAATTCTTCTCGGAGGAAGAACTGTCCGCGTTGCTTTCCCGCACAGACGCCAAAACGGGCGATATAGTATTTTTTGTGGGCGACGAGGACAAGATAGTTTTTGACTCTCTGGGGAATCTGCGCTTAAAGCTTGCCGAGAAGCTCTCGCTTGTGGACGAGAGCGCGTTTGACCTGCTGTGGGTTGTCGATTTTCCGCTGTTTGAATACAGCGAAGAGGAAAGAAGATACACGGCAATGCACCATCCGTTCACATCGCCGAAGGACGAGGATGTTGAAAAAATGGAAACAGACCCCGCGGGCGCCCGCGCGAAGGCGTATGATATTGTGCTCAACGGAAACGAAATAGGCGGCGGCAGCATACGAATACACACAACGCAGCTGCAGCAGAAAATGCTTAAAGCGCTCGGGTTTTCAAAAGAGCGGGCATGGGAGGATTTCGGGTTCCTTCTCGAGGCTTTAAAATACGGCGCGCCGCCCCACGGCGGCATTGCGTTCGGGCTTGACAGGCTGGCTATGCTTATTCTCGGCGCGTCCTCCATACGCGATGTAATCGCTTTCCCGAAGGTTCAGAACGCCTCGTGCCTTTTAACGCGCGCGCCGTCGCCAGTGGAGGAAAAACAGCTGAAAGAACTGGGGCTTAAAACCACGCAATAATTTTTTGGCAAGGCGGCTTAAAACTATGAGCGATATTACGGAGTACGGAGAAGTTGTAAACATAACGGGCGATACGGCGCATGTCAAATTTAAGCGTTCCTCCGCGTGCGGGCGATGCAGGGCGTGCGGTATGCTGTCCACTCAGAACGAGATTGTTGTACAGGTTGAAAACATTATGGGCGCGAAGTCCGGAGATTACGCGGCCGTAAGCATACGTATGCCAAAAGCGCTTCGAGCGTCCGCTCTGGCGTATGCGTTTCCGCTTTTTATGCTGCTTTTAGGGGTTTTGGCGGGATGGCTGCTCTCGGCGGTTTGGGGAGTGTTTGAAAACGCGGATTTATCAATGGCGCTTTTCGGGCTGCTGTTTGCGGCGCTTTCATTTTTTCTGTTAAGACTTGCCGCTCCGTCGTATAATAAAACAGTGTCCAATGTGTACAAAATGGTAGAAGTTAAACATATGAAAAAAACAGGGGAGGAATAATTATGTCAAAAAAAGCTTTGCGTATAAGCGAAGAGAACTTTAACGACACCGTGCTTTCCAGCGAATTGCCGGTATTGGTCGATTTTTGGGCGGAATGGTGCGCGCCATGCCGCATGATAGCGCCTGTTATAGAGCAGGTGGCCGCGGAATACGAGCAGCGCGCCGTCGTAGGCAAAATAAATATAGACGAAGAATCGGAGTTGGCGGGAAGATACGGCGTTATGAGCATACCGACGCTTATTCTTTTCAAGAATGGGGAAATAAAGCAAAAATCAGTGGGAGTTGTAGGAAAAGATAAGATAACGGCAATGATAGACAGCGCATTGAAATAATGATAATCTTAGATTATATTTTTTTATTTTTTTTATACGGGGGCACAAATGGAACCATTACGGGTATCGGCAAAGTCTTCGCCAAAAGCCGTGGCGGGAGCGCTTACCGCCGCGCTCAAAGAGCATAATAAAGCGGAAATACTTGCGGTGGGCGCGGCGGCGGTTAATCAGGCGATAAAAGCCGTTGCCATAGCGAGGGGATACCTCGCGCCTGTCGGTATAGACCTCGCTGTAATACCGGCGTTTACAAACGTCGATATCGACGGCGTTTTGCGAACATCAATAAATCTTAATGTTATAATCCGATGATACGCGCTTAATGGTTTTTTGGAAATGCCGCGAATAACAAACAAGGCTTTATAAACTTTAGCGAGGTAGTTATTTGTTTTTAAAATCAATAGAAATGACGGGATTCAAATCGTTCCCCGAAAAAACGCAGATGGAGCTGCGCGGCTCTGTTATAGGCGTTATAGGTCCGAACGGCAGCGGAAAAAGCAACGTGGCGGACGCCGTGCGCTGGGTGCTTGGAGAGCAAAGCGCTAAAAGCCTTCGCGGCGGCATGATGCAGGATGTGATTTTCGCCGGAACGCAGACGCGAAAACCGCGCTCCTACTGCGAGGTATCTTTATTATTCGATAATTCCGATAAGCGAATACAAACTGAATATTCGGAAATTGAGGTTACGCGAAAGCTTTACCGTTCCGGCGAGAGCGAGTATTACATTAACCGCACAAAATGCCGGCTTAAAGATATTCTTGATACATTCAGAGATACGGGCATAGGAAAAGAAGGCTACTCTATTATAGGACAAGGGCGTATTGATGAGATTTTAAGCGACAAATCTACCGACAGGCGCCGCGTTTTTGAGGAAGCCTCGGGCATAATGAAATATCGCGTGCGAAAAGAAGAGGCCGAACGCAAGCTGGAAAGAACGCGCCAAAACATTGTGCGCGTAGACGACATTTTGCACGAACAGTCATTTATGCTGGAGCCGTTAAAGCGGCAGTCCGAGGACGCGTCGGTTTACTTGCAAATGGCGGCGCGGCTTAAAACGCTTGACGTTAATCTGTTTCTTAAAAATCATGAAAAATACAAAGAAAAAATAGAGCGCTTAGAGAGGCAGCGCATAGCTTATGACGAGGAACGCCAAGATACACAGCGCCGGCTTGAGGAGCTTTCGGCAAAGCTTTTCAGGCAGCAGGAAAGCGCACGCCAGATGGACGATTCGGCAGGCACGCTTGCGCAGAAGCTCAGCTTTTGCATGGCGGAGCTTGAACGAATAGAAGGCGAGGTACGCCTTTGTGACGAGCGTATAAGCAACAACGAAAAAGACACGCAAAGAATAACGCGCGAGGCTGAACTGGCGCGGCAAAAAATCTCAAACATAGAGCAGAATGAGAAGACTAACCTTTCCCGCCTTTTAAAGCTGGAAGAAGAGCAGATAAAGCAAAAAAATACTGCCGGCAGAATTATAAAAGAGATGGAAACGCTGTCCGCCGCGACAAACGAACGTATGCATGTTATTGAAGCCGCGCAGACAAAAAAGGTTGAGGCGATAGAAAAGCAGGCTGATATGCGCGGCGTTATAAGCGCGCTCGAACAAAAGCTTAATCTGCACAAACAGCGTAAAGCCGACATAAACGAACGGCGGCGGGCGCTTGAAGACGAAAAAGCAAAATTGGAAAGCGCTGTTGAAGCCGTAAACGCGCAGACGGAATCAAACCGTATTGATTCGGAAAAACTGCGCGCAAAGTTTAACGAAGCGGTAAAGGGCGAACGCGATATTTCTCAAAAGCTTGCGATAAAAAGGCAGGAGGTTGAATCGGCAAAGCGCGATTTAGCGTCCGTTTTATCATCCCAAAAAGTTTTTTCGGATATAAAAGAGGGTTTCGAGGGTTACGCGTTAAGCGTTAAAAGGCTTATGCTCGCCGCGAAGAGCGATTCGTCGATAAGCTCTCTGGTGCGCGGTACCGTCGCGGACATGATATCTGTTCCGCGCGAGTTTGAAACGGCTATAGAGGCGTGCCTTGGCGCGGCGCTTGAGAATGTTATAGTCAGCGACGAATACGCCGCAAAAAAGCTTATCGAATATCTTCGCTCAAACAGCCTCGGGCGCGTAACATTTTTGCCTCTTGATTCTCTGCGCCCCCGGTATCTTTCGGATTTTGAAAAAGCCGCCGTGCAAAAATCGGGCGTTATAGGAACGGCAAGCGAGATTGTAAACGGTGAGAGGGCTCAAAAAGCCGTGGATTTTCTGTTGGGAAGAACAGTTATAGCCGCCGATATGGATACTGCCATAGAGTTGATGCGCAAATGCTCACAGGCGTTCCGCACAGTTACGCTTAAGGGCGACGTGCTTAACGCCGGAGGCTCCATAACGGGCGGCGGCGTACGGCGTGAAAACAAAGGGCTGGTATCGAGGGACAGGCGGGAGGAAGAGCTTAAACTGCGCGCGTCGGCCATTACGGAAAAAACACAAGCTCTGGAAAAAGCGCTTGAAGAAGATTCGCGTATACACGATACTTTTGTTTCACAAATAGAAAGCCTGCGTTCATCCTTGCACGCCGGTGAGGTGCAAGCCGCGTCTTTGCGCGAAAAGCGCGGGGCGCTTACGGCGTCGCTCGAAGACAACGGCAAAAAATACGGCGCTTTGCATGACGAGGAGTCTATAATCGCAAAAGCGATTACTGACGCGGAAAATGAAATATCGCGACACGTTTCGGTTCAAAGCGATATACTGCAGTTAAGCGAGACGCGGGACGAAGACTACAGGCGTTTAGAGGAAGAATACAATAATAACACGCTGCAAACCGAGCGGCTGCGCAAACAGCTGCACGAGGCCGAATTAAAAGCGGCCGAATTGTTTCGCGAAAGCGCCGTACTGCAGAACGATAATATAAGGCTGGGGCTAGAAAAACAGGAGCTGCAGCGCCTTGGCGCCGCCGCCGGCAAAACTTTGGAGCTTAACGAGCAAAGCGATGAAAACCTGCGTAAGCTCAAGGAGCAATTAGAGCTGTCGCGCGAGCAAAGAAACGAGGCGCTGGAAGGCTTAAAACAGCGGCAGACAGACGTCGCCTCGGCAAGGACGGCATCGCTCGGCGCCGCGTCAAAGCTTGAGGAAACAATAGAATCAACGCGCGGCGCGCACAACGAAGCGGGCGAGAAAAGCCTCCGCACATCTTTTATAATAGAAAAAACGCAGTCCGACATAGAAACCGCCCAAAACAGGCTTTGGGATACCTATCAGTTAACTTACGCCAACGCTCTTTCGCTGCGCGAAGATATAAGTCTTGCGGGCGCGGCGGCGGAGGCCGAGCAAATACGCGGTAAGCTTCGGGAGCTTGGCAGCGTTAATCCGAAAGCAGTAGAAGAATACGCGGCTCTGAAAGAGAGGATGACATCGCTCTCCTCTCAGAGGGACGATCTGGTAAAAGCGGAAGAAGACCTGCACACGCTTATAGCGTCTCTTATGCAGCAAATGCGCAGTACGTTCCGCGCGAGTTTCGAGCGGATAAACGAACGGTTCGGGGAAACTTTTTCGGAATTGTTTGACGGCGGGCGCGCAAAGCTCGCCATAGAAGAGGGCGAAGACATAATGGAATGCAATATAGAAATTATAGCGGAGCCTCCGGGTAAAAAGCTTCAGAAGATTTCGCTGCTTTCCGGCGGCGAAAAAGCGCTCACCGCAATAAGCTTGCTTTTCGCCCTGCTTAAGATTAACCCTTCTCCGGTTTGCGTGCTCGACGAGATTGACGCCGCTCTGGACGAAATTAACGTTCGCAAGTTCGCCGAATATTTGGAGAAACACGCCAGCGTAATGCAGTTTATAGTTATAACGCACAGAAAGCCCACAATGGCGGTATGCGGCAGTCTGTTTGGTTTCGCGATGGAGGAAAAAGGGGTGTCAAAGCTGCTGTCCGTCCGCCTCGATAAGGAGGTAATATGAGCCTTATTGATAAAATAAAAGGCGGGCTTAATAAAACGCGCGATAATATATCGGGTAAAATAAACGGTTTGCTCGCCGCTTTTAAAAAAATAGACGAGGACTTTTATGAGGAGCTGGAGGAAACGCTTATACTTTGCGATATGGGCGTCGCCGCCTCGGCAAAAATACTCTCTATGCTGCGCCGTAATGTTAAAGAGCAAAAGATAACCGACACTGCGGCGGTTAAACCGCTTCTTATTGACATAATAACAAAAATGCTAAGCTTTGAGGAAGATTCGCCAAAAGGGGCGCGCGCCATACTCGTAGTCGGCGTCAACGGAGCGGGAAAAACAACGGCCATAGGCAAGCTGGCGCATTATTACACTTCTTTGGGCAAAAGCGTAATGCTTGCCGCGGCGGACACCTTTCGGGCGGCGGCGGCGGAACAGCTTACGCGCTGGGGCGAGCGCACAGGCTGCAGGGTAATCAAATCCGGCGAAGGCGCCGACCCCGCGGCGGTGGTTTATGACGCGGCGGATTCCGCGAAGCACAGGAATACCGACGTGCTTATATGCGACACGGCGGGACGGCTGCACAATAAAAAACATCTTATGGAAGAGCTCGCGAAAATAAACCGCGTGCTTGAAAAGGCGTATGACGCCAAACACAGGCGCACGTATCTTGTTATAGACGCCGCAACCGGACAGAACGCCGTATCACAGGCGAGGGAATTCGCGAATACGACCCCGCTTTCGGGGCTTATACTAACAAAAGTGGACGGCACCGCCAAGGGCGGGATAGTCTGCGCCATATGCGATGAATTAAAAATACCGGTGGTTTTCTTGGGGCTGGGAGAGGGTATGGAAGACCTCGAGCCGTTTAACGCGCAAGCGTTCGCGCAAAGCCTTTTTGAGTAAACGCCGGTTCGTTTATATTTTCCGGCGCTTTTTTAACTTGACAATGCCATTTATATACGTATAATAACACTGTAAAGCGTTTTAGCTTTACACTAAAAACGCGTTTGGCGGTTTGCATGGAAAAGCATTTTGAAACGGCGCTGCTTCTCGATATTTACGCTCCGCTTTTAACGGAAAAGCAGCGGCGGCTGTGCGATATGTATTACAATCAGGACTATTCTCTTGCGGAAATAGCGCATATCGAAAACACAACAAGGCAGGCCGCAAGGGACGGCATAGCCAAGGCCGGTCAAAAGCTTATGTGTTTAGAGAAGGATTTAGGCGTGTGCGAAAAGCGCAGAAAGACGCTTGAGGCTGTCGATAGGGCGCGCCTTGGAGAATATACGGCCAAGAGGCTGCTTTGTATTATAACTGATATATGGGAGTAAAAAATGGCGTTTGAGAGCCTTTCCGAAAAATTGCAGCATATCTTTTCCAAGCTGAAAAATAAGGGCAAACTAACCGAACTTGAAGTTAAAGCGGCCATGAGGGAGGTTAAGCTTGTTCTGCTTGAAGCCGATGTAAACTTTAAGGTTGTTAAAGCTTTTATACAGCGCGTTACGGAACGCGCGGTGGGCGAGGACGTATTAAAAAGCCTAACGCCCGGTCAGCAGGTTATAAAGATAGTGCATGGCGAGCTTATAGCGCAGCTTGGTGAAAAGCATACCGCAGTGCGTTTCGCGGCAAATCCGCCCACGGTTGTTATGATGTGCGGGCTGCAGGGCGCGGGGAAAACGACAATGTGCGGAAAGCTCGCAAAGCTTTGGAAAAAAGACGGGCGAAGCGTTATGCTTGCGGCGCTCGATATACACCGTCCCGCGGCTATACGGCAGCTTGAGATTGTGGCGGAAAAAGCGGGAGCGGTATTTTTCGAAAAAGGAACGCAGGACCCGGCCATAACGGCAAAGCAGGCGGTCGCCGAGGCGGTAAAGAAGCTTGTCGACGTGGTTTTGCTCGATACGGCGGGACGGCTGCACATAGACGAACAGATGATGCAAGAGGCGGGGCGTATAGCCAAAGCGGTAAATCCTAACGAGACGCTGCTTGTGGTTGACGCAATGACAGGTCAGGACGCGGTAAACGCGGCGGCGGCTTTCAACGAGAAACTAAAGCTTGACGGCGTTATACTGACAAAGCTTGACGGCGATACCCGCGGCGGAGCGGCGATATCCGTAAGAGCCGTAACGGGCACGCCCATAAAGTTTGCCGGCGTTGGCGAGAAGCTTGAAGATATAGAGGTGTTTCATCCCGACAGGATGGCCGGCAGGATACTCGGAATGGGCGATGTTTTATCGCTTATAGAAAAAGCGGAGCAAAGCTTTGACGCGGATAAAGCCGCGCAGTTTGAGAAAAAGCTTAAAAAAGCCGAGTTTACGCTGGAAGATTTTTTAGACCAGATGACGCAGATAAAAAAAATGGGCGGTATAGGCGATATGCTTTCGATGCTGCCCGGAGCCGGTAAGCTTTCGGGATTGGACATTGACGAAAAACAGATGGCGCGTACGGAGGCCATAATAAAATCTATGACCCCTAAAGAGAGGCAAAGGCCTGCGATTATAGGCGGAAGCCGCAAAAAGCGCATAGCCGCGGGTAGCGGAACAAAGGTGCAGGATGTAAACAGGCTGCTCTCTCAATTCGAGAATATGCAGAAGATGGTAAGGAGCATGTCGGGCAAAAACGCAAGAAAAGGCTTAAAGGGATTGCCTTTCTGATATATACTATAAATAACTTGGAGGATAATATGGCGGTAAAAATAAGGCTGAAAAGAATAGGGGCAAAAAAGAACCCTCATTACAGGATAGTCGTGTCGGACGCGCGCTCGCCCCGGGACGGACGCTTTATAGAGGAGCTCGGAAGCTACGACCCCATGAGCAAAAAGTGCGCGGTAGACGGCGAGAAGGCTCTCGACTGGATTAAAAAAGGCGCACAGCCAACCGAAACGGTACGATCGCTGCTTAAGAAAAACGGCGTTCTTAAATAGGTGGCGGATATGCTTGAACTTGTAAAATATGTGGCGGAAGCGCTTGTGGAAAAACCGGAAGATGTAAGGGTAAAGCTTTTAGGCGGAGAAAAAACGGCGGTGATAGAGCTTTCGGTGGCGCGTGAGGATATGGGCAAGGTGATAGGCAAACAGGGGCGTATAGCAAAAGCGATACGCGCCGTGGTAAAAGCGGCCTCTATGAAATACAACAAAAAGTACGTGGTCGAAATAGCGGAACATGATTGAAATAGCTAAAGTTTTAAAGCCGCACGGAATTAAAGGCGACGTCAAGCTTATGCTTTATTCGCAAAACTTTGACGATTTTGCGGCGCGCGGATTTGCGTACATAAAAAAGAACGGCGGCGGCCGCCGCGCGCTTTATACGGTGCTGCGAACGGCTCCGCCTTTTGTTTACGCACATTTTGAGGGCGCGGATACGCGCACCGATGCCGAATCGCTTGCGGGAGAGGCTCTTTATATACGCAGGGAAGATTTAAAAGCGCCGGACGAAGGCGAATATTATGTTGCCGATTTGATTGGTATGACGGTTAAAGACGAAAAAGACGCGGAGCTTGGTGTGCTTTGCGATGTGCTCCAGCACGGGGCGGCGGACGTTTATGTCGTAAAAGGCGGCAAAAATTTTATGTTTCCCGCGCTTAAAGCCGTTATAAAAAGCGCGGATACAAAGACGGGCGTAATGCTTGTGGATTCCGGCGCGCTTTCAAAGGTGGCGGTGTATGACGACTTATAATGTTTTGACGCTGTTTCCGCAAATGTTTGAATCGGTAAAGGATTCAAGCATATGGGCAAGGGCGGCAAAGGCAGGCCATATTGCGGTAAATACGATTGACATACGCGATTATACAAAGGATAAACACAAAAGGGCGGACGATTATCCTTTCGGCGGCGGCGCCGGAATGGTGCTTATGCCGGAGCCTGTGGACGCGTGTTTCCGCGAGATTTCGCGGCGCGGCGTTTCTCCGGCGCTTAATATTTATATGTCTCCCTCCGGCAGGCCGCTGTCTCACAGCCTTGCGGTGCAGCTGTCCGCGTACGGTACGCTGAATATTCTTTGCGGACACTACGAGGGCATTGACGAGCGCGTTTTGCGCAGGCACATAGAAATGGAAATATCGGTGGGCGACTATGTGCTGACCGGCGGAGAGCTTGCCGCCATGGTGCTTATAGACGCGTGTATGCGTCATGTGAGCGGCGTTTTAGGGTGCGGGGAATCGGCGGCGGGGGATTCGTTCGCCGACGGTTTGCTTGAATACCCGCAGTATACGCGCCCCGCGGTTTTCGACGGCGAGGAAGTGCCCGATGTGCTTATATCCGGCGACCACGCCAAAGTTGCGGATTACAGACGCCGTATGTCGTTGGAGCGGACGGCGCGTAAACGTCCCGATTTATTATCTAAAACAAAGCTTTCAAACAAAGATATTCAAATACTCACTCAAAAAGATATGCAGGACAGTTAAGCGACTCTAATTTCATTTTATTAAAACGCCGTTATTTGTGTTATTATTAGTACGCGGAGGAAACGCCATGGCAAAATTTATAATAGTCGTTATGGACAGCGCGGGAATAGGCGCGCTGCCGGACGCGGCGCTTTACGGGGACGAAGGCTCCGATACTTTAGGCGGCATAATAAAGGCATATCCGGACATAGCGCTTCCCAATCTTTCGGCGCTTGGCTTGTGCCGTATAACGGCGCTCCAATCATGCGGCAAAGTTACGGGCGCGCACGGACGCGCCGCGGAAAAGTTTCCCGGAAAGGATACCACAGGCGGGCATTTTGAAATTGCCGGACTGATTCTCGATAAACCGTTTCCGACATTCCATAACGGTTTTCCGGAGGATTTTATAAAAGCTTTCGAGCGCTCCGCAGGGCGCGGTACGATAGGCAATTTCGCGGCGTCGGGGACAGAAATAATAAAACAGCTCGGGGAAAAGCATATAAAAACCGGAAAGCTGATTGTATATACATCAGCCGACAGCGTTTTTCAGATTGCCGCGCATGAGGATATAGTGCCCCTTGACGAGCTGTATTTTGCGTGCGCCGCGGCTAGGCGGCTGCTTGTCGGGGATTTGGGCGTGGGGCGCGTTATAGCGCGTCCTTTTACGGGAGAGCCGGAAAATTTCGTTCGCACAAAAAACCGCCGCGATTTTTCGTTCGAGCCACCGGGAGAGACCATATTGACGGCGGCCAAAGCCGCGGGGCTTGAGGTTGCGGGCGTGGGCAAGATAGAGGATAT
>Ga0265293_10003084_pt1 | contig 31727 bp, 28 predicted proteins | sample Munlanlewell138R_FD_192505 | JGI IMG/M metagenome (GOLD analysis project Ga0265293, IMG submission 192505) | Leachate microbial communities from a municipal landfill in Southern Ontario, Canada - Leachate well 138R | ecosystem: Engineered > Solid waste > Landfill > Unclassified | place: Canada... | reverse complement strand
CCTGTTTCTAGAGATCCTTCCCTTGTGGGCTACTGGCCCTTTGAAGGATATGGATCCATAGCGGATCTCCAGACTTCTGGCCTTGAAGACTATTCAGGCTATGGAAACAACGGCACCGCAGACAATACAAACGGCCTTGGAATGTCTTTTGTTTCCGGGAAAGTTGGCAGTGCCGTGCAGTTTGATGGAGTGGATGATTATGTGGGTACACCATCACTGTCTGATATTTCGGAAACTAGCTGGGTCGTATGGGTAAAACCGTTTTCAACCGATGAAATGCACGTTATTAAGTGCAATATTTCTAGTAATTATATGGTTGCAAATATTTTTGACAGAGCTTTTCGAATCCGTACGTTTACGGGGAGCGGGGATATATTTGCTTCTACGGGTCTTTTGCCTGTTAATCAATGGTCTCTTCTCTCTATGACTTATACTAATCCCGGGATAAAAATTTATTTAAATGGGATTTTAGAAAATAGCATTTCTTCTTATGTGCTTGGGAATTTGAATAATAGTTATTATTTTGGCAATTATGGCGGAGAGGAACCTCTTTTTTCGGGGCTTATTGATGAAATAAAGATATATAAGAGAGCCCTATCTGCTTCTGAAATAAAGGCTTTATATGATGCTGGAAAATAAATTAATATTTTTTGATATAATTAACTTATGAAAATAGCTTTTTTTGAAACAGAGTCTTGGGAGGAGGAATATCTTCGTAAAAGACTAGAGGAGCATGAGTTGGAATTTTATACAGATGCTCTTAATTTGGATAATCTTCCAGAGGAGAAAGATTTTGATGTTTTATCAGTTTTTGTTAATTGCGATGTGAATAAGGAAGTTATCGGATATTTTCCTAATCTTAAATTTATTTCGACAAGGTCTACTGGTTATGATCATATTGATATTACTGAAGCAATGAAAAAAGGCATAGCTGTATCGAGCGTTCCATCATATGGGGAAAATACAGTTGCGGAGTTTGCTATGGGGCTCATACTGACTTTATCAAGAAAGATATTTCTTTCTTATGACAGGATAAGAGAGACGGGTTCATTCAGTCTTGAGGGTTTGCAAGGATTTGATCTTAAAGGAAAAACTATTGGCGTTGTGGGTACCGGAAAAATAGGGCGCCATATAGTCAAGATAGCAAAGGGGTTTGATATGAATATAGTGGCAAATGATGCTTATCCTGATGAAAAATTTGCGAGCGAAACAGACTTGAAATATGTTTCTTTTGAAGAGTTGCTTGGAGCATCCGATATTATTACTTTTCATGTTCCGGAACTGCCGAGCACTACCCATATGATAAATATGGGCAATATCAATCTTATAAAAAAAGGGGCAATTATAATTAATACGGCGAGGGGTGCGGTTATAGAAACAGCTGCTCTAGTTAAGGCTTTAAATGAAGGAATAGTTGGCGGTGCCGGTTTAGATGTTTTAGAAGAAGAAGTTCCAACGAAAGACGAGAGGAATTTTCTTATAAGCGGGCGTTCGGAAGAGCATAATCTAAAAACAATGCTTGAAAATCATTTATTGATAGATATGGACAATGCGATAATTACTCCGCATAACGCTTTTAACACTAAGGAGGCTTTAGAAAGAATACTTGATACTACTGTTTTAAATATTACTTCTTTCGAAGCCGGGTCGCCTCAAAATGAAGTAAAGGCGGATAAGTAGTTTATGAAAAATAGCGCAAAGAGAATAAAAGCGATATTTAAAATATTAACAGGGGTTATATTAGCTTCATTTTTAGGAGCGTTTTTTTCTTTTTTAGCAGTTATATTTTCTATAAACTTGGGAGTTGTGGCTGTCGCGCTTGGAATAAGCATAATGCTTATTATGGCATCTCTTGGCGCCTGGTTTGGAAGCAAGTGGGCCTTAAAAGATGTTTCTGATTTAAAAGATGCTCGGATTATTTCTATGCGCAGCGCTTTATTGTTTCTTGTTTTTCATTTAATTCTTTTTGCGGTAGCCGGATTATTTGCTGCCGGAGTCGGGGAAAAAGGGCTTGATCTTGGCATACAGGCTATTCAGGTTGGCGCGCAATCGTTTGCGATATATGCGTCTTCTTATATTTCTATGCGCCGGGGGTTGATAAAAAATGGATAACAGAGATAATTAATTCTTGTCGAATAGAAAAAATAAAAATATAAATATTTAAAATGGGAATGTTCAACCAAATAAAGGCAGCTAAAGAGGCTATGAAAAATATGAGCCCTGATGAAATGAAGCAGATGATGGAGCAGGCGAAAGAGACGCAAAAAATGTTAGATGATATGATAGAAAAGAAGGTGGAAAAAATGATTAAGGAAAAGGATTTAGTTTCGAGACAAGAAGTTGAAAAGATAATAAGGAACAATTAGAAATATAAAAAGCGCTCTAATAATAGGGCGCTTATTTTTTTATTGGTTTTTATAAAAACCAATTTTTTTCTGGACGTATTTTGTCTTACTGGCTAGAAAAATAATGAAGTATATGCTGGCAAGGATTGCGATTGATGACAATATTACGGCAATTGCTGTTCCGATATACGGAGTTAGAATATCTATTCCCTTAATTATTCCAAAAACAATAAAGAATATCAGGGGGTAAAACCAGCCTAAATGCTTCCAATACTTTTTGGATGTTTTCGTGAAATAAGTTACAACACGCATTTATTCCATCTCCTTGCTTAAAGGTTCTGATTACAAGCTACAATTAATTAATATCTTTGAAAAGGACGAATAAAAATATATAATCACTCCGTAAGGGCTCGTAGTAAAGTGGTATTACACGGCATTCGCATTGCTGAGTCAGGGGTTCGATTCCCCTCGAGTCCACTATTGTTTTGATTTTTTCCGGCTTCGTATTTATAAAAAGATATGCATTTAGCGATAATTCCAGACGGTAACAGAAGATGGGCAAAAAAGGAGGGTTTTTTGAGTGAAAACGGACATAAGGCCGGAGCAGATAATATGAAAAAAATAATATTTTCTGCGTGGGATGCCGGAGTAACAGATCTTACTATATGGGGGCTGTCTTTATCGAATGTTAAAAATCGTTCAAAGAAAGAAATTTTTTTCTTATATAAAATATTTTCCGATTGTTTCAGCGAGCTTGTGTCTTCAGAGCAAGTAAAAGGGCGACAGGTTAAGATAAAATTTTTAGGAGAGTGGAAAAAATATTTTCCCGATAATCTTGTTTCCTTACTTAGTTCCGTTGAAAAGGAAACATCTTTTAATGAAGGCGCTAATTTAACGTTTATGCTTGCTTATAGCGGCAAGGAAGAAATGATTTCCGCAATAAATTTATTAATTAAGGATAACGAGGGAAAAATAGGCGAGAAGGAATTAAAAAGACATTTAATGACAAATGGGATGCCGCCTGTAGATCTTGTAATACGTACCGGCGGAGAGCCGCACTGGTCTGACGGCTTTATGATGTGGGATGTTGCCGACGCTCATTTTTATTTTACCGAGGTTTTGTGGCCGGATTTTTCTAAAGAAGAATTGTTAAAAGCGATTAGGCGGTTTAATAAAACAGAAAGACGTTTTGGAAAATAGATATTAAAAAGAATTTTTATAAATAACCGTTGCAGGGTAAAATAAGGATAAATGGAGAATGACAGGACGGAAAAATTGAGGCTTATAAAGGACGAGGTGCTGGCTCTCAAATCTTCTCCTCTTTATGAAGAGAGGGTTGCCAGCGATGTTTTTCCGGTTATAGGAGAAGGGGATCATTATACTTCTATTATGTTTATAGGAGAGGCTCCGGGAAAAAATGAAGCAAGAACCGGAAGGCCTTTTTGCGGAGCGGCGGGAAAAGTTCTTGATAAACTACTTGCTTCGGCGGGCATAGAGAGGAAATCTGTTTATATAACGAATATTGTAAAGGATCGTCCGCCGGGAAATCGCGATCCTTTGCCGGAAGAAATAGAATGTTACGCTCCATTTCTTGATAGGCAGATTGAAATAATTCAACCGGAGGTGATAGCGACACTCGGCAGATTTTCGATGGATTATATAATGAGAAAATTTTTTCTTGACCAAGAAATAGAAACTATAAGCCGGATGCATGGGAAAGAGTACGACGCTAAAGCTCCATATGGATCTGTTAAAATATTGCCTCTTTATCATCCTGCTGTCGCCATATATGACAGATCTAAATTTGGGGAATTGGAAGAGGATTTTAAAAAATTATCAAAATATATTAAGGAGGGTAAATGAAAAAAACAGTATTAATATTTACTCTTATATTTTTTTTAGCAGCTGCTTCCTGGTTTTTAATAAAAGGCTGGAATAAAAAAAACTTGCAAGAAGAGGCGGCTGTTGATTTTTCTGCCAGTACGAACGTTGAAGAAAATAAAGACAGGCAAGCTACGATAATGTTTTTTGGAGACATAATGCTTGATAGGCAAGTTGCTCGCCTTACAAAAAAATCTGGTGATTTCGCTTATCCTTTTTTATTTATTGAAGATATTTTTAATATTGCTGATGCAAATGTAGCGAATTTGGAAGGTCCTATAACTTCTTTTGATTCGGAAGCTGAAAAAAATAACAGTATGAGATTTACTATAACTCCGCTATTTGTACCAGAATTAACCGAAAGGTTCGCGGCTCTTAGTCTTGCTAATAATCATACTCTTGATTTTGGCGAGGAAGGGTTGCGTGAAACAAAGCAAAATCTTTCCAAAGAAGACTTACTTTTCTTCGGGGATTATTTAAACAGGGGAGATAATATTTCTGTTGTATTAAGGAAAAATGATATAAAAATCGGTCTTGTTGGCTATCATGCTCTTGCCGGGGCGGGGATAACTAATGTAGTTCTTGATATAGAAAAATTAAAAGAGATATGTGATTTTGTGGTAGTGATGCCGCATTGGGGAGAAGAGTATGAATTACTGCCTTCAGAAAGCCAGCTCACTGATGCAAAGGCTTTAATTGATGCGGGTGCTGATGCTGTTGTCGGAGGACACCCTCATGTAGCGCAACCAGTAGGCATATATAAAGGGAAGGCGATTTTTTATAGTCTTGGCAATTTTATCTTTGATCAATATTTTTCAGAAGAAGTAATGAAAGGTTTTGCGGTTAAAATGGCACTGAATATATCGGAAGAGGGGAAATCTATTAAATGTGAATTAGTGCCGATTCAAAATAACAGAGCAAGTCAGCCTGGCGTAATGGGCGAGGCTGAAGCGGTTAATTTTGTAAACAGCATTACTGATTTATCGGACATATCGGAAAAATTTAAGGAGGAGCTTCGCCTTTTCCACAGTCTAAGCCTATAAAATGTGAGTAAATCTATTAATTTTGCTATAATTTCAACTAATCAAAGGTCGATTCCAATAAATTAAATATATAAAAGATTAAAGATGTTAGTTCAAAGCTGGTTAGATGTTATTGTTACCTCGCTTATGAATGTGCTTGATAATATTATCGGTTTTATACCTAGTCTTATCGGTGCAATTATATTCCTTATATTAGGATTAGTTGTTGCGAGGGCGCTTGAGTTTGCGATAGAAAAGATTATTTCTTTGATTAAGCTTGATTCTGCTTTAAAAAAGATGGGAGCGGATCGTTATCTTCAAAGGTCCGGCATCGGATTGAATTCCGGCAAGTTTTTAGGCAAGGTCGCTTATTGGATAATAGTGATAGTCTTTATTATCGGCATAGCCGATATACTGGGTCTTTCGACTCTCTCGATCTTTATTACTTCTGCTCTCGGATGGGTGTTCTCTAATCTTATCGCTGCTGTTCTCATTCTTCTTATTGCCGCGTTTATCGCGCAGTTCTTAAAGAAGGTTGTTAATGCTTCGATAAAGGGAGCTAAGCTTCATTCAGCGAAGTTCTTAGGGTCTGCAACTTGGTGGGTAGTAATAATCTTTGGAATAGTTGCGGCTCTCAAGCAGCTTGGTGTTGATACTGGGCTTGTAGAGAGTACTTTGATGAGCTTTATAGTTGCTGCTCCGCTTGCTATCGGTCTTGCTGTAGGGCTCGCTTTTGGGCTTGGAGGAAAGAAACAAGCCGAGCAGATTTTGGATCGGTTCGAGGAAAAGATGGAAGATCGTTCTTAAACGATTTTTCTTTCTTAATTTAAGCAATTCAAAAGACTTTTTCAGGTTAAAATCTGACATAGTCTATATAGTTTTTACTGCAAACAACCCCTATTGCTTTTAACTGCGAAAAATCGCATTTAAAAGCTTGACAGGGGTTGTTTGTCCAGTATACTACTTCCTGTAGATGTTATATCTGGCGAAACTAAGGAGGAGTCTGATCTAAGTGCGGGTCACCCGGCTTTAGAGAAGACCGCTCCGAGAGCGGTTTTTAAATCCCGAAAGAAAGAACTGATTGAAGCTTAAAAATCGAAAAGTCAATTCGTTAAAAAATTATTTTTAATTTTTTAACGGGGAAAAGCCCGATGAAAATCAAATAGATTTTTAACGGGCAAAAAATCTGTGGATTAGTAGTCCACAGTAATGCAGTGCAAGTGCATAGTTTCATAAGCTTCTAAATGATCGGTTTATTCGTTTAATAAGGGCGTACGGTGGATGCCTTGACATGAAATGGCGATGAAGGACGCTGTGTAGCGGCGATATTCTCGGTGAGGCGTGTAACAGCCTTTGACCCGGGAGTTTCCGAATGGGGCAACCCAGCCAGGCAAACCCTGGTTATCTTCATACATAAGATATGAAGAAGTTAACCCGCTGAAGTGAAACATCTCAGTAAGCGGAGGAAAGGAGAACGAAAGTTATTCTCTTAGTAGCGGCGAGCGAAAAGGGAAAAGCCCAAACTTCATCTTCCTTAGATTTATCTATTGAAGAAGGAGGGTTGTAAGATAGAAACATTTTTATCCTTAAGTTTTTCTTCGGACGAAACAGTCAGAGGAAAAACTTACGGGTAAAGGAAAGTTACAAATTGGTTTGTTAGCAAAACGGACTGGAAAGTCCGGCCAGAGGGAGTGAAAGCCTCGTATGCGAAAACGAGCCAACTTTCTTGTTTCTAATCTTGAGTACCTCGAGGAACGAAAGCTTCGAGGGAATCATCCCAGACTATTGGGAAAGGCTAAATACATTTCATGATCGATAGTGAACAAGTACCGTGAGGGAAAGGTGAAAAGCAGCCCGGGAGGGCGGTGAAATAGACCTGAAACCGTATGCTTACAAGGACTCGGAGCTCCAGCCTTTGGCGGAGTGACGTGGTGCCTATTGAAGAATGAGCCAACGACTTATCATCGGTTGCCGGTTAATTCCACTTAGTGGAAGGAGCCATAGGGAAACCTAGTGTGAATAGCGCGTTATCCCGCAAGGGATAAGTAGCCGATGATAGACCCGAAGCCAAGCGAGCTTGCCCTGGCCAGGATGAAGTCCGTGGAAACACAGATGGAGGTCCGTACCGGTTGGTTGTTCAAAACCTTCGGATGAGCTGGGGTAAGGAGTGAAAAGCTAATCGAGCTTGGTAATAGCTGGTTCTCTCCGAAATAGTTTTAGGACTAGCGCCAGGTACTGTCTTTATAGGGGTAGAGCTACTGGTTTGGTGGTAAAGGGCGCAAGCTCGGCCTCCGATTCAAACTCCGAATACTATAAAGAAAACCTGGTAGTCAGACTGTGGGGGCTAAGCTCCATGGTCGAAAGGGAAACAGCCCAGACCGCAATCTAAGGTCCCCAAATTTTTGCTAAGTGTAAAAGGTAGTATGACGCCATTGACAGATAGGAGGTTGGCTCAGAGGTAGCCATCCTTTAAAAAGTGTGTAACAACTTACTATTCGACGGCGTGATGCGCCGAAAATTTACCGGGGCTTAAGCAAAATACCGACGATGCGGATTCCGCCTTTACGGCGGAGTGGTAGGAGAGCATTCGGATTGCGCTGAAGGTCGACCTGTGAGGGCGACTGGAGCGATCCGAAGAGAGAATGTTGGCATGAGTAACCCGCTTATTTAGTGAGAAACTAGATCCCCGAAAATCCAAGGTTTCCGTAGCAATGGCAATCAACTACGGGTTAGGCGGCCCTAAGGCAATGGTGAAAACCGCAGCCGATGGACAGCCGGTTAATATTCCGGCCCTTCCGTTCTTTTCGATGGAGGGACGAAATGCAGTAGATCGAGTGCCTTAATGGTTTGGCATCTTTTACTAAGGAAGGCATCCTGGCAAATCCGGATGCATCCCGCTTAGGCGGGACTTCTAAGGAAAAAAGTTAGTTGGAGGTTTTCCTTCGGCAAGTCGATTGAGCGCGTTTCCGCGAAAAACTTCTAAGGTTAGAAGGACGGAATCCGTACCGGAAACCGACACAGGTGGATAGGGCGAGTAGCCCAAGGGGTACGAGTGATTTTTCCTTAAGGAACTCGGCAAAATAGCGGCCGTAAGTTCGCAATAAGGCCTTCCCACGCAGCGATGCGCGGGACGCAGCGAAAGACTCTCTGGCGACTGTTTATTAAAGACACAGCTCCCTGCGAACTCGCAAGAGGATGTATAGGGGGTGACGCCTGACCGATGCGAGAAGGTCAAGCTCGGGAGTTTATTTCTTCGCAAGAAGGGGTAAGCCCACTGAGTTAAGCCCTCGTCAATGTCCGCGGTAACTATAACCGTGTTAAAGTAGCGCAATTCCTTTTCGGGTAAGTTCCGAAGCGCATGAATGGCGTAACGACCGGAGAACTGTCTCAAGGAAAAGCTCGGTGAAAATGCGATTCCAGTGAAGACGCTGGATACCTGCAGCTAGACAAGAAGACCCCAGGAGCTTTACTGTAGCTTGGTATTGGCTCTACGACTTAAATGCGTAGTGTAGTGGTGAGAGTTTGAAGCCTTGCTTTCGGGTGAGGTGGACTCGACAATGAAACAGCCATCTTTTAAGTTTTAGATTCTAACCTCGGAGGAAAAAACTACGGGGAACAGTGCCTGGTGGGCAGTTTTTCTGGGGCGGAATCCTCCCAAAGAGTAACGGAGGAATTTATTAAGGTTGGCTAGGGTCGGATGGAAATCGACCTGATTGTGTAAAGGCAAAAGCCAGCTTAACTGCAAGACTTACAAGTCGAGCAGGTGCGAAAGCAGAACTTAGTGACCCGACGGCTCTTTATAGAAAGGCCGGAGACAATGGATAAAAGCTACCCTGGGGATAACAGGCTGGTGATACCCGAGCGTCCACAGCGACGGTATCGTTCGGCACCTCGATGTCGGCTCATCCTAGCGCGGGGCTGGAGAAGGTCCCAAGCGTGTGGCTGTTCGCCACTTAAAAGGATACGCGAGCTGGGTTTAAACCGTCGTGAGACAGGTTGGTCTTTATCTGCTGCAGGCGTTAAGCACTTGAGGGAAGTTGACCCTAGTACGAGAGGACCGGGTTGAACGAGCCTCTGGTCTATGAGCTTTGGTACCAACTGAATTGCTCAGTAGCTATGCTCGGAAGGGATAAGCGCTGAAAGCATCTAAGCGCGAAGCCCATCCCAAGATTAGGTGCAGGTCCCTGGGAGATGACCAGGTTGATAGGCTCAAGGTGTAAGGCGGGTAACCGCTTCAGCCGAAGAGTACTAAAAGACCGCTGAATGAACCGATCATTTAGCAGCGAATGAGTGCATTTGCAATTGACTTTTTGAAAATAATAAATTAACATCTACTGGCTTGGTATTAATCATTAGTTGGCCCACTCGATCCCATTCCGAACTCGGAGGTGAAAGACTAATGAAGCGATGATAGTCCTTAGGGGCGAAAGTAGCTTTACCGGGCTTTATCAAAAATTGCCACCTAATCGGTGGCTTTTTTGATTATATTTTACGAAAAATTAAGAATTTTGCCGGATAGGCGGGTTTTAAGTATGCAGTATTGTATAATTAGCGAGTATGTTTGGTGTTTTTGATAAAGTAAATCTTAAAAGTTTCACCTTAGTAGAGCTTTTAATTGTTATTGCTATCCTGGCCGTCCTTGCGGCAGCGGTAGTTATTGTTTTAAATCCTGCGGAGCTTCTTTCTCAAGCAAGAGATGGTCAAAGATCTTCTGATATTAAGATGATGGGGGATGCTTTAACTCTTTTTGTAACGGATAATCCCTCTTTACCTCTTGGAACATACAAAAAAGTATATATTTCTATTCCTGATTCGAGCGTTGATTGTTCCGGAATATCAAATCTTCCTGATTTCTTTTTGGACTAAAGTTAATGATTTGTCTAGCAGCAAGTTTTTAATTTCAAGGGGAGTATATCTGGATAACGGATGGTATCTATCTGCGGCTGTTGATGGAAGAGTTTATGTGAGAATTAATTCTTCCGGCGATTATTATACCGCGATCAGTTCGGCTGGAATGATTCAAGAAGGCCAATGGGTTTACGTTACTGTTGTTTTAAAAAACGGAAGCTATACGGATTATTATTTTGACGGAAATTTTAATAGAAGAGATTCATCAAGCTTTACTTATTCTAATTCTTCTTCTGAAGTATTTAATTTAGGCTCATATAGCATACCTGGTTATTTTTTAGAGGGGTTGCTTGATGATGTCCGCATATATAATAGGGCTTTATCAAAAACTGAAATAGAATTGCTCTATAAATCTGTTAAATAACAGCTGTTTCTGGACTTTTAGAGCCCGATGATATTTACTTGGTTTTATGAGGCTTTTAAAGCAATCATTTTATATTTGCGCGCTTATATCTTTGTTATTAGGCGGTTTTTATCTGCTTTATTATTCTGTAAACGAGAGCGGAGCGACTTGTTATGACGGTCGCAAGAATCAAGGGGAGACTAGCGCAGATTGCGGAGGTCCTTGCCAGCCTTGCGAGGAAAATCTGCAGATTGTCTTAAAGGAAAAAAAGATTTTTCCCCATACCGATATAGGCAGAACGAGCTTTTTTGTAGAACTTAATAATCCTAGCAGTTCTTTTTGGGTTCAAAATTTTAATTATAAGCTGAACGTTTATGATAAGGCCGGATTGCAAATATCTTCATTTTCTGGATTTTCCTCTATACCTCCAGCAGATTCCAGAAAATTAGCGATTATTGCCGCTGATATTAATCCTTCTGATATATTAAGAGTGGATCTTGGGGTAGAAAGCCCTAATTGGATGCCTGTGAAGCAGTATATAGCCGATAATATAAGCGTGCATGGAGTGAATGTGTTAAAAGATGAAAATAAGTTTTCAGTGAACGGATCTTTAAAGAATAATTCTCCAGATAAGATTTTGGAGATTGCCGTCGGAGCTGTTTTTAAGGATGATAAAGGGGAGTCTGTCGGGATATCTGTTGCGCAGGTCAAAGAATTGCCTGCTTTTTCTAGCGATGATTTTGAGATATTTTGGCGGTCGGAGGGCGAAATTGTAGATATTGATAAGACTGAAGTATTTGTTGAGAAAAGGTAATGTTTAAATTTATAAAAAAAGCGGATTGGCTTTTAAATGGCTCGTTGGTAATTATTGCGTCTGCGGGCCTGTTGGTTCTTGCTTCGAGCTCTCCGGATCTTTTTATAAAACAACTTATTTTTTTTCTTGCAGGGATGGTTTTTGTGCTAGTTGCTCCAGCATTTGATTTAAGGCATTTAATAAATTACAGGTGGCTAATATTATCTATTCTTGTTTTTAGTATTTTATTGCTTTTGTCAGTGCATTTTGTAGGGGTTGAAGTTAATGGGAGTCAAAGCTGGATAGATCTAGGTATTTTTAGATTACAGCCTTCTGAATTTTCTAAGGTTGCTTTGATATTAGTGCTAGCGGCTTTTTTCAGCCAGCGCCATATAGGAATAAAAAGGCCGGCAGTTATATTAGGCTCTTTTGCTTATTTTGCCGTTCCTGCCGCTTTAATACTGCTTGAGCCTGATCTTGGTTCGGCATTGATACTTTTTGGCATTTGGTTCGGTTTTTTGCTAGTTGCTGGGCTGCCTGCAAAATATATAGTTGCAGGAATAATGTTATTTGCGGTAATGGGGCTTGTTGCTTGGAATTTTAGCTTAAAGGATTATCAAAGAAACAGGATAATGGCTGTTTTTAATCCGGAGGCTGATCCTCTGGGAGTTAACTGGAATATCATCCAGTCAAAGAATGCTATAGGATCTGCTGGCGTTTTTGGAAAAGGATTTAAGCAAGGAGCTATTGTCCAGCTTGGATTTTTACCAGCGGCACAGACTGATTTTGCCTTTGCTTCTTTTGTGGAGGAGTGGGGCTTTTTAGGCGGAGCAGTGGTTATTGGCGCATTCATGGTCCTTATATGGAGAATTGCTGTGGCAGGTTTTTTAGCAAGGGGAAATTTTAATAAATTCATATGTCTTGGAACTATGATATTCTTAGGATTGCAGTTCGCAGTTAATATGGGATCAGTTATCGGCTTTACACCTGTAATAGGCGTGGCTTTTCCTCTTCTTTCTGCAGGCGGATCCAATATGATGGCGTCAATGTTTTTAATCGGTATTGTGCAGAATATTGCGGCGAGGAAGAATGCATAGAATAAATATTAAAGCTTAAATTTCCGATGCCAAAAAGAATACAGATAAATTTAAATATTAAAAAAAGTTAATCTCTGATTTATTTTGAAGATATTTTAGCGGTGTTAATTAATTTTAGAAAATTTAGGGTTGAGTATGCCGTTCTTGCGGTGCTAGCTGTTACTGTCGTTTCAATAGCTTATATTTTGCGTCCGAAAGAAATACCTATTTACCCGACGGAGAGAATAACAATTCCAGAAGGATATAACATAGAGCAAATAGATGATCTTTTATTCAAAAAAGGAATAATAAGCGAAAGAGGTTCACTCATTTCAATTTCAGCCGGTGAATTGGGGGGAGAATATTGGTTTCTTAAAGATACAGATAGCCTTGAGGGCTTTCTTTTTCCGGATACTTATGAATTTTTCTTAGATTCTAATCCGAAAATAGTGGCTAAAAAATTTCTTGATAATTGGAAGGATAAGGCTTCAAACCTTTTTATAAGCAAGGAAGATGTTTTTAAGCGAGTCATTCTTGCCTCAATGGTGGAAAAAGAGGTTCCTGACTCAAAAGATGAAAGGGCGCTGGTAGCCGGTATTTTATTAAAAAGAGAAAAAGCGGGTATGTATCTGCAGGTTGATTCTACTCTTTGTTATGCTAAGGATAAATTAGCTTGCAAAGAAGTTGTCCCCAGTGACAAGAAAATTGATTCTCTTTATAATACTTATAAAAATAAGGGCTTTCCTCCAGGACCAATATCGAATCCGGGGCTTTCAGCCATAAAGGCGGCCTTGTATCCAAAGAGCTCTGAATACTGGTATTTTATATCTGATCCGGAGACCGGAAGGACGGTCTTTGCCCAGACACTTGACGAGCATACCCAAAATATCGTTAAATACTTGAGATAAACTTGCCATTAACCCAAAACAAACCTGGAGGGTTTTTTATTTGTCCAATGCCAAAACAAAAAAATAAAGTTTTTTCTTCACATCCAGGTTCTTTTATAAAAGAACCTGACCTAGTATCAATACAAACCGAGTCGTTTAAATGGTTTACGGAAAGGGGATTAAAAGATCTTCTTAAAGAAGTTTCTCCAATAATCGATTATTCCGGAAAAGAATTCGAGCTCCATTTTAAGGATTTTTATTTTGATGAGCCAAAATTTTCAATAGAAGAGGTAAAGGATAAGGCTCTGACTTACGAGGCTCCGCTTCGAATGACAGTAGAGCTTACTAATATAAATACTAAAAAAACCATATCTCAAGAAATATATTTCGGAGATTTTCCAATAATGACCAAGAGAGGCACCTTTATTATAAATGGTGTCGAGCGTGTCATAATTTCTCAACTTGTACGAAGCCCTGGCGTTTATTTCGTTTCGACTAATGTTCGCGGGTATAAGTATTTTGGCGCCAAAATTATTCCTAATAGAGGCGCTTGGGTGGAGTTTGTAACTGATTCTGATGGCGCTTTACAAGTTAAGATAGATAGGCATAGAAAAGTTCCAGCAACTTCTTTCTTGCGCATATTTGGCCTTGAGACTGACGAGGCTATTAAAGCTACCTTTAATTCTGAAAAAGAGCTTAAGCACATAGAAGCGACGTTAAAGAAAGATTCTGCCAAGAATCTTTCGGATAGCTATATGGAGATATATAAGAGATTGAGGCCAGGCGACCTTGCTGCTCCTGATGCTGCTAAGAGTCTTATAGATTCTATGTTTAAGAGAGACGACCGATATGATCTTTCTGAAGTTGGCAGATTTAAAATTAACCAGCGTCTTGGTACAGAAGATTCTTCATCCAGGCTTATCGAACAGAAAGACATTATAAGGATTGTTAAAGAAATGATTTCTTTGAACAATAACCCTGACGCCAAGGATGATGATATAGACCATCTTGGAAATAGGAGAGTTCGTGCTGTAGGCGAGTTGCTTGAAATGAGAATGAGGCTTGGTTTTAGTAGGATGAGAAGAATAGTCCAGGATAGGATGTCTACTCTGGAGAAGACGACGCTTACTCCGGTTCAATTGGTTAATGTTAGACCTTTAATTGCTTCGGTCAGGGATTTCTTTGCTACAAGCTCTATGTCGCAGTTTATGGACCAAGTTAATCCGCTGACTGAATTAGAGCATAAGAGGAGAGTTTCGGCGCTTGGACCAGGCGGCCTTTCTAAAGAAAGAGCCGGTTTTGAGGTTCGTGACGTTCACTCTTCTCATTACGGAAGGCTTTGCCCGATACAAACTCCCGAAGGACAAAATATTGGACTTATTAACTATTTATCTATTTTTGCAAGAACAAATAAATACGGTTTTATAGAAGCTCCTTATATGAAGCTTGATAAGGGAAAAATTACTAAAGATGTTGTATGGCTTGATGCATTTGAAGAAGAAAAACACAAGATAGCTCATTCAGGCGAGGATTTTGATCAGAAAAAAGGGATGCTTGCTAATAAAGTGGTAGAAGTTCGCTATCAGGGCAAGCCTACAAATGTTCCTAGAGAAGAAGCTGAATTTATAGATGTTTCTCCTTCGGAAATATTATCTGTGGGAGCTTCGCTTATTCCTTTTCTTGAGAACGATGATGCAAAACGCGCTCTTATGGGATCAAATATGCAGAAGCAGGCTGTTCCTTCAGTTAAGCCGGAGATACCGCTCGTGGGTACCGGCATGGAAGAAAAAGCTGCTTATGATTCCGGTCATGTAATTATTGCCGAAGACGATGGCGTAGTTCAGGCTGTTGATGCTTCCCATATAGTTATTTTGGAAAATGGCGGAAAGAAAAAAGAGTATAACCTTGAGAAGTTCCGCATGACTAACCAGTACATAGCTTTTTCGTATAAGCCGACTGTTAAAATTGGAGATAAAGTTAAAAAAGGAAGCGTTATAGGAGATGGACCTTCAACTAAGGACGGAGTGTTGGCATTAGGACAGAATTTAACTGTTGCTTTTGTTTCATGGGAAGGAGCTAATTATGAGGATGCAATAATTATTTCAGAAAAGGTTGTCCAGGATGATAGGTATACTTCTGTTCATATAGAAGACTTTACTTGCGACGTGAGAGACACAAAACTTGGTCCTGAAGTAACTACTCCTGATATTCCGAACGTATCGGAAGATAAGCTTAAAAACCTTGATGAAGAGGGTATTGTTCGCATAGGCGCAGAGGTTTTAGCCGGAGATATTTTAGTTGGAAAAATTTCGCCAAAAGGGGAAGCTGAACTAACTTCAGAAGAGAGGCTTTTAAGGGCTATATTTGGAGAAAAAGCAAGAGATGTTAAAGATACTTCGCTTACCGTTCCGCACGGAAAGAGCGGAAGGATAGTGGGTGTTAGAATATTTGACAGAGAAAAAGGAGATAAGCTTGATCCGGGCGTTATTAGGAGGATACAGGTTCAAGTTGCTTCTTTGCGTAATATACAAGCGGGAGATAAGATGGCCGGAAGGCATGGAAATAAAGGTGTTATTTCACAGATAAGGCCTGTTGAGGATATGCCTTTCTTGGAAGATGGGACCCCAGTGGATATTATTCTTAATCCGCTTGGCGTGGCGAGCAGAATGAATTTAGGACAGATACTTGAAACTCACCTTGGCTGGGCTGCCCAAAAACTTGGTTATTTTGCCCATACTCCGGCTTTAGCGGGAGCCACTGAAGATCAGATAAGAGAAGAGCTTAAAGAGGCAGGCATACCGGAAGACGGAAAAGTGTCTCTTTATGACGGGCGTACCGGACAGTTATTTAACAGCAAAGCAACAGTCGGGCAAATATATATGATAAAACTCAACCATATGGTGTTAGATAAGGTTCATATGAGATCGATTGGCCCTTATAGCCTTATTACCCAACAGCCTTTAGGAGGAAAAGCCCAATTCGGAGGACAGAGATTTGGAGAAATGGAAGTTTGGGCGCTTGAAGGATATGGAGCATCCCATACTTTGCAGGAAATGCTAACTATAAAATCCGATGATGTTCTTGGGAGGTCAGCCTCTTATGAAGCAATAGTGAGAGGCGAAAAAATAAAACAGCCGAATATTCCTGCTACTTTCAATGTTATGACTAGCGAGTTGAAAGCACTGGGATTAAATATAGAGCTTCTTTCCGACGGAACGGAAGAGGATTTAGAAGAAAAAGATCAAAAAGAAGACCAAAATGGATAATTTTAATTCAATCAGATTAAAAATCGCTTCTCCTGAAGAAATACTTCGCTGGTCTTATGGCGAGGTGACGAAGCCGGAGACTATAAATTACAGGACACAACGTCCTGAAAAAGAAGGCCTTTTTTCCGAAAGGATATTTGGACCAACTAAGGATTACGAGTGCTATTGCGGAAAATATAAAAAGGTTCGCTACAAAGGCATAACTTGCGATAAGTGCGGAGTCGAGGTTACCAGATCTTCGGTTAGGCGCGAGCGAATGGGTCATATAACTCTTGCTGCCCCAGTTGCCCATATTTGGTTTTTAAGAAGCGTTCCATCAAGAATCGGTCTTGCTATAAATGTTCCAGTATCAAAAGTGGAAAAAGTTATATATTATGCTGCTTTTATAGTTATTTCTGTTGATGAAGAACAGAGAAAAGCAGCTATGGCTGAAATAGATAAAGAACTTAAATCTCGCAAAAAAATAGAAGATGAAAGAGAATCTGAACTTGAGAAAGCTGCTGAAAAAACCCGCCAGACTTTAAAAGATCTTCGTCCTGGCATGGTTCTTTCAGAAACCGAGTATTATAGCCTTTCTCGCAGGTTTGGCGATGTTTTTGTTGCTATGAGCGGAGCGGAAGGCGTACGCAAAGTTCTTGAAAATGTAGATATAGATAAAGAAATAAAAGCAGTAGAGAAGGAGTTTGAAAAAACTCAAGATGCAAATAGGAGACAGCGCCTTTCTCGCAGGCTGAAGTTCTTTACTGCTATGAAAGAAACTGGAGTAAAGCCTGAATGGATGATACTTACTCATATTCCGATACTTCCTCCAGACTTAAGGCCAATGGTTGCTTTGGATGGAGGCCGTTACGCAACATCTGATCTTAATGATCTTTATAGAAGAGTAATTAATAGGAATAACAGGCTTAAAAAGCTTCTTGAGCTTAATGCGCCTGATATAATTGTGGTTAATGAGAAAAGAATGCTTCAGGAAGCTGTTGATGCTCTCATAGACAACACAGCAAGGATGGGTCGTGCTCAACTTACTTCTCGCAGGAGGCCTTTGCGTTCTCTGGCGGATATGCTTAAAGGAAAGCAAGGCAGGTTTAGGCAGAATCTTCTTGGAAAGCGTGTTGATTATTCCGGCCGTTCAGTTATTGTTGTCGGACCTAAGCTTCGTTATGACGAATGCGGAATTCCGAAAAAAATGGCTTTGGAGCTTTTTAAGCCTTTTGTTATAAACAAGATTCTTGAAAGAGGGCTTGCTCATAATGTAAAGAATGCAAATAGATTGATAGATCTTGGTCCTGCTGAAATATGGGAGATTCTTGAGGAAGTAATACAGAACAGGCACGTTCTCTTAAACAGAGCTCCTACTTTGCATAGGCTTGGAATACAAGCTTTTAAGCCAAGCTTAACAGAAGACCTTACCATACAGATACCGTCGCTTGTTTGTTCCGGTTTTAATGCTGACTTTGATGGTGACCAGATGGCCATACATCTTCCTCTTACGGAAGAAGCCCAAAGGGAGGCGGGTAATCTAATGCTTTCAAGCAAGAATATACTTAAGCCAGCTTCTGGAAGTCCGGTTCCCGGACCTTGGAATGATATTGTTTTGGGATTATTTTATCTTACAGAGGAAGAAAAGGGCGGTCTTGGAACAGGAAAGATTTTTTCAAGCGAAGATGAGGCTCTTCTTGCCTATGATTTTAATGAGACAGGGCTAAGATCTCTTATAAAAATTGGCAAAGATTTCGAGACTACTGTTGGAAGGATAATTTTGAATAGGGCTCTTCCAAATGATTTTGAATATATAAATCATGCTGTAACTAAATCGGTCTTGAGGCAGCTTTTTGCCGATATAATCGAGAAATATGGCTTTGATAGGACTAATGATATTTTAGATAATATATCCCAGCTTGGTTTTGAATATTCGACTACTTCTGGAATTACCTGGAGTATGTCTGACCTTGAAGTTCCGAAGGAGAAAGAGCAAATACTTGAAGATGCCAATAAACAAGTGGCGGTAATAGATGAGCAGTATCAGGAAGGTCTTCTTACTCATGATGAAAGAAGGGCGAGAGTTATTGAAATATGGAGTGAAGCGAAAGCTAAGGTTGAGGAAGTTGTTTCTAAGGCTCTTAAGCCGGAAAATCCTGTTTATAAGATAATTTCTTCTGGAGCCAGGGGCAGTTGGGAGCAGATAAACCAGATGATGGGAATGAGGGGTCTTGTTAAGAATCCGAAAGGCGAGATTATAGATCTTCCGGTTACTTCTTCATACAAAGAGGGATTTACTCCTCTTCAGTACTTCGATTCAGTTCATGGAAATAGGAAAGGGCTGGTAGATACTGCTCTTAAGACAGCAGAAGCCGGATATCTTACCAGAAGAATGATTGATGTGTCCCAGGACGTTATTGTAAGAGAAGAAGATTGTGGCACTAAAGAGGGGATAGAAATTAAGCGTGATGACGGCGGTGAATTTGGCCACAAGTTTTCTGACAGAATATTCTCAAGAACTCTCTTAGAAGACGTTAAAGATGGCAGAAAAATGATAGCTAAGGCAGGCGAAGTAATAACAATGGATCTTGCAAAAAAGATTGAAGATTCAGCTGTTGATTCCGTCAAAATAAGATCTCCTCTTACTTGTAAGACATTATACGGCGTTTGCGCGAAGTGTTATGGAATGGATCTTGGCCACAATGAGCCAATTAAGACTGGCGAGGCTGTCGGTATAGTGGCGGCACAGTCTATCGGAGAGCCGGGAACCCAGCTTACGCTTAGAACTACCCACTCGGGAGGCGTAGCTCGTGCGGATATTACATCTGGTCTTCCAAGAGTAGAAGAACTTTTTGAAACCAGGACCCCAAAAGGAAAGGCTATAATGGCGCAGTTTGATGCTGTTTGCGATGCTATAGAGGAAAAGGGAGATATTCGAATAGTTCGCCTAAAGGAAATTGGAGGGAAATCAAAAAAACAAAAAACTGTTGAATACCAATTTCCGAGGATAATAATGCTGAATGTGGAAACGGGCCAAACTGTTGATAAGGGAACTCCTATTTCTGAAGGAAGCCTTGATCTTAAGGAGCTTTATACTTTAAAAGGCAAGGAAGCTGTTTATCGCTATATAATTCAAGAAGTACAGAGAATTTATCTTTCTGAAGGAGCTGGCATAAATAACAAGCATATAGAGATAATTATTAAGCAGATGTTTGGAAGGGTTAAAGTAACGTCTGTAGGAGACAGCGATTTTGTTATCGGAGAAATTCTTGATAAATCTGTATTCTTTGAAGCTAATAGAGAATTAAAGAAAAAAGGCAAGGAGCCTGCCAGAGCTGAAGAATTATTGCTTGGAATAACAAAATCAGCTCTTGCTTCTGAAGGGTTTCTTTCAGCTGCTTCTTTCCAAGAAACTGCCAGAATATTGGTTGGCGCAGCGAGCGAGGGCAAAGTTGATGGGCTTAGGGGCCTTAAAGAAAATGTGATAATCGGACGTTTGTTGCCTATAGGAACTAATTATAGAAAGGAGTTTGGAGGTGAAGAAGACGAGAATCAGGAAGAGGTTTTTGCCGAAGAAGCTGGCGCTGAAGAAAATACTGGAACAGAAAATGAAGATGTTGCGGAGGAAAACGGACACAGCGATTCTAAAAAAGAAGGCAGTAAAAAGGGCGAGGAGGAAGAAAAAGACAAGGATTAATAAAAACTTTTAGCCCTGATTTTGCCTTTATTAAAAACGAGGCAGATGAAGCGGTTAAGTTGACATCAATCTAAGCGTTTGATAATTTGAGTCAATGTTTGAAGCTATGAAACAGTACGAAATATCTTTTCTTACGAAGACTGAAGCCGATAAAGAAGTGATTTTAAAAGCGCTTGCGGATATAGGAGCTTCGAATATGGAAGAGGGTAGGTTTTCAGAGATAAAGCTTGCTTATCCGATAAAGAAAAATACGGTTGCTTATTTTGGCTCGGTTGTTTTTGAGTCAGATCCTGAAAATGTTACCAAAATAGGAGAGGCTTTAAAGTTTTCGGAAGGAGTTCTTAGATTTTTAGTTATTACTCCTCCTCCGAAAAAGCCGGTATCGAGATATCCCTTTAACCAAAAAGCTGACGAGATTAAGAACCAAGAAGAGGGGACAGGAGAGGATATGCTGACTGAAAATAAAGAAGAAAAAGAAGAAAAACCGGAACAAGAAAGTTCTGAAAAGGAATTTTTTTCGGCAGATAAGAAGGTTGAGGTTGATGACGCTGCTCTTGATGAAAAGTTAGATGAAATATTGCCTAACAATAACGATTAATAATAAATAATGAATTTAAACAAGGTATTCATAATGGGAAGATTAACTGCTGATCCAGAGGTAAGGACTACCTCTATGGGCGATAGCGTGACTACCTTGGGTGTTGCTACTAATAGGGTATGGAATGATAAATCGGGACAGAAAAAAGAATCAGCAGAATTTCATAGCGTTGTTTTGTGGGGGCGCCAGGCTGATATAGCTGGCCAGTTTTTAGTTAAAGGAAGCATCGTATTTATTGAGGGTAGATTACAGACAAGAACTTGGCAGGCGAAGGATGGCAGCAATAGAAGAGTAACTGAAATAGTTGCCGAGAGAATGCAACTTGGCCCGAGACCTATGAACGCTCAAAGAAAAACAGCGGATGACAGAGAATCTTATTCCGGAGGCAGGAATGACGAAAGCGACTCTTCTTCTGATGAAGTGCCGGTGATAGAAATGGAGGATGATGACAAGGAAGAAATTAAACCGGAAGATTTGCCTTTTTAAGGCTAAAAATGATATAAAGACCAAGCTTAATAAAACCAATGGCAAAAATAGTAGAAAAACAATGCTTCTTTTGTTCACAAAATTTAGTGGACATAGATTACAAGGATGTTGATATGCTTAGAAGGTTTGTTTCGGGGCAGAAAAAAATAATTAATCCCAAGCATACCGGAACTTGTGCTAAACATCAGAGAAAATTGGCACAGGCCGTCAAAAGAGCCAGATTTATGGGTCTTTTAGGTTTTGTCAGGAAGTAAGTAGTAAATATATAAATGCCTTTTCCTTTTGAGGAAACAATAGTTAGAAGTATTTTTGATGTCGTGAACCGTGCTGCTTTTTTAAAGTCGGCTACGGTTTTTTTAGGTTCTTTTTTACCGTGGATTATTGGAATTTTTCTTATAATATCGATTCTGGCATCAAAAAGTTTTAAGCTGAAGTTTTATTATTTTTCACTTGCCTCTCTTAGCGTTATTTTATCGAGAGGAATAATAGCTGAAGTTATACAAAATTTTGCTTGCGTGCAGAGGCCGTTTGAAGTTTTTAATATGAGTCCTGTGATAGATTCTGCTTTCAAGACAGGGATGCCTTCGGGGCATATGGCTCTTTTAACGCCTTTAGCGCTTACTTTTTTAATAATGAACAAGCGACAGGGCTTAATAGCTTCTATTGCTGTTTTTTTAGCGGGTTTTGCAAGGGTTGCTGCCGGCGTCCATTGGATCTCTGATGTATTGGCAGGTATAGCAGTCGGAATAATTTCTTTTTTGATTATTAAGGCTATCTTACCTAAAAAGCTTTCAGATGTTCCTGCTAATGAAATGGACGACAAGTCCCAGGTAGTTTAATATTCAGTTATGAGTAAATTTATAGAAAAATATTCGGTTCCGGTGGCTATAATTGTTGCAGGATTATTTGTAGCTGGAGCTGTTGTCTTAACTAATTTTTATACTAAGCCTCTAGATAGTGAGGGACAGCTAGCGCAGGTTAACGAACCGTTGCTTGGTGAAGAGGCTAATAATTTGGAGCCTTTTAAGAATGTTAAACTTTTATCGGATAACGATCATTTTTTAGGAAACAAGGATGCAAAAATAAAAATAGTCACTTTTTCGGATTTTCAGTGTCCATATTGCATAAGATTTGAAGAGAATATGAGGCAGGCAGTATCTGATTATTCGAATGATGTAGCGTGGGTATTTAGGCATTTTCCTTTGGACTCCCATGAGTACGCGATGCCGGCAGCTATAGCGTCTGAATGTATTGCGGAATTGAAGGGAGAAGATTATTTTTGGAAGTTTATGGAGAAGTTTTCGTCAGAATCTCTGTCAGGAGAACAAATAAGCATTAATTCAATAGTTCTTTCGCTTGGCGTTAATGAGTCTGATTTTAATGACTGTTATGATTCTGGTAGATATTTGCAAAAAGTGAGCGATAATTTTGCTGATGGAATTGAATCAGGCCTTCAAGGAACTCCGTATAGCGTTGTTTTTGTTGATGGTAGTCCAGTAGATATAATAAACGGCGCTCAATCATTAGCTTGGATAAAAGATGTGATAAGCCAATATCTTGAATAAATAAGAATCAAAATATTGAACACGGATTATATACCTGCCTGATAAAACACTCTATTAAAGGTTTTGCTTGTCTTATTGTATTTAAAAACCACCATTTGTGGTGGTTTTTAAGCATTTTTGGGGTGCCGCCGGTAGCTTCGCTTCCGACATTACCTCGTTTCAAACACAAAAAAACCCTTTCGGGCTTTTTTGTGTTCTTACTCGGTGCCGCCGGTCGGAGATTTCACTGCTCGCTCCTCGACAAGTCTCGGAGCTGCGCTTTAAAACCTTGCGGTTTTAATGTTTCCACCACGGAAAACCTCCCGGTTTTCCGACCCTTTCCCCGTTCAACTCCTCCTCGGATGGCATAGAAAAGCCACCTTTAAAGGTGGCTTTGTGCCGCCGGTCGGAGTTGAACCGACATGAGTTTCCCCACACGATTTTGAGTCGTGCGCGTCTACCAGTTCCGCCACGGCGGCATACTATTTTGTTTTTATGCTATTTAAAGACAAAAACAGTGTACCTTAAATTAAGCTTGCCAATCAATATTTTCGTTTTGAGAAAGGGCTTTGCTGGTATATTATTAGTATATAAATGGCGCGAGTGATAGCTGTGTGCAATCAAAAAGGAGGAGTCGGAAAGACTACTACTACTGTTAATTTAGGGGCTTTTATTGCGAGTATAGGCAAAAAGGTTCTTTTGGTGGATTTTGATCCGCAAGCAAACGCAAGCTCTGCTTTAGGGCATATTGGCGATGGCCATAGGACTATTTATCATGGAATAGTGGGGCAAGTTGAACCTTTAGAGACTATCAGGCCTACTCAAATAGAAAACTACCATTATATTCCTTCAGGGCCTCATTTATCGGGTGCGATGGTTGAGCTTGTAAATGTCGATGAGAGAGAGTTTTTTTTAAAAAAGTTTTTAGACAGGCTTGTAGCATCATACGATTACGTGTTTATTGATCTTCCTCCAAGCTTAAGCCTTTTAACAATAAACGGCTTACTTGCCTCTAATGAGGTAATAATACCGGTACAAGCAGAGTATTACAGTCTTGAGGGATTAAGTCAGCTGCTTGAGACTATTGAAATGATAAAAAGCAACATGAGCCATGAGCTAAAAGTTGCTGGAGCGGTAATAACGATGTTTGATAGGTGGGAGCAATTATCGCAAGAGGTAGCAAAGAATTTAAGGGCTAATTTTCCGTATCCTGTTTTTGAGACGGAAATACCCAGATCGGTCCATTTAGCGGAAGCTCCCAGTTTTAATCAGCCAATATCGATTTATGCTCCAAATTCAGCGGGAGCCGGAGCTTATCGTTCTTTGGCTAATGAAGTGCTTAGGCAGGTTTCTTTGCCAGCCGAGCCGAATTTGCAGAATATTAAAGAAGACATTGATTCATTTGGCGAAGAGGGCTATTTTGCCGCATAATCATATATATAAAAAATGTTAGGAAAAGGATTAGAATCTTTAATACCTTCAGGAGGTTATAAGAAGCCGGAAAACAGCGATTCGACGAATTCTTCTTTTAACCAACAGCAAGAAAATAGCGCTGTTTCTCCAAGCGCTGTTCCGTATGAATTACGGGAACAAAAATTTATTCCTGAAAGGCAATATCAGGAACAATCGCCTGCAGAGAGCCCTTTGATTATTGCGGAACAATCTTCTTCTTCAGAAGCAAAACCTTTAGCAGGACAGGCAGGGCAGGCTTATTCTCAAGCTCAAGATTCTTATGAACCTCAACAGCCGCAAAGCCCCGTTTGCTTACAGCATGAAAAACCTGATAGCGAGCCTGCTTACCCTGCCGGCGGTTTTGATGCGCCTGCAGAGAATAAAATTTATAACGTTAACGAGAATGCGCAAAAAATAAGGCAAGAAGAAAATAATTCGGAAGCAAACAGACCGAGTTATTTATCTAATCAACAGCAAGAAGCTTTTTCTCAACCAAGAGTTTTGCCTGCCGAGGATACAAAGAGTTTTGAGAAAGCTTCGAGTGTTGACGAGAGGCTGTGGGCCGGCGAAGAGATGGATTATTCGAGGAAGCAAGACTCTGTTTTTCAAATAGAGGCAGAAAAAATATTTCCTAATCCACACCAGCCAAGAAGGCATTTTGACGAAGATTCTTTAAATGAATTAGCGAATTCTATAAGAGAGTTTGGCATAATACAGCCTCTTGTGGTTACAAAAATGCTTAAAGAAACTGATAATGGAACAGAAGTGACTTATCAGCTGATAGCGGGGGAGAGGAGGCTTATGGCGGCAAAAAAAGCGGGCTTAAGAACGGTTCCGGCTATTATAAAAAAAGTGGGAATGGATAGAGAAAGGCTGGAGCTTGCAATAATTGAAAATATCCAAAGAGAAAATCTTAATCCTTTAGAAGCGGCAAGATCATACGCGAGGTTACAGGATGATTTTGGGCTTACCCAGCGAGAGATAGCGATACGTATGGGAAAAAGCAGAGAAACTATAGCTAATACGTTAAGGCTTTTGAATCTTCCTTCGGAAATACAGCAGGCATTAGAGGAGGGAAAAATAAATGAAAGTCATGCAAGGCTGCTTTTGCAGATAGGAGACATATCGCGACAAAAAGAATTTTTTCAATCGATATTAAGAAATAAGCCTTCTGTAAGAGAGCTTAAAGCAAAAATAAGAAGAGAGAAAAAAACAGCTGGTGAAGATAGCCAATCCGGACGCATTAATCCAGAACTGATGTCTTTGCAGTCCAGATTAGAGGAGGTTCTAGGAACAAAGGTAAAAATAAATGATGAAGGAGATGGCGGAAAAATAACGATAAATTATTATTCTCCGGAGGAGCTTAACGCCATAATAAGCAGAATGGCAGGAGGGGAATACAGTTAAATATCAAAAGGGATATAAATTAATTTATAATTATCAATTAGTTAATTTTTAAAAAACCGCCGTTTTGAAAGCGGCGGTTTTTTATATGAACTTGTATTCAACTTCTTTAACTTCTTCAATATTTTTAAGCTTGAGAGCTATTTTCTGAACTTTTTTGGGATCGTTTATATCACAAATAATCTTAACAACATGAAAACCGCCGTGCGTTTCGGAAGAGGAATTTATGCTTGTTATGCCTATATGGGATCTTGATATGATAATAGATATGTCTTTTATTATTCCTATGCGATTTTTCGCCAATACCCTAAATTCTGTTTTTTTTGATTTAACGGGAAACGCCATTCCTTTTTTTTGGCTCAATTCTTTTTTTATATGATGTTTTGCCAATTCGGTGCGGACAAATTCCAGCCAAGAAGATGACGGTTTTTTTCCTTTTTGGGTATTTATTTCAACGATGTCTCCAGAAATAAGCTTATGCGCCAAGGGTACTATCTGTCCGTTTACTTTTGCTCCTATGCATTGGTTGCCTATATCAGAATGAATGCGGTAGGCAAAATCTACAGGAGTTGATCCTGCTGGAAGATCGATAACTTCTCCTTTTGGCGTGATAGCAAATATGCGATCTTTAAAGAAATCGATTTTCATCGATTCAAGAAATTCTTCGGAATTTTCTTGTTCTTTTTGCCATGTGCGCAATTGCTGGACCCACTTCACTTCTTTTTTGTCCGCAACGGAAGTTCTTCTTTGCGCGTAGCTCTTGCCTCCTTTTTTTTCTTCATATGCCCAGTGGGCAGCAATGCCATTTTCCGCTTCTTCGTGCATCTGGGCAGTTCTTATTTGGAATTCCACTATTTGTTTATTTACAGCTATAACCACGGTATGAAGGCTTTTATAGCCATTAGGCTTAGGCATAGCTATATAATCTTTAATTCTTCCAGGGAAGGGAGGCCAGAGCTTATGGATGACGCCTAGCGTAGCATAACAATCCTCGACTGATGAAACGATAATTCTGAAAGCAACGAGATCGTATATTTTTTCAATATCCATATCATAACGCAAAAGTTTTTTGTAAAGACTGGAATATCTTTTAGCACGAAAGCTTATTTTTTGCGGTCGGATGCCAGTTTCAGCAAGGGCTTTGGCGACGATAGGTTTTATTTTGGCGAGATATTTTTCCCGATCTTCATATTTTACTTTAATATTTTCTTGCAACCACTTATAAGCTTCGGGATTGATATAAGGAAAGGCAAGGTCTTCTAATTCTCCACTCAAGTTTTGCATACCTAGGCGGTAGGCGAGAGGAGCATAAATTTCATAAGTCTCAAGAGCAATTCTTTTTTGCTTATTTTTTGGCAAAAATCTAAGGGTTTGCATATTGTGATATCTGTCAGCGAGCTTTATAAGCAGAACCCTAATATCTTCGCTGGATGCCAAGATTAATTTTTTGATGCTTCCTATCTGCCTTTCGGTACCGCGATATTTTATTTTTCCCAGCTTAGTTATTCCCGCAATGAGAAAAGATACGTTTTTCCCGAATTCTTTTTCTATTTCATTAAGGGTTATCGAAGTATCTTCAGCAACATCGTGCAAAAGACCGGCGGCAACTGTTTCGTCGTCTAGTTTCCATTCGAGTAGAAAATCAGCGGTACAGACCGAATGGTTTAAATAAGGCTCTCCTGATGCCCTTTTCTGTCCGTTATGCGCCTTTTCGGCAAAGATATAAGCTTTTCCTATGAGGCTTTCGGGCTCTTTTTTTGCTATATCTTTAACACTCATAGCTTATCGTATGATAAATAATTGTCTTTGACAATAATAAGGTTTTGTTTTGTTTTAGTTTAAAAAGGGATGATTAAAATATAAAAAACTCCGCTGTAGCGGAGTTTTTTGTTGTGCGGGTTAAAGGCTAGGGCCTTGCTATATTCCAACCGCTGACTGATTCGCCTCCGGCATCTCCGGGTGCTTGGTCATTTGCCCAAGTATAAAGAGGCATTCCTTTGTATGTTATTTGTTCGCTTCCGTCGTTTCTGGCGAAGACATCAACTGTTCCTTTGGCTATATAGGAACCGATTGAAAGGGAGCTGCCGTTGAATAACTCCGGAGGCCAAGATTCTGCGCAGGCGTCATAACAATTGCTCTGCATATTTCCATCATTATCAAAAGTATATAGAGTCATACCGTTTATATTTACAAGTATGGCTCCAAGCTCGGAATGTTGGAATACTCTGATATTGGCGTCAGATTGTTCCGGTATTTCTACAGTGGTTAAATCAAGTTCTTCAAGAGGTACTTGCGTTTCATCTACAGGCTCTCCTTCAGTGTTAAGCGCTTGCTGGCTTGATGATTCCTCTTCTGGCTGGCCTTGTTCCGGTTGCTCTGTCGTTTGCGGGGTATAGAGGTTGGTATAGGCAATGTATCCAGAAATCAAGATAATGATCAGTATTCCTGCTACTATGGAAAACTTTTTTATATTCATATGTTTTTGTTTTTATGCGACAGTTTAATTATAGCAATAATATAAGTTAAGGTGGTGTGGATTATTTTTAAAAAATCGGGATAAAAAATAAAAAACACGGTTTTTATTCCGTGTTTTCTGTTTCCTCTTCTATTAGGTCTGTTTTTTTCCAAGTAGCAAAATCGCAATCCGGGTATCGGCTACAACCGTAAAATAATCTGCCTTTTCGCGTTTTCTTTGGAATAACTTTTCCTTCTTTGCATTTGGGGCAAGCGATTTCTTTTCCTGATTTATCCTTTAGAGCCGTTGGAGCTATTTTCTTTGTATTTTTACATTCCGGGTATCCAGTGCAAGCAAGAAATCTCCCAAATCTTCCATGTTTTATTACCATAGGTTTTCCGCATTTTTCACAAACTTCATCGGTCTCTTCATCCATATTTTCCTTTTCAACTTCTTCATACTTTTTTTCTAGGTTTTTTTCAAACGGACCGTAAAATTCAGCAATTACTTTTTTCCAGTTTTCTTTTCCAGAAGCTATCTTATCGAATTTATTTTCCATTTCAGCAGTAAAGCTGATATCAACTATTTGGGGAAAATGCTTTGTCAGTATTTCGTTTACTTTTTCTCCTATCTCTGTAGGGATAAACCTTCTTTTTTCATCTTTTTCAACATAGTTTCTAGTTTGGATGACTGATATTATCGGGGCATAAGTGGAAGGCCTCCCTATGCCGAATTCTTCAAGTGTTTTAATGAGGCTGGCTTCGTTATATCTCGGAGGGGGCTCTGTTTTATGATCTTCTTTTTCTGCTGATAAAATATCAAGATTTTCTCCTTCATTTAATTCAGGCAATATTTTTTCTTCGAATTTAGAAGGCCATATATTAAGATAGCCGTCGAATTTAAGAGTGTTTCCAGAGGCGGATAAATCATAAGCTTTATTATCCTTGGTTGCCGTAGCGACTATTCTTTTTGCGGAAAATATCGCATCAGGCATTTGAGATGACATAAACCTTCTCCAGATAATTTCATATACTTTTTTGCTTCGATTATCTCCTTGAAGATTATCAGGTTCAAGGGACGGGTTTGTGGGCCTTATAGCTTCGTGCGCTTCTTGGGCTGATTTAGATTTTGTTTTCCATATGCGCGGAGCTGCTGATGAATATTTATTGCCAAGCTTTTCGTTTAGCCATTTTTTTGCAGCTTCAGTAGAAGAAGAAGATAAATTAAGAGAATCGGTTCTCATATAGGTGATGTGGCCTTCTTCGTAGAGATGCTGGGCTATTACCATCGTGGCTTTTGCGGACAAGTGCAGCCTTTTTGAACATTCTTGCTGGAGAGTGCTTGTAGTAAATGGCGGATTGGGAGTTTTTTTAACCTCTCTTTCTTTAACTAAAGATATTTTACACGCGGCATCCTTAATATCAGAAACTATTTTTTCCGCTTCGGCTTCGTCTTTGATACCTGGCTTAGGCAAAGACTTTCCGTTTATTTTCAATAATAAAGCTTCGAATTCATTTCCTTTGTCGGAGCGAAGCAAGCTCTTAATAGTGAAATATTTTTCGGGAATAAATTTTCTTATCTCGTTTTCCCTTTCGACTATTAACCGGACGGCGACAGATTGCACTCTTCCTGCGGAGAGATGACTCATAATTTTTTTCCAAAGGAAGGGGGATAGCTTGTAGCCGACGAGCCTGTCGAGAACTCTTCTTGCCTGTTGGGCATCTACGAGTTCCATAGACATTTTTCTGGGAGATTCAAGCGCTTTTTCGATTGCTTCGGGAGTTATTTCGTGAAAAGCTATACGCTCATAATCTTTTTTGCCGAGGTCGAGAGCTTCTATAAGATGCCAAGCAATAGCTTCTCCTTCTCGGTCCTCGTCAGTGGCAAGAATTACTTTAGGCGCTGATGCAGCTTGCTTTTTAAGCTCGTTAACTCTTTTTCTATTTTTGGTCGGTATGACGTATTTTGGCTCAAAATTTTCTTCAATTTCTATGCCGAGTTTTGATTTTGGCAAATCTCTAACATGGCCGTAAGACGACTCTATTTTGAATTTTTTACCAATAAAACCGCTGATAGTGCGGGCTTTAGTGGGAGATTCGACTATAACAAGTGTTTTGTCTCCGATATTATTTTTTTCAGTTTTCTTTTTAGCTGTGGGCATATTGTTTATCCTTTAAGGCAATAACCAGAAGCTGTTTCTATTATATATCCATTAATGCAAAGTTTGGTGATAGAAACCAGCGCTTTTTGCGGTTCAAGTTTAGTGGCAGAGATTATTTTGTCAACCGGGACAGCAGAACCGCAATCTTTTATAAATTCGAGTATTTTTACAGCTTCGCTTGAAAGGCGGTTTTTTTCAAGCTGTAAAGGCTGTTTTTTTTCGGCTTTTATTTCGATGCCAAGATCGGCGAGTATGTCTTTAGATGATGTCACTAGCCTAGCACCATCACGTATGAGTTTATGGGATCCTTCATAATTCGGGTGACCAACCGGTCCCGGAACAACAAAAACGTCTCTTCCTTGTTCGGCTGCCCAATTGGCAGTTGATACGGCACCTGATTTAAAAGGAGCTTCTATTACTACGACGCCTTTTGATAAACCGCTTACAATTCTATTTCTTTGAAGAAACAGGGGCGGGTATGATTTGATATCTTTATATTCAGAAATTAAAGAGCCTCCAGAGCTTATTATTTCATTTGATAAGCTAATATTTGAAGAAGGATATATTTTTTCGATTCCTCCGGCAAGGACAGCGATTGTTCGCCCTTCTGCTTCAAGACAGCCTTTATGGGCGGCTGAATCTATTCCCAAGGCTAAACCGCTTATAATAGGAATGCCTTCTTTAGCAATATCTTTAGCTATTTTTTTTGCGAGAGATAAGCCGAAAGAACTTGCTTTTCTAGTTCCAACTATGGCTATTCCCCAAAAATTATCTTCGATGGAAGATCCTTTTATAAAAATGTTTTTAGGAGGGTTTGATATTTCTGATAGTATAGTTGGAACGCTAGTCATTCATGTTATTATAAAGGTATATTCAATATATCTCACGATAGAATGAGAGATTTTAGAAAAAAGCTTTTAGTTCAGTTAGGTCTTATGGCGGGAGTGCTGGTTGTTTTGGGCGGATTGATAGCGTATGTTTTTAGCGACTTGAAGTCCGTGGGGGAATCGATAGAAAAAGCAAGGGCGGCAATTACTATTAGGGCTCAAGCGATAAGCAGTTTAAACTCGTTAAGAGAAGACGCGCAGGAGGCTATGGTGCTTGTAAACCAGTTAAGAAACGCTTTGCCTTCAAGGGAATCATTATTTGTTTTTTCGGAGGAGATGAGTCAATTAGCGAGAAGCAGGGGATTAACTCCTTCGTTTAATTTTGGGAGCGAAATAGCTGGTTCAGCGGGAGCGCCTAGCAGAATAGAATTTATGATGAATGTTGCGGGCAGTTACCAGTCTGTACTTTCTTTTATAAGCGCTTTTGAGTCGAGTCGTTATTTTACTAGAATAAGCAGCTTAGAATTTATTTCACAAGGAGCGAATACATCTTCTTATCAAGCTATAATGTCGGGAGAAGTTTTCTTTAGAGGACAATAATGA
>Ga0265293_10003081_pt1 | contig 31745 bp, 28 predicted proteins | sample Munlanlewell138R_FD_192505 | JGI IMG/M metagenome (GOLD analysis project Ga0265293, IMG submission 192505) | Leachate microbial communities from a municipal landfill in Southern Ontario, Canada - Leachate well 138R | ecosystem: Engineered > Solid waste > Landfill > Unclassified | place: Canada... | reverse complement strand
CCGATCACCAACCCCCAGAATGCGCCGCCAATACCCAGCAGGGTAATGTTGGCTGCTGCCGCCAAAAAGGTAATCAATGAGGCTTCGCGGGTTTTGGCATCGGCCATGGCGCTGGCGAGACTGCCGCCGATGGTGCCCAGCAGCGCCAGGCCCGCCAGCGTGGTGATGAAAGTTGCAGGGAAAGCCATGAATACAGCGGCCAGCGTCACCCCGAACACACCGACCAGGATGTAGAACACGCCAGCGGCAATACCAGCGATCCAACGTTTATCCGGGTTTTCGTGCGCCTCCCGGCCGGTACAGATGGCGGCTGTGATCGCAGCGATGTTGAAGGCGTGCGAACCGAACGGCGCCATCAACAGGGAACCGAGCCCGGTGACGGTCACGATGGGGTTGGCGCTGGTTCTGAAGCCATCGTTGCGCAGCACCAGCATGCCGGGCATGTACTGTCCGGTCAGGGTGATCAAAAACAGCGGCAACGCCACGCTCAGCAAGGCGTTGAGCGAAAACGCAGGCATAGTGAAGACTGGCGCGGCCAGTTTCAGGGTCAGCCCCGACAGATCGACGCGATCCTGAAGAAGCAAGAAGGCCAGCCCCAGCACCAGGATGCCCACCACTGCATAGCGCGCGGTGAAGCGCTTGATCACGACATAGGAGACAATCAAGAGCCCGGCCAGGAGCGGGTCGATACTCATGCTGCCAAAAGCACCAATACCGAACTGGAGCAGGATGCCGGCCAGCAGCCCAGCTGCCACGCCTGGCGGAATCAGGCGGATGACCCGCTCGAACCAACCCGACAGCCCAAGCACCACGAAGGCGGCAGCCGAGATCAGGTAGGCGCCGACTGCTTCCGCGTAGGGCGTGGTCGCCAGCGCTGTGACGAGGAAAGCGGCGGCCGGTGTGGACCACGCCGTGATGATTGGTTCGCGGGAAACCCAGCTCAGGATGATCCCCGTAACGCCCACGCCGATGGAAATCGACCACACCCACGAGGCCGTCAGATCTGGGCTAAGACCGGCCACCTTGGCGGCCTGGAATACCAAGATGAACGTCCCGCCGTAATTGACGATGACCGAGATCAAACCGGCTACAACGGGATGGGTGAGATCGCTCCAACGAATAGATGAAGATGAGGGGACGGATGACATGGCCTGACAGTTACTCCTGAAAGCAATTGGATGGACACAGTTGATAAACAAATTTATAGCCTTAAAATGGATGGATATTCCCCACCATTTTTTTAAGGTAATACAGACCAATTGTTTAGGCACGCTCAACTAGAGTCCGTCAAAGCCTGGATCGGCGACCCTGCGCATAGCGCCTTGCCGCTGTATGCACGCATACAGCGCGGCATCCGGCAACTGATCCTCGACGGCGCGCTGGACGTCGGCAAACCGCTGCCCGCCTCGCGTGCGCTGGCAAAGTCGCTGAACGTTTCCCGCGATACAGTCGAGTCGGCCTATAGCCAGTTGCATGCGGAAGGTTTCATCGAGCGGCGTGTTGGCAGCGGCAGCTTCGTATCGGAACAGGCGAAACGTCTGCCGGGGCGTGGCACGGCACGGCAGACGGGAATCGGCAATGAAACGCCGCGCCTAAGCCAGCGCGGCAGCACTATGTTCCAGGGTGGCGGCCTGCGCGATTTTCTTGCGCCACGCCCATTCGCCCCAGGCGTACCGGAAACGCGCAACTTTCCCCTCCAGACTTGGGAACGTCTCGGGCGACAGGTGCTCAAGGAGTATGGAACCCAGGCGTTAACGCACAGCGATCCGCAAGGACTGGAACCATTACGGCGCGCCATTGCCGACTACGTCAGTCTCGAACGCGGAGCGCATGCCACGCCCGAGCGCGTACTGGTGCTGACCAGTTCGCAACAGGCGATGACGCTGTGCGCCAACGTGCTGCTTGATTCTGGTGATAAGATTTTTATTGAAGATCCGGTCTATCAAGGGGCACGTAAAGCGTTCGACGCTGCCGGACTGGAATGCATCCCCGTGCCACTCGATGTCAATGGCATGCTGGTGGAGCGTCTGAATCAGGCGGCGAAGAACAGCAGCGATTCGGCCAAGGCGGTGTTCCTGACACCGTCGCATCAGTTCCCAACCGGGGCGACACTGGCGCTGGACCGGCGGCTAGCCGTCATTGAATGGGCCAGGCAACATCAGAGCTGGATCATCGAAGACGACTACGACAGTGAGTTCCATTACGACGGTAAACCCACCGCCTGCGTGCAGGGGCTAGACCCGCACGAACGGACAATCTACATCGGCACCTTCACCAAATCGCTGTTCCCCGGCCTGCGCATCGGCTACATGGTGCTGCCGTCACCGCTGGTGGCGCCCATGGCCGTGGCCCGTACTCTGCTGGATGGACACAGCGCACCGATTCCGCAACTCACGCTGGCGCGTTTCATCGAAGGCGGCCACTTCGGCACGCACGTGCGCACTATGCGTGCCGTCTATGCCGAACGGCGCGATGTACTGGCACGGCTGGTGCGCCAGCATCTGGCCGAATTCGTGGAGCCACGGGTGCCGACCGGGGGCATGCAGATGCCCTGCATATTCATCCGCGACATCCCCGAGCGCGAGGCCGTGGAATCAGCGCACCGGGCTGGGATCGACCTGCTGGGGCTGACGGCGCTGCATGCGTCGAGTCGACACAAGGCTGGCTTCCTCATGGGGTTCGCCGCTCACGCCCCCCACGAAATGGAAATTGCCGTCAAGAAACTCGCGAACGTGCTTCGCGCGTTGTGTCGCTGAGCGCCATGAAGCGGGCTATTGGTCAGCCGTCTACACATCATGGCGGCTATCACTGCTGTCGTTCAACTACAGGAAAGATATCTGCGAATGCAATTTGCATAGGCAGGCTAACCCATCGACGGCCCGCGCTGCCTCCCAATCTCCCACGACACACCACTACCGCGCATGGTTGCAGCAAGCTGCTGCCCCAGCCGCTGCTCAATCACCGGCTTCCACGGCACCAAGCTGAACCCCATGCCGTCATCAAGCATGACGTAGCGCCCGCTCGCCAGCATGACCGAGCGCCGATAGATGCCGGTCACGCGCTGCCCGTCCGTCACTGAGCGGTGCTCCAGGCCGGTATCGACGGCAATGTCCTTCGCGGCTTGTGCCAGTTCCCGATTGCGCAGCGTGCCCAGCAGGTTCCGGGCGAGGATCACACGCTGCCCGCGCCGCTCGGCCAGCCCCTGCTCGGCCAGGAAGTCGGCACGCTGCTGCAAAGCGTCCTTGGCTTCGCCGCCAAAGCCCAGGTCGCCCAGTCCCTTGCCACCACCAATCAATTGTTGATCCAACCAAGTGGCACCGATCACGTGGGACTGTCGCTCAATTGGTAAGTGCGACTTCACCTCTACTGCCACACCGCCCATGCGCTGCGCGTCATACTGGCGGCCACGCTCAGGCAGATCGCCCGGCACTTTCCAAAGCCCTTCAGCCATACGTTCTACGATGCCGACGCTTCTCAGGGCTTCCAGGCGTCGAACATGAGAGGCGACAACTTCCCGAGGGTCGCGCCCTGCCTTGATCTGACCCTGCTCAATCGCCAGATGATGAGCCGTGCGGTACAAGCCATCGCTTGCCAGCGTCATGATCTTACGGTCGGCGGCCCGAATGTCGGCGGTACCCTTCACTTCTACAACGGCACCCATAGGATAGTTGGCTGGTTCATCATGAGCATTGAGTGCAACATAATGAGCCTTGCCGTCCACGCCGTCGATCACCAAATAGCCCCGGTCGCGTAGCTCATCGGCCAGCCCCTTGGCCGCCACGCGGCCAAGGATGGTGCGGCCATCATCGGACGGCTCGAATACCGCGAGTTCACGCTGCTCACCGCTCATGGCCCGCTGCATGGTGCGGATGATGTCGCCACGCTCGCCCAGCGCCCGCAAGGTTTTTTCCGCATCGGAGTGAATTATCCAACCGCCGGGCTGCGATTCTTCAGCCAAACCCATACGCTGCAAGCGTTGCAAGCGGCCGATCAACAGCAGACGCTGACGTTGCAGCTTAGGCTCATCGAAGCGTGCAATATGTACCCGGCCATCCTCGCCGATTTCTCGTTGCAGGGTGCGATCCAGGCTTGTCCAGCGTTCCTGCTCCACCTCGCGCTGCATGGTCTGCTGGATCTCCAGTTCGGTGCGCGGCCCCAGCCATTCGGTTGACAGTTCAGAAGCACGATGACGGAAACCATCGGCGATGTAGTCGCCCGCGATGATGAGGTCTTGCCCTGTGTCATCGCGCCCGCGCACGATGACATGCGTATGCGGGTTATCAGTATTCCAGTGATCGACCGCCACCCAATCCAGCCGTGTACCCAGGTCTGCTTCCATGCGGCCCATCAGGTGCCGGGTATAAGTGCGTAAATCATCCAGCTCGACCCCATCCTCGGGCGAGACGATGAAACGGAAATGATGCCGGTCATCGGCGCAGCGTTCCTTGAACGCATCCAGATCGGCTTCATCGACCTCCAGCCCATAAGCTCGACCTGGTTCACCATCTCGACCCGCTCCATCACGCTCAACGTATCGTAAATGTCGGGACAAGGACTGAGGGCTGGCCTGGCGCTGGTTGACCAACAAGGTCTTGATGGTGACGCGCCGCGAAAATGGTGTAAGTGATGCCCCCGCGAAACGCGCTGCTGTGTGGCCGCGCCCCAAGCGTGAACCGGGACGTTGACCCGCTCGCTGGCCTTGGCTTTTGGTCAGTGCGGGCCGACGGACCGCCGACTTACCACCGGCTTTGCCGACCTGCTTGAGCACCCTGGACACAAAGCCCCGGCCCCGATCCTTCGGAGCGCTGGGATGCATACGAAAGTCATCATCCTGGCGGCTGCTCATGACAACTCCTTGGGCAAGCTGCGGCGTGTCCGGTCGTGCGAAGCACACGGGCAGCCTTGTCCTGGCGCGGGCCACGCGCCCCCAGCGGCACGGCGGCAAAGCCGCGTCGTGCCGCGCCACCCCCACGTGCAGACTAGCTTTACGGGCGACTGGGTGCCGCCCCCTTTTGTCTTGCCTTCCGCCTTTACCTGTCGCTTTCGCTCCCGGCGTCGGCGGCCCGGTGGCACTGCAGCATGGGCAGTCAGCGCACCGGCGAGCGCGCCGATGGACGCGCCAGAGGCCGCAGGCCAAGCACGTTCGAGGCACGGCTCCTGCACGTGGGACGGCTGAGCGGGACGCCTTGCTGTGTGCAAAGTCCATTGCATAGGATTGGCCTCAGCACGGCAGACGCAACGACGCGCCGGCAATCCCAAGGAAGACACGCCTGATAGCACGATGACATACAGCGCGACGTGCATTGAATCGCCGGCTTTCATGGCTGCGCCCCATGCCAGACCGGATGCGCGATGCCGATCACGGCGGCTGCTCTGACCGGGCCAAAGTAGCGGCTGTCGAATGAGGCCGGATTCGTAGCGCTCAACAGGAACAGTTCGCCCGCCATCAATGGCCGGCACTGCGGCCAGGGCGGCAACGGACGGCCCAGCTGGTCGGCAGGCAGCGCTGCGGCCACCGGCACGCCGTCGATGCGCACCTGACCGGCCACGATGCAGACGTGTTGCGGCGCGACCGCGCCCACACGCTTGAGTAGCGGAATGTGTGCGGGCAGATAGCCGCGCTGCGCGGCCAGCGCGGCGGCGTCGGCGGGCAATCGGGTCAGAACAATGCTGCCCACGTGTAGCCGACGAGACAACGAGCCGGACTGATGTTGGAACGGTTCGACGCGATACCAGCCGACCGCCACACTGTCGGACGGGTTGTAGACTAGGCGCGGCAGCGGCGGCACAAAAGCCGTCCAGGCCAGCGCAGCCAAGCCGACAGTGGACAAGCCCGCCAGCACGATGCGGGCGCGCAGGCGCGAACGAGGATGCGGCCCGGTTCCAGCGGCCTTATTGAACGTGGCAACCGGCCTCATGACAAGGCCCGCCCGACCAGCCAGGCGGCGTGCCGTTCGGCGGTGTAATCGGGCAACGGCTGACGCGCCGCCAGCCGATTGGCGAGCGTGCGCCAGTACGCGGGCGAGACGGCGGCGGGAGCAATACCCAGTAACTCGATGGCATCCATACGTTGCAGCACGGCGCGTACATGGGCATCGCCTTCAACCTGCAACAGCAGGCGTGCGCCAGGCTGCACGCCGGGGATGCGCTGCGCCGCGTCCAGCGGTGTGCAAGCCTGCATCACCATAAGCTGCCAGCGCACCGTACCATAGTCATTGGCCTGCCAGCGGATGCGGCATAGCACCGCGCCCGGCAGAAACACCGCCCAGCGCCGCCAGCGGTCCAGCCGCAGCGTGTGTGCCGGTTCACCAAAACGCAGGTAAAGATTGAAGTGGGGTTCGATTGTGGCCAGCGCCACCCGCGTCAGCGGGGCGCGGTTGGCATGAGGGCGAAGCGCGGCGGAGAGCGGCAGTGATGCCGCCGTGGCCGCACCAGCGGCAGGCGAAACAAAGCTATTCATGGCGTGTCCTCTTTGCGAGGTTCTGGAAACTCCCTATCCAGCAGACCGCGCAGCAGGTCGGCCACCGTCACGCCTTGCGTGAAGGCCGAGACCTTGATGCGCGCCCGCAGGGCGGGGGTGATGTCCAGCGTCAGGCGAGCGGTGTAGAGATCACCCTTGTTCAGCGTGTCGGCGTCGCCCTGGCGAATCCACGCCTCAGCGTGCGGATTCGCGGGTGGGCGCGCACCAATGCCCACGCGCTTGGCTGGACGTTTGCTGTTCAGTGGCAGCTTGGCTGTCATGTCGGCCACCGCAACAGTTCATCGACCAGCGCGGTGATCTCACGCGCCGCCGCGCTATCGGGCGCCGTTTCACGTGCCAGCCGCCCGGCGGCCACGCTGTCGGCAAAGACGATCCGCTGGCGAACCTCGGCGTGCAGCGCCGGCAATGGTTGCTCAGCCAGCGCCCGACGGGCTTCGCGTCCGATCACCGTGGTGCTGACCCGCCGGTTGATGACAAAGGCCGCTTGCAAAGCAGGCCGAAACACCTGGGCCTCGCGGATCAGCACCACCATCTCAGCGCTGGCCCACAGGTCGTAGGGGCTGGGTTGCACAGGAATCAGCACGTAATCGGCTGCCAGCAGCGCAGAGCGCGCCAAGGCGGCGATTCTGGGCGGGCCATCAATGACCACGTGATCGGCCCGCCTAGCGAGTTCCGGCGCTTCCTGATGCAGCGTTTCACGTGCCAGGCCCACCGCGCTGAACAGCCGTGGCAGCTCTTGCTGGCTTCTGCGCTGTGTCCAATCCAGTGAAGAACCCTGCGGGTCGGCATCCAACAGGATGACTTGCTGACCGCGCAGCGCGAGTTCTCCGGCGATGTGCGTGGCCAGCGTGGTCTTGCCCACCCCACCTTTCTGATTGAGCAAGGCAACGATCATGGCGCAGCCCTCCCATCTGAAAAACCCCTGAGTTCTTCTACTGTCGAGAGTGGCTGTTTTTGCCTTGTTGAACGAAATGGTTTTTTCGGCTGATTTCGCCCGTCACACTGTCGGGTGTTTCCCTTTTCAGGGTCTATCCAACGTGGTTGCGGGTCTTTATCAATAGTTAGAGTAGTTAAGTTAGATAAGTTAAGGGGCACGCAAACCCAGTGCTGGCGCGGCTTTGCAGCCGATTTGCACGCCTGATAGCACGATAGTCCCACGCCCGATAGCACGATACCGGACACGCCTGATAGCACGACACTATTCACAGGATATTCACAGCTTTTCCACAGACTTATCCCCGTGCCGTGGACGGCACCGGTCGGAAGGTCAGCCGTTCGCGGCCTTCGGTCGGCAGCAGCTCGATCCCCAACACGTAGCCGGGCAGCGACTGCTTTGCCACCAGGGCGCGCAGATCGCAGGCGAAGTCGGCGGGCTTGGCGGTACTGCCGGACTTCTGGTGCAGGTAGCGAAAATCGAATCGCCAGCCCTCCGGCTGCTTGCCTCCGTGCTTGCGCACCAGGCGGTATAGCCAGCGCTCGATACCACCCGTGAGCCGGAAGTACGCCGGGTCGATGGTCAGCACCAGGGCCGCATTGAGCACGCCCGCATAAAACCAGTCCGGCAGAATCAGTTCGATGCCCAGCGGCTTGCCGCCAGCATCGGCCAGTTCCTTCCACTCGTTGATCCACGAAAACCGATGCAGCCGCCGCCCCGTGGTTTCGCGGATGGACGTTGCCACGCTGGTCGATTGCAGCCGGTCGAGCGCCGCTTTCAGGCGCTGGTAGTCGCGCAAGGAGGTGCCACGCCCGATAAAGCGCAGGATTTCGTAAGGCTTGGCGCGTATCCAGCGCGAAGGCGTGATGCCTGCATCGCGTGCGTGCACAATCTGCGACGCGGCCCAGATCAGGATGTCGGCATCCCAGATCGTGGCAATGCCGTGTTCGGCGGTGCCTTCCACACGGATGGTGACGTTCCCATTGCGAAAGTCGATGGGCGCAACGCGCCGCGACTTCGCCAGCGAGAAGAAGGGATAGGCCATCAAGTCCTGGGCATCGCGTGGCACCATGTCGCCGGGCAAGGCGCGGAACAGCGCAAGTTGTTCCTGCTGTGGCGGTCGCTGCGCAGCGGGCGAACGGGACATGGTGATGGCCGCTAGCGGGCAGACGATCAGCGGCCGTCACGATAATCACCCGCATGACGTTCGGCGTACTCCGGGTCGGACGTGGCCTCATAACTGCGTGCATCGGCCCAGGCATTGAGATCATCCACGGCGTACATGACGCGCCGTCCGAACTTGCGAAACTTCGGGCCACCGCCAATCACGCGCTGCTTTTCCAGCGTGCGCGGCGACAGACGCAGGTAGTCGGCGGCTTCGTCGTTGGTGAGGTAACGTTGGGGCTGCGCGGGCGCAGTGGCGGGAACGGCGGCAGGCCGTAAGGGTGCTGGTCGCATGGGGTGAGCCTCCATCGGTTGAGAGCGCCCGGCCACATAGCGGGGCCGGATGCAGACAGTCTCAACCAAGTCGGGCGACCTGCTCAGGGACGTTTTGCAAGTGGTGAAGAACGTCCCTGCACCGGCGCGGGAAGCTGTGCCAGGCGGCGGTAGCCACCACGCATCAGCGTGTCGCCCCGGCGCACCAGGCGCCGCATGCGGGCACGCAACGCGCCATCAGCATGCCAATCGCGGGCCACTGCCTTGGAACCAAACAGCCCTTCGGCGATGTCGCGCAATGAGGCACCCGCCAGGGTGGCATCGAGCGCCTGCAAGGTGTGCAGCTCCTGCAGGGCCGACAAGGCGGGCCGGGGCCGCACGACGGCAATGGGAATGGCGCCGCTCTCCAGGGCCAGCTTGCTCATTTCCAGCGTGAGCGCTTGTGCGTGCGCCAGAAGGTCGGCGCCGGCGCGCACGGCATAGACATAGGCCATGCCGTCGGCCAGACCAGGGGCGAGCGCAAGCCGCAGGCAGCCACCCGGCCAGCGCACCCGCAGCACCAGGCGCACGCCGTCGTGCATCAGGAATTTGTCTCCGGGGATGGGCCAGAGCGCGAACCGCTCAGCATCCGGCATGGGGTCGGCGTCCGGGTAAAGATGAACGCCATAAGAGTCGGGGAACCAAATAGGATGCGCGTCACGCGCATCCAGGGTGGGGTCTTCCAGCAGACGCAAGCCCCAATTTTGCGCCGCGTCTGGCCGCTGAAGACGATGCAACCAGTCGTGCCTGTACTCGGGATGACGGCGCAGGTATTCCCAGGCCAGTGCCGGGCCATCCAGATGCAGAACGTAGAGATACGCAGCAACCGGATGCCAGTGCTTGAGGCGCAAATCGACCATAAAGCAAACCCCCTTTCATCCAGCGGGGCCACCTCATCGCAAAATGCACACAACGCAGTTTCAATACGTTAATACCTGAATACCAATCGCATCAAATGAAACTGAAAATATCAAGCCCGATTGCGTCTTAACCGTTGCGCTGACAATCAGAATGCGACGATGGCTCCGCTGAAAAATCAGCAATCAGCGTCTATCACCCTGCCGCATATCCCGCAAAAGATCATGACTCTTTAAGTCTGGGCCGTCGCGTATTTGTGCAAGGCCCATGATTCAGACTCTGCTGGTCTTGACTATGACTGAAATAGTCTCAATACGCCTTGATTAGATGGACTGCGTGGGATGGACTGCGCGCTTTGATCGCAGTCATCGGTTTCAATCCGTGATCGAACCGTTTTCTTGCGCCAGGCGCACATATTCCGATAACGGGCGCACCGCCTGGAAATAGCGGTCACGCATTACGGGCTGCTTGCGCGGGCCGACGATAGCCGCCAAGGCGGAAAGCTGCACTGTTCCCAGCTCCGGCATGCCTATCCCCAGGTCGATCAGCCCATAGGCCGTATCGCCGTCTTGGGGATCAAGGCAGGCCAGCAGCCAGGTCGCATGAGCATCTGGCGTGAAAATCCGCACCACAGGCAGCGGGTCAATGCTCTGGCCTGCGGCGCGAGCCTGCCCGTGGGCAAGCAATTGTGCGCGTTCGTCGTCGGTGATGAGTGGTTGGTTCACGTTTACTCTGCCAAAGCGTAAAGCCGCCGATCTGTCTTTGTGCGTTCGTGCAAAGACCCGAAAGCGGTTAATCCCAAATCCGTAAAAGCGGGCAATCGTAATGCCGTTTGTGCGCAAGCCATGAAAAGTACGATTGTGATTCTCCGCTTTTAAGGGAATCCACACTTACAGATTTCATTAATCACACAAGAAAAAGACGAAATCCCGATGAATGAGTTAAAGATAACGTGGTTTTAATTGTGACGCTGAAACACGCTTCTGTCTATGCAGAAGCGACCCGTACAGCGCGGCCGGCCACCCGGCGCCACCACCTTTGATGCCGAACTGGCCCAGGCCTTCGGCAGTGCGGTGCGTGCGCTGCGCACGGAACGCGGCATTGCCCAGGAAATGCTGGCGAACCTCGCGGGCATCGAACGCTCGCACCTGGGCAAGATTGAGCGCGGCGAGCACATGCCCACGCTGGCGATTATCTTCAAGATCGCCGAAGCGCTGGAATGTAGCACGGCAGTGCTCATGACCCAGACAGAAACCCAGCTTACCGAAGGTAAGGTTTAACCATAAGGCCTGTGGGGGCTGTGCCGCCATAGGCCTTTGAGTGGATACGCCCCGCCAAAAGGCGGGGCGTAGGGCTTTAAGCCGTTTGCGGCTTGCTGCGCGTCCACAGCAGGTCATGCGTGCCGTCCTCGCCTTCGATCAGGCGAGCATAGACGGTGGCCGCGAATGAGGGGTCATCCAGCGTCACCGACAGGTATTCCCGCCCGGCCTCGCTGGTTTTCTTCCACGCCGCGCCGATGTCATTGCCTGCGGCCTGCAGGCGGAAGTCGGGAGCTTTGCCGTTTTCGCCCTTGTCGTTGGCGACCAGCTTGACCTTGACGTTAAGCGTCAGGGTGCGCAAGGTGCCGGTGTAGCCGTTGGTATCTGCGGTGAAGGTGCCGATGGTAGCCATGGTAATACTCCTTTCAGGAATTCAAGGTCGCGCCAGTGCGTCCTTGTTGTGATCCGGTCGGCGGGGGTGGGCGGGCCGCACCGCACCAGCGGCCGTAACAGCGTGGAGGGCCGGGAAGCGCAAACAATTTGTCCCGCGAGGAATGCGCGCAGCGCAGGGGAAATTGTTTGTGCTGGACGGTTGCGGCCCATCAGCCCAAGGCTTGCCGTCCCCCGCCAGGATTCACGACAAGACAAGGACGTACAGGCCGACCGTTCTGCAAGGAGAGATGGCGAACTCGATTTCGCCGTAGATACGCTCGACCGGCAAGCACCCTGATGCGTGCAAGAACCAGGCTGCCGATGTTGGGCGAAAAACTCCCCGCCGCACGCTGCGGCGCTGCCTTTGAAAGCGCGGTGTGGAAGCTCCATAAACCAGGCTGGGCGGCATGTTGGTGAACCGCCCCTCGTGATGTCCAGACAAACAACCGCCAGCATCGAGGACGGCACGCTTGCGTGCAACCTGCGCCAGCAAGCCCAGGCGTAGTCTTACCCGCACCGCCTGTGGCGGGGCACCATATAGAAGAAGCCGCAAGCACTTGAGCCTGCTTATCTGACAACCGCACAGGACATAACGCCCTGTGCGGTTGTTGGGGCTTACATCTGCCCCTGCTCTGCCAGTGAGATCGTACTGGCCGCCGTCACAATGACATGGTCGAGAAACCGTACATCGATCAGCGCCAGCGCGCTTTTCAGATGTTTGGTCAGATTCAGGTCAGCCATGCTTGGCTCAGTTGAACCCGACGGATGGTTATGCGCCATGATGAGCGCAGCAGCATTCAGACGTAGCGCGGTTTTCACGATCTCGCGAGGATAGACGCTGGCCTGGCTCAACGTGCCCGGCCCTTGCTCGATATAGCGAATCGGCTTGAAACGTGAGTCCAGATAAAGGAAGGCGGCGCATTCGTGCCCCAGCCCGGCCAGCTTGGCCTGGAAAAACTGCTTCACCTTGGTCGGTTGATCGACCGGCGACGATTGAGAAACCAAGCTTTCCGCAGCCGTGCGGCCCGCCGCCAGGATCTGCTCGTCGCTGGCCAGCTTATAGCGGCCGCTGGGACTGCGTACATACAGGGCGCATGTCGCATCCATGTTGTCATAGCTCAACGCAGCGATGGTGTTATTCATGATGCTCTCCAATGTTCAGGGCGGGATTGCCCGGAACCCGGAAGGCATGGCGCAGCGCAGGTTTCAAGGATCGAAGACGGCCAACGGCCGCAAGCGGCGTCCACGGCGACGCGCCGCCCTTGAAAATAAGAACGACATGACACAATGACCGGAAGCAAAACAGCCCCCCACCGTGTCACTGGGTTTTATGTTGGAAGCCCCTGCGTGCAACGCAGCCAGACTCATTGCGCATCGCGCAACCTGCAAACCGATGTGCGCAGCGCCGCTGGCGCGAAGGCGTGAGGGATTGAAGCCGAATGGCCGTGACGGCACCACCGGCACGGGGCACCGCCCGACAGCCCGGCAGCGCTTGCGCTGACACGCACGGATTTATCCACAGATTCTGTGTGCAAGCCTGTGCATAAGCGATGAAGACTTTATGACAGCCCTTGTCATTCCGTGCCTTGCGCCTGGATCGGCTGGTATTTGTCCAGCACAACGATGACCGCCCGATCCAGGCGCACTTGCGTCACCGACTCCGGTCTCTGCTTGTCTTATAGGCAGCGACCGGCTGATTTAGATTTGGCAGTTAGACACCGGGCGCGGCCATGCAGCGCCCGGGTTTTGCCCCCTGGCCCCAACGTCGAAACGGCGCTGGGGCCAGGGGGATATCAACCATGCACGCCAGCGCCCCGGCAGGAACCGGGGCGCTGGCCTATCTCCATAGCTTATGCGGCTACTGCATCAACGGGTTCAATAAGCGTGTCGGCATCCTCTGCAGTTGCTTCGCCTTCGTCTGCAGCCATGTCCTGCAAGCCTTCCACCCGGAAAATAGCGGGCATCCATCCCGTACCTCCCACCAAGCGTTCGGCTTCACTGGCAATGTCGGCCTTTTTCAGCTTCGCCAACCGGGAAACCTCCCCAGGGGCGAACTCCCCCACGGCATCCAGAATCATGGCCTTGGAAATGTGCTGGAAATAGCTTTCGACAGTCGGCTGCCACCATGCAGCCATGTCCAGCCCTACGGCCTGCGCCAGTGCTTCGCCGGGTTGCTGTGCCGTGGCGCGAGGGGTGATGACATCCACGGTGGCCGCCGCGCAGACCGCCAGCAACCGTACCAGTTCATCTTGCGGCGTTGCCAGCAAGACAGCGAACAGGTCGCCATTGTCCTGCGGCAAGTCCTCACCCACGGCCTTCTGCAGTTCGGTCAGCGCCACGGCTGCGGGAGATTCCGGCCAGTCTGGGGCCGTGCTGCTCAGCCGGTCTTGCACGGTTACGCGTATCTCCAGCGGCAAACCGTCACGATGGTAGCGATCACGTTGCAAGACGTTCTGCACCATGCCATGCACCACTGCAGCCAGGGCGGCTTGGGGGTTCCGCGCCAGTTCAATTTGCAGCGCGGCGGTACGGTGGGCGCTCAAACGCTGTGCCAGTCGGTCAGACATGGCGGCTGTCTTGGGCTGGTCGTCATCCTCGCTACCGCCCTTCCCGTCATCGTCGCTACTGAACCCCTGCCGCAATCGCTCCAAGGTGCGCAGCGCCTTCGCTTCGGCTTCACGCATCAGGCCGCGATGCACGACAATCTGACCTTGCCGATCAAGCGTGACGATGGCACCGGCGGCGGCTTTGACGTTCGGAGCGTAATCCAGCAAGCGATCTTCCAACGCCTGCAATTGTTCGCCCAGGCTGTCGCCCTCCTCCTGCAACGCATCGGCCTTTTCCTCGTCGTCACCTTCCAATGCCGCATCAATCGCTTCACCAATGGCCTGCATCTTGGTTTCCAGCTTGTCCAGGCGGTCGCTTTCCCGCTTGGTGGGGTTGCGCCGCTCACGCGGGGCGCGTTGGAAGGCTTGCAGGTCTGCATAGGTGGCAACGGGCGCAGCATCCACCCATGCCCACCCCTCGGCCTTCACGGTAGCCGCGTGTTCGTCCAGCTTTTGGCGCACCAGCGTTTCCAAGAGTGCGGAATCCGTGACATACACGCCGCGATCATCCTGCGCGAACAGATCACGCCGAATACCACCGCCCGCAGCTTCGTAGGTGTCCAGCCCCACGAAACGCACCAGCGCATGGCCTGCGTCGATCTCCCGCTCGGTCAGCCGATCACGCAAAGCGTGCGGCTGGCGCTGCCATTCGGGCGCTTCATAAAACGCCGCTTCCTGCGCCGCGTGGTCGTCCGTGATGGCAAGCGCCATCAACTGTTCAAGCGTGACCGCATCGGCACGATAGTCGGCCAGCAGACGCCGCGATACATTCGCCAGCTTCAAACGGCGCTGCACCACCAGCGGGGTCACGCTGAAATCCGCTGCAATGTCTTCAATGGGTCGGCCTTCGGCCACCAGTGCGGCGAACGCTTCAAACTGGTCTGCCGGGTGCATGGCTTCACGCTGCACGTTTTCCGTCAGGCTGACGGTACGGGCGCTGGCGTCGGCCACCAGCAAGCACGGCACTTCCCAATCCGTCGGAATGCGGCGGGTCTTTGCCAGCAGCTTGAGCGCGTCCAGCCTGCGGCCACCGGCCACGACTTCATAATGCTCGCCGTCGCGAGCCAGAATGACGGTCAGGTTTTGCAGCAGCCCCACGCGGGCGATGCTCTCGGCCAGGGCATCAATAGACTGCTTAATCTTGCGTACGTTGCGCTTGGAAGCGCGAAGCTGTGACAGCGGCACCACAATCAGGTTTTGCGCCGGGGCGGCGACTTCCAGTGTAGCGGTGTCGATGGCTTGGGTTTCGGCTTGATTGATCGCGTTCATGGTGAAAACTCCTTGAGGTTTTTCAATGCAGCCATGAAAAGCGCGGCAAAGGTGGCTGCCGGCCCCTGCCGCGTAGGGGAATCAGGCTTTCAACTGACGCATGCCCTCGGCCAGCAGCCACAGGGAACGGTTCAGGCGAATATCGGAATCAATGCCTTGCACCGCTCGGGTGCTCTGGCGGCGACCGTTGGCGCTGCGACCACGCAAACCACCTTTGGTGAGGTTTTCTTGCAGACGGTTGAAGGTCATCCACAGATCGGGGCGGCGGTCGTCATACCGGCGCGGCATCAGAATCTGGCTTTCCGTGATGGGCGCGGGCTTATCGGGGTCGTCGTATTTCAGGGCCAGTGCGGCACGGGCGAAAACTTCCGCTTCGCCTTCGTCCAGCGTGATGGCCTGCATGGCCTCTCGGGATTCCTGCACCCGCTCGAAACCGTCCAGCACCTCATAAGCGCCTTCGATGACTTGGCCGGTAATGTCACCCTTATGCGGGATGCGAACATCGGCCACCGTATCGCCGCATACCAGCCCGTTGCTGCATACGAAACGAAACGCCCCGGCCAGCATCTGATAACTGCTCGTACCGTCGTGCGAGTTCAAAAGAATGATTTCATTGGCGATGCTGTCATTCACCTGATTGGCATGGCGCAGGCGAATCATGTGTTTGGTGTGTTCGCGCCGGTCTTCGTTGCGTACCCGGGTCTGCGTCACCATGAAGGGTTCAAACCCTTCTTTCCGTAGTTCCGTCAGTACCGCTGCCGTGGGGATGTAGCTATAGCGTTCTGAACGGCTTTCGTGTGGGGCATCAGCATAGATGGACGGAACCACGGCCCTGATCTGATCGTCCGACAGCGGGCGGTCGCTGCGCAGCACCGGGGAAAGGGAACCGAAGCGGGATGCAAGCATGAGATTTCTCCTGACAAAGAAAAGGTTTGCTGTTCACCGCACGCCGGATTCCAAGATTCGAGCCCAAAGCTTTTGAGCTGTTGATGTGCGGTCGGCACGAAGAACCCGGTTGGCCTCGTTGCCACCGTCTTTCCTGAGTTCGTCGCCCGCGACGGTCAGGAGCCCACGAACGTGGGCCGTCAAGGAGAAAAGCGCCAGGTTGGTGCGGCCCGCAGGCGCAGCCGAGGACACGGCCTGGCGCGCCTTGACGGCACGCGGCCACGGGCTACAGTCGCGGACAAGGTGATGAAGTCAGGAAAGATGGCTGGACAGGCAACGGCCAGGTCTTGGTGTCGCCCGCAGGCAAGCGCCAGCGCGCAGGCCCGAAGCGGGAAGCCGGGCCGAAGGCGTCAGGGATGTGGAAGGCTGGCGATAGATAGCCAGTCCCGTCAGGGATGAGCGGTTAGCGAACGTGGAGCAGCGTGGTCTGCGAAGCAGAGACGCAACGACCTGCTTATGCTAAACCACGGACAGCACCAATTTGTTGCTTATTTTTGATACATTCTTAAAAAGCTCCCTTTGTGGGAGGGAGCAGCCAAGAGTCTGCAATCGTTCACACTTGGCTTCGTGCTTTGCTTGCTTCGTTTAAATAGCCGGTGCGCATGTATACGCCGACGGAAGGTCATCGTAGTAGCGATAGTACAGACGGTATAAGGAAGTACGTTTTTTCCAGGTAGTTCCAAACCCGAGTGCAGTACAATGCGCTCGCGCTACTGGTCAGGGGAAGGAGGCTCACCAACGATCGCTTGCAAGCATCAATTTCGATGTTTTAAATAATTTCATTCTCAGATGCAGGGGCCATATCTATGACAAGGAAACGCAGAGTTGCATTAAGCGAGCAAGAAAAGCGAGATGCAGAAGCCGCCGTGTCTAGTGTCGCCCGCCAAGTAAAATTTACCGTTGCTGAATATCCGGTATCTATGTATGTCAGTAGGTTCGCCGATGATGAAACGGATCGTTATTTTGTGCCGGAATATCAACGAAACCTTGCTTGGAATGACGAGCAAAAGTCGCAGTTTATTGAATCATTGATTGTTGGGCTGCCTATCCCGTTTATGTTTTTTTACCAAACATCAAACGGACGAATGGAAATCGTCGACGGCTCCCAACGTATGCGAGCGATGCGGTCTTTTCTAAAGGAGAACTTGCGTCTTCGGGATTTGGTATTGGTTCCGGAGCTAAATGGGTTTACCTTTGAAGATCTACATAGTGATAGACAACGCAAACTCGAAGATGTCACTATCCGCACAATTATTCTCGACACCGATACTGACCCATCAACACGCGCAGAGATGTTTGCGCGCATCAACCGCATGGGAACAACAGCAAACGAAGCGGAAATTCGGCGAGGGTCACTCCCCGGGTTGGTAACAGGTCTGATTACTGAGCTTGCTGAACACCAGCTCTTTGTTGAACTTACTCCACTGAGTGCAAAAGCGGTTAATCAGCGTGAGCGAGAAGAGCTTGTAACTCGGTTCTTCGCATACCTTAATCGAAATGACACACCAGCAGGTCGATTCCCCGGATATCGGGATCGCCCAAAGAAATTCCTTTACGATTACCTAAAGGATGCAAACGCCGAAGCTGAGCAGCGTCCAGAAATGATTGATGAAATGCGCGATGAGTTTCTTCGAATGCTAGCCTTTGTCCAAGAAACATTTGAACTTGGTTTCCGAAAATCAGCCGCAGCCAATACAGTACCTCGTGTCCGATTTGAAGCGATTTCAGTTGGCTCGGCCCTTGTTCTACGGAAAAATCCAGCGCTAGAAATTAATGCTGGCCTTGTTTCCAACCGCATGAAACAAGTTGGCTTTGATCAACTAGTTGTCTCTGATGGTGCAAACGTGCGCTCCAAACTAGAGGGCCGAATTGACTTAGTTGTGGGTATTTTGACAGAAGAATGACTACTCTTTTAACTACCCTATCCGAACGCAAGGACGAATTCAGTTCGCATTTGGCTTTGGCAAAAGCTATGGAGGAACGTCTTTTCGAGGGCGACCTTGTATCTATCGGGGAGACTGCCCTTACCGTTCGCCATTTAAGAACCATCAAATCTGGATTAATTGTTCATCTTTATAATATTGTCGAAGCTTTAATGAGTCGGACCATAGAAGAAGTAGGTGTTGCGGTGAAAAGCTTCACACCCAACACTTGGTCGACCAATACCTTGAAGGAGTGGCTTCGGTTTAATGCCTCAATAGGCCTTGACGGTAATGAGGAATCGCGACTAGCGGTTGTCCACAAAGCAGCGCTGAAGCTGTTGCAGATAGACCCAATTAATGATTTGAAGTTCAAGAAGCCTTCTGGCACATGGTCCGACAAAGTGATCATGAAGTTCTCTCAGAGACTGAATATAAGATTTGACCTGACACCGGAAATCGCCACAAAGATTCAGAAAAACGCAAAGTATGGCGATAAAACTCCGCTGGAGTTCTTAGCAGATAGAAGAAACGCAATCGCTCATGGCCGCCGATCCTTTGAAGACGGAGCAGCCGATTTATCTTTGACCGATATCCAAGAGCTTGCAGATGTAACCATAGAGTATATGGAACATGCGATTAGTGCATTTCAGACATTTGTAGATGAAAAACGTTATTTAGCTGTTAGTCCCTGATGTTGAACGCCAAGAGAATCTTCGCGGTTGATCTTTTTTGTGGTGCCGGAGGCCTCACATATGGGTTGGAGCGTGCAGGCATTCACGTAAAGCTAGGCATTGATATCGACCCCGCGTGCGCGCATCCCATTGAGCAAAACTCAAAAGCAACATTTTTGCAGGCCGATGTAGCGACTGTGGACCATACGGTAATTGAAAAGGCATTTAGTGGTGGGCACGTTAAGCTGCTCGCAGGTTGCGCGCCATGCCAGCCCTTTTCGACATACTCTCGCGCAGCCAAACAAAAACATGGCGAAGGTGCCGGTGAAAAACGCAGTGAAGACTGGCGTTTGGTCGAGCACTTCGGAAAGGTAATCCGGAGTACCCAGCCAGACCTCATAACCATGGAGAACGTAGCACCACTCGCGCAGCAGCCAATTTTTCAAGAATTTCTTGACGGGCTCGACGGCTATTGGGTTGATTGGAAGATTGTTGAATGCCACATGCTTGGTCTTCCACAAACTCGAAAACGCTTGGTCTTGCTGGCATCTAAGCTTGGTCCAATCACGATACCGGAATTTGATTCACCGATCAAAACCGTAAAATCGGTGATTGGAAAACTCCCAGCAATAACTGCCGGTGAGCAAGACCCTACCGATCGACTTCATAGAGCCAGTCGCCTTAGCCCGACGAACTTAAAAAGAATCCGACACTCTCTTCCAGGCGGAACGTGGCGAGACTGGCCGAATGAATTGCGCTCTGCATGTCACGCAAAGAAAACGGGGGCAACATACCCATCTGTTTACGGTCGAATGAAATGGAATGCTCCTGCGCCTACCATTACCACTCAGTGTTTCGGCTACGGGAATGGCAGATTTGGGCACCCAGAACAGGATCGAGCCATTAGTCTACGAGAGGCAGCAATGTTGCAAGGGTTCCCTCAGAAGTATTCTTTTATACCGGACGATGAGCCAGTGAGCTTTGCTAAAGTTGGAAGGCTTATCGGAAACGCAGTACCGGTGACCTTGGGAACGGTAGTTGGAAAATTGTTCATTGAACACGTCGCTAAGCACGGCAACGGTCAGTAAACCTCTATCCTCCAGGTGAAGTAATAAGGGCCGAAGCCCCAATTCTTACAGCAAGCCACGCTCCGCAAGCGATGCGGTATCCTGACCAGCCACTATGACATGATCCAGCATACGCACATCCAGCAACGCTAGTGCCTTTTTGAGATGCGTAGTCAGTGTAATGTCCGCCGCGCTCGGCTCGGTACTGCCACTTGGATGATTATGCGACACAATAACAGCTGCGGCATGATGGTGTAGCGCCGCCTTGGCGACCTCACGCGGATAGACCGAGGCTTGATTGAGCGTGCCCTGGAACATCTCCACGTATTCGATCAGCCTATGCTGCGAATCCAGGAACAGGACTGCAAACACCTCCACGTCGAAGCCGGCCAGTTTTGCCGTCAGATATTCCTTGACGGCTGCGGGTGATTTGAACACCGTACCTCGCTTCATTTTCTGATCAACCGCCTGGCGGGCCGCTTCAAGCATCTGATCCGTGGTTGCTGGCAGATAGCGCCCCTGCGCATCACGCACCAGCAAAGCGGAATCGAGAGAGGAAAAGGATGGTTGCGACATGATCGTGCCCCGGTTACTCAGGCAGAATTGCCCGGAACCGTGTTCAGCACGGCGCAGCGCAAGCAGTCAGGGGTCGATAGATGTCATCGCCGGTGTAATACTGACCCACCCCGTCGGAGTAAATCTGACCCACCTGGGCAATGATGGTGGCTTTTTGGCCACCGACAATGTTGACTCAGGAGCAAGCAGTGGAGATCAAGGTAATGGCGCGTCGTGGCGTCAGCATTCGAGAGATGGCCAAGCAGCTAGGCTGCTCGCGCAACACGATCAGGCGATACCTGCGTGAGGCCGATGCGCAGCAGTACAAGCCGCGTGAGGCGCGGCCAACGAAGCTGGATCCATACAAGGGCTATTTGCTCGGCCGCATCGAGGCGGCCCGGCCGCATTGGATACCGGCAGCCGTGCTGTTGCGTGAGATCCAGGAACTCGGATACCCGGGTGGCGTCACGCAGCTGAAGGAATTTTTGAAGGACAGCAAGCATCAAGAGCCCGAGCCCGTCGTTAGGTTTGAGACGCCGCCAGGTAAACAGATGCAGGCGGATTTCACCCACATCCGGCGTGGCCGCGATCCCCTGTTAGCTTTTGTCGCCACCCTTGGCTACAGTCGCTCCAGTTGGGTACGGTTCACGACCGACGAGCGGGCGGACACTTGGTTTGGATGCCTACGCCAGGCCTTCATCTATTTCGGAGGCGTGCCTCAGCACGTGCTATTCGATAACGCGGGCGCCATCATCATTGAGCGCAATGCATACGGGGACGGCCACCATCGCTGGCACAGCGGGTTGCTGGCAGTGGCCGAGGAGTTCGGCTTCACGCCACGCGTCTGCCAACCTTACCGAGCCAAGACCAAGGGCAAGGTTGAGCGCTTCAACGGATATCTGAAGGGCAGCTTTTGTGTACCGCTGGCTGCGACCCTGAAGCAGGCCGGACTGCGTTTTGATGTGACGGCGGCTAACGCTCACATCGGCCGATGGCTGACGGAAGTAGCCGATCAGCGGTTACACGGCACAACCCGGGAGCGGCCCGCCAAGCGGCTCCAGGAAGAACGATTGGCGTTGCTACCGCTGCCTCTGCCACACCAGGGCATTCTCCTGCCGACAGACTCTCACCGCCCCATGCCGCTGGAGAGCTTCCAGCACCCGCTATCGGTCTATAACGAGTTGTTGGAGGTCCGGGCGTGAACCTTCAGCATAATCGTATCGAACAGCTACGTTATTTGTCAAGATAGTTGCGTTGTGAGTTGATTTAATCGCTCCAGAGAGATATTCTGAAGCTTGTACCGACGTATCTGCGACACCTTGGGCTGGGTCATACCAGTGATCTCTGCCGCCTCTGTCTGATTCAATCCTCGTTGGTCGAATAACGCGTTCAACTTGAACGCAAGCGCGGCCTTCGCCGATAACTCTTCGGCATCATCAAAGCCCAAGTCTGTCAGTACGTTATCGGTGCCTTTGGGGTAGTCGATACGAGTCATCACTTTCTCCTGCTCGTCCAGTAACGAACAACTATTTTAAATTCCTACTCGAGAGGCCTTTGCAAGCAAGTGCCTGCGTTTCCCATACAGAAATTATACCTGTTCGAATATATTCAGACATTACCGCTCAGCTCGTCCTAGGACGTAGAAAACACAGGCAGCACCTTCATCCCCCAAAAACCTTTTGTAATATACTCACCCGCATGTTCGCCCTTCGACCACGTTTTCTGCTTCAAGGAATCAAGCTCTGGCAAGTTCTTGCTTGTCTGACGCTGCTTTCCTTTACGTGCCGGGCGGTCATTCCTGTGGGCTATATGCCAGACGCCTCGGGCGCGGGCAAGGGCAAATTTGCCATTACCCTTTGCGTTACCGGCGGCGGTACCAGCACCATTTTCATGGACCTTTCGGGTGACCCGGACACGTCTCCGGCACCGGGCGACCATTTCAATAATCAGGACTGTACCTTCGGCATTGTTATGGCGAAGGCGTTAATGCCGGCCCAAGAGGCGCCCACGCTGGTCAGCGTAATCACGCATCGCCCGGCTCCCTCTGTACATCGCAACCACGCCTACCCTCCGCTGCCTGCGCTGGGTCCACCTCTAGGCTCTCGCGCCCCGCCTGCAAACCTCGGTTGATATTCGTGTGTGATCGCCATTAGGCGGTCACTTTCTGACGACACTCATTCCGAGGTTTTTTCATGTCTGCTCTCGACATCTATTCCTGCCGCCCGCTGCGGCCGGCAACGCTTTGGCGCGTGCACGCGCCCACTGTTGCCATTGCAAGTGCCTTTCCTTTATTTTTTGCTACCGCGCTGAACCCAGCATGGGCCGAATCCGGCTCAAACGCCATCTCTCAACTGGACTCCATTGTGGTCACGGCCTCCGCCAATGAGCGCCTCCTTGAGGACGCGCCGGCCAGCGTTACGGTACTGACGCGTGAAGACCTTCGGCGTCGACCGGTTTATGACGTGGCCGATGCGGTCGAAGGTACACCCGGCATCTCTTTAAGCGGCGTGGGGATCAACGGCAAGGGCATTTCGGTCCGAGGCATGAAAACGGACCATACGCTGATTCTGTATGACGGAATGCGGGTCAATCAATCGGGCCCGCTTATTTATGGCTCCGACTTTGAGCATGGCTGGATGCCTGCGGAAGCCATCGAACGCATCGAGATCGTTCGGGGTCCGATGTCTTCTTTGTACGGATCAGAAGCGCTGGGTGGTGTGGTCAACGTCATCACTCGGCGTCCAACAGATGAATGGATCAATGCTTTTTCGGTTGATGGCGTTTTTCCGGACAATGGCCGCGGGGCGGACCGACACCGGCTTGGAGCCTATGTTTCGGGTCCGCTGATCGACAATGTGCTGGGCCTGACAGTGTCGGGAGAATACCAGCACCGGCAGGCGCTTTATGCACCTAAAAATGACGCCGCCTCGGCGTATCGGGAAACCTCAATGGGGTACCAGAAATCCATGCTTGGCACCGTTGGGCTGACCTGGACGCCTGATGCGAGGCAACGGGTGGACGCCACAATCAGTACGGGCAAGGAAGACCGCTGGCGCAACAGTGCTAGCTATCGTTCTGATGACGACATTCGCAGGCAACGGGCGTCGCTGTCGCATTCGGGTGACTGGCAATGGGGAAAGAGTGAAATCAGGCTTTATCGGACCAGTCTGAAGCGTACCAACCTCCGCTCGGACGGTGCCCACACGGGGCCTCATGAATTTACCGAAGAGGTGGCAAACGGGATGGTCAGCGTCCAGCCCTGGTCGGGGCATACGCTGACTCTGGGCAGCGAGCTACGCAAGGAAACCCTGGAAGACCCTGTGGTGAATCTGGCAGGAAAGGCTAACGCCACGCACAAGGCATTTTTCCTTCAGGACGAAATAATGCTGGGCGAGAACTGGGAAATACTGATTGGCAGCCGGTTCGACAATCATCCCAACTATGGCTGGCAGGTCAGCCCGCGCGCTTACGTGCTTTATCACGCCACTGATGCCTTGGTATTCAAGGCAGGAGCCGGAAAAGGGTTCCGCGCCCCCACGCTGAAGCAATTGTCACCAGGATACCGGGCCACTTTTGGCCGGGGCTCTGAAGTCTTTGGCAACCCCGACCTCAAGCCCGAAACATCCGTGTCGTACGAAGCGGGCTTTGACTATACCGCCGACACCTGGAACGCCAGTGCAATGCTGTTTCTGAACCAGGTAGAAGACCTGGTCGACACCCATTGCGTTGCGGGCTGCTCGGGAACCGCCCGGCGCTACGAATACATCAATATCAATAAAGCGCGCATTCGCGGCCTGGAGCTGGGTCTGGGTGCAGAGCTTCCGTGGAATCTGGAACTGAACGCCAACTACACATTTCTGGATGCCACAGACCGCACAAGCAACATCCGCCTGACTGACCGCTCTCGACACGCCGCCAACGCCACGCTGACCTGGCACCCTGCGCCCGACTGGAGCGCCAGTGTCAGGGTGCAGTACGTGGGATCACAACGCACGACCTCTGCCTCGGGTCATCAGCCGGGCTACACGCTGGTGTCTTTATACGGCAGCCACGAGGTCAGTCGACACCTGACGCTGCGTGCAGGCATAGAAAACATCACGAACAAGAGACTGGCCGATGACTCGGTGGACTACACCTTTGCCGATGAAGGGCGCCGTCTGTTTCTTGGCATGGAAATGAGGTTCTAATCATGCGCAACACTCTGTTTTTTATGGTCCTGCTGTGTTGCCTGGGCCTTTCCTGGCCTGGTCAGGCTGAAGTCGCTACCGCGGCAGAAGACCCCATTGTGAAAATCGTTACGAACCGCACGGTGCTACCGGTCAAGTTTCAGACCCTGCAGCCGTTTGCACAGCGCGCTGGCGTAACACTGCAACATATTGATGTCAGCACAGCCCACGCGCCTGCCGCGTCGTGGCTCGCCGGCGCCAGCCTGGTGGTGCTTGATACGCCCCGCCCCAGCGCGCACGCAGAAGTCGATGCTACGGTAGGCGAAAGCCTTGCGCAAGGCACGAAGCCGTGGCTAAGAGTGGGGGGAGGGGCGCAGGCTTCTGGAGGCTTGGCCACCCACGACGCTGAAAAGCTAGCCGGCTACTACACCAACGGCGGCCCGCGTAACTTTGCCCTGTTTTTCCAGGCAGCCCGGAGCCTCGCCGAGGGCCGCTCGATTGCGTCTTTGCCCGAGGCCGAACCGGTTCCTGAGACAGGCTTTTATCACCCCGCCGCATCAGACGCCTTTGAATCGGTCGACCACTACATGGCCTGGGCAACGGCACGGCACCCTGATGCCATAGGACGCGTGGCCTTTCTGATTCACAGCGGCATGGTCAGCGACATGCAAACGGAAGTCATTGACACCCTTATCGCAGCCACCGAGGCAAAGGGAATATTGCCGGTCGCATTCTGGTATGACAGCAACGACCCTCAAGCCTTGAGCAAGGTGCTCAAGCCCGCCCGGGCCGATGCCCTTGTTAATTTGCGCATGACGCAAAACAGCGCTGAGCGGGCAGCCGAGCTGGCCTTGCTGGGTATCCCCGCCATACAGACGCTGACTTATCGTGACGGCGACGAAGCGCAATGGCAGGCGTCTTCAAGCGGCGCACCCCAGCGGCTGGTACCCCTTTTCGTTGCCGTACCTGAAACCTGGGGCATGATGGACCCCTTGGTGATCTCCGCACTGCACGACGGTGCTGCCCACCCCATGGCAGAACAGGTAGAAGGCCTGGTCAACAAGCTTCGCAGCCTGATTACGCTTCGGCGCACGCCGGCGGGGGAAAAGCAAGTTGGACTGATGTTCTGGAACCACCCGCCCGGAGACAAGAACTTTGGGGCTTCTCACCTGAATGTTCCGGCCAGTATTGCAAACATCAGCCAGTCGCTGCAGCAGGCGGGCTACAACCTGCCCCCCATCGAAGAACCGGACATTATCGAACAGGGCCAGGCCATGCTCTCGATGCTGTACCGAAACACCGAGCCCGAAGTCCTGCTTGCCCAGGGGCTGGCCGAAATACTGCCTCTGGCCCGCTATCGGGAATGGTTCGACACGCTGCCATCGGAGCAGCGAAAAGGCATGACCATTTGGGGCGACCCCGGCGAGCACTGGGCCGTGCGCACAGTAGAAGACGTTACCGGCTTTGTCATTCCCCGGCTGCAGCTGGGCAATCTGGTGGTCATGCCGCAAATGCCCAGAGCAGCAGAAATGGGCAGCCACTACCACGACACCTCGCTTGCGCCCGACCACCTTTATATGGCGGCGTACTTGTGGCTGCGGGAAACCTTTGGTGCTCACGCTCTAATCCACCTGGGCACACACGGTACACAAGAGTGGCTGCCGGGTAAGGACCGGGGCCTATCCATGCGCGACTACCCGTTTCTGGCACTGGACAACCTGCCCGTTTTTTACCCATATATTCAGGACAACGTGGGCGAAGCGTTACAAACCCGCCGCCGAGGTCGCGCGGTGTCCATCAGTCACCAGACCCCTCCCTTTGCCCCAGCCGGCCTGTACGACGAGCTGCGCGTCATGCATGACCTGATCCACGAATACGAACAGTTGGATGAAGGCGCAGTGCGGCAAACCGTCATGGAAAAAATTCTGGCCGCCACAGAGGCTGCCGGCATGACACATGACCTTGGCTGGCACGAAGCGGATGCAAAAGCTGACTTTGCCGGGTTTATGCAGGCCTTGCACGACCATCTGCACCTGTTGGCCCAGACCGCCATGCCTCTGGGCTTGCACCGCTTCGGCCAGGGGGCCGCCCCCGAACACCGACTTGCCGTGGTCATGCAACAACTGGGCCAGCCCTACTACGACGCCTTGAACGAATCAAACGAACTGTTCGTGGAAGATTTTGCAACACTGCAAAACAGCACACCCTATCAAACCCTACATCAGTACTTACGGGCCGGCAAAAATACAGACTCGGCGCCCACCGAGCTGAAAGACTTTTTGCTTCGCGCCCAAGAGCTGGACCAGGGCCTGGCCGCCACCGGCGAGATGGAGGCGCTGTTAACCGGGCTTGCCGGTGGGTTTGTATTGCCTGGGCCCGGCGGCGACCCAATACGCCGACCCGGTCTGGCCAGCGGAAGAAATTTGTTCGCCCTGGAGGCTGACAAACTACCCACAGTCTCGGCTTACGAAAGCGGGAAAACCGCACTCATGCAACTGGTGGACGCCTATCGCAGCGAGCACAATAATGAGTGGCCCCAACGCCTGGCCTTCAGTCTGTGGTCTGGCGAAGCCGTCCGTCATCAGGGCATCACCGAAGCACAAGTACTGCACGCTCTGGGTTTGCAGCCAGTGTGGGACCGCAGCGGACGCATATCCCGTCTGGAAATCATTCCCGCCAAGACCTTAGGGCGCCCCCGGATTGATGTCGTCATCCAGACAACGGGGGTTTACCGCGACCAGTTTGACGGCTTCATGCGCCTGCTGTCCGACGCCATCCACCAACTGGCTGATCTGGACGAACCGCACAACCCTGTTGCAACCAACACAAAACGGATCACGGCGGAACTTCAGACCGCGGGCATGTCGAAGAGCGAAGCTGCCCAAGCTGCACGTCACCGCATCTTCAGCAGCCCGCCCGGAAACTACGGCACAGGCCTGCCTGGCATGATGCAAGACTCCACCGACTGGGAAGGCGATACCGCATTGGCCGAACAGTTTCTGGACCGCATGCAATATGCCTATGGCAGCGAAGGCTGGGCAGTCAAACCCGCACATGCCAACCTGCTGGCAGCCCAGTTGCGGGGCACAGACGCAGCCGTCATGTCGCGCTCCTCGAACATACACGGCGTCATTTCCACTGATCACCCATTCGAGTTCCTGGGTGGGCTGTCGGTTGCCATACGGCATCTGGACGGCGAGAGTCCACCGCTGTTCATCTCCGACCTGCGCAGCACAGAGCCCAAAACCACCTCGGTGCAGTCCTTCCTTTCCAATGAAATGCGTGTCAGGTACCTGAACCCCCACTGGATACAGGCGATGCAAGCAGAAGGTTACGCGGGCACACTGGAAGTGGTGGATACCGTCAATAACCTGTTTGGCTGGCAGGCTGTAGACCCCGCAACCGTGCGACCGGATCAATGGCAGGCCTTGTTTGACACGTACATTTCCGATACGCGCCAACTGGGTATCAACGACTGGTTTGAACAACATAACCCCACTGCCCAGGCTCAGGTTCTGGAGCGCATGGCCGAAGCCATACGCAAGGGTTATTGGAATGCCTCCGAAACCACGCGCCGGGCTCTGGCACAACGCTGGCAAGAGCTGGAAGAACAGTTCGATGCCACCGCAGGCAAGGAACCAACACGCAGTTTCGTTTCGGAAATGGCCCAGGGATTCGGGCTGACTCAAGCCCCTGGGCAAAGCGACAACGCTGCGGCGACGCCCAGCTCAGCACAAGAACCGGCGAGCTCGCCAGCAGAAGTCAGCGGGCAGGTTATGGAGCCGGTCGGCACGACCCAGCCCGCATTTCCCTGGATGCTGATCTTTGCCCTGGTCCTGCTCGCCCTCGCAATTCTTTATGGCGCCGTGCGGCAACACCGCGCGGCGCATGCATAACTATTTTCTGTGGAGACTTTTATGAATATGCTTGAATCCGGTCTGTACGAACTTGCCAGCCTTTTCCTGGGCCCGGTCCTGATCTTGATCCTGCTGTGCGTGCTCTATGCTTTTACTTCGCTGGGCAGTTTCGCCGTCGAATGGCAACAACGACGCACCCAAAAAAAACCCTCTGCCCTGCATCAGCGGCACGCCACCCAGGGCGGTACATCAGATGACCTTGAATTGTGGATTATGCGCCGACTGGAATGGTTGCGCATTGTTTCGCGCACCGCGCCCATGCTGGGCCTGATTGCCACCATGATTCCCATGGGCCCCGCCTTGCTGGCGCTGGGCAGGGGTGACGCCGCAGGTGTCGGAGAAAACCTCGTCACCGCCTTCTCGGCCGTGATTCTGGCACTGATTGCCGCCAGCATCACCTTCTTCATTCTGACGGTAAGACGACGCTGGCTATTACAAGAGCTGCGCGACCTGGAAGCCCAGGGCGCTCTTTCTATACAGGAAGCCTGACCATGCGATTTCTGGAATCCGATGAAGCCGACGACCCCATCCTGTCGGTAGTGAACCTGATCGATCTCTTCCTTGTCGTCATTGGCATTCTCATGATCGTCGTCGCCCTCAACCCCCTGAACCCGTATGCCGCGCAAGACGTCATCGTCATCGAAAACCCCGGCAAAGCCAATATGGCCATGACCATTAAACAGGGAGAAGAACTGACGCGCTACGAGTCCAACGGCGAAATAGGCGAAGGACAGGGGACCAAGGCCGGCATTACGTACCGGCTGGACGACGGGCGGATGATTTATGTGCCTGAAGCAGGTGACAGCCGCTGAAGGTTTTCCGACAGAGAACCCGCAGCGTCACGACACCTGGAGGGGCCGACGCTCGTCGGCCACCCATTCGGTCATCGACCCATCGTAAACCGCCACATCAGTGCGGCCAAGACGGGCCAGCTGCAATGCGACGATTGTCGCAGCGATACCGCTTCCGCAATACACAATGGGCTTGACGGCGGGATCCAGCGCACCAACCTGCTGCAACAAGGGGCGCACGACGGCAGGATCAGCGAAACGGCCACTACTCGTATCGATTAAATCGCCAAAGAACACATTTTTACTGCGGGGTATGTGTCCGGCACGTGGATAGACTTGTTTTTCACCACTATAAATGGCGGGAGAAAGCGCGCTGATCAGCAAGACGTCGTTGGCACCAATAGCTGAAACCACGTCGTCAACGCGGGCCAGCAGGCCGGGCTGACGTCGCGCCGTAAATTGAGTGGGCTCAACCTTGACCGGACCTGTTTCTATTTGCCGGCCCTCTTGCTTCCATTTGGCGAGCCCACCTTCCAGCACCGACACTTTTGTGTGCCCCTCGAGCCTAAGATGCCACCAAAAGCGCGACGCCCAGAAAGGATAGTACTCGGGCCATGTGTCGCCTTCGAGCTGATCGTACACAATGACGTGTGTGTCGTTGCTGACCCCTAACGCCCCAATGGCCCGGGCAAACTGCTCGGAAGACGGCACTGTTATCGGATGCGGGGCACCGGTGTCGGCGAAGTCGGTTAGCAAGTCGGCAAACACGGCACCCGGAATGTGTTGGCGCTCAAACGCTTGCCGCCCCGACTCGTAAGCGCTGCGACCATCGGAGGTGGCCAGCTTCAGGCGGGTTGTCGCGTCGATGATGCGAATATTTTTAAGCGGCCAGATGTTGATCGGTCAGCTCCGTGTTCTCGGGGTTGAGCCACATAGCGGCAGGTCTGCTCCAATTGCGTGTGCCTCCTGACCATCGACTGGGATTGGCCCGGCGGGCATGCTCGTAGAGGGCCTTGCGCTTCTCAAGCAGTTCGGCATCAACGCCTGCGTGACGCTGTGATGGCGTCACATAGCGCAGCGCACTATGACGGTGCTCATCGTTGTACCAGCGAACAAACTGCAGCACCCATTGGCGGGCGGTGGCAAGATCCTGGAAGCCTCGTCGAGGATAGCTGGGTCGATATTTCAAGGTCCGGAAGAAGGCCTCAATTTGTGCGTTGTCGTCCGAGACGCGTGGCCGACTGTACGAAGGCTGGATCTGCAGGTCGCGTAGCTTCTCCAGCAGCGTGGCTGCCTTCATCGGGCTGCCGTTGTCAGCGTGCAGGATAGTCGGACGGCGCCCACGGGCGCTGGCCAGGCTGGCCCGCTGCATCAAGGCGGCGGCATGCTCGCCGCTTTCCCGGCCATGGATCTCCCAGGCCACGACCCGACGCGAGAACAGGTCCAGAATCATATACAGATAGTAGAAGGTACCCTTGACCGGTCCGGGTAGCCAACTGATGTCCCAGACCCAAATCTGGTTGGGGGCGGTCGCGCAATGTCGCGGCGGTGCCGGGCGTGAACGGGGTTTGGCCGCCCGGCCCCGATGGTGCTGTAGACCTCTGGTCCGCATGATCCGATAAAACGTCGACTCGCTGGCAAGGTAGAGGTCCTGATCGGCCAAACGTGGCACGATCTGAGACGGGGGAAGGTTGACGTGTTCGGGAGCAAGGACGGCGTCCAGCACCGCCTGTACCTCTTCAGGCCGTAGGGCATTGGCCGGTTTGGTGCGTTGTGCCGTGGGCCGCAGATCGGCCCGCGCTTGGCCATCGGGGCCACGCCAGCGGCGCCAGGTGTCCACACTCAAATCCAGGGTTTGGCAGGCGGGTTTGAGCCGGGCCCCGGCACACACCGCTTCGTCAATCAGCGTCAACGCAGTCTGGCGATCGTGGGTGCTGATCATTTTTCCTCGTCCCCCCAGATCGCCGACGCTTTTTTTGATAACACCAGCAAGGCGGCTGCTTCAGCCAAAGCCCTGTCCTTGCGCCGCAGCTCACTTTCCAGTTTGCGTAGGCGTTTATTCTGCATCTGTTGCGAGACCGTGTCGGCAGCGCGGCGCACCGGCGAGAAGCCCGCTAGCGCCTGGGCCTTCCACTGCTCAATTTGTTCACGATACAGGCCCTTGGCACGGCAATACTCGGCCAACTGCGCCTCGCAAAAACTCGCCGTCTCAAGCACCACGGCGAGTTTAGACTCGGCACTCCAGTCGTCTGAGACGCGCTCATTGCCCGGCGCGGCAACGCCGCTGGCCTGAGCCGCACGTCTCCACGCGTAGAGCGTTGCCGTCGTGATGTTGAATTCGTCGGCTAACGTGGCAATCGACTCGTTGCTTGGCGGCATCATTCGCCGCAAGACAG
>Ga0265293_10003080_pt1 | contig 31749 bp, 27 predicted proteins | sample Munlanlewell138R_FD_192505 | JGI IMG/M metagenome (GOLD analysis project Ga0265293, IMG submission 192505) | Leachate microbial communities from a municipal landfill in Southern Ontario, Canada - Leachate well 138R | ecosystem: Engineered > Solid waste > Landfill > Unclassified | place: Canada... | reverse complement strand
CTCCTCCCATCCAAAATAGAACCAAAGAGTTATATAGGGGAGCAGTAGTACCAACGAGGTGTTGATCATAGAGGCTTTAAAGGTTGCCACTACATCTTTTCCAATATTTACCTTTAGAGAGTGGATAAAAATTGTATAGAAAAGCGATATAACCAATATCTCTACAAAGACCCAAATAAAGTATTTGGGGTAGCTTACACTACTCTTTAGAGAGTGGCGATACATAATAATTCTACTAATCACCACAACCAATACCCCAGTCAAAATAACCGGAGCAGAGAAGAGGAAGAATATAAAATCGGATACCTCGTACCAATTTTTGGAATCGAAAGGTTTGTAGATATTCATAAAGAGCAGAGCAAAGGCTGCGGTAAAGATTACCAACCTCACAATATTCCTCTTTGTTAAAAGATAGCGGGGAATTTCCATAATTAGACAAATTTAATAAAAATTGATTCACCCCCTATAGCAGATATTGGCCCCTAACTGCTCCATTTGGCCAAAAAGAGAGATGCTCTATCCCATTTTTTATAAATCTATGATAGTGCTCTATATAATTGTGAAAAATCTGAGCCAATTAAAAAATGAAGATAAAGCTTCTATCCTTTACCGAAGAGTTGGGGTTGCAAGAGATCTCAAAGAGGCGTTACCAAGTGAAGCCCTGTCCCAATTTGGGAGAAGAGGAGCCGGTTGAGTGCAATATCAATTTTAACTATAAAATTGTTCTGCCCGAAAGGGAAGAGAAAAGTGAGCCGGAGCCGGCCTCTAAGGCAATAGTGCTGCTTCACGGTTTAAACGAGAGGAGTTGGGACAAATACCTCCCTTGGGCAGAGTATCTTGCAAAAGGGTTGAATAGGGCGGTTATTCTCTTTCCTCTCTCAATGCATATGAACCGTTCGCCCCGTTTATGGTCGGATCCAAGAGCAATGCAAAAACTGATTGAGCAGGAGAAGAGCCTCGGGGAGGATGCCAAAAACCTCTCATTTGTAAATTATGCCCTCTCTAAAAGATTGTCGGCCGACCCTTTTCGTTTCTATTTGAGCGGACGGGAGAGTTTGTATAATATCAGGCAGTTGGCTCAAGAGATTGAGAGTGGGTCACATCCGCTCTTTAAGAGAGGGTGCAGTTTGGATATTTTTGCCTACTCCATTGGAGCACTACTCTCTCAAGTCTTACTTCTCTCCGACAGTAGCGGCCTATTCTCACGAAGCAAACTATTTCTTTTTTGTGGTGGTGCACTCTTTAGCGAAATGGACGGCAGTTCTAAGTTGATCATGTCCAACAGTGCATTTCGCAAACTCAACAGCTATTTTACCACCAAATTTTTAACAAAAAGTGGCGAGAGCAGGGTGGTGGGCGACCAGATAGAGGAGGCTTTCATTGCACATATAGAGAGAGAGTCGTTCAGAGAGAGGCGGGAACTCTTCTACCGCCTCAACAGCGATAGAATAAAAATTGTATCGCTCAAAAGGGATAAAGTTATTCCCACCCGTGGGATAGAGCTTGCCGTTGGAGCTGGAGCTCTACATTGTATAGAAGAGTTGGAGTTTCCATTTGGCTACTCTCACGAAAATCCATTCCCTACAGGGAGAGTAGAGGCAGACATTAGAGAAAACCACTTTAAAAGGGTATTTGATAGGGCTGTAAAATTTTTTACCCTCCCCAAATAGAGCGCCTCTACCCTCTCTTAAGGATTTACTCCCCCTACGGTGGCCCTTGCTCTATCTCCCGCTACATCTATCTGCTCGTCTTTTATAGAATCTTTAAAGCGCCCAAACTTAAACCTAAGTGATATCCCCACAATATAGCCTCTCTGTTCCTGCTCAACGGTCTGTCTAAAGAGTTCGCTGCCAATTGTTCTAGATATAATGCGTCGTCTTGAGAAGGGGTCGCTTAAGGTGATCGATCCATACAACTTATCTTTTATTAGAGTTTGCGAGAGACTCATATTCAAGTAGTGGTAAATATTGGTTTTAATACTCTGTGCCCCTCCAATGCTTGAACGCAAAGTATAGCTCAAATATAGCGATGAGGCTTTTGCAAATTCCGCTCTCAAACCCGCATTATATTCAAAGGAGCTGCTTCTACGGCTTCCCACATTTGGATTTCCGCTCTCAAAAAAGTATAGAGTATATACTCCCGTCTGGTTGAAACTTAACCAACTCAGCAGTTGCGGCTGCATATGGTCGATTTGAACTGCAGCGCTTTGCATCTTTCCCAAATTGTAGAACGATGTTGTACTTACCCCCTCTTCATCTACAGTAACCACCTCTTCAATCGCATTATCTATTAGGGAGTATAAAAACTGCAATCGGGCTACCCCTTTTGTAATGGGCTGTCTCCCTACAGATGCACCAAATGATATATTGTGTGCCAACTCCGGCTTCAGTTCCGGGTTGCCCCTTTTTATATTCATAGGGTCGCTCTTGTCTGAGTAGGGGTTTAGCCTATCTATATTGGGTCTTACAATTTGTTGAAAGTAACTTGTATTTATACGAAACATCTTAGAGATGTTATAATTTACTTTTACAGATGGCGAGAGACGCATATGTTCATAATCTAAGGGTGTATCTCCCGTGCTTTTAAATATCCCGTTGTCTCTCTCCCAGTTGGCCCCTATGCCGGTAGAGAAAAGAAATTTTCTCGAAAAATATTGGTAGTTGACAAAACCGTTTGCTACTTTTTGGCTATACTCCAATCCGTACGACTGCTCCTCTATAGCTTCGTACTGTTGGGTAAAAGGGTTATATTCCAAATAGTCAGAACTATTGCTATATTTTCTTCCTATAAAGCTTATTCTTCCTCCAATACGGTGTTTATAAATACCCCGTCTGCTTATAGATAAACTTGCTGCATGTTCGGTGGAGCCGGTAGAGGCAATAGAGCTTTGGAGTGGGATATGGTCTCTCTCTGTGCTATAGTTCCTCTCCGACGCTCTGTCTGTATATGTATAGGCATACCTTGCGTTGTATTTTGATGGGAGCTTATGCGAGTATTGTAGATCTGCAGTAAGTCGGGGCAGAGTTCTCGAACTGTTTTTACTCTCTCTATTCTGCTGGGTAGTTGGACTCTGCTCTATAAAATTTATTATTCTATCTGTGGTTTGCGAATAACTGTTGTTTTGAGACATTGTTGTAGCCAATCCGAATGAGAGTGCATTTCCAAATAGTTTGGCGCTGCTTCGCAACGATAGGGAGTGTCTCTCTGCATCGCTCCACGCACTCTTTGTCTGTTGGATCTCCATAGTCACCTCTTCACCCGACAGCGACTCTCTTATAGAGTTGGTCATGAGCTTTGGAGAGCCCGAAAAGCCTGGGTTATACTTTATACCCACTATATAATCTTTTAGGAACTTAGTCACTACATTTACCCCTCCTCCCGCACTCCATTTGTTGGATGCTGTAGCGTTTATCTCTGCCGCATAGCCGTTTGGTATCCTCCTTGCCGTTATTATATTTATCAAAGGTCCCTTATTGTTGTACTCTGGCGAACCCGGTTCTATCACCTCTATCTTAGACATGACATCTCCTTTTATAAGGGTCATTGGGAACTGTAGCGACCCGCTTATCAGTTCGTGCCTCTCCCCGTCGATCAATATTGTTCCCACCGGCATATTCATATATGAGAGTTTTCCATTTGACAGCTCCTGTCTCATACTTGGAATCTTCTGCATTATATCCATCATCTTCACCCTTTTTGCTTCGGGGTCCATACTCACATCGTATATCATCCTGTCGGGGTAGTTTCTTATGATGCTTAGAGTGTCTGTTATTGTAGCTCCGGTCAACTCTACTCCCCCCGCCACGGCTATCTCTCCAATCTCTATGGCGATACCTTTGTACTCTATCTCTACGGTATCCGACATATATCGCATAAAACTTGCCGCTATCTTATATTTTCCCTCCTTTATACCCTTTACCGAAAATCTTCCGGAGGAGTCTGCCGGTACGGCAGAGAGAACTCTGTCCCATCTGCCGTATAGCCACACCGATGCAAAGGGTATAGGCTCTCCCGAGAGTGCCTCTACTACAACGCCCGAAAAGGCCACCTCCTCTCTTTTTTGAGCAGAGAGCGCCGATGAGATCAAGAGGGTAAGGGTAAATAGAAAGAGTGAAACTCTATACCTCTTGTTCATAGTAAATAAATTTAAAGGTAAATGGTGGGTAGGGGTGAACTCAATTTTACACTTTGCAAGGTATTGATTATATTTTAATAATCAAAGGGTTAAAAAATAGTTGCAACTTTGTATCTCCTTTACTTATTTTAAATAATACTTTCTAAATAACCTTCTCAATCTTTTTCTCTTTTATTCAAAAGATGTGATCAGAGTTTTTCAATTAATTCTTCTCTTATTAATTGATACGCTTCTTGCGCATCATAGCGTTCATCTGGTCTTAAAAGCATATTGGTATCTCCCAAGAATTCTCCATCCAATATTTTTTGCTCCAGATTCATTAAGAATTTATTTTTTGTTGGAGGTTTATCAACCACAAAATCCATATATGAACGATAGCTCCGTATTAAATCATCTACGCATACCCGTTCGGTTATCAGCGCTCTATGTAAATCAAACAAGTCGCGACCTTTTCGTCGCTGATACAATGCTCTTAATTTGGTTCCGAGCAACTCTTCCAATTGGTAAGTTGTAGCAGAGCATTGGCCTGAAAACCACTGGTTGTCAACACTAAAATTGACTTTCGTCAATCCTAATACATTAAAGTGTTCTCTGCAATTTATTTCAATTTTTAAGCGGATTGGAACAATAGGTTCTATTTCTGAATTGAACCGAAAAACAAGCGTATTATTATTTGCTTTTTGTTTGATAATCGGCTTTCCTAAGAAAGATAATACCTTCCTCAGTTTTTCAATTGTAGGTTTTATCGGTTCCGGTTGGATTTGTACAAGGTCTATATCTTCACTATACCTGGGCTGTGGAGATAGATATAGCTTGTGCAGAGCTGTACCGCCACGGAAAGCCAAACGGGAGGAGAGAAAATCATTGTTAAATAATTCTACCAATGTGCGGCAGATTATCAAGTCCTGTTCCACCAATTCGGGACTATTCCACGGAACGGTATTTCCCCATTCTTTTACAGCATATTCCGGTATCATTCATCTATTTCTATTAATTCATTGATAATTATGTTCCATTTTCCATTTATAGTACACTCTTTGGTAGGATTTCTGTATTGTAGTGGAACCTTTCGGATTAAATTTCTTTTTTTCTTAATTTCCAAAAGTAAGTCGTCTGCAAGGGAAGTAAATCCTAACTCCACATCAAGCAGATAGCCTAAACGCTGAATAACCGGTGATGGAACATAATCAAAAAATGAAGTTGGAATTTTTTTAAAATTCAAACTCTCAGCCAATTCATTTAGTACGGTAGCTGTTCTATTCAGCCCACCGATTTTTTTTTCATATCGGACAAGATCGGTTGCTGTGAGTTCTGCTGAAGCTATCTTTACATAGCCGGTTTGCGTTTTTCGCTGCTCTGTAAATTGTTCCGGAATAGTTGATTTATTGATGAAGTTGATTTTTATGCCCTCTTTTCGTGAAGCTCTAAGAGAGGGCGGAGTAGTAACAACAGTGTATTCCTGTGGACGCTGATGGGCGGCACCATAAAAAGAGGCGGCATTAAGCAAAGAAATATAATAATCCCGTCCTAAAAATTTCATTAAATGGTCAATATAAAAGATTACGGGAACTATCCCTTTGTTCTGATATTCTATTGGAACAATAACATAAAAACCATTCCATACGGAACAGATTTTCTTTTTTTTTGTCAAACGGGTTAGGCTCCTCTTTACTGTATCTGCCTGTAATAAAGGAAAGGCTTCTATAACATCCGAGAGCTGGAATGTAATTCTACCTTTTTTTTGAAGATCTTCTATCCACTCCTTCACCGAATATTTTCTACTATGCTCCATTTGTTCTTAGATTGATTTATAACTGCAATTATAGACATTATTTGTCTATTTTTGCAGTTTTAGTGTAAATAATTGTCGGATAGTAATATTTACAGCTGGCTATTACTCTTTGCTAATACTTTCAAGCTTTTTTTTCCATAATACAATGTTGTTTCTCTATTTATTAAAAAATGAAATATCTATCATAATCAAAGAGTTAAAAAATAGTTGCAACTTTGTATCTATTTTAGATTAAGATTTTGCAAATTTGTCTCTTTAATCTTCTAAACTTAAATGGCTATTTTTCGTAGGAGCGCTTTAGAGCGTTTTTCAACCGGCAAAGGAGAGAGGTTTTTTTATGATCCTCGCCCAATATCTCAACTCTTTGGAGAGAATGTTTTTGATATGGCAAAGATGGAGCATTATCTTACGCCCGAAAGTTTTGCCGCTCTTCAAAGCAATATAGCCAATGGAGGAAAAATTGATAGAGAGCAGGCAGAGCAAATAGCCGAAGGGATGAAGAGATGGGCCTTAGAAAAGGAAGCTACCCACTATACCCATTGGTTTCATCCACTTACAGATGCCACTGCCGAAAAGCACGAAGCTTTTGTGGAGTTCAACGGCAAGGGGGTGGTGGAGCACTTTTGCGGAGAGGCGTTAGTACGGCAGGAGCCCGATGCTTCAAGCCTACCGAGTGGAGGGTTGAGAAACACCTTTGAAGCGCGCGGCTATTCTACTTGGGACCCCTCTTCCCCCGCCTTTATAATTGATGGGACACTCTTTATTCCATCACTTTTTGTCTCCTACACAGGCGACTCCTTAGATATGAAAACCCCCCATCTTAGATCGTTGGATTGTGTTGAAAAGGGGGCTCTAAAATTGGCTAAACTGTTCGACCCGGAGGTAGAGAGCTGTTCGGTTATGTTGGGAATAGAGCAGGAGTATTTTGTTGTAGATGAGGCACTATATAGGGCTCGCCCAGATCTAATGCTCTGCAATAGAACTGTGGTGGGTAAGATGGCGGCCAAAGAGCAACAGTTGGAGGACCACTACTTTGGGGTAATACCCTCTAAAGTTATGGCCTTTATGAAGGATTTTGAGAGTGAGGCGTACAAATTGGGAGTGCTGTTAAAGACCCGCCATAATGAAGTGGCTCCAAATCAATTTGAGTTTGCTCCCTTCTACGAAAAGGCAAACCTTGCGATAGATCACAATCTTATGATGATGATCTTGATGAGAAAGATTGCCAAAAGACATAAGTTGAAGGTTATTTTTCATGAGAAGCCCTTTGCAGGAGTAAATGGCTCAGGCAAACATTGCAACTGGTCTATCCTTACCCAAAAGGGCAACAATCTCTTCTCTCCAGGTGAGAGTTTTGAGGATAATTTAAGATTTTTGAGCTTCTTTTCTGCTGTAGTGAGGGGACTCTATCAACATAACCACCTTTTGATGGCGGGGTGCGCCTCTCTTGCCAATTCGTTCCGTTTGGGAGGGGGCGAAGCTCCTCCTGCCATGGGCTCGCTCTTTATTGGCAAAAGATTGACCCAAGTGATAGACTCTATTGGTAGTGGCAATTTTTTTAAAAAAATGGTAGGGAATGAAAAGAGTGGCCTCAAACTCTCCGATAAGAGTCTGGAAATTTTAATAGACAATGCCGATCGAAATCGGACAGCTCCATTTGCCTTTACCGGCAACCGCTTTGAATTTAGGGCAGTGGGCTCTTCTCTCAACCCCTCTTTTGTACTCTCGATTTTAAATAGTGCCGTGGCACAACAGATTACCCGTTTTGGCACTATTGTAGATGAGGCAATGGAGCGCGGGGTAGAGCGCGATAAAGCCCTGTTGGAAACAATAGCTCTTTTTATTGAAGAGGCTCGCCCTCTGCTCTTTGAGGGGAACTGCTACTCCAAAGAGTGGGCAACAGAGGCCGCTTCCCGCGGTTTAAGATCGATAAATAATAGTCCGGAAGCTTTCAAAGCGTTGATAGAGGAGGGGAGTGTGAAACTTTTTGGAGAGAGTGGAGTACTCAATTTTAAGGAGCTTGAAGCGCGTTATTTACAGCTGAATGAGACCTATACCAAGAAGATTGAGATTGAAGCTAAGGTGTTGATCGATCTGGCCACAAACCATGTGATACCAGCTGCTGTGAAGTACCAAAACCGGTTGATAGAGAATGTTAGAGGGTTGAGAGAGCTCTACGGAGAGCAGGAGGGGAGTTCACTCTCACATTACCAAAGCGACTCTCTTAAAAAGATCTCCAATGCTATCCAATCTATTGGAACTGGCGTTAAAGCTGCTTCTAAAATAGTAGGTAGAGGTGTAGAGAGTAGCTCTCTCTCTAAAAAGGGAGAGTTGTACTTTAAAGATTTACTTCCCCTATTGGCCTCTATTAGAGAGTCTGTAGATACTTTAGAGATGCTCATAGACGACCAGCTGTGGCCCCTGCCAAAATATAGAGAGTTACTTTTTTGGCGTTAATTGTACTTTTTTATTTAATGATTGAAACCACTATGTATAAGATATTTCTAACTGCTCTTATTTTAATACCCTCTCTACTTTTTGGGCAGCGATTAAAGGAGAAGGAGCGAGCAATGCCTATGCCCGAAGAGTTTTATGCTCTCTCTTTTAAAACCCTTGGTGGAGAGAGAGTAAATTTTGAGGAGTTTAGAGGGAAGAGGGTACTTATTGTAAATAGTGCCCTAAGGTGTGAATATATTTGGCAGCTGAGTGCATTGCAAGAGTTGCAGTTTGCTTTTCCCAACAATTTGAGAGTGATTCTATTTCACTCCTCTCAATTTTCAGGGGATGGCGCCATTACCAATAGTGAACTTATAGAGAGTTATAAGGAGCATCTCTTTATTGAACCTTACATAATTGAAGATTCACAAGTGAAGGGAGAGGAAAGAAATCCTCTCTTCAGCTGGTTATACAATTCGGTTAAGGAGGGTAAAAAGGGGGTAGAGCCGCAGTGGAATTTCTGGAAATTTGTGGTAGATGAAAATGGTGTGGTAGTGGGTTATTTTACCCATTTGGTAAACCCCTTAGACAAATCTATTTTAGATCTACTCAAATAGGAGTGAGCGGGGGTCTAAATTGTCGCGCTCTACATCTTTGAAATAATTGACTGTACCTACCCTCAAATCGTAGGTAGAGGCGTCGTCGCACACTATAATCCCCTTTGGATGGGTTTGGATGATACTAACTGTCCAGATGTGGTTAACACTCCCCTCTACCGCCTGATAGAGCGCCCTCGCTTTGTGGTAGCCACTCACTAAAACCATAACTTCTCGAGCATCCATAATAGTACCTATTCCAACTGTAAGGGCTGTTTTAGGAACAAGAGAGACATCGTTGTTAAAAAACCTTGAGTTGGCAATAATGGTATCTGTTGTAAGTTTCTGAACCCTGGTGCGAGAGGCGAGTGAAGAGCCCGGTTCGTTGAATGCAAGGTGACCGTCTGGGCCGATACCTCCCATAAAGAGGTCTATACCACCATACTGATTAATCTTCTCTTCAAAATTGTCGCACTCTAAATCTAAATCTAAGGCGTTGCCATCTAAGATATTTGCATTTTCCCGTGGGATATCTATATATTGGAAGAAGTTCTCCCACATAAAAGAGAAGTAGGATTGGGGGTGCTCTTTGGGGATTCCAACATATTCATCCATATTGAATGTTACCACATTTTTGAAAGAGATATTCCCTTCGCGGTAGTGGCGTATAAGCTCTTTATAGGTGCCATAAGGGGTTGAGCCGGTAGGAAGTCCAAGTAGAAAGGGGTTGTTGGGGGTGGGATTGAATCTCCTAATTTGTCTTACAATGTAGGCGGCGGCCCACTGCGACACCTCTTCATAGGAGTTTTGAATTATTAGTCTCATACCCTAAAGTTATAAAATTGTTACTCTCTTAAAAACTCTTTTGCATTTTCTATCGATGCTGCGGTAAGTTCAGAACCGCTCAACATGCGTGCAATCTCTACTACCCTCTCTTCCCCTTCAACTCTCTTTATATGGGTGGTAGCCCCCCCAGCCCCCTCCTCATCTTTATAAACCAACAGATGGCTCTTACCCTTAGATGCTATCTGGGGAAGATGGGTTATGGCCACAAGCTGCATTGAGTGTGAGAGCTCTCCAATAAGATTGCCCATTTTGTCTGCCACACTCCCCGATACACCGCTATCTATCTCATCTAAAATAAGGGTTGGCATTGCACTCTTCTTGGCTAAAATTGCCTTTAAACAGAGCATTACCCGTGAAAGTTCGCCGCCCGATGCCACCTTTGAAAGTTCTCTCTCTACAACCTCTCTGTTGGCGCTAAAAAGAAACTGCACCCCCTCTGCCCCTTGAGAGTATAGTGACCCCTATTGGTAAGTATAACTCTAAAGTTGGCATTGGGCATCTCCAACTCCCTAACCCTACTCTTTACACTCTCCGAAAATTTTTGAGAAGCATCGCTTCTCGACTTTGAAAGCTTTGCGGCATTTGAGGCAAGAACTTCTCTCTCCTCTTTTAACTGCTGCTCCAATTGCGAAATTCTCTCTCTATATTGGTGACTCAAATCTAATTTGGCGGCAAATTGCCCTTTTAATTCTATAAGCTCCTCTACCTCTTTAACCCTATGTTTTTGTAAAAGAGAGTAGATAAGAGAGGCTCTCTCCTCTACCATTAGTAGCCTTTGGGGATTGGCATCTGTCGCCTCTGCAAGGAGTCTATTCTCCCTCTCTATTTCTGCCAACTCTATTCTGCAACTCTCTACCTGTAAGGCCAGCTGCTCTCCCTTTGCGAAAGTTGGGGCAATTTTGGCATAGAGAGTCTCTACCTCCCGCAATCTCTGCACAAGTGAGGTTTCGTTACTGTTTAATAGCTTTTCAATCTGGTAGAGCGAACTCTTAATCTCCTCTATATTTGAGAGTAGCTTCAACTCTTCCTCCAACTGCTTAAGTTCGCCTGGGAGTAGGTTGGCCCTCTCAAGTTCCTCCAACTGAAATTTGTTGTATTCATACTCCTGCTCCTCCTGCTCAAGCATCTTGCGCTGCTGCCGAACTTCTCTCTCCAACCTTCCAACCTCATCCCAAGCTGCTCTATAACGCTCCCTAAGGGTGGCATTGGAGGCAAAGGAGTCTAAGACATCCAATCTAAAACTACTGTCGCTTAGCAGGAGATGTTCGTTTTGGGTATGTATATCTACCAACTCTTTTGCTATCTCTTTTAGAGTGCTACTCTTTACCGGCTGGTCGTTTACAAAGGAGCGCCCCCTACCGGAGGGGGTAATCACCTTTCTTACTATAACCTCTGTAGAGGACTCTATCTCTATCTCCTGTAGTAGTTGATGGAGTGGAGAGTTGGGCGATAGTGAAAAATGGCCCTCTACAATACAATTTTTGTCGCTCTCTTTTAGAGCGTCCAATCCTGCCCTCTCTCCCAGCAGAAGCGATAGTGCACCAAGGAGTATAGATTTGCCGGCACCTGTTTCACCGGAAATTATTGTTAGACCGGAGGGGAACTCCACCTCCAACTTCTCAATCAGTACAAAATTGGATATAGAGAGATGGGTAAGCATCAGATAAGCTTTAAGATAAAATGAGCAATATCTTGGGCAACCTCTTTTTTGCTCTTGAGAGGGTAGGGATGCTCACCCCCTTGAGCAGTTAAAATAGTAATTTTATTTGTATCTCCTTTGAAGCCTGCCCCCTCCTCTTGTAGAGAGTTTAGAACTATTGCATCAAAATTTTTCCGGAGCAACTTTCCTTTGGCACTCTCCACTCCACTATCGCTCTCCAATGCAAAGCCTATATGGATAGTGCCCTCTCTCTTTTCTCTACCTAAAGCGGCAGCCAAATCTGGGGTGGGAATCAATTTTAGGCTTATCTCCTCTTCTCTCTTTATCTTTTGAGAGAGAACCTTTTGTGGAGTAAAGTCGGCTACCGCTGCCGCAAAGATTGCTATATGGTACCCCAAACGGTACTGCTCAACGGTAGCTTCATACATCTGTTGGGCGCTCTCTACCTCTATAATACTCTCTACAGCAGGGGGAGCTATAGCTACCGGTCCGCTTATTAGAACCACCTCTGCTCCCATCGAATGGAGCGTATTGGCCAATGCATATCCCATTTTACCCGAGGAGTGGTTGGAGATATACCTTACAGGATCGATCTCTTCTACTGTAGGCCCTGCCGTTATTAAAATTTTTTTACCTTTAAATAGAAGTTTTGTGGCAAGAGTTTTTTTTACCTCTTCAACTATTGCCTCCGGCTCCTCCATCCTCCCTTTTCCCTCCAAACCGCTTGCCAACTCCCCGCCCGCCGCATCAATAATATGGGCTCCCCGTAAACGGAGCTGCTCTATATTTGCCACTGTTGCGGGATGGAGATACATATTTAAATCCATTGCAGGGGCTATAAAAAGGGGTACCTCTAAACTTAAGTAGGTGGTGAGCAGGAGTGAATCGCCAACTCCTGCAGCCATTTTGGCTATAATATTTGCAGTAGCTGGGGCAATTATAAAGAGATCTGCCCACTGGGCCAGTGAAACATGGCTATTCCAACTCCCATCTTCGGGGTTGAAAAATTCTACCGATATTGGATTTTTTGAAAGGGTGGCAAGGGTAAGAGGGGTAATAAAATGTTTAGCAGCAGCACTCATTATAACCCTCACTTCTGCCCCCTCTTTTATTAGAAGGCGGATAAGAAGGGCACTCTTGTAGGCTGCAATACTGCCGGTTACCCCCAATAGTATGCGCTTGCCTTTGAGCATTACTCCTCTATTTTTCTTATATAAAGTTTGTCGTTCTCAAATTCATCTATTGCAATAAGGGAGGGTTTGGGAAGCCTCTCATAATATTTTGAGATCTCTATCTGCTCTTTGTTTTCATAAGTCTCCTCTATGGTATCGGCATAGGTAGAGAACTCGTCTAACTTCTGCTTCAGCTCCTGCTTAATGGCTGTTGAAATTTGATTTGCCCTCTTTGCAATGATAAGCGTTGTTTCGTAACTGTTGCCAATCTTCTCCGAAAGTTTGGCTAAATCTCTTGTAATTGTATTGTTGGGTACTCTTTTATCTATCTCCATAATGGCTCTATTTTTTTAGAAAATTTTGGGCATACTGATTCATCTTGTCAACCTCTTTTCTATATTTAGAGGTGGGAAATTCGCTCACAAAGCTGTAATATTCATCAACTAAGTTTAAAAATCGTTCCCTCTGCTTTTCAGGTATGCTGTTTAATGCATATTTGTAATTTGAAAGTACTATATAGTAGAGTATCTCTTCGCGGTAGATATTCTCTGAATTCTCCTTTAATGTATTTTTAAGAGCGTAGGAGGCCGCCTTGTAATCTTCAATGGTGTAGTAGAGCTTCGCATTCTCTAAGCTTTTACGGTCTAACCGCTCGTTCAAATCTACCGAAATGCTGTCTAATGAGGCTATATAGGCGCTATTTGGGAAGTCGAATTTAAATATATCTATAGCAGATAGCGTTCTTTGAGAAGGTATCTGGTCTAAATCGGGGCGATGGGTAGAGTAGTAGGAGCACTTTATCTTGAGGTAGCGCGCCTCTTCGGTAAAGGGACTTCTTGGGAAGATAGAGATAAATTCGTCGAAATTGGTCTCTGCAAGCGAGTAGTCGCCAAAACGGTAGTTGCTCATGGCAAGATGAAATTGTACCGTGTCGTACCGTTCGGTGCCCCTTACCACAAGGAGCAGCTTTTCAAAAAGGTTGGCCGATCTCACATATTTGCCATTGTTGTAGTAGTCGAATGCCCCCTGGTACAGTTCGTTGGCATCGGTACTCTTTAACAGCTGTTCGTACTGCGACTTGCAGGAGAAAAGCACCACTGCAACAGTGAGAGATAAAAAACCAATTGAGACTCTCTTCATATTTTTAACTGTTTTCCGAAAGGAAACGCTCTGCATCTAAAGCGGCAGTGCAACCGGAACCGGCGGCAGTAACGGCCTGCCTGTAACTGGGATCCTGCACATCGCCCGCTGCAAATAGCCCCGGAATATTTGTTTTACTGCTCTTTCCTTTGGTTATAATATAACCCTCTTTATCTGTTTCAACCCATTTGCTAAAAAGTTCCGAATTGGGGTGGTGGCCTATAGCTAAGAAGAAGCCATGTAGATCTATTCTCTTTTCGCTACCATCTTTGTGCTTCAATATTGCACCATCTACCCCCCCCATTAGGGAGCCTGTTACCTCTTTGGTATTGTAGTTCCAGAGAATCTCTATATTCTCTCTGCTCTTTACCCTCTCCTGCATAGCTTGTGAAGCTCTAAAAACATCTCTACGAACTATCATATAGACCTTTTTGGCTATACCTGAAAGATATATTGCCTCTTCACAAGCGGTATCGCCACCACCTACAACAGCAACATCTTTTCCTTTATAAAAGAAGCCGTCGCAAGTGGCGCAGGCAGATACCCCCTGCCCCTTGTAGCGCTCTTCAGACTCCAATCCAAGGTAGCGTGCTGTAGCTCCCGTTGCAATAATTGCTGTCTCTGCCTCTATCTGCTTTTCGCCCTCAATTGTAAATATAAATGGTCTTTGTGAGAGGTTGGCCTCTGTTACAACTCCGCTGCGAATATCGGTGCCAAATCTTGCTGCCTGCTTCCTAAGCTCCTCCATCATAGATGGTCCTGTTATCCCGTTTGGATATCCGGGGAAATTTTCGACCTCTGTAGTGGTGGTAAGTTGCCCACCGGGCTGTATCCCTTCATACATAACAGGAGATAGATTGGCACGGGCGGCATAGACTGCAGCAGTATATCCTGCAGGGCCACTCCCTATAATTAGACACTTAACTCTTTCCATATCCTAAAATCTCTCTTATTTTTAAAAATACTCTATAGATGTAAAACTCTTTATAAGAGTTTAGCCCACAAAGATAGATTTTTTTTCTCTTAATCTCAACTCCAACCTCACACCCCAAACAATCACAAGAGAGAGTAGCCATCTAATTGAAAGCAACCACCCTATAATAGCTCCTGTAGAGCCTATCAAAAGTAAATCTTCAAGGTTACTGTGGGAGATACCAATATGGTGATTGAGTAGATCACTCTCCTTTTGGCTAATTTTTCCCCCCTCTAACTCTCCAATCATTATGGCAGCTCCATATGCCAGCCCCATAACATTTGCAACAATCCATAAAAAGGAGCTCTCTGGAGAGAGTCCAAACAAGCTCATAACCGGTTTTAGCCCCTTTGCCATCCACTTTATTACCCCCAGCTCTCTAAGCACTATCTGCAAAATGGTGAGCGAGAGTATAAGAGTAGTCATTATTGCAATAAGGGGGAGAGTCTTTAAAAACCACCCCTGTAGCATCTGTAAAAGGGTGGGCTGAACCAAGCTCTCTACTCTCTCTACCACCGCCTCTCCCTCCGGCAGCAGATAGAAGAGTATAAATGCCGATGCAAATGCACTTATAGTTCTAACCAACACCATCCTTACTGCAGAGGAGCCACTTTTTTTCTGTACCGCCGTTTCGGTTATAATATTGTGGGCACACAGTATCATTGCCCCCAAGATGGTGAGCGACTTAATATCTAAGTTGAGTGTAGAGATTACTGCAACAGCAGAATAGACATTTATAAAGTAGCCGGTTACAAAAGCTAAAGCTGCCTTCCCCGAAAGGCCAAAGAGGGCAAAGAGTGGATTTAACAGATTGGCCACAAAGGGGAGTACGCCCCAATACTCTAAGAAGAGGAGCGCTAAAGTAATTGTAACTGTAATACGAATAAGCCAAAGAGCTGTTGAGAGGCTCTTTGGCATATCCAATTTGATAGAGTGGCCTATTCGGCGTAGAGCCCCCATTGGCTCAGTTCTCTAAAATTAAATGGTGATTAATAGTTCTCTCTCTTGGGTTCAAAGAAATCTATAGGGTGCTGGCAGGCGGGGCAGAGTGCTGCTGCCTTCTTCCCTTTGTGCACATAACCGCAATTGCGGCACTGCCACTCTATCTCTTCCTCCCTTTCAAATACTCTCTCCTCCTCTACCCTTGCAAGTAGTTTAAGATAGCGCGCTTCGTGCTCCGCTTCAACTTTGGCAATCATCTTAAAGGCGGCGGCTATTTGTGGAAAACCCTCCTCTTTTGCAACTTCGGCAAAGTGGGGATAGAGTTCTGCCCACTCCTCATTTTCACCCGCTGCTGCGGCAGCAAGATTTTCTGCTGTGGTTCCAATTATACCGGCCGGATAGGTGGCGGTAATCTCAACCATTCCCCCTTCAAGAAACTTAAAGAAGCGTTTGGCATGCTCTTTCTCCTGCTCTGCTGTCTCTTCAAAAACTGCAGCAATCTGTTGAAACCCCTCTTTACGGGCTTGTGATGCAAAATAGACATAGCGACTTCTTGCCTGTGACTCTCCGGCAAAAGCTTTTAGAAGATTTTGTTCGGTTTTGCTCCCTTTGATACTTTTTTCCATAAATAAAAATAAAAAGATGTTAACTTAGATTATTGCAAAAATAGATTTTTTAAAGAAGATTCGGATGACAATAGCAGAAAAACTTATAAGAAGTAGGCAATTTTTAAAAATTAACCGATTCAATGCCCTAATAGTTCCCCTTACCGATCCACATTTTAACGAATATATACAGGAGCGATATAAGAGTGTAGAGTGGTTGTCGGGGTTTGGAGGGTCGGCAGCTACACTTTTGGTAAGTAGCCACTCTGCTTTTTTGTGGAGCGATTCGCGATACTTTATAGAGGGAGAACGGCAGTTGAAGGGGAGTACCATACAGTTTATGAGAAGTGGTGCCCCCGGAGTTCCCTCATTAATGGAGTGGTTGAGTGAAAATTTAAGAGAGGGGGGTAGGGTGGCTATCGACTCCTCTCTAATATCTGTTGTAGATTACAGGGAGTGGAGTGGGGAGTTGGCTCCAATAGAGTTAATTCTATGTAACGACCCCTTTGACTACATCTGGCAGGGGAGGAGCGCTCTATTTCACTCCCAAGCCTACACTATGCCTCTTGAGCTTGCCGGCGAAAGGGCAGCTTCAAAAATTGAACGGCTCTGGAAAGAGGTAGAGGGGCGCCACTCTTTGGGTAGCGGCACACTTTTCTACCTACTCTCTGCCTGCGACGAAATAGCTTGGCTATGCAATATTAGGGGGGAAGATCTCCCCTACAATCCACTTCTTTACTCCTATATGCTTTTGGAAAAGGGGGGCGAAAGCACCCTATTCCTCTCCCAAGAGAGTGTAACTACACACCTTTTGAGCCATTTAGAAGAGAGTTCTATTAAAGTTGAAGAGTATGTCACAGTAGAGGAGAAGATTGCATCTCTGCCTGCCAATGTTACTGTTATAGCACCGCTAAGAAGAACCTCTATGAAACTTTATAGCGCTGCTGCCAAAGGGGGGCGTAGAGTTATAGACGATACTAAAATTATAGTGTCGCATATGAAAGCACAAAAGAATAGTGTAGAGATTGAGGGTTTTAGATTGGCTATGGTAAAAGATGGTGTTGCGTGGGTAAGAGTTTTAATTGAGTTGGAGAGAAGAGTCAAAAAGGGCGAAGAGCCTATCTATGAAAGTGAAGTGGCCTCTCTCTTTTTTCAAAAACGCTCTTTAGATAGGGAGTACCGTTCCGAAAGCTTTGCCCCTATTGTAGCTTTTGGTGCCAATGGCGCTATGCCCCACTACTCGTTTGACAATGGTGCACCCAATGCGATAGGAGAGAGAGGTTTTCTGCTAATCGATACGGGTGCCCAGTATATGCATGGAACTACCGATACTACTCGAACTCTCTATATGGGTAGCCCAACCCGCAAAGAGATTTTAGACTACACTATGGTTCTAAGGGGAATGATAAACCTTAGCTCTGCTATCTTTCCTCAAGGGAGTAGAGGTGCCTCTTTAGATATTTTGGCTCGGGGTGAGGTCTATAAAAGAGGGGTAGCCTATCTGCACGGGACAGGGCACGGTGTTGGGCACCACCTTTGTGTGCACGAAGGACCACAATCTATAAGGAGAGAGGAGAACCCAACTCCCCTACAAGAGGGGATGGTACTCTCAAATGAGCCGGCACTCTATCGTGAGGGGGAGTATGGGATTAGAGTTGAAAATCTACTGCACTGCACCTCTTGGGAGGGTGAAGAGCACTCCACTTTTCTCAATTTTGAGACTTTAACATTAGTGCCAATTGAGCTAAAGTGTGTAGATTTCGGGCTCTTGGGAAAGGAGAGGATAGAGTGGATAGACCACTACCACCAAAAGGTCTATAATGGCCTCTCTCCCTATCTTGAAGAGATAGAAAAGCAATGGCTCGCTCTAAAATGTGCCCCTGTTGCCACTCTCGACAGAGATTGAGTAGTCGGGGTTGTAGTGGAGATATCTTATAGAGTGGTTTGTGTAGCCCACCTGCCCACTCTCTCTAATAAAACGAAACCCCGACTGAAGCAGCTCTTCGTTGTATTGGTCGCTGCTTTCAAGAAAACGCCTCCCAACCTTCCACATATTGCCTAAAAAATAGGAGGCTATATCGTATCCCTGAAATGAGTAGGGAGAGGGTTCCGACAGAAAGAGGGAGCGATATTTTTCTAAAAAGAGATTTACCCTATGGCTGCCCCAATCTACACTGTATTGAAGAGCTATAGAGAGCTCCATATTGTGGTAGTGTGAAATATCTATACTCTCGAAGGTACGCCAACGAGGGGTACCAAAGAGAGCCAACTTGAAATTTGAATTGGCAGCTATCAAGTTTAAATTTCTCAATACATCCGATACAAATGCTTCATTTTCAGAAGCTACTACCACTTGATTGAGAGAGTTTTCGGAAAGGAGGTTCTCTATTTTTTGACCAATTGAACGCCCTTCGGTTATGGTGTAGGAGAGCTCTTTAAACTCAAATCCCCCATCTGTTAGGCTCTCTTTACTCTCTATAGCAATGGGGTGGGAGGCTCCCGCCATCCTCTCCTCTATAACAACAATATTGGCACTCTTTGCCAATTTAGAGAGTACTCCCCTCTGCTCTAAGAGAGTGGGGGTGTTGACCTGAAAAAAATGGGGGCTCTTATAAATAAACTCCTCGCTTTCGGGATCGAGCGGCGATACTACCGCTACCTCTCTCCCTTTGGTGTAGTTTAAAACTTTTTTTAACTCCTCTTTGTAGATAGGGCCAATTATAATATCTGCCCTCTCTAATCTACCCTCTCCAATTATCTTCTCTATTGTGGTTGCATCACTATCTATCACCTCTAAATCTAATCTTAGAGTTGGGAAGCGTTTTTTGAGATCGATAAGAGCTGTTAAAAAACCCTGATAGAACTCTATGAAAGGGCTGCTCATCTCTTCCTGCCACTCTTCCGAAACTATTTCGCTGCTATTTAAAGGGAGGAGCAATTTTGCCACTATGGTGGAGTAGCGCCCCTTTGAGTAGAGAGCCTTTTCTATCCGCTCCGTTATAGGAGCTCTCTCTCTATGCAGAGTGTCTGTTACGGTTTCCCTCTCTTCTCTCTCTATTGACGCTACTGTTGGTGTGTAGCTTTTGGGTGGAATCTTAAGAAGTTGCCGGGTAGATACTTTACCCTCTTTAAGAGAGTTAAAACTTATAATCTCTTCCGGTTCAACTCCATATTTAGAGGCTATAGAGGCGAGTGTTTCAAACCAACGAACCCTATGGATAACAATAGGGGGGTCGCCAGCAAGGGGGGCGCTCTTAGTGGGGTCACTAATAGTGGGGTCGCTAATGGGGGGGGGGCTTTGGGGTGTGATCTCCTCTTTTTTTACTCTTATATAAATTGTTGCTCCTTTTTTAAGCCCTTCGGCAAGGGTGGGGTTGTCGGCAATAATTTGCTCTATAGCCACCTCATATACCTTTGATATTGAGTAGAGCGTCTCTCTCTCCTGCACTCTGTGAAGATAGAACTCAACCCCTTCAACTATCTCTTTTTTATTAGATTTTTCAACTTTAGGAGGGGTATATTGTGCAGATAGCTTCCCCGTAAAAAGAGGTAGTATGAGTAAGAGTATCGCTATCTTAAATTTGGTCATAATTGTGAAAGTGCTTCTATTACTTTTTGCTCTATCTCTTTCAATTCTTGGCCGGAAGAGAGTTCAGATTTAAATGGGAGCGCTGTAATCTTCTCAAAGAGCTCAATATAGCGTTGCGATATAGACTCTATAACTCTATCTCCCATTGGGGGAAGGGAGTCTCCCTCTCTCCCTTGAAAACCTTGATCCATTAGCCACTCTCTTACAAACTCCTTGGAGAGTTGCCTTTGTGGCTCCCCCCTGTCGAACAGCTCCTGGTAGGTGTCGGCGTAGAAGTATCGGGAAGAGTCGGGGGTATGAATCTCGTCAATTAGATATAGCTTGTCGCCAATTTTGCCAAACTCATACTTGGTATCTACCAAAATCAACCCTCTCTCTTTGGCCATTGCGCTCCCCTTTTTAAAGAGTGCAAGGGCCCACTCCTCAATTTGATTGTAATCGCTTTCGCCCACCAACCCCTTTGAGAGAATCTCCTCTTTAGAGATATCGGTGTCGTGACCGCCTATCTCTGCTTTGGTTGTGGGGGTTATTATAGGCTTTTCAAATTTTTGATGCTCTCTCATCCCATTGGGAATTGCTACACCACATATATCTCGAGCACCGCCCCTATAGCTTCTATATGAACTTCCTGTAAGATAGCCCCTTACAATAATTTCAATTGGGAGTGGTGTGCAGTTGTACCCTATTGTTACCATTGGGTGTGGAGTAGATATTTTCCAATTGGGAACTATATTGGCAGTAGCGTCTAAAAAGAGTGAGGCTATTCTATTTAAAACCTCTCCTTTGTAGGGAATCCCCTTTTCGAGCACAACATCAAAGGCAGATATTCTATCGGTGGTTACCATCACCACAAACTGATCCTCAATGGTGTAAAGATCGCGAACTTTGCCACGATAGAAGTTGGTACACTTTGGAAAGGTGAAATTGGTTTCGGTTATTTGCTTCATTAAATCTATTATAGAGTGTTGTAGAAATTTATAAGCTCTTTGGCAAAGTTGCTCCATGAGAGCCTCTCCTTCTCCTTTACTATATTGGCAATATAGTTCTCTCTCTTCCCCCCCTTGAAGAAGTGCTCTATAGCCTCTGCAATTAAATTGCTATCTGCCCTCTCTACCACAATACCTGTGCCCGGGCGCTCTACCATCTCTACCAACCCCCCAACGGCAGTTGTGATAAGAGGAACTTCAAAGTGGTAGGCCAATGCCCCTATACCACTCTGAGTGGCCGTTCTGTAGGGAAGAACCACTACATCTGCAGCAGAGAAGAGGTGTGGAACTTCGCTGTCTGGGATATAGCGGTTAAGAAGGGTTACTCTACCCTCTGCGGCAAGTGCCGTTATGCTCTTTTGGTAGGGTTCAAAAGGTTCATAAGACTCTCCAGCTATAATAAGTTGGTAGGAGTTGTCCAATTTTGAGAAGGCTTCAATCAATATATCCAACCCTTTATACTCTCTAATTAGACCAAAGAAGAGGATATTGCGCTTTCCCGGTAGTAGTTTGAGCTCTCTCTCTGCCTCTTTTCGTTCAACTTTTTTGCCAAAGTGGTTATAGACAGGGTGAGGAATTGTTATGTAGCGGGCATTGGGCTTCAATTTTAGCAAATCTCTCCCCACCGACTCAGATAGAACAACAAAGGCATCATTTCGTTTGAGAAAAAATTTGGTTAAGGGTCTATCTATTACCCTTGGTTCATGAGGAATCACATTGTCTAAAATTGAGACAATCTTTACCGAGGGGGGAAGCCAACCTGCGACACAACCTTGGGCTGGAGCAAAAAAGGTGTTCCAGTAGCGCATAAGTAGCAGCTGTGGCTGCCACTCTGCTATTGTTTTTGCTGTGGTGTAGTAGGAGATGGGATTTATCGAATCCAACAGGGGAGTACTCTCTATCCTCTTTGCACTATCCTCCTCTGTTACAGTTTGTCTTTTTCCTGGAAAGAGAATCTTGGGATATTGCCTTTTATAGTTGAAAGCTTTAACACTATGGGAGAGAGAGAGCTCATCAACCAAATTGGCATTGAACTGGGCGATTCCTCCTCGAAAGGGGTAAAACGGAGATAGTATTGCAATTTTCAACTTCTCTTGCTTCTTTGGTTGGAACTCTTCTATTTCTTACCCCTCTCTTTTATATAGTCGTCATTCATCCCCTCTGCTACCGTACGGGTAATATCGAGTGCCTTATCGCCATAGAGGATAGTTCCGGCTGTCCCCGATGTGCTTAGAATAAGAGAGTAGTGCTTTTCGCTATTGAATTTCTCTATATATCTCTCAAGGGCATCAAAAACTCTACGGAGAATAACCCCCTCCTCTTCTGAAAGCTCCATCTGCTTCTGCTGTACAAAATTTTGAAGTTCGTGCTCTCTCTGGGCCAACTGCTGCTGCTGTGTTTCGGCCTGCATTCTGGTAAGTAGCCCCCTCTGTACCTTCTTCTGGAACTCCTCTACATCGCTCTCAAGCGTCCGCCCTCTTTTGCCCAAATCGTTCTGAATTGTTTGTGCTTTATTTTCATACTCCGAACGGAGGTCATGAAACATATCGTATAGATTCAACAACGAGTCGATTTGAATATAGGCAACATCACCGGTGGGAAGCTGAGACTCTTTTTCTGGTATCTCTGCTGTAGGCGCTGCACCCCTCTTGGATGTAAAGTGTAAAATAAATAGTACAACAACTGCTACAGCCAGAGCAATTGTAACGGGGTTCAATTTTTTCTCCATCTCTTTAATAGTTTTTTGATTTTAAAAGTTTCAAATGTAGTTATATTGTTTTTAATTGTCTCAGATAGGCTTGTATAGTGTTCTCCAATCCCAAATATAGAGCATCGCACACTAAGGCATGCCCAATAGAGACTTCAAGCAGATCTGGAATATTTTGGTAAAAATAGGCCAAGTTTCTAAGATTTAGATCGTGGCCGGCATTGAGCCCTATCCCCATCTCCTTTGCAGCTTCGGCAGCCTTAATATAGGGGGCAATCCCCTCTTCCCTTTTACCGCTGTCGTATAGAGTGGCGTAACTTTCTGTATAGAGCTCAACCCTATTGCAGAGGGTATCGGCAGCATGCTTTACCATTTCGGGGTGGGGGTCTACAAATATTGAACTCCTTATCCCATGTGAGTTTAGTAGAGAACAGATCTCTCTAAGGTAGCCTTTGTGAAGTTTGGTATTCCACCCGCTGTCTGAAGTTAATACATCTTCGCTGTCCGGCACCAAAGTTACTTGGGCGGGTCTAATCTTTAAAACCAACTCTATAAATTGGGGTATAGGATTGCCTTCAATGTTAAATTCGGTTGTTAGAATAGGCTTCAGCTCCTCTACATCGCTATAGAGAATATGGCGTCCATCTGGGCGAGGGTGTACTGTAATTCCTTCTGCACCAAATAATTCGCAATCTTTTGCCGCCTCTATTAGATTGGGCAGATTACCACCTCTCGAGTTTCTGAGTGTGGCAAATTTGTTTATATTTACGCTTAGTTTTGTCATAATGGGCCACAAATTTATCTATTTTTGACTATTAACTAAATATAGAAGCAAAATCAGAGTATGAAGATAGCAATTTTTGCGAGAGATATCTATCAAGAGTGGGTTGAACGGCTCCTCTCTATTTTGAATCTTTTGTATGAGAGAGAGGCAGATCTTCTCTTCTACACCAATCTTCACCAAAAACTATCGCTATATAGGGGGAAAGAGCTGCCGGCTGCCGCTCTCTTTAGTAGTGGCAGCGATCTTCCGCAAGGGGTAGATCTCTTTCTCGCTTTTGGAGGGGATGGTACTTTTTTAGAATCCCTTACAATAATCGGGGATAGAAAAATTGCAGTGGCGGGGGTCAATTTTGGCAGATTGGGTTTTTTAGCCGGGTTGGGCAACGAGCCCGATCATCTTTGGGTAGATAAACTTTTGGCCGGACAATTTAATATAGAGAGAAGGGGGTTACTCTCTCTCTCTTTTGACTCTCTCCCCCCATCTTTTTTTTCCTATGCACTAAACGAAATATCTATCCATAGAAGCGACCCCTATATGATCTCTCTTTTTGTAAAGATAGATGGAAGAGAGCTTCCACCGTACCGTTCCGACGGGTTGGTACTCTCTACTCCAACCGGCTCCACAGCCTATTCGCTAAGCATAGGGGGGCCAATTGTTGCTCCGGGAGTTAAAGCTCTTATTCTCTCTCCAATCTCTCCGCACAACCTAAATATGCGCCCTTTAGTTATTTCAGATAGTTCTGAAGTTGAAATATTCGTAGAGTCGAGGGTCAATAAGGCGGTTTTGAGCGTAGATAACCGCTCTCTTCTTATTTCAGACAACCAACTCCTTAAAATAAAAAAAGCCCCTTTTGAACTAAATTACCTCTCTCTCACAAAAGAGGGCTTTATAGGGGCTTTGAGAGAGAAGCTAATGTGGGGAGAGGATAGACGGAATCACTAACGAAGATAGGCAAGAGTTATATAGTTATAATTTATGGAAGGGATACCTAAACATGTTACCATCATAATGGATGGAAATGGCCGCTGGGCAGAGCAGCGGGGTTTGAAGAGATTAGAGGGACATAAGGCGGGGATTGAATCGGTAAAGGCGGTAGCCGAATTTGCTGCTGAAAATAGAATAGAGTATTTAAGCCTCTTTGCCTTTTCGGAGGAGAATTGGAGTAGGCCACAAGGCGAAATAGAGGGGTTGATGCAACTTATGGTAGAGGCTATTCTAAACGAGCAAAAGACTCTGATGAATAATGGAATACGCTTTAGGGCCATTGGCAATATGGAGCGGTTGCAACCCACATTGGTAGAGAAAATAGAGGAGTTGGAGAGTATTACATTGGCCAACAGCAGTGTAAATATGATTGTTTTTCTGAGCTATAGCGGAAAATGGGATATAGAACAGGCGGCCCGCAGATATTGTCAACTATTAGAGCAGAGTGAAAAATCTAATCAAAATAGAAACGGCAATAAATCCCAAATGGGCTACACTCTTTTTGAATCGCTACTGAGCACCAATGGAATACCTGATCCCGATCTACTTATTCGCACCAGTGGCGAGCAGCGGCTGAGCAACTATCTTCTATGGCAAAGCGCCTATACCGAACTCTATTTTACTGATACTCTTTGGCCTGATTTTCGCAAAGTGCACTTTGAAACTGCTATAGAAGCTTACGCCAAAAGAGATAGAAGATATGGGAAAATTTTCCAACAATCCAATAAAATTGAGTAAAGAGAGTGAGGATGAAAATAAATCTATATATTTGCCGTTTAACTTCTTAATGATACCAATGAAACCTGTTTCGCTATTCTCTCTTCTATTGCTTTTATGCATCTTAAGTGTAGGGTTGAAAGCTCAAGAGAGAGTGCCCGGAAGCGCTGTTGTTGTGGACTATAACACTCCTAAAAAATATATTTTGGGGGGTATCACTGTCTCTGGAATAACCCATTTGAACCAGGAGCAGATGATAGCACTCACCGGTTTGGCAATAGGCGAAGAGATTGAAGTACCAGGAGAGGAGCTCTCATCTATAGTAAAAAGAATTTGGGCCCAAAGAGCCTTTTCCGATGTCGCATTCTATATAGACTCACTTGTTAGAGATACTCTCTATCTCAATTTAAATCTTCAAGAGAGACTTAGAGTCTCCCGTTGGAATTTAGAGGGGGTAAAATCGGGAGAGAAGAGCGATCTAAATGAGAGACTAAGACTTAAGGTGGGAAGTGAACTTTCCGATTATATATTGGATGCCTCTTCAAATATTATCAAAAGATTTTACAAAGAGAAGGGTTTTATTAATGCTGCCGTTACAGTTTCGCAACAGAGCGATACTCTTTACGACAACTCTGTACAAGTTACATTCAATGTAGAGAGGGGCCAAAAGGTGAAGATAAAAGAGATACTGTTTGATGGGAACGACAATATAAAAAGTGCCAAATTGGCCTCTGCCATGAAGAAGACTAAAGCCCAAAAGCTTCGTAACTTCTTCAATAGTAAAAAATTCAATGAGAAGGAGTTTGAAAACGATAAGAAACTTCTAATACAAAAATATAGCGAACTGGGGTTTCGCGATGCCAAAGTGGTGAATGACAGTATCTACTATGTAGAGGATAATAGGATGGCTATAAAGCTCTCTATAGATGAGGGGAAGCGGTACTACTTTAGAAATATAAGTTGGACCGGCAATTCGCTCTACGACGCTACCCAGTTGAACACCATTCTAAGGATTGAGAAGGGAGATATTTACGATGTTGTATCAATGGAGAAGCGGCTGTTTGATGCAGAAGATGGCAATATCTCAAAACTATATAGAGACCAAGGTTACCTCTTTTTTAGGGTAATACCTGTAGAGAGTGCCATTATAGGAGACTCGGTAGATGTAGAGATGAGAATCTTCGAGGGTAAACCTGCTATCTTTAACAAGATTACAATTACTGGCAATAATATTACCCATGAGAAGGTGGCAAGACGCGAACTCTATACCCGGCCGGGTTACCTCTTTAGTCAAACCCACTTGGAACGCTCTCTTAGAGAGCTCTCTTCAATGGGGCACTTCGATCCAGAAAAATTGATGTCGCCAGGCGGCTACTCTATTATTCCCAATGAACATGCAAATACGGTAGATGTCAACTACAATTTAGAGGAGAAGTCCAATAGTCAGTTCGAAATTGCCGGAGGTTGGGGAGGCAACACCTTTGTTGGAACTTTGGGTATAAGCTTCAACAACTTCTCTATTAAAAATATCTTCAATAAAAAGGCGTGGCGCCCGGTTCCATTGGGAGATGGACAGCAGTTGGCAATTCGTTTTCAAACCAATGGAACATATTATACTGCGCTCTCTGCCAGCTTTATGGAGCCGTGGCTATTTGGCAATAAACCTACCTCTCTCTCTATCTCTACCTACTATACAAGGCAGACCAACTCTTACTACTTCTATCTTAACGACGACCAAAGGATGGAGGTTTATGGATTTGGAGCGGGGATAGGAACCAGACTCAAATGGCCCGACAACCAATTTGTTCTCTATAATGAACTTAGTGCACAATCTTATAAATTGACAGATTGGGACTACTACTTTATCTTTAAAGATGGTATCTCCAATAATTTAAGTTGGAAGATCCGTCTTCAGAGAAACTCTACCGATCAGCCAATCTACCCCCGTAGTGGCTCCGATTTTCAACTTGGGCTACAAATTACTCCCCCTTACTCGCTCTTCCGCCCCAAAGATACAGACTACAGCTCTATGACCGATGCTCAAAGATATAGGTGGATCGAGTACCATAAATGGAATTTTAAAGGTTCTACATTCAATAGGTTGGTTGGCGATTTGGTTTTAATGACTCGTGCCGAGTGGGGGTACTTGGGGCTCTTCAATAGAAATTTGGGCTACTCCCCATTTGAGGGTTTTATCTTGGGTGGAGACGGTATGTCGGGCTACAACACCTACGGAACAGAGACTGTAGGTTTGAGAGGGTATCCCAACAACTCGCTAACGGCAAAGAAAAATAACAACTATGCCGGTAATGTCTATGACAAGTTTACGGTTGAGTTGAGGTACCCCTTAGTACTACAGCCACAATCAACAATTTATGCCCTTCTCTTTTTGGAAGGGGGAAACAGTTGGTCTGATATTAGATCTTTCAACCCTTTCTCAATTAAGCGGTCGGCCGGTATTGGAGTTAGGGTAATGCTACCTATTGTGGGGCTTTTGGGAATAGATTGGGGGTACGGATTCGACACCTCTCATGAGGGTCAAAAGGGTGGCAGTAATTTCCACTTTGTAATTGGACAACAGTTTTAACTTTTATAGTAATAAGATATGAAACGACTTTTAATAGCATTGGCCCTCCTATTTGTTTTGCCTGCAGCGGCAGCTGCCCAATCGGTAGGCTACATCGATACACAATCTATTTTAGATAAGATGCCTCAATATACTCAAGCACTACAGCAGCTTGAGAGGTTGAAAGGACAATACGATACACAGATTGAGAAGGAGTACAAGAGTATTGAACTGCTATTCAACAACTATCAGAGAGAAAAAGCTACACTCTCCCAGAGAGAGAGAGAGGCAAGGGAGCAGGAGATAATCTCTAAGGAGAGAAGTGTAAAGGAGTTTGAGCAGGAGATATATGGGCAGGAGGGGGTGATGTACGAGAGATCCCGCCAATATTTAGACCCGGTTAAAGAGATTGTACAAAAAGCGATAGACTCTGTAGCAGTCGAATTGTCTCTAATTTTGCTCTTCGATATTGCAACAATAGAGGGAGTTGTTTACCAAGATCCCCGTGGAGATATTACTCCACTTGTTCTTAAGCGTTTAAATTTGAAATAAATATAAATTAGTAATGAAGAAAATTACCCTATTTACATTAATTGCACTGCTCTCTATTTCTACGGTGAGTTTTGCCCAAGAATTTAAGTTTGGCCATATCAACTCTCAAGAGTTGATTGCCCTAATGCCAGAGAGAGACAGTGCATTGGTTGTGCTTCAAAAGCACGAGAACGAACTACAAGAGGAGCTTAAGGGTCTCCACTCCGAACTACAGGCAAAATACAACATCTACCAGCAGAAGCAGGCTTCGTGGACAGCTTCCATATTGGAGGCCAAAACCAATGAACTCCAAGAGATGGACCAGAGGTTGCAGAGCTTTCAACAAAACGCCTCACAGGAGTTACAGCAGCTGCAGCAGGTACTTTTCCGCCCTGTGCTCCAGAAAGCAAACAATATTGTTGAAAAGATTGGCAAAGAGAGAAATCTAATCTATATTTTTGACACATCGGGAGGTACAATTCCATATATTAGCGACTCTCAAAGTTTAGATATTCTTCCTATCGCCAAAGAGAGATTGGGAATCCCTGCCGATAAGAAACCTCAACAGTTTGATCAAAACCCTCTTTAATACTCTTAATATTGGGAACTCCAACACCATCGGTAGCTATTTTTGACTCTGGAGTTGGGGGCATTTCGGTATTTAGGGAGCTCTTCTCTCTTTTGCCGAACGCCCGCTATCACTACTTTGCCGATAACGCTTTTGCCCCATACGGCTCAAAAGATGTAGCAGAGGTGGTGAATAGGAGCTTTTTAATCTCCGATTTTCTTCTCTCTAAGGGCGTAGATATTGTTGTAGTGGCATGCAATACTGCCACTTCGGCCGCTATCTCCAAATTGAGAGAGAGTTTTCAAATCCCTTTTGTAGGGATGGAACCGGCAATTAAACCGGCTGCCTCTACAACACAAAGCGGCATCATTGGTGTCTTGGCTACAGAGGGGACCCTTGGTGGCGAGAAATTTATAAACAATGTTGTAACATTTGCCTCTTCGGTAGAGGTTGTTCAGGTATCGGCCAAGATGCTTGTACCTCTTATTGAAAAAGGGATATTTGAAGGAGAGGAACTGGAGGAGAGGATAGAAGAGTATCTGGCCCCTATTTTGGAGAGAGGTGCCGACAGTGTTGTTTTGGGGTGTACCCACTACCCCTTAATCCAAAAGAGTATTCAAAAAGTGGCAGGTGGTGGAGTTACTTTGATAGACCCCTCTTATGCAGTTGCAAAACAGGTGATTAGGGTGCTTCAAGAAAATCTCTTACTATCTACTCAAGAGAATAGAGTTGGAGCCTATGCCCATTTCTACTGCTCGGGGAGTTGTGCTCTTTTAAAAGAGAGTGTAGCCCGCTTTTTACCTGCTCTAAACAATCTCTCTTTTCAAGAGAGAGTTTTAATTTAAATTGTAAATAATTATTCTAAAATTTTTAAGATGAAAATCGATCCTATTTTTTTCATAGTTCCCTTTGCGGCAATTGTAGCTTTGGCTTTTGCTCTCTATTTTTTTAGGCAGATGATGAAGCAGAGCGAAGGAAATACGAGTATGAAAGAGATCGCACTACATGTTAGAAAAGGAGCTATGGCTTATCTCAGACAACAATATAAAGTTGTCACTATAGTTTTTTTGGTGCTGAGTCTCTTTTTCGCCTTCTTAGCCTATGTGCTAAAAGTTCAAAATCCCTGGGTACCCTTTGCCTTTATTACCGGTGGATTTTTCTCCGGTCTGGCCGGTTTTATTGGTATGAAAACGGCCACCTACGCTTCGGCACGAACTGCCAATGCTTCAATTAAATCGCTCAATAGTGGTCTAAGATTGGCATTCCGCTCGGGAGCGGTTATGGGATTGGTGGTAGTTGGGTTGGGGCTGTTGGATATTTCGGTTTGGTATCTTGTTTTGAATAGATTTATTGTAGAGGTATCCGATGCCCAAAAGATGGTTATTATAACCACCACTATGTTAACTTTTGGAATGGGAGCCTCTACTCAAGCTCTCTTTGCAAGGGTTGGTGGCGGTATCTATACTAAAGCGGCCGATGTGGGAGCAGATTTGGTAGGAAAGGTAGAGGCAGGAATTCCCGAGGACGATCCCAGAAACCCCGCTACAATAGCCGACAATGTGGGCGACAATGTGGGGGATGTGGCCGGTATGGGTGCCGATCTATACGAATCCTACTGTGGCGCCATTCTTGCCACAGCTGCCCTTGGTGCTTCTGCTTTCTATATAGATCCAACTATCCAGATGAAGGCAGTTTTTGCCCCAATGATAATTGCGGCGGTGGGAATTTTACTCTCTATTTTGGGTATCTTTTTGGTTAAAACTAAAGAGGATGCCGATATGAACGCCCTTCTTAAATCGCTTGGGAAAGGGGTCAATATAAGTTCTCTACTTATAGCACTCTCTGCCTTTGGAATCTTATATCTATTGGGTATTGAAAATTGGCTTTGGATCTCATTCTCGGTTATTACAGGTTTGGTTGCAGGGATAGTGATAGGCCAATCTACCGAATATTTTACCTCCCACTCCTATAAACCTACTAAAGTGATTGCCGAAAGTGGTGAAACCGGTCCTGCAACTGTTATTATACAGGGGGTGGGAACAGGAATGATCTCTACGGCAATACCGGTCTTCACCATTGCTGCTGCAATAATTCTATCATTTCTTTTTGCTATCAAATTTGATGTAGAGGGGATGCTTTCGGCCCACAATATTGCCCTTGGGCTATACGGTATAGGAATTGCTGCAGTGGGAATGCTCTCTACCCTTGGAATAACTTTGGCTACAGACGCCTATGGCCCTATAGCCGACAACGCTGGAGGCAACGCCCAAATGAGCAATTTGGATCCTATTGTAAGACAGCGGACCGATACTTTAGATGCCTTAGGTAACACTACAGCTGCTACAGGAAAAGGATTTGCAATAGGTTCGGCGGCTCTTACAGCTTTGGCCCTGCTCGCCTCCTACTTGGAGGAGGTGAAGATTGCCCTTGTTCATATTGGCCAGAGCACTTTAGAGATTGGAGGAAGAGTGGTGGCAGTTGGCGAAGCAACCATTTTAGACTTTATGGAGTATTATAAGGTCTCTCTTATGAATCCTGTTGTTTTGGTTGGAATCTTTATAGGGGCAGTTATCTCTTTCCTCTTTACCGGCCTAACTATGAACGCCGTTGGTCGTGCTGCCTATAAGATGGTAGAGGAGGTGCGCAGGCAGTTCAGAGAGATTGCGGGAATTATGGAGGGAACCGGTAAACCCGATTATGCCCGCTGTGTTGAAATCTCTACTCGAGGCGCTCAAAGAGAGATGTTGCTCCCCTCAATTATAGCTATTGTTGCTCCAATTATAACGGGGTTGATCTTTGGAGTTGCAGGGGTGATGGGACTATTGGTTGGCGGCTTGGGGACAGGCTTTGTATTGGCTATTTTTATGGCCAATGCAGGAGGTGCATGGGATAATGCCAAGAAGTATGTAGAGGAGGGACACCATGGTGGAAAAGGGTCTGAGGCGCATAAGGCCACAGTGGTTGGCGATACTGTTGGCGACCCCTTCAAAGATACCTCCGGACCTTCACTTAATATTTT
>Ga0265293_10003079_pt1 | contig 31753 bp, 33 predicted proteins | sample Munlanlewell138R_FD_192505 | JGI IMG/M metagenome (GOLD analysis project Ga0265293, IMG submission 192505) | Leachate microbial communities from a municipal landfill in Southern Ontario, Canada - Leachate well 138R | ecosystem: Engineered > Solid waste > Landfill > Unclassified | place: Canada... | reverse complement strand
CTACTCTGTTTGCTTTAGCAATCTCTCCCCAAAATTTTACATCAGCTTCAAAATTGGCCGCATAGTCAAAAAACGCAGTATCTTCGCTTTGACAAAAGTATTCGTTTTGGTGAAGCTCTTGAAGCACCACTAGATCTGCGCTGTTGATTGAAGCCTCTTTTATCATTTGTGAGGTAGCTTGAATAGTTGCCTCTTTTGAGCCGTGGTATTTTTGCTGGATCAGTGCTACTTTCATTGCTTCCCTTTGTGATTTTTGATATTTTAACATAGTTTGACTTTGGTAATTGGATAGACAATAAATTCATTTTAGGATCTTATTGCTTGCAAATTAATAATATAAGTTATATAATCATCTTATGGAGAATATATTCTCCAATTATAGAAAGAGAAGGGAGGGTAAGATGAAAAAGATTGTAGTTTTCTCAATGGCTGCATTAATGGTGTCGTTTTTGACAGGAAAAGGTGGAATCATTACTACTGAAGCACAAGCCGAGAGTGCAATGGGTCAATTGTATGGAGCAGATGAGTCAAGTAGCCAAGCTGCAGGCAAAGCTGATCATGGGGATTATGAAGGTGCCCGCAATGATGCCGGATCGTCATTTGACGGAAATAGTTATAATGATTCATCTGTAGTAGATTTGACCGGCAAAGAAGGCGTGGTAGATCCAAATGATCTCAAACAATATGATCCGCAAGATAATGGCGGACCTATAGAATAATTGAGACCTCTATTTATTTAGAGGTCTCAAAAGAGCGGCTAGCCACGAGAGCCCTCACGCTGAAGACCTAATTTGAAGCTTGGCTTCAAATTTGAGATTTAATCAGATGGTAAAATTAGACGGCTATCTGCATTGTCGAGCAATGCAGGCTTCCGCCTTGCTCGATGAGGCGCAGGCAATTGATAGGTATTATTTCCAGATGTGGGAAAAGTGCTCTGAAAATCTCTCCGGCTGCTTTGTCGGCCGGATCATTATAGGTTGGATATAATAGGGCGTGATTGGTAATAAGGAAATTGGCATATGTAGCCGGAAGTCTTTTACCGGTTTCGTCAAAAATAGCTGATGTCATCGGCAATGCGACAAGCTCATAAGGTTGTCCGTCAACGGTGACAAACTCTTTTAGCTGCGCTTCCATAGCACTTAGAGCTTCAAAATGCTCATCTTCTTTGTCATCACATTTGACATAAGCTATTGTCGTAGGATTGACAAATCTTGCCAATGTGTCGATATGGCTATCGGTATCGTCACCGCTCAAATAACCGTGATCCAGCCATAAAAATCTTTTTGCTCCAAGATATTTTTTCAATTTCTCTTCTACTTCGGCTTTGCTAAGTCCGCCGTTTCTATTGGGGTTACAGAGACATTCTGATGTTGTTAAAATAGTGCCAAGCCCATCACTCTCCAAAGACCCGCCTTCTAATACCAAATCAATCGTTTCAAACGGAGTAGTACCAAGATATCCTTTTTTATGTAAAGATTTATTGACATCATTGTCAAGATGTGCATCAAACTTACCGCCCCACCCATCGAAGGTAAAATCAAGGAATTTAGTCTCGCTATCTTCTTCTATGCTTATTACTCCGTAATCTCTAGTCCATGTATCATTTGTGGGAAGCTCAATAAATGTCATATTTGTCGTACTGCAAAATAGACTAGATATTGACTCTTTATTGTCACATACTATGTAAACCGGTTCTTTATAAGCAATTGCTTGGCCGATACGCACAAAGACACTTAGAGCGGATTTGAGATCATCACTCCAGTCGCTATTTTCATGAGGAAAAGAGAGTAAGACCGCTCTTTGTTTCTCCCATTCAGCCAGCATTCGTCTGCTCATATTTTACCTCCAATGTTTTATATACAAAAGTGTATAATTGCTCATGGCATATATTACACTCAATCGTTCAAATTTTTATCATAATCTTAGCCAAATTGCCCTGAAAACCGGCTCTTTAGACAAGATAGCTATCGTACTCAAAGACAATGCATACGGGCATGGAGCAATTCTCATGGCACGTTTGGCTAGTGAATTTGGTATCAGCAAAGCAGTAGTGCGCAATTACCATGAAGCATTGAAAATAGAACAATATTTTGATGATATCATCGTGCTCGGCGGAGATATCCATCCTAGGCCAAATCTCTCTTATACTATCAATTCCCTCGAAGCTCTAAAAGCAGCGCCATTAAATGCCCGCATAGAACTCAAAGTCGATACCGGTATGCATCGTAACGGTATCATGGCAAGCGAATTAGATGAAGCAATTAATATTATCAATAAAAGAGAGCTGAACTTGGTTGGTGCAATGAGCCATTTTGCAAGTGCTGATGAGTTAGGCAGTGAATACTTCTATCAATATCAAAATTTTAAAGCAGCTAAAAAAAAGATATTGGATCATGGTTTTGATGACGTGAGGTTTCATATACACAATTCAGCAGGAATATTAAGATGCAATGAGTTTGAAGAAGACTTGGTGCGTCTAGGGATCGGAGCTTATGGGCATAGCCATATGCCATCATCGTTTGGCGATATGAATCTAAAACCGGTAATGAGCTTGTATGCCAAACGCGTATCTACTAGGACTTTGCAAAAAGGTGCGAGAATAGGGTATGGCGGAGAGTATCAAGCACCCCGTGAGATGACAGTATCGACTTATGATATCGGCTATGGGGACGGTTGGAGACGCGGCAATCCTTTTGATCCATATATTACTCACGACAGCGGGCCGATACTAGGCAAAGTGTCTATGGATCTTGTTTCACTCGAAGGGGACAAAGAAGAGGTGTGTATCATGACAGATGCCCTAATAGCCTCTAAACATTACCACACTATCAGTTATGAGATCACCTGTGCACTGCATAGCCATATAGAGAGAATAATAGTCGAATAATACAGAAACTTGACAAGCGGTCGCAAAAGTGTTACAATCCCACTCATGTTTCCAATACAACTTGGTCACATCTCCTATATGGGGGTGACTGGTTTCGACTGGAGCAGTATGGATTATGTGCATGTCGGACTGGGCAATTCCGTTACGCGGCCCAAATTGCTTAAACGCAAACAATACAAATTATCGTCCTGCTTACGCTGTAGCGTAAGTTTAACTTAACTTAGGACTGCCTTGCTACCCAGTGTCACCATAGGTAGATTATAAGGTATCACATTATGATGACTTTTTCTTTGGCTCGCCAAACCCAGAGAAGAACTTTTGGCTGGTCTTGTGTAGTTTTGGGTGTTGTGCCAAGCAAGATGAGATCCAAACAACATTATCTAAGCATGTAGAGTCATAGTTTTAGCTGTTTTAGGACTGGGGTTCGATCCCCCACACCTCCACCAATAACACCGAGCTTTAAGCGATACTGTCAGTTGATTTGTCAGTAAAAATCCTTAAACTCCTGCTAATATTCAAATGTTCACCTTTAATAAATTTACCATAGTTTTGGATAATCATCTGCGTGGTTGTATGTCCAGCTAACTGTGCAATTTCCAATACACTCAAATCACTATTTTTTAACATTGATACTACAAAAGTATGTCTAGTAGCATATATCTTGCGATATTCAATATTGCAATCTTTGAGTAAATTTTTCCATTCTCCTCGTTTGGCTCCATCGAGACCATTTACTGGAGAACCATCAAGTTTTGTAAAAAGCCACAAACTCTTTGGAGTATTTTTAAGATATGGTACTAAATCATCAAAGATAGGTACTTCTCGTATACTCTTGGTAGTTTTAGGTGTGCTTGTGACACCTTGGCTAATGCTTCTTTTGACGGATATAACTCTTGTTTTTAGGTTAATATCACCTTGCATAAGCCCTAATACTTCACCGGTTCTCAAGCCAGTAAAAAAGCTTATTGCCAAATATAGCTTTAACCATCCACTAGCATTAGTAAGCAATGTGTGTACTTGTAATGGCGTAAATGGTTCAACTTCTTTTTTGGTATGTTGTGGGAGTTTTATACCCATGGCTACATTTTTTGATATAACCTCATGATCTATAGCAACATCCAAGACACCCCTAATAGATGCAAGATAATTTTGCAATGTCTTAGGGGTTATGCGTTCTAATTCATCTTGAACCCACTCGTTAACCGCTCCTCTTGTAACTTGAGTTATCAAAGTAGCTCCAAAAGTGCGATTGACATATTCAACATGCTTTTTAACTCTCTCAAATCCTTTGAGTTTTGTTTTCGAACGAACATAAAGTTCGCTATAATACTGAAAGCTTTTTGGCTTATATTTTGAAAGCTCTCCACGTGCAATTTTTCTTTGAAGTGCTGGAATTACTTCTTTTTGAATTAACGCTCTATTTTGAGGAGTATCCAATAATCTTGTTGATTTTTGGACTCTTTTAAAATCTACCTCATATTCCACATACAAGATACCATTTGAGCGTTTAAACAAATTTACAACCATTGTTTATTCCTTCCAGCAGGCAATGGGCATCTTATGATATTAAATCTAAGATTGATTTTGCCTTAGAGCTTAGCTCTTTCCCTTCTACCCATGCCAATACAGCATCTACTTTCCAATCAATACGAGGTTTGCCAGTATTCATTTTTGGAAAATAATGTACACCTTGTATAAAAAGAATCTCTCTATTTTGTAAAAGATAATCTGGACTGTATCCAATGAGTCTAGCCATGTCTCTAGTTTTTAAATACATTGATTGCTGTGTCATAATCCTATTCCTCCTGATTTAGTTTGATTATTATTTTGTGATTTTTCTTTTGCCTTATCTTGTATTGCCGGTCTTAAAATCTCTTGCATGGTTTTGTCCTTGAAATTAATATTAATATTGTGTTTCTGCACCAGGGATATCACCTTTGTTTTAAATACATTGTCGCCGGTTATATCAAGAGTGCTGCCATACTTTAGCTTTGCCATTTCCAAAGCTCTAAGCAGTGCTTCATCGCTTGCGTTGGATACCTTGAGGTGGTTGCCTTTATCAATTATTTTTGAGTTATCGTTTTGTTTATCTAGCTTATAGACAACAAAGCCGAGTTTTGTAATCACCGGTTTGCTGGAGACAAAAAGTCTATGATCTATTTTTGATCCGATAGTATTTTCATCTTCTTTTGGTTTAGGCGGTTTTTGTTTTCTTAATATCTCAAGGGCCTTATCGTCTCCTTTAAGAGATTCGCTTATGAGATAATCTTTGTATGTTATTTGTCTGTTTTCTTTGTTTATATGAGATTTTGAGATAGTGTAATTCTCATATAGCTCTCTAAGCTCTTTTCTTTGATTTTCAAATATCTTTTGATATGTCTCTTTTTTGATCCTCTTGTTCATTCTTTTATCTGACTTGAGAGTTTCAATTCTTTGTTTCCATTTTGTTTGAATAGTCGATTTGCTTTGGTTGTACTTATCTCTTAGGATATCGGTTTGCTCTTTCTTTGTTTTGTATTGCAGATCCATTTTAGATTTGTATTTATCCCAGTAGTCATTTTTAGGTGTACCAAACTGTATAGTTGGTTTGATATCTATGTCCATGGCCGTAAAGCTGCCATATAGTTTTGCTAGATTGTTCTTTGATAGGTTTCGATCAATATCGCTAGCCTTGCAAAAAAGGTTTCGGCTCTTATCTTTGATGATAAGGCCATTGCCTCTTTCTTTTAGCTCCAGGTTGTATTTTGCTAGAGTTGTATGCAATTGCTCAAGTGAAGTGTTTTTGTCGCTTAAAACGGCTTTTATGTCCACAAGTGTGTTATCTCGGATCCAATCTGTAAGATTTGTTTTGCCGGTGTGAGATTTGATATCTACTGCTCTTGAATTTATGTTCTTTTCTGTATCTTGCTGCTGCCAGTTTGGTATATGATTGTCTCTTTTGAGATTATATTTTTCTTCCAGTTCCGCTGATTTTTTTAAAAGTTTTAACTTTGAATATGCTGGATCTACTCTATTGTATTTATAAGGATCTATACGATTAACAACTATATGTACGTGGTAGTTATTTGTATCTATATGGGTTGCTGTTATTCTTTGATGATGTTCCATTCCTATAGACTTTAAAAGTTCAACTTCGATATTCTTTAATTGCTCTTTAGTTGGTTTCTCATCTTCTCTAAAAGATACGGATATATGCATGTTCTTGTCTTTTGTTGAATTATTAAGAGACTGTAGCTCAAGAGCGTGTTTTATATTATCTTCAAAGTTATCTGAAGCAAAATTTTCAAAATCTATATACTCGACTTTTTCTTTGTGTAGCTTCTGTTTGTCTGCCACATATTCCGCAAGCCCTTTAAAACCTCTATTTTTTGTATTTGGAGATATTATTTTAACAATCATCATTAATACCTCCACTAACTATGCCACTTACTCCACCGATGGTAAGGCTTTCTATTAATTTTTTGTGCAAGAATTTATTTTTTTTATTTAATGCTTTTTCTATGATTCTTTTTTCAAGTTCTTCGGCTTTGTCATATTTGCCGTCATAAATAGCATCCATATATATTTCGTCCAAAGTTCTTCTTTTGCTATATTTTCTCACAGCAATCTCCTTGCAATATCTAAAAGCTCTTGTTTATTCTGTTCTATTTCTCTAACTAGGAGTTCAACTTTGAATCTGCTTTTATCTCCAAGCCGTGGATCCCATTCATCTTTTGTATTTGATAGCCATAATTTAAGCAATCCTCCAAGTCGGCCCAGATTAGCCGCTGAATTTTTGAGTTGTACGGTAGTTTGGATATCAGTCATTGATCTAACAGGATATCCAAGCCCCAAGTTTCTTAGGTATGCACCCAAACAAAGATTGGCATTATTAGACTGCTTTTTGAGAAAATCTTTTTCTTGTTCAGTCACTCTAAATTTAACAAACTCTGTTCTCATTTTCAGCTTCTTTTATAAACTTGTTAAATTCATCTTTGATGATTGCCAATTTTTCTGCAAGTGGAGAAATAAGAGGTGATATCCTCAAAATTTCTTCACTCGAGCTGTTTGAGACTAATGTATGAAATGCATCTACTTGGTCAAGTAAACTATCCATTTTATCTGCGATATGGAGCATATCTGCTCCAATCACTGTAATTTTTTTCATTTCTTACTCCTAGTATGTCAATTTATCAGAGCCGTCATTTGCTCTTTTATAATCAAAATCGCCTCTTCGGCTTTTTGTTGTATCATCAGTTTTAATATCTTGTTTTGATTGACGACACTCCGATAACGCAACTTCAAGTGCGCTGTTTTCTATCGAGTAATAAGCTATTGATCCTAATGTAAGGACAGTTAATAGCATAGCCATCAAAAAATTCTTGATCATGTTTTTTTTCATTTTTTACTCCTTTAAATTAACTAACCACGTTTGGATTAGGCTTTGGTTCTGTCATTGCATTGCCGATAGTACCGTCAACACCACCAAAACCGCTATCTGTACCAAGTGGCACCTCTTTTGAACCTGATGATCCACCACCCATGCCGCTGCTTGAAGATCCGGAACTGGTTTTACCAAATCCTGGCGGTTGGGCGAGAGCACCAAGCATACCTTTTTGAGCTCCATCGTGGCTACCGCTAAAAGCAGAGTGTGCCATTTTGCCTGCTGCTTTAGCATAATCTTTAAAGCCGGCACTTCCGTCAGGACTTGATGCTCTTGCTGCTTTTACTACATCATTTGCTGCCATTTTGCCTGCTGCTGTGCCGGTAAGAGCACCAAAGGCAGCTCCGCCAGCAGCCGATAACATTTGCATACCTCTATTATTGTCACCGCCACCCATTCCGGAGAAATAACTATCCACAAAAGAAGACAAACCGCTGCTTATCGAAACCATCATTAAAGATACAATCAAAAGAGTTATAATTGATCCTGTATCGTCTGCACCATGAGCCAAAGCCTCATCTACAAGAGAAAAGGTAATAGACATCAAGATTAATATCATCATCCATTTAGCACTCCAACGAATGACATTGGTAATCGCATGAATAGCCCAAGGACGAGTTTGATCAAAAGAACCAAAGGCAATCCAAAACATACCAATATAAATGCTGAAAATCGTAAAAGCATAGATCATGAGAGCTTGTCCAATAAGAAAGATCAATGCTGCACTAGCAATCGCTCCGACTATGACATAGGCAAGTGTGGATCCTGGTTCCCACACAGAAGCTTTGCTAAAAATCTTATCCCACATATCATATATACGATTTATGATTTGGTCAAAAGAGACATTTCCAGCTTGTATTCCCAATTTATCAAAGCCTTGATATATTGACTTCAAATATTGCGGCGATTCTAATACAAACAAAAAGAAACCAACAATCAAAATGGTTTTAATCAGTTGGGCAAAAATTCCACCTAGCTCCAATTCTTGTCTCATTGCCATAAAACCAATTGAAAGTACCAGTTGAATTACTGCCAGTGATAATAATAAATTCCTTGAAACGGTTTGAATTTTCGGATAATATTTAACGATTTTTTGTTCAAAAGAGTCTTGAATCTGCGTTGGTAAGTTTTTTTCTTGCACTGCAAAAGAAGCGGTTGAAAAAAAGAAAATTAGACCAAATATGATCAATATTTTTTTTACCATTGTCGGCCGCCTGCCGGTAATGATTCGTTTATATCTATATTGACTTTTCTGTGTTTTAATCCTCCAAAATCTCTATCAAGGTCGTTAGATGAGCCTACTATCAAATATGTAAAATAGCTTATTATAAGCAAAGCTAAAACATATGTAATAATTTTTATTTTTACCATTGGCGACCTCCGGCATTTTGACTGTCATTTATGTTAATATTGACTTTTCTTTGATTAAATTTGTCAAAATCTGCTCTCGCTGCATCCTCTTTTGCTTGGCTTGCTGCTATTGCTTGGGCTTGCATATTCGCTTGCATCATCATTGTTTGATGAAGTCTCTTAAGGGTGTTGGTTTGATGTAAAGCGATTTCGTTGGCGGCCTGCACAGCACTTAATTGTCCAACGGCAGATTGACTTACGTTTTGAAGCTCTCTCATAGTGCTTTGATCATTTGCAAGATCGGATTGAGATAGATTAAGCTGTTTTAACGCATCATTAACCGTTGAGTTTGTTTGCTTGGATAAACTTTTATAAACACTTGTTGGATCTACATTGCCACTATCGAGGAGTTTTTGATATCCTGGATACATTTGTTTAAACAATTGATCATAATTTGCTGCCGTATAAGTCATTGACGAAGTATTGTCTAAAATTTGTTTCATTTTGCTAACGCTTGATGCAAATTGATTCCACTGCGTTTGTGGCAACTGACCGATGTTTTGCAACATCAACTTATAGCTTTGCACCTGATTAGTAAATTGCTGCACCGCTGTTTGGTATTGCTGTATTTGAGTCGCATATTGCTGGAGCTGCTTTCCATACTGTGCCGCAAGTTGAGAGTTGTTCGCTATTTGGGTAAATTCCGTCGCTCCTCCGAAACCGCCTACAGAACCTGCATTAGCCGTTGAAAGGACTAATGCAGAAGCCGTTATAAAACTTGTAAAAATTCTTTTACTTTGTTTCATTGTCTTTTTCCTTTCTTATTTAGATTTTGTGAAACTCACAAAGTGGGCTTCATCAAGTCTAAGTGTTTTTTGGTGTTGGCCGTCTCTCACGACATAGCCTTTAATAATATTTGGTTTTTGTCTTTACCTAGACTAAGAATTTTGTTATGAATTTCTGTCTCAAGCGCATCTGTTCCGGAGACGGATTTTTGCAAGCGTATGCAATATCCCAAATTGCCAATAAGATTTAAAATTTCAGTCTCTTTTTGCGTAAAATATCTCAACTTTCCATTTGCATCGTTTAAAAAAATATCCTCAAAATTTGCTTCTGTATGTTCACCCAATTGGTGGCCAACATTATTTACCTTTTGACTAATAAGCTTTATTTCATCAGCTCCTTTGTTGGAGATTGTTTTAGATTTATACAATTCAAGCAAATAGAGAAATTTTTGAAAGCCGGTTAGATAGGTTGTGTGATAATGGTTGTAATTTTTTCTAAGATAAACAATGAAGTCTGCTGGATCATCAAGCTGGGATAATTCATTTCCAATATCCAAAACAACTAATTCGCTTTCCGTCTTGATATTGAGTAGTTGTGAAATATAATCTACTTGCTTTGACAAATTTCTCATTGTTGGATTTCTCCTTCTATGTAATTTTGTTTTTCTTTTTGTAATTTCTCTAATTTAGCAAAAGTATTTCTTATTGTTGCGCTAGTTGGATTTGAATAGCTCTTGGTTTGTCTGTTGTTTTCTTTTGGAGGGAATACAGATCTCCAACGGTTAATAATTGCTTCATTAATTAGTTCTTCCGGATCAAATTCAGCAGCTAATCTTTCAAGTTTTTTTACAAAGAGATTTAACCCCTGTTGTGTCAATGGATGTTTAATTACATTTCTATGTTCAATGAATTGTTTTATCATTTCATGATCTAGGTTCGATTTAATTTCAAGTTCATCTTTTATGAGAGAGGATTTAGGAGAGAGAGTATCTTTCTCTATATCTATCTCTTTCTCTATATCTATCTCTGTGTGACAGTTTGTGACAGATGTGTGACTATCGTGTGACATTGTCACACGTTTAATGTTTTTCTCTCTTGTTCTTTGAGCTCTTTTTCTCTCTGCTGCTGCCGTTTCGGAGCCTAACATCACCGGCACATTTGTAAGTAAAAAATTGTTATTTGAGATTTCTTCAATCATGTTTGTTTTCTCAAGATAGATCAATACTGCTTGTATATGTTCTTCGGGTTCATCCAGGATCAATTCCAGCTCTTTTGCAAGGCTATTTTCGAGACCTTGATACTTGTATATTCCGTTATTTTTTATCGTTAGCAGCATTAGTCTAAGTAAAATTACGAGATAAGTATCTCCGCCTGCCAATCGTTTGAGCTTTTTTACTTTGGGATCGTCAAAAAAGTTATCAAACAGCTTGAGCCAGTAGTATTTTTTAAAGTTACTCATCAATTTTGTCCTGATCTGTTTTTGCTTTTCTGATATTACCGTTAAGGTAATCCTCTATCCACTCTTTTTTATAGTAGACATTTCTACCGGTTTTAGTAAATTGTATTAATCTATTTTTTCTAATGTTGTTTTGTGTTATTTTTGAGATTTTAGGCATTCCATTAATGCCATTTTCCAAATCTTCTGTTGAGTACCACATTAAAATCCTTAATTATGTTAAGTTTTACACTATAAAATAGTAATAAAATGTATTGTATATTAATATTTTTAACTTGTCAAGTGTTTTTATTAATAATATTAAGTTTTTGATGTATAATTTTGGTATTAATATTAATATTTAGGACTTTGAATGACATATGAACAACTAATGGTTGAGCTTTTTCAATTTTCATCACCTACCTACTATAAGTGGAAAAAGCATGAAAAACGTAAAATATTTGATCTTTTAGAATATGCATTTGAAAAAACGGATCTTGAAGAATATATACAAACAAACAAAATCTCTAAATTTAAGATGATTGAAGAATTTAAATTAATACTACAAGGCTCAAAAGTAGATTATCTTGATTTTGTAGTCAAGCAACTCAAGCACTCAAGTGAGTTTGATTTTTTCACTGATTTTTATTATCGCTTTTTGTCATACATAGATTATATTAAAGATAATTCTACAAATTCAGATGTTGAGTTTCAAAAAGTATTTCAGCTTCGCGATGCCTTGCCTAGCTTTATGATAAATACTAAATTTGAAACACAAAGTGAGCATGAAAAATATATGCTTCAGCACAAAGTTAGATTTATTAACAATTTTGACCAAAATACAAGTAATTTTGTTATCCTCAATATCACTAGTGATTTTGCGTACATATCAAAACAAGATGAAGTAATTATGTCAGATGAGTATTGTAAAATTGGCATAATTCATGGATTGATGTTTGCCATTTATAAATATCATCCATCACTTGATTATCAAGAAAAAATAAAATTATTAGGTACTGTTGTTGGTATAGACAGTTCAATTGTTTTTGATAAGTTGCAATGGAAGATCATTGAAGCAACGTATGACAAGATCATAGAGGCTATAAAGTCTCACGAGTAGAAAATAAAAAAATATTTGATTGGATTGAGAAAAATCATATTACTTCATTGCTAATTGGCGTATAATATTTAGGAATAGGTATATTGCCACCAAACTCTTCTCCATCTTCTCTATAATACCCTTGATGTGGCTGTAAGATCAAAGGACTATTTTTGTGTTTATTTTTCATATTGCCGGTATTAATAATATTTTTAAATCTTTCAGGTATTTCAATCTCCTCAAGTTTTTCTTCGATTTCGGTTTGTGAAAAATTCAAGATCTGCTCTTTCATTATAGAAGCCCTTTGGCAATAAGCTCTTCTGTTTCTTTTGCCAATCGAGTCCACTTTTTGTTAGTAGGCCTATCTTTATATTTATTATGAATTGCTTGCAGTTCTGTATAATAAAAAGGATAATCTATCTCTTTTGGTTTTTTTGTGTTCACTGTAGTGTATGCAATTTCATGCACTCGAGATGCATCGTTTTGGGCCTCTAAATCATCAGGTTCTACAACTTTGTTCATGGTAGCGTTTACAGTTGCTATTAATTCTCTCAATCCCTCATACATTATTTCCGGAGGAAATTTTTCGCATATTTCTTTGTTTTCTTCGTAGGTCATTTTTTCTCCTTAGTATAAATTTCTACATCATGCCTGGTCATTGTGATTACCATAATTTATGTAAATGCTTTTATCATGTGGCAATTCAAACATTCCATCAACATCAGGATCATGAAAAGACACCAATGTTGATTTTTTGGATTTTTTTGTAGTTTGGAAAGGAGTTTTATTCATACTTCTACTATAGACAAAATCAACTACTGCTTCTATTTCAGTCTCTGTAAGTGTAAGGTTTGTATTTGGTATTTTGTGTTTCATGATAACATTCTTTGAAATATATTTCGGAGTTTGCCGGATAAAATCAACTATCTGAATTATAGCACAACATTTTTTTTATTGTATCGTACGATACAAACTTTATATTTGTTGATTTCTTAGTAATTTTTGCGAATTACTGCGAACTTTTGCGAACTTTTGCGAACTTTTGCGATTTTTTGATAACTTCTAATAACTTTTTTGATTTTTTATCAAAAATACCAAAAAATTGCAAAAAATATCAAAAAGTTGTAAAAAATACAATCAGAATTAAAGGCAGGATGTGTAAATGTGTACACATTCGACAAGCGAAATGGTATACTTTTATATCCTGAAACTTATTCGCACCTTTTGGTAGCTTAACGAAGAAAAGAGAATTGTATTGCTATATTATTTTTTGAAACAATTATCAACAAAGTGGATTGCTCTCTTAGGATTTATGCCTGCATTGTATGATTTTTTAAGTGTCTATTTCGAGTGGAATTTAAAATTACCAATATGGGTGACTATCGTCTTTGTCATAGGAGCATTTTTCTATGCTTCATATAAAGTTTTTGAGGATGAATATAAAAAACGAAAAGATTTAGAAAAAATACTAGATGGACCAACAAGTTATGAAATAACTGCTATTTTAATACCAATAAACTTTCAATTAGAGAAAGATTACGCTTATATAGATGAGATCAAAAATAAAGCCATTCAAAAACTAAAAGAGATAAAACTAATCCAAGAAAAATCGCCGACATCAAATCCCGGTACAGTTACTATATCTTTAGAAAGTTTAGGACTTGCAAATAGGCTAAATAAAACACATGAAGAATATAATCGTGAATTAGCCGTCTATAAGGCAAAACTAGAAGAAATAATTGAAAATGCAGAAAGCCAGAAAATTACATTGAAAGAAACAATTTCTCAATGGCAAACACAATATTATTTTATCAAATTTATTATAGAAAATACAGGCATAAAATCTGATACTGATATCCAAATAAAAATTACCTGTAGCGATGAAAGTATAATATTTGAAAGAAACAAATTTGTTACTTATGGTCTTGATATTCCTAATCTATTGCCATCACTTCCTAAAGAGCCGGAAAAACCAAATTTGGTTCATATGTTACAAGCTCCTAGCTTATTTGAAAGAGCAGAAACATTTTTTCCTCAAATTACACCTCTAAACGCTTTAAGAAAATTGATTGAAATTAAAGATAAAAAATGTTCTGCCACATTAGGAGATCTTCATGTGGGAGATGAAGTTGATATTTTCAAAAGACATTTAATTATCAAAACATATGTAAAAATGCCAGAGTTTAACGTAACAATTAAATCAAAAGAGTCAACAAGGGTACTTCATCCTATAGTTAAAGTGAAGTTTTTAGAAATACCTATCCCTCTTTTTGAAAAAGAAGAAGATTGATAAGCAATTAGTCTTTTGAGATCCAATTGTTTGCAGAAATGGTATAATTAACACCAAATTAAGAAGGAGAAAGTATGGGGAAAGTATTTATAGTATTGGTATTCTTGAGCGCAAATTTGTTATTTGCAAGTAGTTTCACAGAAAATGAAATTAAATTTATTGAAACTGCTGGAATAGGTACTGCAGCAGGTCATGCAGCCGATGCATACATCACGAAAATGAGTAGAAATGATAAAGTAAAAAAGTGCCAATGGTGGTTGAAGGACAATAAAATAATACAAGACTTTCATAAAGATTATAATGAAGCCTTAGAAATTGCATCTAATGCTTGTGCGGATGAACTTCAAAGAATTAATAGATAAGCGGGAGCAAAAAAAGTTGCAGCGCATGCAAATATCATAGAAGTAAAATTAGATCCAAAATCCACTACTACAGAATATATGTATTGGATTTTGTGATACGGTAAATTTAAATATCAAAGAAGAATTTAGCATCACATTAATCGATAAAGATGGCAATATTGTTAACAAACCAAAGAGAATAATTAAAAACTCACAAAAAGCATAATCTAGATAAAATAAGGTTATTAAAACAGGATAAGCGATGAAGTATGATTATAAAAAAACAAACATCACTAACTATATAACATCACTTTATCATGAAGGGTTTAAAAAATCCGATAAATATCAATTCGATGAATTGGCAGGACTAATATCAGATATAGGTATCTTCAATTTTAAAGGTTATGCAAAAGCATTTAGAACGAATGTATCAAACCATTCCATAGATGATATATTGGCGTTATACAATGCCGATGGAGTAGTTTCATCAAATATGTTTGCTTTGTCATCAAAGGTTGAAGTAAAATTAAAATCTTATATTATAGAATCGGCATATGAGCTTGTAGATAATCCATTTTTTTATCTGTTAAAAGAGAGCTATATAGAAGATTTTACAATCAATGATGAATCTATATATGACTGGGAGGTCAAACAGCCTAATCCCAAACTAAAAAGTGAAATATATCTTCACTATAGAGATTATTATCTTGCAAAATATGATTTTGAAACAAACAAACAAGCTTATTTGCTAGGTAAAGAACTAATAGAGTTAAATCGGGCGCGGGATATTAACTATCCACCTTTTCATTATTTTGTTGAAAACATGACGCTTGGCGCATTGATAAAGATGATTTCTAAAATGAAGATAGATGACCAAAGTTTTTTAAAAATTGTCGCAAATAAGTTTAGTATGTATGATGCGAATGTTTTTTTGAATTATCTTTTGAGACTCAAAGAGCTGCGAAACAGATGTGCCCATAATGGCAGAATTTTTAATAGGAATTATCGAGGCGTCAAAGCCTTTGGCAAGCATAGAGAATTTAGAAAAACAATTTATGAACACAAGCTTATCGATGTCTATTATTCATTATGGCTGTTGCTAGAAGGCAACAATAGATTCTATACGATTGATGAGCTTATAGAGCAGTTTAGATATGATAATTTTTCAGATTGTGACGAAAATACTATGAATTTTATGATAAATATAATGAAGACAAGGTAAGTGTGCATGCAGGGACTTACCGTAAGTAATAGCATTATAACAACTATAACTTTAATATTAGCTTTAGTAAGATTAACTATTATCAGGGAGAGAGTATGGAAAAACTAAGCGGTGAGAGTATGGATATAGTAAGTGAGAATATCTCCAAACTAAGAGAGATATTTCCAGATGTATTTGCAGAGGGGAAGATAGATTTCAAGGCACTCGAAGCAGCTCTTGGTGAGTATGTAGAGGATGAGAATGAACGCTACAATTTCACATGGAATGGTAAATCTGAAGCCAAACGAATCGCCCAAACCCCATCCACTGGAACTCTCCGTCCTTGCCCTGAGGAATCAAAAGATTGGGATACTACCAAAAACCTCTACATCGAGGGCGACAATCTAGAAGTGCTTAAACTCTTACAAAAGTCATATCACAAAAAAGTCAAGATGATATATATCGACCCACCCTATAACACCGGTAAAGACTTTGTATATAAAGACAACTTTAGAGACAACATCAAAAACTACCTTGAGATCACTAGACAAGTAGATAGCGAGGGAAATCGCCTTGGTACCAATAGCGACACCAGCGGAAGATACCATAGTGACTGGTTAAATATGATGTATCCACGCCTCAAGCTTGCACGGAATTTGCTCAAAGATGATGGAGTAATTTTTATCTCTATTGATGATAATGAGGTAGCGAATCTTAGAAAGCTTTGTGATGAGATATTTGGTGAAGATAATTTTATCAACAATGTGATTTGGGAGAAGAAGTATAGTCCTCAAAATGATGCTAAATGGTTTAGTGATAATCATGATCATATTTTAGTTTATGCCAAGAATAAAAATTTATGGTTTCCAATTCCATTACCTAGAACGGAAGCGCAAAATGCACGATATAAAAATCCAGACAATGACCCAAGGGGAGAGTGGAAGTCTAGTGACTTTTCAGTAAAAACTTATTCAAAAGATTATGATTACCCTATTACTTTACCATCAGGAAGAACAGTAAATCCTCCAAAATCAAGATGTTGGAGGACATCAAAAATAAAGTTTCAAGATTTAGTGAAAGATAATAGAATCTGGTTTGGTGGAGACGGGAATAATGTTCCATCAATAAAGAGGTTCTTAACTGAAGTTAAAGACGGAGTTGTTCCATTAACAATATGGAAATATATAGAAGTAGGACATAATCAAGATGCGGCAAAAGATATTAGAGAGTTGTTTGATGGTGATGTCCCCTTTGATACGCCAAAACCTGTTAAGTTATTAGAAAGAATTCTTTATTTGTCAACAAAAGATGATGATATTATTCTAGATTTCTTTTCAGGTTCAGCCACAACCGCACACGCCGTAATGAAACTCAATAGAGAAGATGATGGAGAGCGAAAATACATCATGGTGCAATTACCAGAAAGCACAGATGAAAAAAGTGAAGCATATAAAGCTGGATATAAAAATATTTGTGAGATAGGAAAAGAGCGTATCCGAAGAGCCGGAGAGAAGGTAAAGGAGGAGATGGCGAAAGATTTGACTAAAGTCCAAGACTTGGACATAGGATTTAAAGTGCTGAAACTAGATAGTTCCAATATCAAATCTTGGGATAGCGATTTTGAAAATCTTGAAACAAATCTCCTCGATTCGGTAGAGAATATCAAAGATGGCAGAACCGCCGAAGATTTGTTATATGAAATACTCCTCAAGTATGGGCTAGACCTTACAGTGCCCATAGAAGAGCTAGCACTAGAGGGCAAAAAAGTCTATGTCATAGGCTATGGGGCTTTAGTGGTTTGCTTGGATAATGAAGTCACGCTTGACACTGTAGAGGCTATCGGCAAGCTAAAAGAAAAGTACCAAGCCGACGATCTCATGAGAGTAGTTTTCCGAGACAACGGCTTCAAGGATGCCGAAGTAAAAACCAATGCTATTCAAATTCTCAAACAGTATGGTATTGATGATGTGAAGAGCGTGTGATGAAAATCGAATCTATTTACATAAAAAATTTTAGAAGTTTTAGGGAAGAAACTATTTATTTTGATGATTACACATGTTTTATTGGACCAAATGGAGCTGGAAAATCAACTGTTTTGAATGCATTAAATGTATTTTTCCGGCAGTACAAAGATTCAAAAACAGATTTGAGTAAATTGTCTATTAATGATTTTCATCATAAAAATACTGCTGATCCAATTGAAATTACTGTTACTTTTAAAGATTTAAACGAAGAAGCTCAAGAACTTTTATCAGCATATGTGCGCCAAAACAAACTGATAATTTCTTCTATTGCAGTTTATGATGCTCATACAGAACGTGCAGAAGTAAAACAGTTCGGAAATAGATTGGGATTTGAAGATTTTCGAATATATTTTGAAGCTGATAAATCTGGTGCGAAAGCTTTGGATTTAAAAGCAATTTATCTCGCGCTCAAGGGCACTTATATAGATCTTCCAAATGTAAGCACTAAAGGGGATATGGCTGAGGCATTACAGGCATACGAAGTTTCACATCCCGATCAATGTGTTTTGATTCCGAGTGAAGACCAATTTTATGGAGTTAGCAGAGGAGCAGATAAATTAAGTCAATTCATCCAATGGGTTTTTGTTCCAGCTTCTAAAGATTTTTCAGAAGAAGGTTTAGAATCAAAAAATTCTGCTTTGGGTCAGTTATTGGCACGCACTGTTCGTTCCAGAGTAAATTTCACTGACAGAATGAATACGCTCAAACAAAGATTCCAAGAAGAATATCAAGCGATTATAGAAGCGGAACAGTCAACACTTAATGAAATTTCTGAAGCATTAAAATCTAGATTAGAATCATGGGCTCATCCTGGGATAAATGCTCAAGTGGCTTGGGCACAGGAGACAGAAAAATCAGTTAAAGTTGATGAACCATTTGCTCATATTTTACTTGGAGAAAGAGGATTTGATGGCGAATTGGCTCGTTTTGGCCATGGATTACAACGCTCCTTCTTACTAGCATTATTACAGGAATTGGCAAATACCTATGATACTTTAGCTCCCAATTTGATAATGGGGATTGAAGAACCTGAATTGTATCAACATCCTCCACAAGCAAAATATTTAGCAGAGACATTAAGCGATTTAACAGAGCAACAATCTCAGATTGTTGTATGTTCACATAGCCCACAATTTATTTTAGGCGATGGGTTGGAAAATGTTAGGCTTGTTAGAGAAAGTGGGATTACAAGTGCTTCTTCGGTAACTCAAACAACATATGCAAGACTTTCTGTATTACTACAAACTGTGGGAGAAAATGCTATCAAAGAAAATGGGATGATTGCAAAATTATATCCGTCTTTAAACCCAGCAATGAGTGAAATGTTTTTTTGCAATGTACTGATTTTGACAGAAGGAATAGAAGACATCGCATATATTATGTCTTACCTTGAATTAACAGGAAAAATCAAAGAGTTTAGACAGTTTGGATGTCATATCGTACCAGTAAATGGGAAAAATAATCTTATCAAACCTTCTGCTATCGCAAAGCAATTCGGTATTCCTTGTTTCTTGATATGGGATGCAGATTCAGACAAGAAAGATGAATTAGATAATTTGGTAGTTAAACAGCAGCAGGGGCTTGCTGATGAAAAAGATGTGAAAAAAATAAATCAGCTTAAAGCTGAAATTCCAAAACATCGAAAAGATAATACAAGTTTACAAACGATTTTAGAATATTTGCCAACTGAAGCATTCCCTGAGAATAATATTGTCCATCAGAATTTTGTTATGTGGAAGAGCAATATCACACAAGTCCTTTCTAGTGAATTTGATGGAGAGTATAAGCAGTACGAAAATCAAGCAGCGGCATTTTATGACAACGCTGGTGGATTGCAAAAAAATCCTATAGCAATTGCAAAAGCCTTAGAATTAGCTTGGAATGCGGGTCTCCGATCAGAAACACTAAGCACATTAGTAAATAATATTGTTGATTTTGCAAGAAGTACACGTCACCATGATTGATTATGACTTTTCTACACTGAATGACAAAGAATTTGAAAATCTATCTATTGAGTTGATTTCTAAAGATAAAAATAAAAAATATGAACGATTTAAAGCTGGAAAAGATGGTGGTATTGATGGAAGATTCTATCGTGAAGATGGAACACAGGAGATAATTCAATGTAAACATTATTTGAAAACAGGGTTTAGTGGACTAATAGCGTCATTAAAAAAGAAAAATGATAAAGGTATTGACGAGATTGAAAAAGTTAAAAAGTTAAACCCATTAAAATATATTTTTGTTACTTCTGTAGCCTTGTCTGCTGAAAATAAAAAAACGATCAAAAGACTTTTTGACCCATATATAAAAAATGACAATGATATTTATGGACAAGAGGATTTAAATGTTATTCTCGGAAAAAATCCTGATATTGAAAAAAGACATTATAAACTTTGGTTGAGCAGTACGGTTGTTTTAGAGAGATTATTGAATAATGCAATTGAAAGTAGAAGTGAGTTTCTACTTGAAGATATAAAAGAGAAATCGAAATATTATGTAGTTACAAATAATGATAATCAAGCTATAAAAAAGCTTGAGGAATCTCATATTGTTATTATTGCTGGTGAGCCAGGAATCGGTAAAACAACACTTGCTGAGCATATGGTTTTACGATATATAGAACGAGATTTTAAACTTTATAACATAGAAAACTCTATCAATGAAGCTGAAAGCGTTTATAAAAGAGATGAAAAGCAGATATTTTATTTTGATGACTTTTTAGGTTCAAACTATTTAAATGCAATAGAGTATAAAAAAGACTCACACATTGTTAAATTTATGGATAGGATAAAAAGAGATAAAACAAAGCGATTTATCCTTACAAGTAGAACCAATATATTTAATCAAGGGTTAGCGCTTAGTGATACTTTTAAAAGCAAAAATATAGCAAAAGAAGAATTTATAATAAAAATTGAATCATTAAAAGAGATAGATAAGGCGACGATTCTTTATAACCATATTTGGCATAGTGATTTAGATGAAGAGTTTATAGAAGAAATATATATAGATAAGCGATATAAAAAAATCATAAATCATAAAAATTTCAATCCACGTCTCATAGTTTTTATTACAGATATCCAAAAAATACAAAAAGAGAAGATAGAAACTAAAGATTATTGGAGTTATATATCCGAAAAACTTGATAATCCACAAGATATTTGGAAAGCTACATTTGATTATGAAAGTGATGATTATATAAGAAACTTAGTTATTCTATCCGTGTTTAATGGCAATAAAATTGGAGAAAACGAACTTGCCAAGGCTTATGCCTCCATGAATAAATGTATGCAGTTAAATAATCCTTCGCATGGATCAAAAGATTTTGAAAGTGTTATTCAAAGTGTAGTTAAATATTTTCTAAATAGAAACATAATACGTGATAACACGATAGAATATTCACTTTTTAATCCATCAATTGCTGATTTTATTATAAATCGATATAAAAATAACAAAGAAAAACTTTTATATGTCTTTTTATCTCTTGAAACACTAGAATCTCTAAAAGTTTTGAAAATTTTACATTTTAATGGAATTATCTCAAATGAAATTTTTCAAGAAATAATTATAAAACTATATGAAAAATTAAATATCACTCGACTAAAAAATAAAAATAGTTTAGATTACGCAATCATGCTTTTTCATTTCTTAGAAATATATTATCAACATACATTTGAAAAAAATAAAATGATAACCTTTTGTAAAAATATGACTATGGAGCTAGAACCATTTGCTTTGTATGAAGATTTTTTATTTTTACTAACCCAGTTGCAACTTAGAGAAGAACTTCAAGTAAGTGATTTTAGATTTTTAATTCATATTATTGAAACAATGAATACTGAAGTAGAATCCATAAATAAAGTTATCGAGTACATCAACGAGTTTAAAATTGACAATCAGGATGTTGTATTTGCATTAAATAATTTAATAGATAACTACTTGGCAGAGACGCTAGATGGTGCAATTCATGATATCGGTATAAATGATGTAGAATTTGCTAACGATGAAAATGGTTATCCATATATAATTAATGGACTCAATGACCACATTAATGATTATTTAGAGGATTTTATAGGTGAGATTGATAAATTTAATGGAATTCAAATCGATAAAGTATCAATAAGTCAAGAAATTGATACTTTATATCTTGAAGAAAAATTAGTTGTTGCATACTTGGACAGTTTTGAAGAAAATCAAAATATTGAGAGACATAAAATGATATATACAGATGATATTGATGATTTGTTTGAGAGGTAAAATAAAATGAAAATACAATTTGATCCAAACCTAGAATACCAGCAAGATGCTATCAAATCTGTCACAGATATCTTTGAAGGGCAAGAAGTATGCAGCAGCAACTTCTCTGTCCCATCATTTGACACTCAAGGGCTTTATACTAATGAAACAGAGCTAGGCTATGGGAATAGACTACATTTGCTAGATGATGAGATGCTCGAAAATCTCAACAAGATACAGCTACGCAATGGTCTTCCTCATTCCAAGATGCCGGCAAACAACAAACTGAGCAGGGATTTTACTGTAGAAATGGAAACCGGAACCGGTAAGACCTATGTGTATCTGAAAACCATCTTTGAGATGCATAAACTCTATGGATTTACAAAATTCATCATAGTTGTGCCGTCTATCGCTATCAAAGAAGGGGTCAATAAATCGCTAGAAATTACAGAGGAACACTTCAAAGTAGCTTTTGATAATACCCCATACGACTACTTTACCTATAACTCATCCAACCTTGAGCAAGTAAGAAGTTTTGCAACAAATGACTATATTCAGATCATGGTCATAAACATAGATGCATTCCGTAAAAGCTTTAATATAATTCACCGTACCAATGATAAATTAAGTGGATTCAAGCCCGTTGAATTCATACAATCCACCAACCCGATTGTTATCATAGATGAACCGCAAAGTGTTGATACCACACCAAAATCTAAAGAAGCGATAGAGAGTCTCAATCCTCTGTGTACTATTCGTTACTCTGCTACACATAGAGAAAAACATCATATGGTGTACAAACTTGATCCGATAGATGCATATAATAAGCAGCTAGTAAAGCAAATAGAAGTGGCAGAATTTCAGGCAGAGGATAATAGTAACCAAGCTTATATAAAACTCATATCAGTCGATAACAAAAAGAGTCCTATCACTGCAAAAATAGAGATAGATGTGATGAAGAGCGGTTCCGTATCTAGAAGCACTATCATAGTCAAGCAAGGCGAAGACCTATTTGAGCGTTCAGGTGGTCGAGATATCTATAGTGGATATATAATTAACGACATATATTGTGAATCTGGAGCAGAGTATATCGACTTTACTTCCAAGCCTGAGATACTTGAGCTTGGACAAGCAACGGGTGGTGTTGATACAGATGCATTGAAGCGTTTACAAGTACGAAAAACTATCGAAGAGCATCTAGAAAAAGAGTTAAAATTAACCAGAAGAGGCATCAAGGTTTTGAGCCTATTCTTTATAGACAAAGTTGCTAATTATCGCTCGTATGATGAAGAAGGCAATATATCAAAAGGCAAGTATGCTTTGATGTTTGAAGAGGAATACCGCAGTCTCATCCGTAAACCAAAATATCGAACGCTTTTTGAAGATGTGGATGTAGATACCATAGCTTCAGAGGTTCACAATGGATACTTCTCCATAGACAAAAAAGGTAAGGTTAAAGATACAAGCGGTGCAACACAAGATGATGAAGATACCTATAGCTTGATAATGAAAGACAAGGAGAGATTACTTAGTTTAGATAACAAGCTGAAGTTTATATTCTCACATTCCGCACTCAGAGAAGGATGGGATAATCCTAATATCTTTCAGATCTGTACACTCAATGAAAGCAACTCAGTGATCAAAAAAAGACAAGAGATCGGACGCGGACTTAGGTTATGCGTAAACCAGGATGGGGAGCGCGTCTTTGGATTTGAGGTAAACACACTTACTGTGATGGCAAATGAAAGCTATGAAGAGTTTGCTAAAAAACTTCAAAAGGAGATCGAAGATGATACAGGTATCAAATTTGGACTTATTGAAGAACATAGTTTTGCTAATCTTGTAATTTTTGATGAAAAAGGCGAAGAACATTATCTAGGTATAGAAAAATCAGAAAATCTCTGGAAGCATCTCAAAGAGCGAGATTACATTGATACAAAGGGCAAGATACAAGATAGTCTAAAAATGGATTTAAGGGGCAATTGTGTCGTTTTACCAGATGGTTATGAAGCAGTTAGCCCACAGATAATTTCACTGCTCAAAAAAGTAGCCGGTAATCTCAATATCAAAGATGCTAACAATAGAAGAATTTTGACACTCAACAAAGAGGTATATCTAAGCGAAGAGTTCACTGAACTTTGGAACAGAATCAAACACAAAACAACATATAGAGTCAAGTTTAGCGAGTCAATACTCATCGAAGCTTGCGCCAGAGAAATACGCGATCATCTTGTCGTTGGCAAATCTAGATTTCATTACATCAAAGCAGAGATTGGTGTCACTCAAGGAGGAGTAGACGCGCAAGTCAAAGAAGAGTTAAATTATGTTTATGATGCAAAAGACTTTGAATTGCCTGATATCATTTCATATCTTCAAAATGAAACCAATCTCACACGTAAAGCTATAGTAGAGATATTGATCAAGAGCGGTAAACTAGAACAATTTAAACATAATCCGCAAAAATTCATAGAGCAGACTATGAGCATGATACAAAGAACGATGAGAAAATTTGTCGTAGATGGTATCAAGTATGAGAAAATAGGCAATGATGCATATTATGCTCAAGAAATATTTGAAGAACAAGAATTGGCTGGATATTTAAATCAAAATCTTATTGAGAGCAACAGAGGCGTATATGATTATGTAATCTACGATTCAGATATCGAGAAAAACTTTGCTATTTCTTTTGAAAAAAACCCAAGCGTAAAAGTCTATGCAAAATTACCAAGTTTCTTTAAGATAGATACACCACTAGGAAGCTACAATCCTGACTGGGCGGTACTAATAGAAAAAGATGATGAAGAAAAATTATATTTTGTGGTAGAGTCAAAAGGTTCGCTGTTTACTGATGACTTAAGACCGGCAGAACAAGCCAAGATAGATTGTGGAACGGCACACTTCAAAGCACTCGATAGTGATGTGAAGTTCATCAAGGCTACTGGGATGAAAGATGTGGAAGCATATATATAGCTAGAAATTATCTGACATATGGATATATTACTCCGATTAATAATGAGGTAATATGATCACAAAACCATGGCAATATGTGGACAAAACTACGGCGATTATGAAGTTATAAATTATAATCATTAAACCAAATTGCTGTCAGTGGATTTGTCAGTGGATAACGCCCATTACCTGCTAACTTTTTTATAATGTTTTTTTGACAAAGCCCCTATATGCCGTATAGTCAAGATTTGTGATTTCTGATAAAACTCTCGGGATAGAGTTCGATCCCCCACACCTCCACCAAATCACAATCTAATACAATTCAACAAATATCATAATCTAAAGCCCAAAACAAGGGCTATATAGCATTTTATGCTCTCATAAAGTATTATACAATCCCATACCATATAAGCATTTTCAAGAAAACCGTGAGGTAAAAAAGTAGCCAGTTCTCATCATTTATGTAACGGGAAGGCAAAGTTAAAAAAGTATATACTCATAAAATAGATTATACAAAACAAATGAGAGCACTTTTAGAATAGCGGGAATAATTTTAGATAAAACAAAAAGGATCTAAATATGATTAAAATAATTATAGGGATCGTCATAATAAGCATTAATTTATATAGTGAAAATAATTGGGCACAAGAAGCAATAAATGAAGGATTTGGACAAACAGTAAGACACATAACCGGAACAAAAAATGATGTAGATAAATGTTGGGAAAAATATTGGGATTATGATAAGAAAAGTAGTAGTTACTATCATAAAATAAATAATGAAAATACTCAAATGAAAAAAGTATTAGAAGTAAATCATATAAATTATATAGTAATACTAAACACATTAAAAATGGCATATATAAATAAAAACAAAGAACCTATAAAATATCAAAAAGAAAAAAGTACAAACAGCAAGATAGAAAATTGTAACAATCAATATGAAAATTTATATAATAGAAGAAACAATGAAATCTTTAAACTCGAAAAAGAAAATAAAGAATTAAAAAGACTAATAACAGTAAATAATCTGGGAATCGATGAAGAACCGCAACAAAAAAAGAAAATAAAAATTGAAATAAAATAAAAAATTTATTTATTTTTTTTAGAAGATTGTCTACTAGCCATAATTATCATTCAAGTCTCAAATGTGGGGTTTGTTGGATTTGTCATATACCAATAAACCCCATACAGCATTACAGCTCAACCAACTCGTTCATAAAATCGCCTGATTTCACCTCTTTTTTGCCATTTATATATTCAACGCTAATATTTTTGGCAGATGATTTACCAAGGCCGAAAGTAATAATATGCGAACTATCAGCACATAGGCCCTCTCCTGAAACATATGGACGGCTCAATATATCACCATTTGCCAATTCAACTTTGACTATTGCGGCAATAGAGTCTATATTATTTGGAAGTGATACTTTGAGATAATTCAATTTTCCGCCTTTGCTAAGAAACAATTTTGAATTACTATTGAGGTTTGCATAAACTATGTCAGGGTAGCCGTCACTGTTGAAATCCGCTGTTAATGGAGAGATAGAAAACTCTCTGTTTATTACACCTGCTTTTTTCTCAACAGGAGCAAATTCGCCGGTCGAATTTTGTAAAAGCACTCTGCCGTTTAGGCGGAGAAATGGTATTTTATATGGCATCAGAGCGATATAATTTTGTGACACGATCAGATCATCTTTACCGTCAAGATTAAGATCATCAAATACACCGCCCCAAGCAAATTCATAATCGGCAATTTTTGCTTTTTGAGCAATATCTTCCAATTTGAAATCACCATTGTTTTTAAGTAATATCCATTTCCAATTACTCACCTGATCATCAGCCAAGTCACCTCGAACCATAAAGTTTGGAGGCGTAGAGCCTACATTGGAAATATAAAAATCAGCTAAACCATCACTATCCAAATCCGTAATACCAAGTCCCATCGGGTAGCTATAGTTTTTTGAGGTCGGATTGTCTACAAGTTCAAATTTCATATCACCTTTATTTTTCCAAGTAAGCACATGGCCTGTGTCGTGGGCGACTATGAGATCTTCTTTCCCATCGCGGTCGATATCTATAAAGGCTGATTGGAAGGTGTTGTGTTGATGTTCTAGTCCGGATTCTTTTGTCATGTCTGTGAAAGTATTGTCACCATTGTTTATGAATAATCTACTTGAGCCGCCATATCCTTTGCGAAAAATATTTTGACCTTCAACTAGATCATGTCTTATGTATCCTGCTACATACATATCAAATGCACCATCACGATTTAGATCCGCAATTGCTATAGATAACGGTACGGTACCTTCAGGCATTGTTGCAATTTTCTGGGCACCAAAAGAGTCACCAAGGTTAACGTGAAGCCAAATGCCATCCTCTCTCGCAACCAACAAATCCTCTCTTCCATCATTGTTGACATCCAGTACCACACTACCGTAACTGGCAACTTTGCCTTTGGTGATTCCCATTGCGCCATTTATGGCTACAAGCTTATCGTCTTTGAATTTGAAAAGCCCATCAGGCGTATTTTGACTTCCTCCCAAAAATAACTCTTCAACACCATCGTTGTCCGCATCAATAATAGCTGATGCCATGAATGGCAAACTGCTTGTATTGTCATTGCCCTGATGAAATTCGATTAAAGATTCCATATATGTTGGTATTTCAATATCGGAAATATCAACTTTGTAATCATCCCTTCTGTCCATGATAAACATTCCCATCATCATCATTATGACCACCATCATCATGACCAAAAAAATCAGTATTATCTTCATTGTTTTATTCATCTTGTTTCTCCTGTAAAGTATTAGAAAAATAGATCGAAATCAAAAAAAGCAGCCCAAAAGCCAAATTCAATCCAATAGGCATCAGATAGTTGCCAATATCAGGAATAGCTTCCCAAATAGCAAATGTAATAAAAATCAAAAAGATAGGATTTAAAAAGGTTACCCATTTAGGATAATGGCTGCGTCCTGAAAGTACCAGCAATACAAAAATCCCGGAAAACACAAGCAGACACAATCTCATTAGAAACAACAAGCCTTCATAGCGCATCTCATACAATGAGATAAGCAAGGCAGCATCTGATATATTTTCATGATTAATGACAGCACTGATATTTGCTCTGGAGCCTATCCAAACATTTCCAATAATAATTCCATATGACATTACTGCAAATGCAACTCGTGACCAAAGTTTATCAGCGGGTTCTAGCATTTTCATAAAATGCCAAAAGCCGATAATATAAAATGGAGCTGCAAGTACGCCAATGAAGTGCCCAGCAGTAGTCCTATTATCAGAAATTCCGCGTAAAAATTCATATCCTGCACCAAAACGACCCAAGCTATCATAATGCAATAAAAACTCACCAAAGCCAACTAGAACAGTAGTGATCAACCCAATGATACCGGTTATGATGACGGCGTTGTTATGATGTTTTACCATTTTTTATCCTTATACATTATTTTAATGTATGTAAAATTATAACATATTCTTTTAATTTTGAGTATAGAAATAGCAGATGAGATCTAAAATTTGAAATTTATCTAAGCTTCAAATGCGAGGTATACACTATCCAAAACTATTTTTTAATCCAAAAAAGTTTTAAAATAATAATGTCAAAATAGATATTTTTTGGTAGAATCAAACTATAACTCTTAGGATAATCGTATGAAATTAAACAGATTTATTAAAATTTTTATTCTTATTATTTTGACATATTCTGCAAATGCTCAAACAACCATTGCCGTGATCAAACTTCAGGAGCAAACAAATCTGCCTTATTGCGACAAAGAGAGTAATACAACCGGCAATATGAGTAAAGTAGACGAGCTGATCTCGCTTGCAAAAAGTAAGCTGGGCAGCAGTTATGAGCCTACAAAAGCAGGGCCCGATCATTTTGATTGTTCCGGATTTGTGTATTACCTCTTTACAACTATTGGTATTTCTATCCCACGCACATCAATAGATCAATCTCAAAGCGGTAAAAAGCTTACTAGAGAGGAGTTAGAAAAAGGGGATATACTCTTTTTTGATACCTATCAGAGAAATCATATCAACCATAGCGGAGTTTATCTAGGAGATGGGAAATTTATCCATGCAACTTCTGGCAAAGCATACGGAGTCATAATCTCTGATCTGGATAAAGGATTTTATTTGGATAAATTTCGGTGGGGTATACGAATCATAGAGAATGAGGCAAAGTCAGCCATTGTAGGGAACGAGCAGGATTAAACTCTTTTTCTCTCAACTTTTGTACATCATTTCTGATTTTGAGAACAGTTTCATTTGGAGGCTAAAAAGTCTCGATATCAACCAATTCAACCATAGAACAATCTTTCTTGAATAGCTTTTTAGCCGTAGCATCCTCTTCTGCCAAAACTAAAACATCTGCATAATCATCTTTACGCACTTCAAATGTTTGAATATCTTTTTGTGTAGCTAATTGGATAGTTGTATTGTTCTTATCAAAACTGATATCAATATTTCTATGCCCTGTGGCAAATTCACTTTTGATGAGCCTGAGTATTTTTTCATTTTTTAATAATTCTTCTATAGTTACAGAACTATAAAAGTCTCCTTCGCATAACACTTTGTATGATATCAACATCCCGCCATCCATTTATCACTCCTTGTTTGAACTAACATAGTCCTTGGTTAACTCTAGCAATAGCATAATAGGAGATGGTGCTAATACTCTATATCTCATTTTATCTTAATTATCCCCCAATGCTGCTGCTTGATTAAGCTCCAATATTTTAGCAATGATATGTTGAGAATAGCCTTGATGATAAGATAAATTTCCTTCGTTCCAATAGAAGCTCTCTCGTTCGTATAATCATAAACTTTCTTTTTCCATTTTTTATAAAGCGGAGCAAATTAATATTACTCAGCGGCGTACAAAACCAAAAATTCGGCCGATGAGAAAGATCATCAAGCCTGCTATTATACCAGGAGCGATTTCATAAATAGGAAGGAGAGGAAAATATTTCCAAATATAGAGTGCACTTACCCCGCCAGTGAGCATAGCTATCGCGAGTCCCTCGGTCGGCTTTTGTCCAAGTGCGTAAACGGTAAGCAGAGGAGCGAAGGCTGCTGCCAGTACGCCCCATGCGTCAAGTACAAGAGAAAAGACACTCGAAGAACCACTCAATGCTATTCCCAGTGCCAGCAATACGACAGAGGCCGTTGCAATCTTTGCCGCTAAGAGACTGTGCTTTTTCTTTTCGATAAAATCGTGCGTTAATGAAGCAGAGCAGCTCAGTATCAGAGAGTCTGCTGTTGACATCGTAGCAGCAAAGATCCCGGCCAAAACAAGTCCTATCAGGATTTCGGGCAGCAGGTTTGAAGCCAGGGTAGGGAGTGCAAGCTCTGCATCGAATTGAGCGGTTTCAGGTAAAAGAATCCTGGATGCTAATCCCACGCCAATCGTAACAGCATAAAAGACGATAAACCAGCTGTAATAGTAGACCCGTGTTCTAGTAAGATTGTCGGGATTATCCATTGCCATAAAACGCACCATGATATGCGGTTGTCCGACAACTCCAAACCCCGCAAAAAGCCATCCAAGTACAAATGAAGCTGTGTTTACAAAAGATTTATTAAGTTCTGGAGGAAACCATGCCATATAATATGGACCAACCTCTTGAAGGCGCTTAGCAAATATCTCAAAGCCCCCAACACTATCGATTGATATCCAGAGCAGAACTATCATGGCAATAATCATGACAAATGACTGTGCTGCATCAGTCCAGATCGAGGCACGAATCCCGCCTGCATAAGAGTAGAGAAGTACCATGACCGCACCGATCACTGCACCGGCATATTGATCCCATCCTAAAAGAACATGCAATGCTTTGCTTCCTGCGCTCAGCTGAGCCGCGGCATATGTTCCCAAAAAAATTACTGTAACTATCCCTGCAAGAAAGCGCAGTCTCTTGTAGTCTTCGCCGCTATGCCAGTGGCTTAAAATTCCACCAAAGCTGTGAGCATTTACATTTTCTGTTGTGATCCGTAGGCGTTTGTGGATAAAAAGCGATGCAATAAAATCCCCCATGATCCAGCCTACCATTAGCCATATTGAAGAAAGTCCGACCATATATGTGTAGCCGATCATTCCTATAAACATATAGCCGCTATTGTTGGTTGCTACGGCAGAGAGGGCGACTAGCCATGGTTTGACGTTTTGGCTTGCTAGCAGATAGTCGCTGGTGGAGTTACGACTTTTTACTAGAGATGCTAGTCCGATCAGAGCGAAAAGAAATAGAAAAAATAGAAAACTTCCAATAATCATTATTTCGTCTTTTGTCCGGTTTTGATGGTAAATATTTTATTATTGAGATCAATAATTTGTGCAGCAATTTTCATATCGATTCCTTTTGTAGCTTATTTGTTCGAAGAGGGAATAGTATATCAAAATACTTGGTATTTGTGAAATTGTCATAATCGTATTGTGTCGAGTAAGTATCTCTATCGGGGCAATAGGAATTAAAAAATTGTACAGAATATGCGTTCCCATGGAGACCATGGGAGCAAGTTAAAGGAGTTAGAATTTATCTGACGCAGTCAAAGAAATAATCAGTCTGCGCAATAGTTTTAGTCTCTTCATCAAGTTGATCAAGAACCGCATTAGTGATCCATGTCAGAAGATTCAATGCACCTTTGTATCCACTGATAGAATATCTATGCAAATGGTGTCTATCGAAGATAGGGAAACCTATTCTAATAAG
>Ga0265293_10003078_pt1 | contig 31761 bp, 27 predicted proteins | sample Munlanlewell138R_FD_192505 | JGI IMG/M metagenome (GOLD analysis project Ga0265293, IMG submission 192505) | Leachate microbial communities from a municipal landfill in Southern Ontario, Canada - Leachate well 138R | ecosystem: Engineered > Solid waste > Landfill > Unclassified | place: Canada... | reverse complement strand
GAGAACAGTACTCAGCGACAAGTTTACAGCAAGTATTAAAAGGTTCCCTTAAAAAATGTGGAATTAATAAACCGGTAACATTACACTGGTTACGGCACAGCTATGCAACTCATCTGCTCGAATCAGGGACCGATTTACGCTACATCCAGGAGCTTCTGGGGCACAAAAGCAGCAAAACCACCGAAATTTACCCCGTAGGAAACTATAACCTCATCTGGCAGCTTTCAACAACAACTGATTTTTCCAACGGGGTGAACACCCATGTCACCGATAAAAGTCTGCAAAAAATAAAATCACCCTTCGATGATTTATAAAATGTTTAAATTTGAAGCCTTTAAAAAAAGAAAATTATGACAGAGAGCTATGAAATAAAAAACAGTAGAAACTGTACAATACATGCCAAATGCGATAGCAATAGTGCAGTTTTACTGTACATACAAGGGATTAGCAACAAGGCGAAGGCCGACACACATTTAAGCACTTTCGGTTTTTGCCGCAACACAAGCCGACATGAAAAACCAAAAGAGCTTAAATTTGAGCCAAACGCACAAAAACATGAAACAGAAAGCATGAATAAAAAAATAAAATATAAAAAACATGAAAAACAGAATTACTTATTTCTCATTCTTGTTGACACTCTTGATTATTCAAGGATTTAATTTGCAAGCCCAAATCACCCGAGGCGCCCAACCCGGCGAAATCTACATTTCTACCGACTGGTACATGGATGAGTACGGACAGGTACGTTACGCCATTTTGCATAGCACCGACAATGGCGAAACCGTATCGCTAAAATACGAAAACATCGAAAACACGCCACCCGGCGAAATGCGTGTAGGCAATGTGCTGGGCGATGCTACACCCGGGTCAATTTACAATAAAGGTAATCACAAACTTTGGGTGAGTTTTGATTATGGGAGTAGCTGGGAGTACAGAGAATATTTAGGTAATACAAACTACATGAGTGGGCAAAATAGTGGAACAATTTTTAGAAGAATTGGGGCAGAACTTTCAATAAGCAATAATTATGGTAGTAGTTTTGCAATAATTACTAATCCTATAAATTGCCCAATACGTGAACCTGGGCATAGTTTAGGAGAATTTTATGGTATTAATGGAGATATTGGAATAGGTTTGTTTTTAGATCATACGTTAGATTATGCTAATACTTTTACAGAAATCCCAATTGATAGCGCAGTAGCATTTTGGCAGATAGGCGGTTATTTTCCTCAAATCAGTAGAGGAAAAGAACCTGGCGAGCTTTATCTTGTTTCGTGGTGGCCTGGTGATATGTATAAAATATTTCATAGTATTGATACAGGCTATACCTGGATCGAACGGTTTGAATCGGAGTACATTAATATTTATTTCTGGCGAGTAAAATATACTGCCGGCAGAGAACCGGGGTCTTTTTATGTAATGCGAAGCAGGATTAATCCTGCCGGTGATCATACCTGGCTTTATATTGATTACAGCAGCGATTACGGGGAAACCTTTACGACTTACTTTCACGACTTGGATTCAACAATAACTTCAGTTAATCCAATCAAAAAACCTATGCTTAATGTAAGCGCATGTCCCAATCCATTCAAAGATAAAACTTCCATCAGTTTTCAGTTACCAAACAATTCTTCGGAGGCCATATTAAATATTTACAATATTAATGGAATATTGATCAAGAAATATGATGTGAGTGGAAAAGAGGAGCAACAATGGGATGGTTGCAATTCATCAGGAATCGCAGTTAAAAACGGACTCTATTTTTACCAAATATTAAACAACGAATTTTCTTCATCGCTAAATAAATTATTAATCGTTAATTAAATCCAAGTATTATGAAAAAATCAATTTTACTTTCGTTTTTCTACTGCCTGCTGGGCAGCATGCTTTCAGCCCAAACATGGGTTGAGTTTACCAAATCAACACCCGAATCTCCGGTTATCAACCTTTCCCGCTCCGATAATTTACAGGTTGATTTTAACGGATTTGGCCCGAAACAGTCGAGAAATTTTCTTCAAGCACTCGGACTGACAAAATATGAAATCCCGATTGACTCAAGAATAACGACTTGGTTAAATGATTTTGGTTTTCCAGTAACATTGACTTCTTCGCCACTCGGAGACAAAGGATATTATCATTTTGTTTCGGACGGAATCCAAGAGCTTTGTGAGAAAGCTGAAATTTATCCGTGTATTTTGGACGCAGCAATATTTTCGAGTTTTGACAATGACGAATGGACAGATGAAAACACAATATTTTGAAAATGAAAAAGCCGACCGCATAACACGCGGTATAAAAAATTGCCGGGATAGTAGGTTATTCAAGGCTTGTAACCCGCTTCAACTTTTGTGTAGTTTGATTGGGAATCGCCCGCAATCGGCAACGCAAACATAGCGCAACCGTTACCTGCAAGGTTAAAAACGACCATACATTACTACTACATCACTATTTGACATGATTAAATTTTAATTTTGAAATCTCAATGAATGGGGAAGCTGAAAACCAAATAGAGTAGGCATTTAATTAAAAACTAAAAAATATGAATTATTGGCTTCACAGAATTTCCTACAAAGCCGAATTGTCGTATCCTTTGCTTGACAAGGGATTTTTGACAATCGGATTTTCGGACTTTACGAACATGGAGCTTGTTGACAAAGTACTCGAAAATGATTGGAGCTACTTCGAAAGACAATTCCAAGAAAAATGGGGAACCATTCCAAGAATTAGGCATAATTTATGGAAATTTTTGATATTCCAAAAGGGAGATATTGTAATTGTTCCTAGTTGGGGTACATTTTTCGTTTGTGAAATTACAGATGAAAGACCTTTATTAATCGGCGAAACTTATTCTGCTGACTTAAAGACATGGGGCGATAAAAAAGTTTCTTCTGATGGAACATATCTGTTTTCAGAGAGCGGCAAACTCTATGACTTAGGATTTGCTAGAAGAGTGAAAATTCTGCATAAAAATATATCCAGGGCTAAGTTTGCTGATGCAAAGCTGACATCAAGAATGAAAATCCGCCAAACAAATAGCTCAATCAATGATTTGAAGAAAAGTATCGAAAAGAGCATTGAAAACTATATTGAAAATAAACCCATTCATTTACATTCAATCATAGTAGAAAAAACAACACAGCTTGTCTTAGATTCCATAAAAAACGAATTAAACCCAGACAAATTTGAAAAGCTGGTTAAGGCGTATTTCAAAACAATTGGCGCAAATGAAGTTTCAATTCCAGCAAAGAATGAAAGATATAAAGAAGGCGATGCTGACATCGTTGCTGTCTTTGAGAACATAAAACTCATAATTTATGCTCAAGCCAAATTTCACAAGGGAAAAATCAACGAATGGGGTACTAATCAAATTCTAGACTATAAAACAAACAAGGAGAGTATTGATGATGGTTACAATAAGATAGCTTGGGTTATAACATCTGCCGACTCTTTCAATGAAAATGCCGAGAAAATCGCAACTGAGAATGAAATTCAACTAATAAACGGATTAGAATTTTCAAAAATGCTCTTAAATGCAGGAATCAACCTGTTGAATACAAGTCTTTAGTGAAAAAAACACAGCAGGTAACACGCAATATAAAAAATTGGGCAGACAGTGATAAATATAAACATATTAACATTAAATGAACTGTGTGGTAAATTGAAAGTTTGGTGTTTCAATATGCCCAACTTTTCATATTGCAAACCGTTGAACCACATCCCTCTATGGAGTTTTCATCTCATGAAAGGCTTTCTGTTAATTTTGTAAACCTGTTTTGGGTAACTAACCTTCCGCTGCGGCGGTGGGATTTAGTTTAACCTATCGGCAGCGGCGCGCCTTACTCAACATTTTGGCACCCCCAATCGTTATAAGTCGATGCGAACTTTTATCATCCTCTTATCATTTATCCTTTTGTCGTCAACCGTTGCCCTGGAGGCGCAGTCGTTCGACATTCCGGTTTTTGCCTACCATCGTTTTGGCGACAGCCGCTACCCCAGCACCAACATCCCGCTAAGTGTTTTCGAATCGCAGTTGCAATATCTGGCCGACAACCATTACACGGTGCTCACGTTGGGTGCGGCTGTAGCCAAATGGAAAGCCGGAAAGGCGCTTCCCGACAAAGCTGCCATCCTCACCATCGACGACGGCTATCTGAGTTTTTATGAAAATGGCTGGCCCTTACTAAAAAAGTATGGCTTTTCGGCTACCATTTTTGTACAAACCGGCACCATTGGCGGCAACGACTTTATCAACTGGCCGCAAATTAAGGAAATGCAAAAGGCTGGCATCGAAATCGGCAACCATTCCCACGAGCACACCCAATTCCTTAACCTGGATGAAACGGAACGTAGTGCTGTTTTTCTCAAAGATTTGGCGGAAGCCAGCGATCATTTTCAGGAGCATCTGGGCAGCATCCCCGCTTTGTATTGTTACCCTTACGGGGAATGGACGCCCGAAATGGAGCAGGTGCTTCGCGACGCGGGCTTTGAAGCGGCCACGGTACAAAAGTCGGGCGTGTTTTCGCAAAGCTCCGACGCGATGGCCATCCCGCGCTTCCCGATGGGCGGCCCATTTGGAACGCTGCAGGGATTTAAAAATAAAATTGCAATGAAGGCGCTGGAGGTAACAAACTCTTCACCGGCATCGCCATTCTTCACCGATAATCCACCCACGCTACGGCTTACCATTAAGCCCGGTGAAGTAAATCTGAAAAATGCACAGCTTTTTGTGGGTGGCGCCAAAACCGAAATCAAAAAAATAACCGTTGATGGCGACCAGCAAATCGTGGTGTTACAAGCCGATAAAAAGCTCACCCAACGCCGTACGCTTTACACCCTCACCGCACCTTCGGCAGATGGCCGCTCCTGGCATTGGTACAGCCACCTGTGGGTGAATCCCAAAGTGGCGGAATAGGAGGGTTGTTCGGTGTTCGGTGTTTGGTGTTTGTTGTTTGAGCTGGCTGTTGGGCAGTAGACTGAGCCTGTCGAAACCTGTCGAAACCAACCTAAGCTGAACGCATCAGAGAAACTACGACTGAAGGCTGCCTGCTGAGAACTCTCTTCCGGGTTTGAACGAGGCTGTGCTTCGTCCTTTCTATTTTTACAGGCTTTCCTGTTATAATGATTTTAGAAAACGCAGGCACAGGCTGCAAGGATAAATACAGCTTGGGCGGTGCCGCCAATGGCAGCGCTTAACGCCACTTTACTTCCAATGTCCATGTTTCCATATTTTATCATTGCTGAACCACCGGGCGAAGATATGCTTCGACTGGTTTTTTGTTGTTGAGTGCATGCTGAAAATCATTTCTGCTGCCAAATAATGCCATCAAATTTACCCTGGTTTATTCACAAAAATTTATAGAACATGGATAACATAGATGTTGCAGATTTACACGGATAAAGACAAAAATCCGCGCAAATCAGTTGTATCTGCGTCACCTGTCCGGCAACTGACGGATCAGTGTACTATTGAAGCAGGTGATGAATTATTCAGGTTACAGAATAACCCTAGCGTTTTACAAAACCCTGTCCACCCTGCCACTTGCCGGACAACGCTTACTGTTTTACAACTTTCTCGATTTTGATGGTGCGACCATTGAGTTTAACAGTCAATACATATACACCAATTGGCAGTCCGTCCAGATTGATTTGTCGCTGACCGGCAGCAAGTTTTCCTGATTTGGAACTGGTACCGATTATTTGCACGATTTCCCAGGTAATTGCTCCGGCAGGATTATCGGTTTCCAACTCGATGTTGATAACGTCCGCTGCCGGATTTGGGAACAGATTCAGTCGTTCGCTGCGTTCGATAAAAATATTTTCGCTTGAAGAAATCAGGTCGTTTTGTATGATGTCGAAACCTGCCCAAGCCGGCAAATAGCTAATACCATTGGCGGTTGCAGGTTTTCCGACAATATATATGTAGTTGCCATAAAAGCCGCTCAAAACAGGGTAAATATCCTGTGTATCATAGATTTGAAGACCCACATTTCTTTCGATTATATACAAATAATCGCCTTCAATCTCAACATATTCAAATTGTCGCCCCTGATCCCGGCTGGTCTCAAGAAATACGTTGCCCGGGTCTTTAATGTTGAATACTTTCAAAGAACCCCCAGATGTCTGAGGATAATTGCTACACACCACATAAGCCAGGGTATCTTTAATGGCTATTGAAGATATCGTCATGCACAGTGTGCTTGACACCACGTTAAGGCTGGACGGATCGCTGAAATCAATAATTTTAAGGTACACTGACTCTACGCAATAAAGGTAACTGCCTACAGCAGTTATTTCCTCGATACTTCCGTATGGATAAACACCCAAAGGTATCGGGTTATCAATATCCGAAATATCAAAAACCTGGAGATTGTCATAGTCGTTGACAAACAGCAGGTGGTTATGTTTTAGAACACAGGTTATGGTGGTAGTAGCTTCAAGCGTATTAAGGTAAACAGGTTCAGATGGTACCGAAACCTCATAAACCTGCAGCCAGTGGTAATTATTGGTAAAAAGCAGATCATCATTTACATGAATTGTGTGGTGTCCCTTCCCTGCATCTATCTGCGCTACTTTAACAGGTTGTTTAGGGTCGGTTACATCAACCGCCATTATCGAACCATTGTATGAGTCAATAAAAACATGGTTTTCCCAGTAATGCGCATATTGTGCGATGCCTGAAAGAACGATTTGTGCTTTTGGGTTTATTTCGTAAGGGTTGCTAATGTCGACGATGCTAAAATTCCCTCCACTACAATGAAATGCCAAATCGTCCTTTAGTATCGTATTTCGGTTTGGCCATTCGTCGTGGAACCAGCCAAGACTATCGGGCGTTGCAGGTTCGGAAATATCATACAGGCAAAAACCCTCATGGAGCAGAGAAACGGCAAGCAGATCCCCCTGAATATATAATTCTGTTCCCTCGCTTAAGGTTGGGGTGTTTGATAACAATTGCAGTTGCGGCAGGCTGCTGATGTCGAAAACCATAATGCCGGAATATGAATTGGTAGCATAAAGCAAACTACCGGCAACTTCAACGCTACGCATACTGCCGGATTCATTATAGGTGAGGATGGGAACGGGAGAAATTGGATTGGAGAGGTCGTATGCGGTAAGCCCCTCGTAACCGGATGCTATCCATGCCACATCGTTATCAATAACCATGTCGTAATTTACCTGATCATTTTGGTAAAATGCAGCCATCGCTGGATTATACAGATCGCTGACATCGAGAATCAAAATTCCTGCACTGTTCAAGGCCAGATAAACATAACCACTGCTTAAGCAAATGGCATTTGCACGCGATTGAAGATCAAAACTCGAAATGATCTCTGGTTGAGCGGTGTTGGAAATGTCGAGTATGTAAAACTGGTCATGACCGGCAACAAATGCCTTATCGTTTTCAAAAGCAAAAACCTGGATCATGTCCTCCATAAAAACTTCCCCCAGTAGTTGGGGCTGCTCCGAAAGAGAGTACTCATAAATGCGGATGGCCCGGCCATAGCTCAGAAAGACATTGTCTTCATGCGCAGCAACTGCATTTCCGTAGCCATAAGGCCACACACCGATTCGTGTCGTGTTCAGGTTTTCCTGACCAAAGGCAGAGGCCAGATAAAAGACACAAATGAATAAAATAAATGATACTTTTTTCATGATTTTTATTTTTAGTTAGTTTTTCATTTTTAAATAAGAACTTCTTGTTTTTCCGCTTCCACACAGTCTTTGGAAGAGAACTTTGTTTCCTCAGTATTTCATTTTTGCTCAACTACCGAGCGAAGATAGAAAAAAATGATCACCATGGATGAAAATTAAGGATAATGTTTCCCGGGTTTGGATGAGGCTGTGCCTCGTCCTTTCTATTTTTACAGGCTTTGCCAGTTGCAATGATTTAGAAAACGCAGGCACAGTCTGCGGAAATAGATTCAGCTTAGGCAACGCCGGGTTGAACTGGTTGTTGAGCAGTAGGTTGAGCCTGTCGAAACCTGTCGAAACCAGACCTAAGCTGAACGCATCAAAGAAACTGCTGACTGAAGGCTGCCGACTGAAAATTGCTTCCTCTCTCCCGCCAACTTTTTCTTACAAACCCGTTACCTCCAAAAAAACATTTAAATTTGCGCATTCAAATACCTAATTGCAACAATGTCGAAATTGTTTAACATATCCGAAGCGTCCAACATAGCCGTTCATAGTCTGGCAATGATGGCCAACCGCACAGAGCATCTGAGTGCCACGCAGCTTTCGGAAGCTTTGCATCTGTCCAGAAACCACCTCGCCAAGGTGCTGCAGATGCTGGCGCGCCATGGGCTTATCACTTCCACACGCGGCCCCAAAGGTGGCTTTGTGCTCAACCGCCCTGCTTCGGAAATTTCCATCTACGACATTTTTGTAATCATCGACGGGAAACCTGAAATTGATCATTGCAGAATCGCCGAAGGATTTTGCCCGTTTGATGAATGCGTATTTGGCGATGTGCAACATAAACTATTCGACGAATACAAACATTATTACATGCACCGAACCATTGAAGAGATAGCATTATTTAAAGAAAAAAACTAAAGAAACAATGAAAAGAAACATCATAAAAATTGATGAAGAATTGTGTAACGGTTGCGGATTGTGCATCCCCAACTGCCACGAAGGCGCCCTGCAGATCATCGACGGGAAGGCCCGTTTGGTGAGCGATCTTTTTTGCGACGGATTGGGCGCCTGCCTGGGCCATTGCCCCGAAGGCGCCATCAGCATCGAAGAACGCGAAGCCGAGCCATACAACGAAACGCTCGTGATGGAGCAAATGGTGAAAAAAGGTAAGAATACTGTGCTGGCGCATCTGCATCATCTCAAATCGCATGGCGCCGACGACTTTTTGGCGGAAGCCATTGCTTATATCAAGAAAAATAACATCGACCTGGATGTAACCCGCGACGACGATGAGGTGCGGACGCGCCAGGTGGTTGCCGCCGAGATGGCCGCCGCAGCATCAGGTGGTTGTGGCAGTGGTTGCCCCGGAACAGCACCCAAGTCGTTTGCCATCGACATGAACCAGGTGAACAGCGCTGCCGGCAATAACGGGCATGGCGACGCCCCTTCGCAGCTCACACACTGGCCGGTGCAGCTGCATCTGCTCAACCCGATGGCTCCATTTTTTAAAAATGCCGACGTAGTGCTTGCCGCCGACTGCGCTGCCTTTGCCATGGGCAACTTTCACGATCATTTTCTTAAAGGAAAAATCCTTGCCATCGCCTGCCCCAAGCTCGACAGCGGCCAGGAGGCATATTTACAAAAACTTGTAGCCATGATCGACGAGGCGCGCATCAATAGCTTTACGGTGGTGCGCATGGAAGTGCCCTGCTGCGGCGGACTTACGCGATTGGCGCAAATGGCTGTGGCCAACGCATCGCGCAAAGTGCCCGTAAAACAAGCCGTAGTAGATAGCCGTGGCAAAGTGCTTAGCGAAGATTGGATTTAATCCATAAAAAGTAATATTTTTGTAATCATTCTATTAATAATTAAAAAAAGTAAAGAGATGAGTATGTTTTGTTATCAATGTCAGGAAACTGCTAAAAACGTCGGATGCACTGTTGTGGGTGTTTGTGGAAAAACAAGTACCGTGGCCAACATGCAGGATTTGCTAATGTTTGTCATGAAAGGGATTTCGGTGTACAGCACGGCTGCCCGCCAAAAAGGACACGAAGATGCCGAAGTCAACAAATTTATTTTTGACGGTTTGTTTGCCACCATCACCAATGCCAACTTCGACTACGATGTGTTTGTGGCACGTGTCCGCAAAGGCCTGGAGCTGCGTCAGCAAATCAAAGAAGCTGCTGAAAAACTGGGCGCCGAACTGCCTTCCCCGCTGCCGGAAGCTGCCACCTGGCATGCCGACAGCGAAGAAGCTTTTGTAGAGAAGAGTACAGAGATTGGTGTGCTGAGCACCGAGAACGAAGACGTCCGCTCGCTGCGCGAACTCGTCACCTACGGTTTAAAAGGTTTGGCTGCCTACACTGAGCACGCCTACAACCTCGATGAGGAAAACCCGGAGCTGTACGCCTTCATGCAACGCGCACTGGTGGCTACCACCAACGACAACCTCACAGTCGACGAACTGGTAGCGCTGACACTCGAAACCGGAAAATACGGCGTGGAAGCCATGGCGCTGCTCGACAAAGCCAACACCGGCCGCTACGGCAACCCGGAGATTACCAAAGTGAACATTGGCGTGCGCAACAACCCGGCAATTCTTATTTCGGGCCACGACATGCGCGACATGGAAGACCTGCTCAAGCAAACCGAAGGTACTGGCGTTGACGTTTACACACACAGCGAGATGCTGCCCGCCAACTATTACCCGGCATTTAAAAAATACGAACATTTTGTGGGCAACTACGGCAGCTCTTGGTGGAAACAAAACGAGGAGTTTGAGAAATTCAACGGCCCCGTTCTCTTCACCACCAACTGCATAGTGCCGCCGCGCAAAAGCAACACCTACGCCGATCGCGTTTATACAACCGGAGCTTCGGGCTATCCCGGATTTCAGCATATCGGCGAGCGTCCGGCTGGCGGAATGAAAGACTTCTCGGCCATCGTGGAGCATGCCAAACGCTGCACTCCGCCCACCGAGATAGAAAAAGGTGAGATCGTTGGTGGCTTTGCCCACAACCAGGTGATGCAACTGGCCGACAAAGTGGTGGCCGCCGTAAAATCAGGTGCCATCCGTAAATTTTTCGTTATGGCTGGCTGCGATGGCCGCATGAAGAGCCGCGAATATTACACTGAGTTTGCCGAGAAACTTCCCAAAGATACCGTGATACTTACGGCAGGTTGCGCCAAATATCGTTACAACAAACTACAACTGGGCGACATCGGCGGCATCCCACGCGTACTCGACGCCGGCCAATGCAACGACTCCTATTCGCTGGCCGTAATTGCGCTGAAGCTTAAAGAAGTATTTGAACTCAACGACATCAACGAGTTGCCCATTGCCTACAACATAGCCTGGTACGAGCAAAAAGCCGTAATCGTATTGCTGGCGCTGCTTTATCTGGGTGTTAAAAATATCCACCTCGGACCTACATTGCCTGCTTTCCTTTCGCCCAACGTGGCCAAAGTGCTGGTCGAAAACTTCGGCATCAGCGGCATCACCACCGTTGACGAGGATATGAAAATCTTCTTAAACTAAAACATGCTCACTATCCTCCGCTGTCGGTTACCTTTGGTGACGGGTGGCGGAGGTTTTTTTTTGAAAGAGGAGAGAAGGTTAAAGGTTAAAAAACTGAGGATTCTGATTCGATTTGTTATTATAAATTACTACGATCCGGTTAAGAAAAATAGATTCTTCGCTGCGCTCAGAAAGACAAGTGTTTGCTATGAGTTGGGGGAGGGAGGGCTAAGCTGGCGGCTTCGCCGCCAGCTTAGCCCTCCCAAAAACCCTAATGCCTAGTCTTTCTGAACGAAACGTAGTGGAGTGAAGAATCTATTTTTGTAAAGATATTTTTTACCAAACAACAAACATTAAAAATCAACAGCATGAACAACAAAAATAATTTCAATGAGGCTTTCGATCTGGCTGCCTCTGTGCAATATAACCAAGGATCGGTGGTGAGCCGCACCATCACCAAAAAAGACACCGGCACCATCACGCTTTTTGCTTTTGATAAAGACCAGGGACTAAGCGAACACTCGGCTCCTTTTGATGCGATGGTCAACGTCATCGACGGCGAGGCAGAAGTGATCATTGGCGGCAAATCCCATTTTCTGAAAAACGGTCAAAGCATTGTGATGCCTGCCAATATTCCGCACGCCCTCAAAGCTGTCGGGCAGTTTAAGATGCTGCTGGTGATGATAAAATAAATTTCCTGCATGCAAGCTGTCGAAAGAAAACCCAGAGGCCGTTCATCCAAAGTCTATAAGTGGTTTAAGAAATACCACAAATTGTTTGGGATTGTGCTGGCATTGGTTTTCTTGCTGTTTGCTTCGTCGGGGATTGTGCTCAACCACCGCTCGCTGTTTTCGTCGGTAGATATCCACCGGGGCTGGCTGCCCCGCCAATATCAATATCGCAACTGGAACATGGCCGCTGTGCGCGGAAGTGTTGATTTGCAAAACGACACCCTGCTGGTATATGGCAACGTTGGCGTTTGGAAAGTAACCGATGATCTGAAAACATGGATTGATTTCAATCGGGGATTTCCACCCGGCATCGACCAGCGCAAAATAAGCAAGGTGTTGCTCATGGAGGATGGAACCCTGGTTGCAGGGACATTGTTTGGATTATACACTTTTGCCGATTGCCAATGGCAGCGGCAGCCACTACCGGTTGAGGAGGAGCGCATCACCGATCTTTTTGTACAGGAAGGTCGGCTGATGGTACTCACCCGCAGCCATCTGCTGCAATCTTACCAAAACAAAAATAATTGCTCCTTTCGGGAAATAGTTTTGCCGCCCGCCACCGACGACGATGGCAAGGTGAGCCTCTTCCGCACGTTGTGGAGCATACACGGTGGAAAAATATACGGCACCGCCGGTCGGCTGATTGTCGATTTGCTGGGGCTAGTGCTGATTTTTCTTACTATAAGCGGACTCATTTTGTGGCTTTTCCCGAGCATCATCAGGCGCTACCGCCAGCAGCGGCAGGTGGTAAAGCCTGCCGCCCGCCTCATGCGCTTTTCGTTGCGCTGGCACAATCGGCTGGGATATTATCTGCTAATATTCTTACTCATCACTACCCTTACGGGGATATTTTTAAGGCCACCGCTGCTGATCACTATCGCCGAAGCACGTGTCCCAAAAATCCCTGGCACCAATGTGAATACGCCCAACTTGTGGGACGATAAGCTGCGTGCAGGTATTTATGATGCGGCCACCCGGCGCCTAATTTTAAGCACTGCCGAAGGTTTTTATTATGCCAATGCTGGCATTGATAAACCACTGCAGCCATTCGCGGTGCAGCCACCGGTGAGCGTAATGGGCATTAATGTTCTGGAAAATCTGCCCGGCGGCGGTTTATTGGCTGGTTCGTTCAGCGGACTTTATGCCTGGTATCCGCAGCAGCAGTACGTCGAAAATGTAATAGCGCGCCACGAATATCAGCCGCTGCCCACAGCCGGACGTCCTTTTTCGGATAATGCTGTGGCCGGACTTGTGCGCGACACGCATGGGCAGGCATTCATTTTTGATTATGATCGTGGCGCCACGCCCTGGCAACACGAATCCCAATTTCCGGCAATGCCTCAAAACGTTGTCGATGCAAGCCCCATCTCGCTCTGGAATCTGGCACTCGAAATTCATACCGGGCGTATCTACGCCCCGCTCATCGGCGACTTTTATATTCTGGTAGTTCCGTTGGCCGGAATGGCGCTGCTGTTTTTGCTAATCTCCGGCTGGTGGATGTACCGGAAGGGATTCAGAAGGAAGCGTGCAATTTCAAAATAAATCCAGAACTCCTTACCTGTTAATTGTTTCTCAGTGAGTTAAGATTCCCTTATCGTAATTCACATTGTCGCCAATACAAGTTTCTACCAAAGAAATACTTGCACTGCTGCCAGCCCAGCTGTGAACTGAAGATTTTCGGCCAGCCACCCCCTACTCCACCACTCCTTTCAAAACAATCTCTTCGCCATCCACGCGAAGCTTCAGCAAATAAACCCCGGCAGGCTGCCCTGCTGCATTCCATCCGAATGATTGCTTCCCGGCGGGTAATTCGACGGTGGTGGATACGTGCACCACAATTCCTGCGGCATTCATCACCTGCAGCTCTGCTTTAGCTGGTTTGGTGGTTTCAAAATTAATCATACAATAGTCCGAAAATGGATTGGGTGCGATGACAGCGCGCAGGTGGTTAGTGGCAACTGCCGGATCGTCGATTCCGATCACAATTTTATTGTTGCGATAATAACTCAGCACGCCGCTGTATTCGCCCAGTGTAAGATCGGGGTCGCCGTCGTTATCCAGATCGGCAAAAGCTGGCGCAGTGTTTTGATGTGGCTCTGTTTCGTCAAATAATCCGGAAATTTCCACCCACTCTCCTTCCTGATTTTCGAAATAGGTAAGCTCGCTCCAAAGGTTGCCGCATAGGATGTCGATATCGCCGTCGTCGTCCAGATCAACGAGTGCCGGCACGCAGTTGGTGCCCACGTCGATGCCGCCAAAATAATTGTTCACGAGCTGCCATTGCGGATTGTAAATGGTGCCGGTATTTTCGATAAAATGTAGCCGGCCATCTTCGCTACCGGCAATGATGTCCAGGTCGCCATCCTCATCCAGATCAGCCAACCGCGGTGCCGACCAGCCTCCCAGCGCAACACCGGGAATCTGGCCAATTTCTTCAAAACCCTCACCTGTATTGCGATGGTGAAAAAGATTACCACTCAGATCGCCAACTATGGCGTCGGGCAGTTCGTCGCCGTCGAGGTCGCCAATGGCTATGGCGCTATAAATCGAATGGTCTATCGAAGCAAAGTATTCGTTCTCTTCTTTCCATGCAGGGCCGCTGGCAGTGCCAATATTTTCGTAATAAACAATATCGCCCATCTGGCTGCCCGAGATCAGGTCGAGGTCGCCATCACCATCAAAATCGAAAAAAACGGGATTGCTGGCGCCGCCCACGTCCATCACGCCACCAAATAGCGTCAGGTTTTCCTGCCATTCGGGTGTAGTGGGTGTGCCGCTGTTGACGAAATATTGCAGCGGCCCCGAAGCTGTGCCAAACACCAGGTCGGGCAAGCCGTCGCCGGTAAGGTCGGCAATGGCCGGAGAGTTCCAGTAAGTTTCCATGCCCAGACCTGCAAACACAGTGTTTTCAGTTTCCCACACAGGAGCGTTGGGTGTGCCAATATTTTTGTAATAAACGAATCCGAAGCCATCGCGGCCAACGAGCAAGTCCAGATCACCATCGGCATCCGGATCGGCAAAATGCGGATAGGCATACAATCCCACGTCTCCCAGTTCAGCCATGTTTTCCGGCGAATATTCCGCTTGTTGCGCAGTGCCGGTATTTTCGTACAACAGCACCAATCCGCTCTCGCTCAGTCCCACCACCATATCGCCGTCGCCGTCGCCATCCACATCGCCAAAATCGGGGATTGGATTGGAACCTACCTGCAGGCCATCAAAAAAACCAACTACCTCGGCAAAAGCCGGTGCCTGTGGCGAGCCGGTGTTCTCGAAGAGGTGAAGCCCCGTAAATCCTCCGGTGATCAAATCCAGGTCGCCATCGCCATCCAAATCATAAAACACGCCCATCTCAGCATCCAGCGCCGACACCGGAGCCATAATACCGGCACCTTCCACAAAATGCGGATTTACATTATCACCATCATTCTCCATAAAGAAAGGCTTGTCGTCGATGTTTCCAATGAGCAGGTCAAGATCTCCATCGGCATCCAGGTCGGCAAAACGCGGCTGCGAAAAAGGCAGACTCGGCACACCACTGGGGTTGAAAATGCGCGGTAGTGACTCCCACGGTTGTGCGAAGCCAGCGCTAATAAACATAGCAATTAATAAAACTGTAAGTAATGTGTTTTTCATGGCTTTAAATTTTTAATTATTAATACCCGAACAAATGTGCTTGTGCAAAGTTAAATATTTTGTTTCTTCCAGAGTGCCAAAGGTTTTTATCTTTTATGAATAATTGATTTGTCATTTTTTGCCACCCCGCCGTTTCAATCCCAGGCATAAATGCCTGGGCTACGGATTCTTAATGCCTGGGCAATGGATTTCATAAATACCTGGGCTACGGATTCATTAATGCCTGGGCTACGGATTCATTAATGCCTGGGCTACGGATTCATAAATGCCTGGGTTACGGATTTATAAATGCCGGGCTACAGATTCATAAATGCCTGGGGGTAAAGATTACTATTTGCTGATGAAATTGTATTCCAACGCAATATTTTTATCATCAAAAGATTATTTTTTCTGATGGTAAAACCCAAAAAATATTACATTTGCAGCCGACTTCAAAAAAAGTGAAGTTAGTTCAAAGATCATCATGGGGCATTAGCTCAGTTGGCTAGAGCGTTTGACTGGCAGTCAAGAGGTCATCGGTTCGATTCCGATATGCTCCACACCGAAAGAGGCAGTTACAAAAATTTGTAACTGCCTTTTTTGTTTCCACTTTCGCTCTATCGCTGGGTATTGCTTTGCAACAGTGGCTTCTGGTCAAGCATTTCCATCATCATCTCGTCGAATTTGTAAATATCTTTCCGGAAGTTTACCTGCTCATCGTCGTCAACCCAAGTAGTTTGATAGGTGAAATAAATGATGGGTTTATGCCGGAGTTCCACAGTAGTTGTTTTGCCACCAGCAATAATTTCGCGCAGCTCATCTTCCGGGATCTGTTTTTCGAGCAGACGCAAGGCCAGGCGCTCCGGCTCCTGAAGTCGCACGCAGCCATGGCTGTAGCCGCGCTCATAGTGCTGAAAATGGTATTTGGAAGGGGTGTCGTGCAGATAAATATTTTGATCGTTGGGAAACAGGAACTTTACCTTGCCAAGTGCATTTATGCTGCCTGGCTTCTGAACTACATGATACGGAAAGTTGTCGGCACCGATTTTCGTCCAGTCGACGTCAGCGGGATTAACGGTGTCGCGGCTCAGGTAAGAACCTTTGAGCAGAACGTATTGATTTTTTTCAAGATATCCGGAATCGGATTTCATTTTGGCTACCATTTCGTTGCGGACGATGCTGGGCGGCACGTTCCAGGTGGGGTTGAAAACGATATACTTTATCGTGTTGAGCAGGATGGGTGTATGGTTTTTTACATTGCCCACCACCACATTCATCTGATCTTTGGGTTTGTTGTTTTTGTATGTCCGCAGCACAAACTCCGGAATATTCACCACAAGATATTCTTTGTCGTGAAGGTGGGGCAGCCAGCGCATGCGTTCCAGATTTACGATTAGCTGCCCGATGCGATAACCGACGCTTTTGTTCATCTCGTCCTGTGTGCGTTTACCAATGATGCCATCAGGCTTTAGCCCATGCCGTTTTTGAAATGCAACGACTGAACCTTCGAGTTTTTCATCAAACACCGGTGATAGACTGTCGGCATCTTTTGATTGCAGATCGCCGGTTGCCTGAAGCAGTTTACGTACGGCAACAATGTGCGTGCTGCTGTCGCCGGCTTCGAGGGTTTCAAAAAATCCCGGCAAAGGCCAACCCCCATTTTTCTGTACTTCGATAAGCTCTGCAAGCTTGTAGCGCATTTGGTTATACTGGTGGTTTTGTGGACGAAGTGCATCAAGTGTTTCGCGTATCTGATGTTTTTTAAGCGCTTCGGTCAACAGCTCGGGCAGGTGCATGGGTTGTTTGATGTTTTTCCAGCCGGGACTAAACTTTGCCGGATCTATCACACCGTTTTGCAAATCGCTGGCATACCGCATCCAGGCATTGGTGAGCCTAAGATCGAGCTGCGCATAATAGGCCGGCATGATGGTGTCGGCATACGTCGGCGAGTCGAGTTTCTGGAGGTTTTCTTTTATCACATCAAAACCATAATTGTCGGGTGTAAGCCCATCGCTCCAGGCAAGCTCTATTGCTTCGAGTAGCTCCTGCGCATTGCGCTTATCTACCAGCCAAACCGGCCTGTTGTTGTTGGTTTTATAAAAATCGCCGAGCAGGGCTTGTTCTTCTTTTGAAATGGCAATATCATCCATATAATCCTGAACGTGAATCATGCTGGCCATCGCGCGATCGGCTTTGCTTTTTAAGATAGGAGTATCAAGGGGCACGAGCCGTGATTGGATCGGGCGGTGCGTCCGGCAAGAAAGGGTGAAGAGTAAAAGCAGGATTAGTATACTTTTCGCAAAACCACTGGCTATGCGCACCGACTGCTGGTTTGGTATCGAAAGTTTGAGTTGTAAAAAAGAACGGGGAGCTTCGCTGGTTATCTTTGAGTTTTCCGGTTTATTCATGGTGCTGTCGATCATTATTTGATAAATTCCCCGGTTCCATTGAATTCCATGCCAAAGCAAATTGTGGCATGTGATGATGTTTCAACATTTAGCGAAAGCGTCATTAACATTGGAGAAATTGGAGAAGCATTGAAAAAATTACCATACCACAAGCATAGAATTTTTTCCACACCAGCGGCGGGGTAACGCCGAAATTTTTAAGAAGCTAAACTGTCGGTTGCACCGGATTGAGAATGACAGAGTGCTGCAAATAATTTTTGTCGGGATAATAGATAAACAGCAGGCTGCCATCGCAGATGGTTTCTATCACGTCTTTGTAGATGTCCATCGAGAGCGACGGGCATCCGTAGCTGCGCCCCAGGCGGCCGTATTTTTTAATAAAATCAGCACTCACGTAGTCGGCGCCATGCATCACAATGGCCCGGTCGCGGGCATTTTTATTAAAGTTCCCATCCACGCCATCGAGCCGCAATGAAAGACCATGTTTGCCCTGGTAGGTTTTGCCGGTTACGTAAAAACCAATGGAGCTCATGTAACTGCCGGGCTTGTCGGAAAAAAATTTAGCAAACCCATCGCCCGAGTTACGACCGTGCGCCACATAGTCGTTAAAAAGCACTTTGTGCGCATCGAGGTCAATTACCCAAAGGCGCTTCTCGTTGGAGGATTTGCTAAAATCAATTACCGTGAGGATATTTTTTCTGACCACTCCTCGTGTGGAGCTTAGGTTGTTGTAACCTTTCAAGGCAAGCTCAAAAATGTCGTAAGGCGGATAAGTGTGGTTATTCAACCCGATTTCTTCGTACAGTTCGGGTGCATCGAACTTAGCATCCGGTGTTTTGGAAATGGATTCGGATAAAGGTGTTGAAGCAAATGAGAGGCCTACAAAAGCCAGAAATATGAGTGAAATGGCAATTAGATTCTTGATCATCGGCAGCTTGGATTCTGGGCTTGTAAAAGGTTGAATAACTACACTTTTTAAGCTTTATTGCCAATTACAGATTTAGCACCCTCCCTGCGTCTTCACAATTTCTGTCTGAATAATTTTGGGCTGCGTTCGGACAGGTGCACCGTCAGCGCCTCCGCCGGTGCGGAAAAACCGGTTGTAGTCGAAGCGGGCTTTTTCGCTTTTGCTAAATGCAGATGCCGGATCGAAAGTTTCGAGCACATTCTTTTTGATGTAATCGTAATCGTTGGCCAATGTTTTTACATCATCAAAACCTTTAGAAATAAGCAACACAGCGGCTGCCACGGCTTGCGATTCGTCATCCGAAAAAAGTAAAACAGAATTGCCGTGCTTTTTCATCTGCTTCAGCGAGCCTTTTTTTAGCAAATCAGCAAACGGAATATTTATTGCGCCGGAGAGCGTTCCCACGTTAAAGAGGTGCGACGACCTGAGATCGACCAATGTGTAGTTGGCAAGCTGGTTTGTTGTAATCATCTCGTGCAATTGCAGCGGCAGAATTTTCTGATCATCATTGGCGATTGTGCTTAGCACCGCTTCATTTTCTGCTTTGTAATCCGGGGCTGCAATCCATTGTACCAGGAGCGCCATGATGCCGACGATGGCAAAAAGAAGCGTAGCGTTTTTGAGAATATTTGCTTGTATTTTATTCATGATCTATTCATTTTAAAAATTAACACCCTCCCTGAACAGGTTTTTCTATCTCAATCAATTTTATTACGGGCGTTCCCACCGATTCAGTTTTCGGCACGGCTTTGCCCGACAGGAAATAGTTTCTGGCTTTCTCCCTAAACCTTCCCTGGTGTTCAACATTCAGATTATAACTGTCGGTAATGTGCTCCTCCTGAAAAATGGTTTGTACAAAACCATTCAACCCTCCGTCCAGCAACGTGAGGTTCTCAATTCCGGCTCTTGTAGCTACCATCCAGGCTTCCGTTGCCAGGGTGTTGGAATTGGAATACAACACTACTTTTTGATCGGGTGAGCGCAGGATGTTTTCGTAACGATGATCGAGGATTTGATGGAGCGGAATGTTAACGGCTCCCGGCAAGGCAAAACGTGCATAATCTTCGGCACTTCTCACATCCACCAGCATAACAGGCCGGTCTTTGCCATTGATCAGGCTGTAGGCTACTTCGTCGATGCCTGTCAGGTGATGCTGGTTGCTCATGGTGGTGAGGATTTTGTCAGGCGAAACTTCGTGCCAGCCCGATCGTGGCTGCGACGGCAGGAGCAGTAGCAACAATCCGCCGGCAATCAATACTGCCGAAGGAATCCAATAGGATGGCCGTGCTTTTTTTTCTAAATCGGGCGTTTTATTCACTTTGTCTTCGATGCGTTGGGTGATGATAAAAGCCGCCAACGCTACCACGATGAGTAGCATAGCAAACCCGTCGCGGCTGATGCCCAGCGTATCGTAAACAAATACATTTCCGAGGAATGCGCCGGTGTAAATGGATTGGAAAGCGTTGTAAAATTCACCAAAAATGAAGATGCCGATAAACATACCGCCAATAAAAACCATGGCGTCAATCTTCCCGATAACGGCAGCGGTAAGGCTTGTTCCTGGGCAAAATCCCCCGAGTATAAATCCAAAGCCCATTATTGCGCCGCCGATGATGGCCGACCAAAGGTAGGTAGGATTGATGTAAAGCAAATCCCAGTCGATCCAGCCCAGATAGCCGAAAAACAACAGTCCGGTCATGGCTGTAATGGCTGCCGTAAAAAACACGCGCAGCACTACGAAGTCGTAGCTATAAAATACGCCTGCCAGTTTGCGGGAAGATGAAAAGCCCGCCTGCTCGAGCACATAGCCAAATCCCAAACCGATAATGAAGGCAAAAAAGAGGTTCAGGTCGGCGTTAACGAATCCTTGAGGTATTAATGGTCCCATAGCTTTTCTCCTTTCCTATTTTATCCACAGTTTTCTAAAAAAATAAGCCAACACATATCCGGTACCGAATATTACCATCATGGTCAGGAATCCTGCCGTAGATAATACTGCCATCCCGGTAAGTGCTGCGCCACTTGTACAGCCGCGTCCAAACTGTGCACCCAGTCCGAAAAGCAAACCGCCCGCAGCAGCAAACAGCAGCCTGGAGCGCGATGAAATTCGGGGGCCTTTATCAATCTTGAAGCCCAGCCTGTTCGACATCGCGCCGGAGAAAAAGGCCCCTGCCAGCACGCCAAGCGTAAGATATACCAGCCAGTTTTTCATAGGGCCGGGGCCTTCGCTGAAATACTCAGCATAAAAAGCATTGTTGGCCACACTTTCGGGCGCCACATTACCTACGGTGGTTATCACCACACTTTTTACGGCACCGCTGGCGCCAAGGCCACGCCCGGTAACAAAAAATGCCGACAGCAACACCAATCCCAGCAGGAAGCCCGCCAGGTAAGGGTTCATGTAAGGTTTTTGAACTTTATTCATCATGCATTAATTTTTTAATAATCTAACAACCACCGGCAACTTTTATAGTCTCGGTGGGAATTTCTATCATCTTTTCAACGGAAGGTGTCTCTCCGCTTTTTACCAACGGGAGGTTCTTGATTTGCTCTTTGGTAAATGTACGCGACGGACTTGCTTCGGTTTCGGCCATTATCTGATGTATAAAACCATTGGCACCATAAGCCACCGAACGCACATCGTAACCCAACAGGTGGAGATAGGCCACTATAAAATTACTGTGCTGCCCGGAATAGCAATAAACAACAATCGTTTTGTCGGTGGGGAGGGTGGTGAGGTCAGTGTTTTTTTGAAAAGAATGCTTTGGCTGGTATTGAATTGCACCGGGAATATGACCGTTTTTCAAATATTTATCTTCCGGCCAGTAATTGGCGATGTAATAGTTTTCGTGGTTATCAAAAACCTCCTCAGCCGTTACCAGATATTCGGGCGTAAAGTTTTCGAGCAGTTGGTTGGCTCTCTCCCAGGCAATTTCAAGTCCGTTGTTAGCCTTCACGGCCAAAGCCGGCAAGTTGCCGGGATTATTTTTAGGATGCGGCGCAAAGTCGAGTTTATCCACAAAATCACTGTTGATATTGGCCAGCCAGAAATTTTCTGCAATACTTTTGTCCCAACTGCTCAATCCAAATCGCAAAGCGTAGGTGTTGTCGAAGCCCAGCATGCGGGTAATGGCTGCTACATAACCGGCAACAAAACCATTGCTGGTTACAAAAACAATCTTTTCAAAACTTTTTGGGTCGATGGTATTTTTAAAATAATCCAAAACTTGTGGCGGACGCATATTGATGGAATGTTCGATGTGTCCTTCGTCGTACTGCTCAGGCAGCCTGAAGTCGATAACCAGGATGTTCTGGTTGCTCATTGCATATACATCCGTTGCATCAATAAGCGCCGGGACGGCGTTGCCGTGAATATAATTCCCGTTGGCCTCCAGCCAGTCCAGAAGGATAGCACTCTTTTGAGCCGAGGGAGCGGCTTGTTCGGTATCTGTTGCCTTTCTATCACACGCGGCAAGCATAACAAGCGGAAGGCCGGTTAAAACAATGAGTTTTAATAAAATATTTCGAATAAACATGCTGCTAAATTTTAGGTTCGGTTTCAATAATCGGCTCATTTTCAGTGAACGGTTCGTTTTCGTCGGCTTCCAGTTCTTCCCAGCCTGTAACCATGGCCTTCAGATTTGACGTAACGGTATGTCCGGTGGTAATCAGGTAGAGATGTGTGATGATAAAAGCTACCAGAACAAAGGCGCCAAAGGTGTGTATTATTGCTATCACCTCCAGGTCCTGCATGTTGGCCGACTGGATGATGCCGGCTTGCGGATAGCGATAAAACATGTACGCCAGTCCCGAGAGCACCATCACCGGAATGACCAGTATTTTCAGTCCGAGATACACCAGCCGCTGCAATGGGTTGAGTTTGCTCAGCACTGTTTTTTTGGTAGGATGGGGTGCATTGCGAAAAACGCCGGTGAGATAAAATTCGATCTGTGCCTTCAGATTTTTTGTGGTGGGGAGATATTGTCTCCACTCCCCGGAGGTGATGTGCCAGAATATGGCAAAAATGATAAGTATTATCAATGCCCAGGCAGCTTTGTTGTGCAGATTAACAGCCGTTTCAAATCCAAAAAGGGAATAGCTGCTGTGGATTTCAAATCCTGTGATGGCCAGAAAAATGATGAGGAACGCCTGCGTCCAGTGCCAGAAGCGCTCAAATCCTTTATAAACCAGTACTAATTTCGTGTTGCTCATGGTGGTGCTATTTATGAGTTGCAGCTGTTTTGTTTTTTTTGTAAAGGAATACTCTTGTTCCGCCGTGCAAAAGCACGCCGATCAGCGACAGCAGTATCAGCCATTTGCCGATGGTATCGAGTGTAGAATTCTGGTCGCGCCCGGGCATATAGAAATCTGTGAGGTTTGCCAGCCGGCTTTCGGTGCGCGTGTGGCAGTCGGTGCAGCTAAGCGCCTGATCCGCTGCGGAAACCATGTGGCTGATGGGCAGATACATCTCCGTTTCGATAAAGTCGTGCTTACCGCTGTAAGGCATGCCTACATATTCCATCCCTTTTTCCAGTGCTTGCTCCCAGTCGAGGTCGATCCATAGCGCCCCCTGGTTTGCATCTTTGTCCCACAATTTAGGTTGGATGATGGTTAGGTTTTCCACATCATACGGCTGCTTGCCACGGTGTACTTTCATAGGCACTATTTTGCTCTCCTTGTCGTGATAATCACCAAACATGGTGTTTATTTTAAGCGGCAGTTTGTCCATATCAATTTTATCACTGATCAAATGATGGTCGGCAGTTCCGTTAAACCAGTAATATTCGGGCGTAGCCATTTTTTGCCAGTGGAAATGTCCTTTGATAGAAGCGTACATCACATTACCAACCGAATCCACCAGCTCGTAAGGTTTGCCATCCTGACGCTGGGTAGCTGTGGACCAGTCCCAGTAGGTCTTAGTAGGATTCACTTTGGCGTAGGTCGGGATGTGGCAGGTACGGCAGTCGACTTTTATGGTATGTTCGTTGAGTTTGCTGTTGGTGTGGGGAACAGCGGTGTGGCATTGCTCGCAGGTAGCACGCTGTGTGTTGGAGGAAGAAACGCCATAATAGCGCCCGAGCATCTCATGATTTTCGGCAGGATGACACTCCACGCACGACATATCCAAACCATCCACACCCATGTGCACGTCCACAGTTTTGTCGGCCGTAAGCAGGGCCATCTCCAGGTCGCCGTGTTTCACATTGTTGCCGCCGGCGCTGTGAAAGTGGCAGTAGCCACAGTTGTAGCGCCCCGGTCGCCCGACGTTTCCCAGGATATTTCTAAAATCCGGGCCATCTGCTCCCATCACCGGATAGCCGGCGGCGCCTTTTTGCTTTTCGTAGGTGTTGGTGTTGTCGTGGCATATCAGGCAGTCGATGTTGTATTCGTTGCTAAAGTCGAAACTTTCATCCTGCCAACCGTAGCCTGTATGACAGCGGTTGCAGGTGCCTTCGTTGCTGGCAATGCCGGTACAAAAGTTATTAATCAGATTTTTCTTCCCGAGATATGTCACCCCGCGGCCCGGTATAAAGGCTTCCCGCTCCCAGTTCCAGTGTGCATTTTTTAGCACTTCCTGTCCGCGCTCGGTATGGCACGTCAGGCATGCAGCAGTAATTGCATGCGGATTGGTAAAATCCTGCTGTAAAACGGCGTGCTTGGAATGATCTACTCCCAACTTATGCTGGTGCATGTGTGTTTCGCGTAGCTGGTCGAGTAACTCATGATCTGTCGGCGGCTCGCGCAGCGCCAGCGTAATGATGACCAAGGGCGCTATTACCGCAAACAAAAAGGTGAGAATGGGTTTAAAATTTTGCATAAAAGCTCAGTTTTGATGACAACAAAAATAAATGCTTTATTCAAACTGTGAAAGATGACAACCACAATAACTTCAAACTTTCGGATGGCAAATATATAGATACTCACATATGTTTTGTCAAAAAATTAACGCTTAAAACAGGCTGTCAATTTTAAATGATTGATTGGTTGATGTTTAAGCTAATTTAGATGATTTATAAATTGAGGTTTAGTCTGATTTGATGAAAATTTCAGCTTGCATTACTATCATGGAATTACCTATCGAAAATGGCCTGACTCCCGGGAACTCCTACAATGGGAGCGACTATTATAAAAGCTGATAAGAAAAGCAATAAGCTACTTTCTGAACTTGCCAAAAACTTGGTGGAGATGTAATAAAACTACAAGACGATCAATTTGAAGATTTGGTCTTGGGTTCGGCCATGGCCGCAGTCAAAACAGGTGAAATAGTGGATCGCGCGTCGATCATGTCAACACTAAAAACTATATGACAGGCAGGCACTAAATCCTTAATTTTCCGGAAACCCTTTACATGGCAGCAGAACTGCCTGTTTCCTCCATCTCACCGGCATCCTTCTCCTTCTTCCCCGAAGCAAAAAAGCTGCGCTGGAAAAGAATCAGCATGAGCACGCCAATGGTGATGGCTGAATCGGCCAGATTAAATACAGGGCGGAAAAACACAAATTCGTCGCCGCCCAGCATCGGCACCCACTGCGGGTAGTGCCCTTCGATGAGCGGGAAATAAAACATATCCACCACCCGTCCATGCAGAAAGCTGCTGTAGCCGCCGCCTTCGGGCAGAAACTGCGCTACGGAATGAAAAGTGGACTGGCTGAAAATCATACCATAAAAAGCGCTGTCGATCATGTTGCCGGCAGCACCGGCAAATATCAGCGCGATGCTTACCAAAAGCAGTGTGTTTGCTTTTTTCTGAACCAGGGTGCAGAGGTACCACCCGATGGCCGCTATGGCGCCAAGCCGGAAAAGGCTTAGCAGCAACTTGCCCCATTCGCCGCCAAACGACAGCCCGAAGGCCATCCCTGGGTTTTCAGTAAAATGGATGATAAACCAGTCGCCCGCCACATGGAACTCCTGCCCCAGCGTCATGGTTGTTTTGATATAAATTTTAAGAATCTGATCCAGCAGCAGGATCACAAAAATGATGATCAGGGTTTTTTTCAACGGAGAAAAACTTTTGGTGGTAATGGTAGCGTGATTCCATAGCAAAGCACCCTGCCGGCCGGGAGCCGAAAGGGCGCTTGTATGATTTGATATCTGCGAAAGCTCAAAACTATCTGCGTTGCGGGTTTTGTTGCAGCTTGGCTTCAATGCTAAGGGTAGCATGGGGAACGCTGCGCAGACGCTCTTTGCTGATGAGTTTGCCCGTAGCGCGGCAGATGCCATACGTTCCGTTTTCGATGCGTATCAGCGCATTCTCCAGGTTGGTGATAAACTTCTGCTGACGCGCGGCCAGGCGGCTGTTCTCTTCCTTCGACAGCACACTGTATCCTTCTTCCAGCACCTTAAAAGTTGGTGAGGTATCGTTGGTGTCGTGTTCGTTGTTGTTGGTATAGGCTTCGGTGAGCAATACGAGATCGACGCGTGCCTTGGCCAGTTTTTCCAGAATTATCAACTTGAACTCCTCGAGTTCCTCTTTGTTGTATTTGCTCTTGGCAGTTACATTTTCATTGTTCTCTGTCATAATTTCCAAACTTTAAAAAATTACTACTTCATAATAACTATCCGGTAACTGAAACTATCCGGCTTTTTCTATCGAGATCATGGTTAGCAACTCATCCCCTATCTCTATGGTTTCGCTCTGTTGTCCGTTGATGCTTTCGACCATTTCGAGCGAGAGCGCCAGCGTTTCCGAGCAAATGTAATCATAATTGTTTTCGATGGCCTGATTTATTTTCTTAGAATCTTTTGCAATGATAAGGTTTATTTTGTCGGTTACTTCAAAACCTTTGTCTTTTCGCAGGTTTTGGATGCGATTTACCAGGTCGCGGGCAATGCCTTCGTCGATCAGCTCGTCGGTGAGGGAGATGTCGAGTGCCACCGTCAAGGCTCCGTCGTTGGCGATAAGCCAGCCGGGAATATCTTCAGTGATCACCTCTACGTCGCTAAGCAAAATTTCGATCGTCTCACCGTCCAGTTGTAGCTGGTAGCTACCGTTTTTCTCCAGTTGGCTGATCTGTGTCGGAGTAAAAGCAGCAAGCACGGCAGCCAGTTTTTTCATCTGTTTGCCATAGCGTGGTCCCAGCGCTTTAAAGTTAGCTTTCAGGCTCTTGCTCACAATGCCGCTGTCGTCTTTCAAAAACTCCAGTTGCTTCACGTTTACCTCCGACAATATCAGATGATCTACCGCCGAGACCTGCTCTTTGAACTGCGTGCTCAACAGCGGCACCATGATTTTGTTGAGGGGCTGACGTACTTTTATCTTTACCTTTTTTCGCAGCGAGAGCGCCATCGACGAAATCTTTTGCGCAAGCTGCATCTTCTGCTCCAGGTCGGCATCAATCAGCGAGGCATCGGCTACGGGCATATCCATAAGATGAACTGAAGGCACCCGGTATCGGTGGGTTACGCTGTTGAGATCGGTGAAGAGCCTTTCGGCAAAAAAGGGAGCCAACGGCGCGCTTAGCACTGCCAGCGATTCCAGGCACTGGTAAAGCGTTTGGTAAGCTGAAATTTTGTCGTCGGTCATCTCACCTTTCCAGAAACGGCGGCGCGAAAGGCGCACGTACCAGTTGCTGAGTTTGTCATCAACAAACTGAGCTATGGCTCTGCCGGCGCGGGTAGGCTCGTAGTCGTCCATAGCGGCATCTACCTGCCCGATGAGGGTGTGCAGCTCCGAAAGTATCCAGCGGTCAAGCTCCGGACGGTCGGCTATGGCAATCTCTTCCTGCGAATAATCGAACGCATCGATATTTGCGTAAAGCGCAAAAAATGCGTAGGTGTTGTAAAGGGTACCAAAGAATTTACGCTGCACCTCGGCAATGCCTTCGAGGTCAAATTTCAAATTGTCCCAGGGCTGCGCGTTGGTGATCAGGTACCAGCGTGTGGCGTCGGGGCCGTAGGTGCTGATGGTTTCAAAAGGATCGACGGCGTTGTTGAGTCGCTTCGACATCTTGTTGCCATCTTTGTCGAGCACCAGCCCGTTGGAGACGCATGTTTTGTAAGCCACCGAATCGAAAATCATGGTGGCGATGGCGTGCAGTGTAAAAAACCAACCACGCGTCTGATCCACGCCTTCGGCAATAAAATCGGCCGGGAAATAGGATTCGAGGTCTTTATTCTCGAACGGATAATGAAACTGCGCGTAAGGCATGGCGCCGCTGTCGAACCACACATCTATCAGGTCAGGCTCGCGCGTCATGCGCTGGCCGCTCTCCGACACCAAAATGATGTCGTCGATGTAGGGGCGGTGCAGGTCGAAAGTATCGTAGTTTTCGTCGGATTGGTCGTCGGTGTCGAAAGCTGTGAGTGGATTCTCTTCCATAAAACCGGCCTCGATGGCTTTGTCGATTTCGTTTTTTAATTCGGCCACCGAGCCGATACATTTTTGTTCTTTTCTGTCTTCCGTAGTCCAGATGGGCAATCCTATGCCCCAGAATCGTGAGCGGGAGAGGTTCCAATCCACGAGGTTTTCGAGCCAGTTGGCAAAACGTCCCAGGCCGGTAGCACGCGGCTTCCAGTTGATGGTTTCGTTGAGGTGGATCATGCGCTCTTTGTAGGCGGTAGTTTTAATAAACCAGGAATCGAGCGGGTAGTAAAGTACCGGCTTGTCGGTGCGCCAGCAGTGCGGATAGTTATGTATGTATTTTTCGATTTTAAAAGCCTGGTTGTTTTGTTTGAGCATCACCGAGATGTCGATGTCGAGCACCGGGCTTTGTTCGTCGGCAGCAGCATCGTAATCGTTTTTCACATAACGGCCGGCATATAGGCCATAGGTTTCCACATCTACAAATTGACGAACAAAATCATCGTCGAGCTTTTCGATTTGGAATAAACGCCCCTGCAGGTCGACCATCGGACGACGGCTACCGGTTTTGTCTATCAGCACCAGCGGCACAATTCCGGCCAGGCGGGCCACGCGGTCGTCGTCGGCGCCAAAAGTAGGCGCTATGTGTACGATGCCTGTTCCGTCTTCGGTGGTTACAAAGTCGCCGGTGATCACTCTGAAAGCATCACCATCGGGTTTCACCCAAGGGATGAGCTGTTCGTAACGAATGCCTTCGAGCTGGCTTCCGCTGATTTCGTTGATGATTTGGTACGGCACCAGCTTGTCGCCAGGTTTGTAATCCTCCAGCGTCAGTTCCTGTGCCTTCGGGTTGAAATAGCTGCTCACCAAATCTTTGGCCAGCACCACAGTGATGGGCAGTCCTGTGTAAACATTAAAAGTGCGGACAACGGCGTATTGTATTTTGCTTCCTACTGCCAGCGCCGTGTTGCTTGGCAACGTCCAGGGCGTGGTGGTCCAGGCCAGGAAAAACACCTCTTCATTATCATCAGAAATCAAAAAACGCGATTTCTCGTCGTCGATCACTCTGAACTGCGCAGTGACGGTGGTATCTTTCACATCGCGGTAGCAGCCCGGCTGGTTAAGCTCGTGGGTGCTCAGGCCGGTGCCGGCAGCTGGCGAATAGGGCTGGATGGTGTAGCCTTTGTAAAGCAGCCCTTTTTTGTAAAGCTTCGACAAAAGGTACCATACCGTTTCGATGTATTTGTTGTCGAAGGTGAGATAAGGATCGTCCAGGTCGACCCAGTAGCCCATTTGTCGTGTCAGCTCATCCCACTCGCCTTTGTATTTCATCACCTCTTTGCGGCAGGCGTCGTTGTATTCCTCAACAGTTATCTTGCGTCCGATGTCTTCTTTGGTGATGCCGAGGGTTTTTTCTACGGCTATCTCGATAGGCAGACCATGGGTATCCCAGCCCGCTTTGCGCGGAACATAAAAACCTTTGAGGGTTTTGTAGCGGCAAAAGATATCTTTGATGGTGCGGGCCATCACGTGGTGGATGCCTGGCTTGCCGTTGGCCGAAGGAGGCCCTTCGTAAAAGACATATTTTGGCCCTTCGTCGCGGTTTTTTAAACTACGGTGAAAGATATCCTGGTCAACCCAAAAAGCGCGAATTTCATCGGCGATTTTAGGAAGGTTCAGATGGTTGTATTCGTTGTATCTTGCTGACATGTAAAAAATTTGCCCTTAAAAATTTTGCGGCTGCAAAAATATAAAAATTAACTCAATAGATTTTTCTACCTTTGCTCTTCATTAAATAACTCTAACCTATGAAAAAATTCCTGACGTTATTATTCACAGCCTTCCTGGCCATTGCTGCCGCCGGGCAAGTTGACAAAATGAAAGACATCCTCGACGACGAAATGGACGCCGACAATCACACCTTACGCTTTAGCAACGCCCTTACCGGCGATGCAGTGAAAGGTGCCAGCATCACCATCCAGGATGTGGGCACCTTTGTGACCGATGCCGAAGGGAAAATCAAATTCCCGCGTGGCGAAGAAGAGGCCGTTTATTTGGTGAATTTTGCTGCCGATGGCTACATTACCACCGATGTAAGTCTGGAGGCGGTAGCCGGCACTATTTTCAACAACCGCATCTCGGTATCGCCGGTGATGGCCATGGAAAACATGCGCATCATCGTCGACTGGGGACGCCGCCCTGCCGACCTGGATGCCCATCTTACCAAAGACAAAAGCTATCACATCTCTTACCGCGACATGAAAGTGGCCGATGACGGCGAAGCCCGCCTCGACCGCGACGACACCGATAGCTGGGGGCCCGAAACTATTACCATCCAACAGGTGGATACAGAAGGCCACTACGAATTCTGGGTGCAGGATTATACCAACCGCGCCGACGAAAACTCCCGCAAGCTTAGCAAATCCAAGGCAACCGTTAAGGTTTACGGCAACAACCAGTTGCTCGAACTATTCAACATTCCCACCGACGACCGCGGCAACAAATGGCATGTTTTCACCATCGACCAGGGCAAGATTGTACCTACCAACTACGTCACCGCTAATGAGTAATGGCGGCATCTTACCCGGTTTTTTATTATTAAAAAATGCCTCATGCGGTTTTGGTTTTTAATGATTTTTACAATGGTTTTGTCGGTGGCTTACGCCGATGAGTTCGTGGTACGATCGTTCACCGTGGCGCAAACAGATGTTTCGGCCTTGCGGTATCAGCGGCACGACGCCAACGACAAAGTCTGCGCTATTATAAAAGTACGCACCGACCTGCGCGGGCTGGCCTTCGATGCCGGCAAAAATCTGGTGGGCGATATTCAGATTAAAAGCGGCGAATACTGGCTCTATGTCTCACCGGGCGAAAGTCGCATCACCATCTATAAAGATGGTTTTATCACAAAACACTACCTGTTGCCTCTTGCTGTAGAATCATCAAAAGTGTATGTACTGGAAGTTACCAACAAGCAAATGGCTGCCGCTGCCACCGGATCGCTCATCCTCGTCACCGAGCCACCAGGCGCCGTGGTAAAAATCAGGGAGCTTTCGGGGCTGGAGTTTACCACGCCCGACACGCTCCAAAACTATCCTGCATTTCCCTATTCCGTTACCATCACCAAATATCGCCACGCCACCCTCGACACCATCCTCACCGTGCATCCCACCGAAACGATTACCCACCACATCACCCTCATCCCCACCTGGGGCGATGTGCTGATAGATGTGGAACCTGAAGATGCTGAGGTTTTTATTGATAATGAATATGTAGCCACCGGCAACCAGAATTTCAGGGGCGACAGCAGGGGAATAGATGTCGGGCAGCATACCATCAGCATCCGCCGCGAGAATTATTATGTGCAGGAACAGGATGTAACAGTAATTCCCGGACAGATAACCTCTTTGCAATTTACACTACAACCAATGCTGGGGGTGCTAAAAGTAGAAACTCCCCCGGGCGCTGCCCTTTATATTGATGGTAAAATGGCCGGACGAGTGCCTTACACCGATACGCTGCTGACAGGTGATTACCAGCTCACGCTTTCGGCGGAAGGGTTTCTGGAAAAAACCATGGCGATCCGC
>Ga0265293_10003077_pt1 | contig 31769 bp, 25 predicted proteins | sample Munlanlewell138R_FD_192505 | JGI IMG/M metagenome (GOLD analysis project Ga0265293, IMG submission 192505) | Leachate microbial communities from a municipal landfill in Southern Ontario, Canada - Leachate well 138R | ecosystem: Engineered > Solid waste > Landfill > Unclassified | place: Canada... | reverse complement strand
GTGCCAAATATGAAGATGAAGCCGAAGACATAAAGAAAACGCTTTCACGCCGTGAATCTGCCAAGAAGATATTATACGGCCCTGCAGGGACTACAAGGGTCGAAATAACCAGAGAAATGTTCGAAAAAGCGATAAGACCGCTGATAGAACGTTCGGAAATTCTCATCGAGGTTGCCCTCGAAGAAGCTAAATTAAAACCGAGCGATATTAACGCAGTATTGTTAGTCGGCGGCAGCAGCCGAATACCGCTGGTTCAGCAGCGGCTCGAGAAAAAATTCGGTTTTGCTCCTGAAGCAGCCGTAAATGTCGATGAATGTGTCGCTCTCGGCGCGGCTTTGCATGCGGGTTTGGCAATGCTCAGAGACAGAGCTAAAGAAGTGCCCGCAGGCATCAAAGCGGGTCTGAAAGATATTAAGCTTACCGATGTATGCAATCACAGTTTCGGCACACTTTGCGCTCCGACAGATAAAGAAACAGGCCGAAGAATTGTACAAAACCGTATAATACTGAAGAAAAATACCCCCCTGCCTTGTGAGCACTCGCAGGTATTCTATACTATGACAGCCGACCAGCGGGAGCTGGAAGTAACTGTAACTCAAGGTGAAGACGACTCGCCGGAATATATCAATAAAATTGCTACGCACCGATTCGAACTGCCTGCGGACCGTCCGGCAAGATGTCCGATTAAGGTTACTTACAGTTATGATGTCAATCAAAGAATGCACTGTAAGTTCCATGATTTGCAGTCAGGAAAGGTTCTTGAAATTGAATTTTGCCTTAATCAAAATGGTCAACTATCAGAAAGCGATACATCAGAAAAATGCGAGCAGGTCGAGTTGGCAAAAGTCGAATAATACTTGCTTGGCTGGGACAAAAATGCCGATGCCTTATCAATGCAGGCTGTTCGAACAAATTCGTAAAAAAATGCAGAAAACAGCTATACAAGGTATTAGGCTGGACGATTGTCCCCTGCCAAACTGTCTTTAATCCCGAAAAGCTCAACTGCCGAGCTGATTTGCTTTATAATTTAACGCAAACTTTACTCGAAGTAAAAATATGCGGCAAAATTATTTTAGACGCCCCCGGAAGGCATATCAGGCTTCATATCAGATTGAAAGACATCACCGAGGACATTGATAATCCGCAGCCTGTATTTGAAAATTTACCCCCCAACCTTCCCGGCGAACAGCGAGATTTCGAACACATCTGCGAGCTTGGTAAAGTACCGGATATATCGATACAAATATCAGACTGGCTCAGTGTCGCTAAAATCCAAACTCAGTCGATACTCTCTGCACATAGAGGACTAACAAGAATTCTTGTACAATTGGAGCTTGTTGTCTGCGAGACATCACAAATACTGGATAACGCACAGGATTGGCTCGAATATCAGCAGGAAAACCGCGGATATCTTGATATACAGCAAAATATCGAAAGCGCTAAAATTCTCGGTGCGGCCTTAGCTTTAGCAATAATCTCATCTGATGGAAAGATTGATGAATCACAGGCTCAATATGTAAAAAGCTGGGCCAAAAATTACGGTGGAAGCTTTTTTAAAAAGAGCACAAACAGCCGAAAGCTTGAACGGATACTAAATAATACTCTTAGATTTTTTGAAAAAGGACAAAAGGCTGATATTAGCCGAATCTGTATGGATCTTAGTCAAAGGGTCCCTATCGCTTACAGATATGATATACTTGCGCTGTGTCTTTGTGCGGTTGTAATCAAAGGAATTATTACCTCCGAGCAGCTTAAACTATTAAAAGATGCGGCCTTCAGACTTCAGGTTAATATGGATAAATTCCGTTCGATGCTTGAAAGACTTGCCCCTGCGGCGACTCATCAGGTTAAAGACATGGAACTTCTATGCGGCCTAACCTCGCAAATGAGTGTTGACCAAAGTATTGAACGTCTTAATCAGGAATACCGCAAGTGGAATGCCCGAGCAACAAGTCTCGACCGTGATATACAAAATCAGGCGGAACAGATGCTTGAATTAATTGCACAAAAAAGGAGCAATTACACTTCCTAAATCCATCTGAATAATCTGTCTTTTCGGCTTATTCTGATTAAATCACAATAAATAATCAAAAAATTCTTGCAACAGTTTTGTTATCTGTTAAAATAATAATAAATAAGGAGCGGGTCGAACCAAGGCCGGTTTGGATTGAAATAACGCTTTGTTCGAGGGATTAGATATGGCTTCGGAGGTGGTTAGCCCGTTCGGAGGTTGAGCTTTCTTCCCAGATATAGCGGCCATTGCAGGAATGGATTCGGCACAGGTCGAACCCGCCGTTAATATAATGCGTAAATTAAGACATACTAAAGAATTACATAGGATTTTGCCGATTCTTTGTTGGATGGTGCTATGAAACTGGAGAACAGAAAACCTTCGGGTAGAGAAAAGGATGAGGCTGCAGTTCAACTGCTGGCTCAGCTAAGGGAACGTTTGCACTGTGACAATTCCTCTGTTGCCAGACGGGCTGCTTTTAACTTATCGTGGATGCAGGAAGACGGGCTTGAAATACTTCAGGAAGGCTTACTCCGAGGTTTCTCCCACCGTACTAAAAGTGCCGCCGCCTATGGCCTGAGAAATATGCACGGCAGAATGAAAAAACTCAGTGTCGCCGTACTGAAGGAAGGGTCAAAAGATTCACACTCGTTAACTCGAGAGGTCTGTATAGGTGCATTAGACCTGCTGAACAAGCCCCGTGCCGAACGCATTAAAATGGGCCGACAAAAAAGCAGTAAATTCAGAATTAGAGAGATAAAAGGCGGCAGAAGACCCGGGCAAAGGTCATTCAGAAATGGTCAGGGACGAACTTTTCCGCCGGGAAGAAGCACTGTTAGGCACTAATAAATCCCGATTTTCCAATATTTAGCTTGCATACCCTATTTTGCCTGTCTTATTGACTTTGCCATTTGTTTTTTCTATAATAAGACTGTCCAGCAGTATTATAGGCTGAATGTATGCGCAAGATGCCGAAAATGGTATAAAGCTTCATGCGGAGTGAATCAAGTGGGTGTTCCGGCAAAAAAATCAGCAAATGACCGCGCCGCCGAAAATATAAACTCCCGGCCGGCTCAGGCAAACGGATTTCTTGTCTGGCAGCCCTCCGTATTTATTTCCATCAGTGAACAAATAGAAAATATCGGGCAGATTCTTTGTCCCGTTATTATCCGCGGAGAACCCGGCACCGCCAAAGAAAGTGTCGCACGGCAAATTCACGCACACAGTAGGCGGGCGGATAAGATTTTTGTTCCGGTAAACTGCGCTATTCTTAAAGGACAAATACTCGAATACCAGCTATTCGGTCATGTCAATAATTCAGACGGTGCTGCAGCTTCGGCAAGTCTCGGCTCATTCAGGGCTGCCGACTGCGGAACATTATTCCTCGACGATATTGATAAGCTTAATCTCGACACTCAAAACAAACTTCTGCATATTATACGCAGTCAGTCAGTTTGTCCTTTAGGCTCATCGAAACAATATCCTATAGATGTTAGGCTTATATGCGGCACAACAGCCGACCTTCGTCAGGAAGTCCATAAAGGAAAATTTTTGGGCGATTTATATTTCACTCTGAATGTTGCTTCGCTCGAGTTACCTGCTCTTAGACAAAATCCCCAAGATATCGTAATTCTGGCAAAATATTTTCTCGGATTACACGCCGAAACTTATAATGAACCCGCTAAAAGATTATTGCCTTCTGCAATAAAAGCCATAACTGCTTATAGCTGGCCCGGAAATATCCGCGAACTTGCGAATGTTATGGAAAGAGCTTTTATTAATAGTCGGACCGCCGAGATAAGTGCCTCTGACTTGCCCAGCGAGGTTTTGACATCTAATATTCTGCCTGTAGATAACGAAGATTTTCCGGCTCTCGAAGATGTAGACAGAAAATTGGTCATCAAAGCCTTAGAAAAAACAAGCGGCCTGAAAACCGCCGCCGCAAAACTGCTCGGAATCGACCCCCGAAGATTAAACCGGCTCATAAAAAAATTCGACCTCGAAGTCTCAGACTACAAACAGCAGTAACATCAATGGTCGGTTTAACGCTCCAAATTTGCCTGTGTCCGCTGAAATAGCATATTTAATATAACTCTTTTTAAATAAAAGAATTATAAATAAAACCTGTAAACTCCCCCTGCCAAAATGGTATGTTTTTACTGTAGCTGCCTATTTGGCACATAAAGCCGCCCTACTTTCGTATCACCTTTAATATTAAGCACTTACGGTATATTTTAAGAGTTTGCTGTTATTTGGCACATGCATTGCTAATTAAAAAGTGGAACTATTCTAAGGGTATAGAACGTAATTAATGAAAAATATGCCTTTACAAATTTTAAGTGTCGGTCTTGATGATTGCTCGATGAGCCTTCCTGAACATGGTTTGTTTCATTTAAAAACAAATAGCGGTATGGGGGCACTGCTGGTTTTGAGAGATTTTAATCCCGATGTGGTTCTTGTCAGATGGGTTCTGCCCGATATGTCAGCAGAGGCGCTTTTGAAGCGGATTATCACCACAAAACCTTCTATAGCGTCGATTGCTGTTATCGATACCGACAATACCCAACAGGAAATCGCAGCCAGAAGTATCGGCGCTGCAGCCGTCATCAACTGTGGTGTTTCCGGTCAGACACTTTATGAAATCATTATGCAGCTGTACCGGCATTTTAACGTTAGAGCCGGCTAAGTTATTTTGAAAATTTAATATGCTCATTTTCTCTCCTCTTCTGGGTTTGATAATCGCTGACCGCGAATTTCCAAACCCTTTTGATAACAATCACTGCTTTATGTTCGCAGTGTTTTATATAAATTTCAGGGGCAAAGCTGATTTTTTAGAAAATTTTTGGGCGATATTTAAATCTCGCTGCTTGTTGCAGCGGGTATTAGCCGCGATGAACAGTTTTACAGTTACGGCGAAGTAAATAATTCGAAGGCCTCACAATATAACTGCCTAAAAACTCTCTCAAAATCTCTTCGCCCTATTTTTGTTTCCAACGGCAATACGTATAATACCGATTTTGCAGAAATCTCATAAAAACGGTATACAGTAAAGAAACTAACCATTGAGAATTTTTGTCGCCTGTTCGACTGTATATTTTTCATGAACCATTTTACTCAGAGCCTCAACCATTTTTGTGGGTTTCTTATGCTGAAACGCATTTCTACCGATTGAAATGCCCGCGGCTCCGGCCTGTAAAGCACCGTAAACCATTTCGAAAATATGCTCATCGCTGTCCATTTTTTCGCCGCCTGCGATAACAACCGGAATATGGCTGCCCTGAACAACCTCGGCAAAACCTTCCGACGTTCCGGTGTATGAGACTTTGACGATATCGGCACCAAGCTCGGCGGCAACTCGTGCGGCGTGTTTAATTCTGTCGAGGTCATATTCGTTACTGATTTTAGGACCTCGGGTGTACATCATAGCTATAAGGGGCATCTGCCATTCGTAGCATTGCTCGCCGACCATACCGAGCTGTCTGAGCATTTCCCTGTCGGTTTCGGCACCTAAATTAATATGAATCGAAACGCCGTCGGCTCCCATTTTCAGGGCCTCTTCGACCGTACAGATAAGTTCTTTGGCGTTCGGGTCGGGACTCATCGAAGTTCCAGCCGAAAGGTGTATTATCAAGCCGACATCTTTTCCTTCGCCTCGATGACAAAAACGCGGCACACCTTTGTGCATCAAAACGGCGTTTGCTCCGCCGGCTACCATCTTGCTGACCGCGTCGCGCATATCAATAAGACCTGCTATCGGCCCGACCGTAACACCATGATCCATCGGGACAATTACGCTTTTGCCCGTGTTGCGGTTAATAATTCTTTCCATTCGTATCTGTTTACCAATCATTTTAAAATCTCCCAATAATTAAACTTTCCGTTTTTAAGCCAATTTAATCGCAATATTGCTAAAAACAAGTAAAATTCCGTAAACCATTTGTTTTGTTATCGATACAAAGCTTTGGGTCGGCGGTTTTTTGTCCCATAAAATATTTCTTCCGCCAAAGCTATATTCTATTTTAGCCGATAATATTATATAGGTCTTCATTTGCCCCGGTTCGCCGAGATTTGCGGTTAGCGGTTTTCTTAATTTATGAGAGCTAAGGCTAATAAAATAAGATACAGACAACAAACGATAAGCAGTGCCCTTACAATTGTCGAGATACTAATAGTTGTAGCCGTTCTCGGCATTCTTACTGCTATATTAATCCCCGAATATAAAAACTACACCCAAAAAGCCAGAGAAGAAGCTGCCAAAGAAAATCTCCGCGTTCTGCGTGCCGCAGTTGAACGCTATAGCCTCGAACATAACGGCGTTGCACCCGGCTATCCTTTGGATGATACTTCGGCTCAGCCTTCTTATACGGATTTTGTGAATGGAATTGTAACAGACAACCGCTATTTAGCACAGATGCCTAATAACCCGTTTAATGGCCGAAGGGATATGATAATGCTTGGAAACAATGAGTCCTTTCCTGCCGAAGCATCAGGGACAACAGGCTGGATTTATAAACCTGCTACGCAAGAGATTCGATTAAATCAGCCCGGTAATGATTCGCAGGGTGAGAAATATTACGATTATTAATTTAGTTACGCAGCTGATTTATAACGGTACTTCTAAAAATTAACAAAATTGCGGGGAACTATTCAATTTTATTTGTTTTGGCATAATGATAGAACAATCCCCATGCTTTTGCGGAGATTTTGTTACCCGAAGCGAGAAGCTTTTTAATGTCCTCAGGGGTCATTAGAAAAGTCTCTATCTGTTCCGAGTCTTCGAGAAAATCAGCGGAAATTTTGCCTTCGACCTGAACTATAGCCATACAGCAGGATTCATCAGACAGTCCAGCAGAAGAATAAATCGGGCTTGAGATGTGAAGAATTTTTACCAAATCAAGGCCGGTTTCTTCTTTTAATTCTTTTTGAATGGTTTTTTCAATGCTGCAGCCCGAATCTATCAAGCCCGCAGGGAAACCGTATTCATAATCCCAAATTGCCACGCGAAATTCTTTTGTAACGACAAGTTTTCGCCCGTCAGGGGTATCGACGAAAGGTACTATCACGACCGCATCGGGAATACAGGCGTCTGTAATAGGGCGATGTTTTCTTGAAGCTATAGCCCATCGGCTCGGTGAACCGTGCTTGTTGGTATAGGTTACATCGTAAAGGTTCAGCCATTTGCAATCGGTGAGTTTGTCTAATTTAAATTCCGGCATAGGAGAAACCCCGAAAGAGACCGTGCAGGCAGCATGTTTGCGGTTTTAGATATTTCAGAGGCCGCCCTGCTTATGTTTAGAAAGTAAAAAGCCGAAATCGGGGAGACTGGATTTGAACCAGCGACCTCTTGGTCCCGAACCAAGCGCTCTAGCCAAGCTGAGCTACTCCCCGGAAGTAAAAACAAGAGTTTACAGAATTCGGCAGAAAAATGCAACTATTTAAAAATCACTCGGCTGCTATCTGTGATAAACCGGCAAGTTTCTTTTTTTCGAATGAACCCTTTGTGCTTTTGAGATATTTTTCTCGTTTAACGGCAGCAGAGCGGCTCGGGTGGAGCTCGCTGTAAAGTAATCGCCATGGGCCATTCTGACAGGTATATCGCCCTCCCTGTCCGGTATTATGCTCGTCAATTCGGTGATTCAAATCTTTGGTTTGACCAATATAGAGTCTGCCGGATCTTAGGCTCTGAAGTATATATACGTAATATGCCGACATAAGCAAGCCAGCGACCTTCCCTAAGGGACGCTCTAGCCAAGCTGAGCTACTCCCCGGAAGTAAAAACAAGAGTTTACAGAATTCGGCAGAAAAATGCAACTATTTAAAAATCACTCTATCTTGCCTGAAGGGTGCTATCGCTAAGCAAAGCTATTGGGCGGGGCTGAGAAGCGTAAAAGGATAAAAAGGTAAATTTCTGAGCAGCCAATATGCAACAATAATAACAAGAACTATCAAAGCTATCGGCATTTTTGAGAACCTGCTGCGCAGGTGTTTAATTTTTTCTGAAGGGATTAAGAACGCTATAAAAATCGCAATCATAATAACGGTAAATAAAACCATAAGAGGATTCAGCCGAAAAGCTTCAATAAAATGTCCGTGCATCAGTTGATGTACGGCCCGCAAAGAACCGCAGCCGGGACAATAAAAACCGGTTATGGTTTTAAACGGGCACGGCGGGAAAATTTTAGATTCGGCAGGATTAAAGACAAAGACCGCTAATAACACAGCGATAAAAGCTGCAAAGACAATAATAATTTTATAACGGGTATTTAAAAATTTACGGAATTCATCTGACACGGCAAGCTATCCCGATTCGGTATAAGGCAAAAAGAGATTTTACATTCGACCGCAGCTTCCTGATACAGCGCCAATCGCAAACAGAACCATCCAAATCAGGGTTGCAGCAAGTCCTAATCCGAAACTGAGCCAGCACCAGAATGAAGCTTTTTCAGAACAATATTTAGCTCCGGCATAGTCATTGGCAGTGAGCTTCGAATCGACCTGCGCGGCGTAAACAATAGCAACGATACCGAACGGCACACAGCAAAAAATTGTGCAGAGAATAGCAGGAACCAAATGAGAAGATATAACCTGCGGCGCAATATCAGAATGTAACGCCATTTTCAGAGGTTCTGCACACTGAATACAATAATCACTTTGTTCTGGATTCTTCGCTCCGCATTTAGGACAATACATCATTGCTCCTTATATAAAAACAAGCTTTTTCAGATATTTGTTAAATCTTCTATATATATCGTCATATCGCGGCCGTAACTACATCAGATTTATCGGGTCAATATCGACAATTATCGTTACCCGCGGCTGTATCGGTTTTTGCTGCCTGAGACGTTCGAAAAGATTTTGTATTGTCAGGGCATCGGGAGCTTGGACGACAATATGAAGCCTGTGCTGCTGCTGAATCCTGCTTATCACAGGCGGTATAGGCCCTCTAACAACTGCGTTCAGATTCGAATCGGATATGATAAAGTCGATTATCTGACGCATTTTGGCGGCGGCGGTTTCGAGTTTTTCATAAGAGCTGTCTCTAAGAACAATATTTGCCATCCGCCATAACGGAGGAAGGTTGCAGTTTTTTCGGTGTTTTAGTTCTTCCTTAACGAAACCTTCGAAATCGTCTTTCATAGCGAATTGAATGGCGGGCTGGTCGGGCAAAAAAGTCTGGACGTAAACGATTCCTTTTTTCTCAGAGCGGCCTGTACGGCCTGCAACCTGAGAAATCAGCTGAAAAGTCCGTTCGTTCGCACGGAAATCAGGAAGGTACAAACTGGTTTCCGCGGAAATAATACCTACAACTGTGACATTTGGGAAATGAAGACCTTTTGCGAGCATCTGAGTTCCGGCTAAGATGTCGATTTTGCCCGAGCTGAAATCCCGCAGAATAGAATAATAATCACGCCCTGTCATCGAGTCGCTATCGACCCTTTTTATTTTAGCATTCGGGAATTTATTGTTTAATTCTTCCTCAAGCCGCTGAGTTCCGAAGCCTATCATAGCCATACCCTTGCCGCAGAGGGGGCATTTTTCAGGTACGAGGGTCTGGCTTAGGCAGTAATGACATAAGGCATAGCCGTAATTCATATGCCTGCCTGTTATTGTTTTATTCTTCTGAGGTTTAAGAGAAGCTCTATGAAAAGTAAGCGTTACATCGCAATTACGACAATGAAGCATATGTTTGCAGGAAGGACAAAAAACAAAATTGCTGTAGCCTCTTCTGTTAAGAAGCAAAATAGCCTGCTCTTTTTTTTCTATCGCTTGCTGAAGAGCTTTGCAGAGCGAATCTGAAATAAGATTAAGACCCGGCGAAGACTGCGGAATCTGGCGCAGGTCAACCAGCTGCATCTTAGGTTTAGGCAAATCGAGAACCCTTTTGGGAAGTCGAACTATATGATAAAAACTTTTCGTTCGACAATTATGCAGCGTTTCGAGAGAAGGCGTTGCACTTGCCAAAATGCAATGAGCAGAGCAAAGCTGAGCGCGCTTTACGGCTACGTCACGGCCATGATAACGCGGAACGGTATCCTGCTTAAAGCTCGGTTCGTGCTCCTCATCGACAATGACAAGGCCGAGGTTATCAACAGGCGCAAATATGGCAGAGCGGGCACCGATAACCACATCAGCCTGATTTGCACAAATTTTTTGCCATTGAACGTTTCGCTGAGCGGCTGTAAGACCGGAGTGAAGTACCGCGATTTTTTCGAATCTATCGCTGAAACGCTGGACGGTCTGGGCGGTTAGCGCGATTTCAGGCAGCAGAACAATTGCTTTTTTGCCTTTTTGGATTACGTGCTGGATTGACCTGATATAAAGTTCAGTTTTGCCGCTGTCGGTAACGCCGAATAAAAGAGTAACCCCGAAACCGCCCTGCTCGATTTTATCTTGGAAATGAGCCAAAGCCTTTTTCTGGTCATCATTAAGTATAACCTTTTTGGTTTTTAATATCATTGACGCGGGGATAGCGGGCAAAGCAGTGAAGATTTGCCTTTGTGAAATACGAATAAAACCATTTTGAGCTAATTTTTTTACGGGAGCCTGAGTGCAGGCGGCGGCTTGGGTTAAATCTTTTATTGTAACAGCAGAATCGGCGTCAACAGCTCCTTTGCTTTTAAGCAATTCGATAAGCTCTTTTTGCTTTTTGCTGCGAGGCGGTTTTTCCGGCTGTTCACAAGCAAGATAAACTGTCTTTTCTTTTTTCAGCCCTGCCTGTTTTTTTACAGCCGACGGCACCATAGCCGCCAGAACCTGACCTAATGGACAAATGTAATAGGAGCTAATCCATCGGGCTAATTCCATTAGATGTGCATCGATAAGAGGGCTGGGGTCAATTACCTTCGAGATTATTTTGAGTTTAAATTGGCGGTCGGTTTTTTCCTGAGCCGGCTTGGTTTCGACACAAAATCCGACCTGCGGTTTATTATTTTTGCCGAAAGGAGCTTCTATCCGCTGGCCCGGCTGAACAGGCCAAAGCTCGTTAGGCACCAGATAATCGAATTCTCTATCGACGCCCGATTCGAAGGCAAGCCTGACCGTGTTGGGGCTGGTCCTTTCGTCAGGTTCCGGAGCAAATAAATTTTTTGTTCGGTCGGTCATTGGTTTTCCGCTGTAAAGAAATTTTCATACAGTATAAACGGATAAAAAATTTTTACCACGAAGAAAATTAGCCGCAGATTGAATTTGGTTAAATGGGTACTGGTTAATTGCTTAGTCGCTGATTTCGCTGGTTACGCAGAAATTTTCACCACGAAGAAAAGAAGAAACACGAAGAATATTTTTCACCACAGAGACCTCCGAGTACGCAGAGATATAAGTCAAAAATGGCGGCTGGAAAAATTATTAACCGCGGATTGACGCGGATTATCGCGGACTTTTATTTACCATGAAGATATTGAAGAAAAGTGAAGGCAGAATTTAAGATGTATAGAAAAAATATCATTTTTCAACAGCCCCACTGTCCCTATTTTCACATAGTTTTATTATTCTTAAAATTAGGAATTTTTTGATTCTCTTCCGTGATTTGCTGTAATACCAATTTTTGACTTTCTGTATTTCCGGAAGAATCTTGATATTCATCAAGAAGTTGCTTACCATAAATACTTGCCACGTCTTTCAAATTTGAATCTGATTGTATAATATCATATAAGTTAAACTTTTCTTCTTTAGTTGGCAATGCCTTATAAATCTCTATATGCATATCTGAGTAATCTTTATGCTTGCTATTTGATAAAGCCTTATAGTAAGTATTTAGCCTCTCCTTATAATTCAGAAGACCCTTCTGAGCACACGTATAAATGAAATCTCGAGATGTTTTAAGGATGTCGTTTCTGAAGGCACTATTCATCAAGTTATGGTATGCAGATTCTATTTCCTCCGCTAAGTCCTCGTCGAACATTGCAATCTGCGGAAAATGCTGAAAAAACAAAATTAAATAATTGAATCCGTTCTGTCGGTCTTTTTTAATCGAAATATAAGCTGTTTTCAGATCAGTGAAAAGCTCAGGTGACATTTCGCGAGCTGCTAGAATTGAAAACAGGTTGTCAATATCCTCTGGAACTTGAACTAATCGATTTACTAATGATTTTGTCTCTTGCTTTTTAAGGTCATTATATAATTTTTCTATATTGTTAATTATTTCAAAATGAAGTTTCTTAACTGTTTGTTCTATTGTTCTATTTTCTTCGACTGAAGACTTACTGTAATTAGTTAAAGTCTGTACTTTTTTCTCCACGAAGGTAATGTAGGTAGCCAGTGCGACACCCAAAATAGCTATTACTACAGTCAATATTTGTATTGCGACCGAAGCTCCTGAGATGATAGTATTTACACTAGAAATAGCCTTTTCATTGCATTGTATTTGATATGTCATCTTCTCTTGCATCTCCTGTTTCAACTGAGCTATTTCTTTTTTATAGTTCTCTTCGTTAAAAGTGCTTGAAGTGTTATCCTCTACAGAGTAAAACGAAGCAGCATTTATAGGTTTATTATCAGCAATGTTAGAAGAAGTATGTGCCATTTTGTTTTGATCAGTAACACAGGCAGTTTGTACTTGATTAGCAGAGGGAGGAAGATTGTGGTCAGAAGAAAAAGCCTCTGTTTTTAAAAGGCAAGAAATTAAAATAAAAATGCAAATATTACAAATCCATACGCTTTGTTTTTTGAATGTATCTGCTTTTAAGTACATCATAGTTTAACTCCTTAAAAGATCAAAACAAGCATCTGTATAAAATCTTCCAAATATTACAAACATTAGAGACAGCCCACTTATTTAGCTTTATAATATACGTAATATTATCCTCCCAAAAGTGGCGAAAAACAAGGGAAATTTGGTCGTTAGTTAATAGTGAATAGTCGTTAGGTCATGGATTCTGGATACTTGATTCTGGATTCTCATAGTCTCTGAGGGACTACGAAGGGCAGGCCGTGTCGAAAAATAAGATTATCAAGGACCGCTTGAGATTCGTGTCAACCTGCGGTAAAATAGGGGTTTTCCAACGTTAATAAGACTTGAAGTAAATGGCAGAATTCGAAATCAACAGTAAATACGCCCCTTGCGGCGACCAGCCTCAGGCGATAGAGAAATTGGCTGACGGTTTGCGCGAAGGCAAGCAATATCAGACGCTTTTGGGGGTTACCGGAAGCGGCAAGACCTTTACGATGGCTAACGTCATTGCGCAGATGCAAAGACCGACGCTGATTATATCACATAATAAAACACTGGCTGCCCAGCTTTACGAAGAATTCAAAGAGCTTTTTCCTAATAACGCGGTGGAATATTTTGTCAGCTATTATGATTATTATCAGCCGGAGGCATATATACCGCAGCGCGATATTTACATAGAAAAAGACGCATCGAGAAACGATGACCTTGACCGGCTGCGGCTATCGACCACAACGAGTCTGTCAACCCGAAAAGATGTCATTATTATCGCTTCTGTGTCGTGCATTTTCGGTTTAGGCTCGCCGGAAGATTATAAAGCCTCCGTCGTAGCCGTAAGGCGAACAGACCAAATAGAAAGGAATCATCTGCTGGGCCGGCTTGCGGATTTGCAGTACAGCCGAAACGATATAGATTTCAAACGCGGAACGTTCAGGGTTCGCGGCGATGTGGTGGAGCTTTATCCGTCATACGAGTCTTTCGCGATACGATTCGAATTTTTCGGCGATGAGGTCGAGCATATAAGCTATATTAATCCGATATCGGGTGAAATCTTAGCAAAGGAAGAACAGGTATTTATTTATCCATCGCAGCATTATGTAATGCCGGCTGAGCGTATATCATCAGCTATTGCAAGCATTAAAACCGAACTGAAAGAACGTCTTACTCAATTAAGGCAGGACGGCAAACTTCTCGAAGCACAGCGGCTTGGGGCAAGGACAATGTACGATATCGAGATGCTGCAAGAAGTCGGCTATTGCTGCGGGATAGAAAATTACGCACGGCATTTATCCGGTCTCAAAGCGGGTTCGCGGCCTTATACGCTGATTGATTATTTTCCTAAAGATTTTCTTTTGTTTATCGATGAATCGCATGTAACAATTCCGCAAATCCGCGCGATGTGGGCCGGAGACAGAAGCCGAAAACAGGTTCTTATAGAACACGGTTTTAGGCTGCCCAGCGCTTTGGATAATCGGCCTTTACGGTTCGAGGAATTCGAGGAAAACTGGAATCAGGTGGTTTTCGTATCGGCGACTCCGGCTCAGTTCGAGCTTGAGAAATGTAATTATGAAGTTGTCGAGCAAATAATCAGGCCGACCGGATTAGTTGACCCTCAGATTTTTGTCTATCCGGCGAAAGAACAGGTTCAGCATCTGCTTGGTGAAATAGAAAAACGGGTCAAAGTTAATGAGCGTGTGCTTGTTACGACTTTGACCAAGAAAATGGCGGAGAACCTTTCTGATTATGTTGCGAAAAAAGGGTTTCGATGCCGTTACTTGCACAGCGAAATCGAAACTCTCCAGCGGATTGAAATACTGCGGGATTTGCGAACCGGCAATTTCGATGTACTAATCGGCGTAAATCTATTGCGTGAGGGGCTGGATTTGCCGGAGGTTTCCGCGGTTGCGATTATGGACGCTGATAAAGAAGGTTTTCTGCGAAGCCAGACATCGTTAATTCAAACAATCGGGCGAACAGCCAGAAACGTCAACGCCGCAGTATTTTTGTACGCAGATACTATTACCAATTCGATGCAAAAGGCGATAGAAGAAACTAATCGGCGAAGAAAGATTCAGCTCGAATACAACAAGAAACATAATATTACACCTGAAACGATAAAGAAAGAAATACGCAACAGCCTTACGGAACAAATTAAGGCCAGACAGACCGCCCGGCAGGTAATACATTACGAAGAAACCGAATACGATAAAGTCGAGCTTGCCGGCCAGATAGAACAGGAGATGTTGGAAGCGGCGGAAGCTCTTGATTTCGAACGGGCGGCTATGCTCCGTGACCAGCTTAGAGAACTTAAAGAACTGCCGGAGCTGTTAATCGCCAGTAAAACCAAAAAAGACGTCGCAAAGAAAAAACCGGGATTTAAACGCCATAATAAAAGCTGAATCTTTGTATCGGAGAATAAAAATGAATACTCGAAACATAAAAGAATTCTCACAAATATCAATGGTTATTGCATTGATGATGGTAATTTTTAGTAAAGCTGCGATAAGTCAAGAATCAAAATCCGGCTATTCTATGACGGCGGTTTCTTTTACAGATGTGACGTTAAAAGATAATTTCTGGAGTAAAAGAATCGAGACCAACAGGACCGTCACGATTCCTTTCGGGTTCAAAAAATGCGAAGATGAAGGCCGGATAAGAAATTTTGAAAGGGCCGGAGGATTGCTCGGGGGCAAATATGAAGGGAAGATGCCTTTTGATGACAGCGATGTCTATAAGATAATCGAGGGAGCCTCTTATTCATTAGCGGTGCATCCGGATAAAGAATTAGAAAATTATATAGATGAAATTATCCAAAAAATAGCAGCGGCACAGGAAGAAGATGGATATTTGTGCACATGGAAAACGATAGACGCCAATACTACTCCAGCCTGGTGGGTCGAGCCGGGGCCGAGATGGCATAATCTTGCGGCAAGTCACGAGTTATATAATTTGGGTCATTTATATGAAGCGGCATATGCTCATTATCAGGCAACAGGTAAAAGAAAGTTGTTAAATGTTGCATTGAAAAGTGCTGACTTGATAGTCCAAACGTTCGGACCGGACAAAAAATTAGATGTTCCAGGACATCAGATTATTGAAACCGGACTTGTGAAACTGCACATAGCAACAGGAGAACAAAAATATCTTGATTTAGCAAAGTTTTTTCTGGACCAAAGAGGCAATGCCAAAGGCCATAATCTTTACGGTGAATACAGCCAAGACCATATTCCAGTAATAGAACAGGATGAGGCGGTTGGTCACGCTGTACGAGCGGTTTATATGTATGCGGCTATGACTGATATTGCTGCGATTATGAAAGATACGGCTTATCACAAAGCAGTTGAAAAGATTTGGGAAAACGTGGTTTCAAAAAAAATTTATATTACCGGTGGAATCGGTTCCCGCCACGAAAAAGAGTCTTTTGGTGATAATTATGAACTGCCTAATCTGACGGCTTATAACGAGACTTGTGCGGCAATTGGAAATATTTACTGGAACCACCGGATGTTTTTACTAAGTGGTGACGCTAAATATATAGATGTTCTTGAGCGAACGCTTTATAACGGAATGATTAGCGGTGTGTCGTTAGAGGGTAATTTATTTTTCTATCCGAACTGTCTAGAGTCGGACGGAAAATACAAATTCAATATGGATTCGTTAACAAGACAAAAATGGTTTGACTGCTCATGTTGCCCGTCAAATGTCATTCGTTTTATACCATCGGTTCCTAATTATATTTACGCATATAAAAACGGCTCAATCTATGTAAATCTTTTTATTGCCAGCAAGACCAACATCAGTATTAACAAAACAGATGTCGAAATTAGTCAGGAAACCGATTACCCATGGGATGGGAAAATAATTATAAAGATTAATCCCAAAACCGAAGAGTATTTTAAAGTTAATCTCCGTATCCCCTGCTGGACGATGGAAAGACCGTTACCTGGTGATTTATACAGCTATCTTGATAAAGCCAAGGAAAAGCCTGTGCTAAAATTAAACTCTAAACCTATCGATATGAATTTTAACAAGGGCTTTGCCGTAATCGAACGAAAATGGTCTAAGGGTGATGTAATTGAACTTAATCTGCCAATGCTGATTCGGCGTGTCATAGCCAAGGAAGATGTCGCAGACAACCTGAATAAAGCCGCGATTGTTCGCGGGGCGATTGTTTTTTGCGGTGAATGGATTGATAATGATAATAAAGTACTCGATTTGATAATTCCAGATGAAACCATACTACAAGCAGAATATACAAAAGATTTGTTAGGCGGTGTTACTGTAATCAGCGGAAATGTATCAGACGTATCAGGCAAAGAAAGAAAATTGACTGTAATTCCTTATTATTCATGGTCGCATCGCGGGCAGGGAGAAATGGCAGTCTGGTTTCCAAGAAAATTCTCCCTCAACAAATAAACCGCAAAATTGAAACTTGGCAAATTATCATAATCAACCGGAATTAGTAAATCTTATTTTTGTGGTGTTTTGGGACATATCCGGGTATAATCCGGCAATTGCAGCACATCCGAAGCTATAATATTTCGTTATTTTCGGGCATGACTATGAAAGAATTAAATTTAAAAGAAGTTCAGCCGCTTATAAAATTGGCGATAGCCGAGGACCTCGGCGAGGAAGATATAACAAGCAAGCTGTTGTTCAAAAAAGACGTAATGTCTAAAGCCCACATTGTTTCTCGTGAGGAAATCATGGTTTGCGGCATGCCGATAGCAGCCGAGATTCTAAAAACTTACGACAAACGCCTGAAATTGAAAATTCTTATCAAAGACGGCCAAACGGCTCATGTTGGAAGCCGCCTTGGGACTATCGAGGGACCTATGCTTGCTATGCTCAGCGCGGAGAGAGTTTTGCTGAACTTTTTGCAAAGACTTAGCGGGATAGCGACAACTACCGGCAAATATGTCCGCGCGGTTCAGGGAACTAAAACCAAAATATACGATACGAGAAAAACAACGCCCGGCTGGAGGATACTTGAAAAATACGCTGTTCGCTGCGGAGGCGGATACAATCATCGTATCGGGCTTTATGACGGGGTTCTTATTAAAGATAATCATCTTGCGCAGCTCGGACGAAATTTTTATCCAAAGCTTAAAAAAATAATAGCTAAAGCTCGAAAAATTAAAAATGTCAAATTCATAGCTGTTGAGGTTGACCACGTTGACGACCAGCTTAACTATGTTCTTAAGATTCCAGGGATTGATATTGTTCTACTGGATAATATGGGGCAGTGGCAGCTTAATCACGCTGTCGAAATGAAAAGAAAAATGCTGGGACTTAAAAGCAAACCTCTTCTCGAAGCATCAGGCAACGTCACCTTAAATAATGTTTCGGCTATAGCCCAATGCGGAATCGACAGAATTGCCGTCGGAGCAATTACACATTCGGCAGTTGCGGTCGATATCGGTTTAGACAGAGAAACAAAATTATGAATAGGCCTGATTCATTCGAGCCTGACAAAATACAGGCAGGGCTTAAAAATCTGCGCATAGGCAAAAAAGTTATTGTTTTCGGCTCGGTCAGCAGCACAAACGATATCGCCTCAGAATACGCCAAATCCGAATCAAATGACGGTTTGGTTATCTTAGCCGAACAGCAGCAGTCAGGCAGAGGCAGAGGTAATAATAAGTGGTTAAGCGATTATGGCGACAGTATTATCTGTTCGGTCGTACTTATTAAAGAATCTATTTCTAAGGAATTATTATCGCTAACTTTCGCTGCGGCTACAGCAGAGGCAATCAGCCCGAAGGCTAAAATAAAATGGCCTAATGATATTTTCCTTAACGGTAAAAAAATCGCCGGTATATTGCTCGAATCAAAGCAAACCGGATTCGGCACCGCACATATAGTCGGCATAGGAATTAATTGTCACCAGAAAACCTTTCCCGCTGAGATAAAAGATATTGCAACGAGCATCGATATTGAAACAAAAAGCATCTGCGACCGAATAATTCTTACAAAACGATTATTAAGCTCCATTGAACAATGGCTCGATACAGCTCGAAAAAAACCGCAACAGGTTATTAAGTCATGGGAAAATTTAAGCCTTCTATTAGGCCAAAGAATAACAGTGGTGCATAACAAAAAAAGATTCAGCGGAACATGTACTGGGATTGACCCGCAAAAGGGACTGATTTTACAGCTCGATTCCGGCGGTATTCAATTTTTCCCTGCCGAACAAACCAGCATTGCACACTGAAGGAAAATCAAATATATATTTCTGTAATACTGGCATTTATTATATATAAGATGCCGGAGTTAATGAAATGACGGATAAATATGATGTTTTTGTTATCGGCGGCGGGCCGGGCGGTTATACGGCTGCGATTCGCTGCGCCAAAAAAGGCGCATCCGTGGGGTTAGCCGAAAAAAACGTGTTGGGCGGGGTCTGCCTTAACAGCGGCTGTATTCCATCGAAAACACTTTTGGCTTCGTCGCATTTTATGAAACTTGCCCAAAACGCTGATTCGATGGGAATAGAAATAAGTTCCGCCAAACCTGACTGGCAGAAGATTCAGGCAAGAAAAAACGCAATTATCGATGGATTTGCAAAAAGTCTAAAAGGTTTGATTCAAAGCCATAATATAAAAATATTTCAACACCGTGCAGTTGCGGTTTCACCGAATAAAATCAAAATCGAAAAATCCGGCGGTTCTGAAGAAATTCAAACCAATTCAATACTTATTGCTACCGGCTCAAAACCGATAGAAATTCCCAGATTTAAATTCGATGGTAAAACAATAATAAGCAGTACAGAAGCGATGAATCTTTCCAAAATTCCCGAATCAATGATTATTGTCGGCGGCGGCGTAATCGGCTGTGAGATGGCTTGTATATTCGCACCTCTTGGAACAAAAGTTATCATTGTGGAACTGCTGCCCCATTTATTATCCTTCGAGGACGAATGGGTCGGCAAAACCATTGAAAAAGAATTGAATAAACTCGGCGTGGAAATATTAACCGGACAAAAGGTTGTACGGGCAATTGTTTCTGATGATGGTGCGGATGTTTTACTGGAATCCGGTAAAATTCTTCATGCCGAAAAAGTGCTTGTCGCAGCAGGTCGAGAGGCTGTTTGCGATAAAGAAACAATCGAGAATCTCGGACTCGAGATGAAAAATAATGCCGTCAAAGTAAACCAGAAAATGCAAACCAGCGTACAGGGGGTTTACGCAATAGGTGATGTCGTCGGAACGACATATCTTGCGCATGGAGCCTTCGCGGAAGCGCAAATTGCCGCTTCTAATGCTGCCGGCGGAAATGAAATAATGTACGATTATTCACTGATACCTCGCGTGGTTTATACCTTTCCGGAGGTCGGTTCGGTAGGAAAAACTCAGGCGCAATGCGTTCGAGAAGGTATCGATATCAGTGTCGGAAAATCTCTATTTAAACATAATGGCAGAAGCGTCTCGCAAAACGAAACTGCCGGAGAAGTTAGGGTGATAAAAAATAAAGCTGACAACAAAATTCTCGGAGTAACGATTGTCGGAGCCTGCGCGAGCGAAATGCTTTCTTCTGCAAGAGCAATTCTCGGCAGCAAAGAAAATATCAATAATATCTGTTTCCCGCATCCGACGGCATGTGAAACATTGAAAGACGCATGGGAAGATGCTCTTGGTATGGGGCTAAGCACCGAATGATAAATACGGCGGCACAGATAATTAAAATCATCGACTGCGGACTGGTGGATTACGAACAAACACTTAGCAGACAAAAATATCTGCATCAGCAAAGACTATGTCATACAATACCTGATACCGTTTTGATTGCCGAACATTATCCTGTTATCACTTTAGGCGCAAGACAAAATGCAAATAAACTGCGTATCGAAGCACGGAGGCTTAAAGAAAAAAATATTGATTTAGTTCAGACCAGACGAGGCGGCGGTGTAACGGCTCATAATGAAGGACAAATTTTATTTTATCCGATACTCAATCTGAAAGAACGCGGCCTTGGTATTACCGAATATATCAGAGAACTCGAACAAATCGGGATTACATTACTACATGAGTTTGGCATAGCGTCAGAACTGCGAAAAGGATTTCCGGGACTGTGGATAAAAGACAGAAAAATCGCGTCTATCGGCGTGCGGGTCGCTAAATTTGTTACATATCACGGGATGGCTATTAATATCCGAAACGATTTGAGTATATTCGATTATATTGTGCCGTGCGGCATAGAAAATATTAAAATGACAAGCGTTTTTAAAGAAACAGGCGCTAAAATATCAATGGTTTCTGTTAGGAAAAGTTTATCTATACTGCTGGGCAGGTATTTTTCTTGAATACAATACAAACACAATCTGTCAAATCGAAACTGCCTCAGTGGCTTAAACGCCCTGTTGGATTTGGACAAATATACAACCAAACCAGCAGCATCATTGAAAAACTTAGATTGCATACGATATGTGAAAACGCAAACTGTCCTAATCGAGGCCTGTGCTGGAGTAAAGGTACCGCCACTGTATTGATACTCGGAAATGTCTGCACAAGAAACTGTGGATTTTGCTCTGTCACTCGGGGTAAACCGCAAAGTCCTGATTCGACCGAGCCTCAACGCATAGCCGAAATGGCGCAACAGTTAAATCTCAAATATCTCGTAATAACCAGCGTCAATCGCGATGATTTATCCGATGCCGGAGCAGCTCATTTTCGAGACTGCATACAAACAGTCCGCCAATATAACCCAAACATCAAATTCGAAATACTCGTTCCTGATTTTCGCGGTTGTCAGGAAAATGCTATTTCTATACTTCGTACCGCCCTGCCGCTTGTTTTTGCGCATAATATTGAGACCGTACCTTCTCTTTACCGCCAAGCCAGAGCCGGCGGAGATTATGAATTATCACTGAATTTGCTAAAACTGGCCAAAAAACATCTGCCTGATACCCCGATAAAATCCTCTATTATGCTCGGGCTTAGCGAAGCAGATAATGAAATTATACAGGTATTAAAAGACCTTCGAAAAACCGGCTGTGAACGTATTACAATCGGCCAATATCTAAAACCTTCCAAGAACTCTCTCGAAGTAGCTGAGTATATCATACCCCAAAAATTCGACTTCTGGAAAAGAACTGCCCTTGAACTCGGTTTTAAATGGGTAATTTCCGAGCCTTTCGCCCGAAGCTCATATCTTGCCGAAACTGAAAATTTAAAATCCTAATTTCCAAACCCAAACAATATCGAGATTCTTACTTCTCTCCGAATTTTCAGGTTTGTTTTACGGTTATTATCGGCTATAGGTATTAGTTATTCAGGTTTTGGTTTGGTTAATGAAGTTCTGTTTCTTATACTTTATATGGAAGCTCAAAGGGCTGATAGAAGTTGCCGCTAATTTGCATCATTCTTCTTGTGGTGAATAGATTTATGGAAAAAATAACTTATAAAAAAGGTGTGCGCAGCGGAGCGGCTTTGATTATAGCTATGTTGTTTGTGATGATTTTTGCCGCATTGAGCGTTTCGTTAGTCAGCATGTCAGGGACGAATATCCAGATAGCGAGCAATCAGCAAAAAGTTAATCAGGCATATTCCGCGGCTCAATCTGGATTGGAATGCGCCAGAAGATTGGCAAGTTCGGTTTCATTAGACCCAACCTCTACAAACACCGTTACAGACATACAAGCCGAGAAGGCGTGGACTGATTTTCGTAATCATATAATCAGTACAAATCTTGGCGGAAAATCACTCGAAACCAGCCCTGCAAATGAGATTCGCACACAGCCGCTAAAATTTGATTCAGGAAATTCGACTTTTCAAATCAGATTCTATCTTTCTGAACCGAATAATCCTCGCGCAATTAAAGTAGAGGTAACAGGCCGCAGCGGGGAAATAACAAGGAAAATCGGCATGGATATGACAATCCAGAAAGACGCGTCTGTTTTGCAGTATGCCATCGCCAGCCGCGGCAGAATGTGGATTACGGGCGACAGTACAATTCACGGAGATATTTACAGTTCGTGGAATAGAACCGATATATCACCCTTCAATATGACAAACGATTCGAGAGTCGAGGGAACCATTAATACCGTACTTAACCGCGAAGATATTGAAAACGCAGGGTATTTTCAGTTCGAGACGCTTGATGAGAACGGTTTGCCAATGGATGTTAACGGTAATCCGTTAGGCACAAATTATGAAGATAGATTCTACGGCCCTGATGACGAAATACAGGGTTATCATAAAGGAATAAATTACGACCAGCTTGACCAGAGCAATATTCCGGGTATGAGAATCGGTGATTATGATACCAGCACATATAGAAACGGTATTCCGAGTACCACGGTTTCTGCCGCCGATTCAACCATTTCTAACGGAATACTTTCCAGAAGCGGGGTTCCGACAGTAACTGAATATTTTCCGCATGCAGCAGGTGATTATAATACACGTGCTTCAAGCGGCAGTCAGCAATTAACTCGGTACGTATATGTCGGAAAAACATTGAGTAATATCAGGGTAAGTGCAAATACACATGCCTTATTCCAAAATTGTGTTTTTGAAGGCGTATTGTATATTGATTGCTCGACAAGCAGCACATGGCTATCAAATACCAATAACATACGGTTCGATAACTGCACCTTTAAAGGAACGATTGTTACGAATGTTCCTACACCTTTTAACTGGCAGAGAAATGCACTGTATTTCACGGGTGAGGCTACATTTAACAACCAATCGATTCATCAGGAGGCTACAATATTAGCTCCTCATTTCAACGTCGATTTGGGAAATACTAACCCCGAACAGAGCGACGACAATACACTCAAAGGCGCTATTGTCGGAGGTATTGTCGATGTCCGAGGAAACGCTCAAATCGAGGGTACGATAATATCAATGTTCGACACATCCGCTTACAGCAGCGGTTTTGTAACGAACATCGGCGCGACATTAGACGACGGAGGAAGTGAAACAACAGAGCTTGGTGACATAGGAACAATAGAAATTACTCCTGACCCGGACAATATGCTGCCAAGCGGAATCAGTTCGAGAATCGTAATTAAACCTAAAGCTGATACTTATTACGAAGGATTTTGAAAAAATTGATGAAAATATAACCAAAAGCTTTTGGAGGCAAATATTATGAAGACGAGCACAAAAAGATGGCTGATTTTGACGTTTGCTTTAGCTTTGTTAATCATAATCGCTACTCCGCAGCCGACTGGGGCATTAGTCTGCCGGAATGTTTATCTCAATGAAGAAGGCGGTGACGGTGAGGATGCAAACGAACCTCAGCCGGAAAGCTCGCTGGACGGTTTTGGCGGACAATGGCTCGATGATGACGGTGAAGGCGAACCTCAGCCGGAAATTGCGTTCGGTAATCCGGGGATGAACCGGCTTGACGATGAAGAACCCAATGAGCCGGAACCCGATGAGGACCCGAACGAACCGCAGCCGGAAAGCTGCTAAGCGACAGTATTACAAATTGCTGCCGAATAATACAGGGGCAGCGGTATCAGCCGATATCGCCGCCCCTTGTCTTTACTGCTTAATTCGTTCATCTCCAAAATAACATCTATCAGTAATTGATATTTGCACCAAAACCCTCAATGGTTTATCATTGATGTGTATTTGTATTTATTAAGTGAAAGATATGGCGCAAAAAAGTACTGAATTATTATATCCTGCAGGAACGTGGCTCATAGAGAGCAGTATGGATGAACCTGCAAATGTTGATGTTTTCCTGCCGGAAACAAACGATGATGCCGCCTCGGAGCAGAAAATGTCTCTGCCGAAGGTAATCGGAATATTGCCTCTGCGCAATGCGGTAACTTTTCCTGGAACAATAACCCCTCTGGCTATAGGACGCGAAAGAAGCAAGGCTCTGCTGGCTCAGACCAAACCAAATGAGTCTATAATCGGGCTTGTTACTCAGCGCAATCCAAAAACAGAAAAACCCGGATTCAGCGATTTATATTCGGTCGGGACGGCTGCTACGGTTCTAAAAGTTATAAAGCTGCCTCAAGGCTCGGTTCATATCGTGGTCCATGCCATAGGCCGCTTTGGTATTGTTAAACCAATAGCTGTAAACCCTTATCTAAAAGCCCAAGTTCAGCCTTTAGAAGTTAAAATCCGTCCCGGAAAAAGACTTTCCGCTCTGATGGTAAATGTTCGCCGCTCCGCCAACCGCGTCATAGCGTTAAGCCCGAATGTTCCCGAAGAGGCTTCGGTTCTTCTTGAAAATATCGAGAATCCGTCATCATTGGCGGATTTTCTCTCTGCGAATTTGAGTCTTGAAATAGAAGAGAAACAGCAGCTTCTCGAAGAGCTTGATGCTACAAAAAGGCTCGAACAAATATCGATAGCTCTGGCAAATCAGCTCGAAGTTCTCGAACTTAGCCATAAAATTCAAGGACGAGTCCGCGAATCGGTTGATAAAAGCCAGCGGGAATATTTTCTTCAGGAACAATTAAAAGCGATTCAATCGGAGCTTGGAAAAGAAGACCGCCAGACAGAAGAATTAAAACAATTAGAAAAAAATATCAAAAAAGCTAAAATGCCCAAAGAAGTCCAAGACGAGGCTATGCGGGAGTTGGACAGGCTCGGTAAGATAACCTCGGCATCTCCGGAATACAGTGTCATCAGAACGTATCTTGACTGGGTCTGTGAATTGCCTTGGTCGGTTGAAACTGCCGACAGGCTCGATATTAACAAAGCGCAAAGTGTTTTGAACAGGGACCATTATAATCTCAAAAAAATCAAAAAACGTGTTCTGGAGTTTCTGGCCGTCCGTAAACTTAATCCGAAAGGCAAAAGTCCTATTTTGTGCTTCATCGGCCCTCCGGGTGTCGGTAAAACGTCGTTAGGTAAATCAATCGCAAGAGCCATGGGCAGAAAATTTGTCCGAATCTCACTCGGCGGGATACGGGACGAAGCGGATATTCGGGGACATCGCAGGACATACATCGGCGCTTTGCCCGGAAGGATAATGCAGGAACTTCGAAAAGCCAAAAGCAAAAATCCTGTTTTTATGCTCGATGAGCTTGATAAAATCGGTTCTGATTTTCGCGGCGACCCTTCAAGCGCGCTTTTAGAAGTGCTTGACCCTGAACAGAATTACAGTTTTACCGACCATTATTTGGACCAGCCTTTCGATTTATCCAAGGTAATGTTTATCGGGACAGCTAATTACGCCGAACCTATCCCGCCTGCCCTGCATGACCGAATGGAAATAATCGAGCTGCCCGGATATACGGAAAATGAAAAACTCCAAATTGCAAAACGTTATCTGGTTCCCCGTCAGCTTGCGGAAAACGGATTGAAAAAAATAAAGCTCCGAATTCCTGATGCTATTATAAGAGAAATTATCAGTAAATATACACGGGAAGCAGGCGTCCGCAATCTCGAAAGGGAAATCGCTTCAATCTGCCGCGCCGCTGCTACCGAAATCGCTAAAGGTTCCAAACGCAAAAAAATTATCGGCAAAACCGAGCTGACGAAAATCCTCGGCCCCGCAAAATTCGAATCGGAATTGGCTTTGCGGACAGGCGTTCCGGGAGTAGCCACTGCCCTTGCGTATACCCCTGTCGGCGGTGAAATACTTTTTGTGGAATCGGCTTTGATGGCGGGACAGGGCAAACTTCATCTGACCGGCCAAATCGGTGCGGTGATGAAAGAATCCGCCGAAGCTGCTTTTAGTATCGTAAAAGCTAATGCTCAGAAACTCGGTATTGAGCTTAAAGACTTCAAAAAATATGATTTTCATATCCATGTTCCGGCCGGAGCGATTCCCAAGGACGGCCCCAGCGCCGGTGCGGCTATGTTCACTTCGCTGGTATCGCTGCTTTTGAAGAAACCGACTCGGCCTGATACGGCTATGACCGGTGAGATTACACTGCGAGGATTGGTTTTGCCTATCGGAGGGTTAAAGGAAAAAATCCTCGCCGCCAAACAGGCTGGGATTAAAATGGTAATACTTCCGCAAAGAAATAAAAAAGATATTCCGGAAGTTCCTGCCGAGGTTAAAAAAGGTCTGAAATTCAAATTCGTTAAAAATACGGCCGAAGTTATAAAAGCAGCTTTGATTGATTAGACAGCTTGGATTATTTTTTGCTTTGAGCTTGTTTCTTCTGCTGCGACAAAGAAATTTTTTGTTCCCTGTCCATTCGTCTGGTTTCCAGAACGGCAATCACAATAATAGCGATAACAGTAATATGACCGATAACAACAAGTAAAGCCATCATCAATGTTTCTCCTCGTAGTTTGAAACGATAGCTCGAGTCATTTTAACAACATCGAGCATTTCATCAACATCATGAACCCTGACAATCGAAACTTTTTTTGCAGTGCAAAAAGCAACCGTTGCAGCGGTGCCGAAGATTCGTTCAGCCGGATTTTCTTTTCCTGTTATCATTCCTATGAATCTTTTTCTGCTCGTACCTGCCAGAACTCTATAACCGCTTGAAACAAATTTATCGATATTACGAAGAATTTCGAGGTTATGTTCGACAGTCTTGCCGAATCCGATTCCGGGGTCGATAAAAATCTTTTCACGAGCTATGCCCGAATGTTCTGCTTTTTTAGCACGCCCCAAAAGAAATTTTAGCACTTCTGACACAACATCGTCATATTTGGGTTTTTGCTGCATATTCGCGGGCGTTCCCTGCATATGCATCAGCACTACCGGAACATTTTTTTCGGCTGCCAGCTCGGCCATTTTATCATCAGCCAGTGCTGTAATATCGTTTATCATCAAAGCTCCGGCTGATAATGCAGCTTTGGCAACTTCGAAACTATAAGTATCAATGCTGATGGGTATTTTAATTTTTTTAGAGAGTACCTTAATTACAGGCACAGCTCTTTCAATTTGTGCGGCAGCGCTAATCGATTTCGAGCCGGGCCGTGTAGATTCGGCTCCGACATCAATGATTGCCGCACCAGCTTGGGCCATTTCAATACCGTGGGCTACAGCCTTATCTGTATCAAAGAATTTTCCGCCATCGCTGAAAGAATCCGGCGTAACGTTCAATATACCCATAACAATAGTGCCAGCCGAAAAATCCAGCCTGCCCCCCTGCCACTGCAATATATTGATTTGTCTGTTCACTTTTAGATGTTTACCTGAAATCCGATTCCATTTAATTTTTTCATTACTTTTTCTGTGTTTTCTGCTGCTAAAATAATGTTCGTATTTTGAAATTCTCGCCGGACAGGGTATTCCTTACGCAGCTTATCAAATGCCGCACATCTTTTGCCCAAAGGCAGATTTAAGATACCTCGCATTCTCCGGTCGTCGTCTTTAATTTTATATATTTCATTAACAGCCGCCCGCAAAATCCGCTGGTCACTGAACCCTTTAATCTGAATTTTAACCTCCGGCACTGCCGGTTTAGGCAAAAAATCACCGATTCGGTGTTTGGCCTCTATATTAAAATACGCACAGGCTTCATTATAAATCATTATCATTCCAGCCACTTTGCCGTCGTAGGAATATCCGGCTATGTGGGGCGTGCCTATATCGACCATTTCCAAAAGGTCGGTGTCAATCGCCGGTTCATCTTCCCAAACATCCAGAACGGCGGCTTTAATTTTGCCTGTTTTAAGAGCATTTTTCAGTGAACCGGTATCAACTACTCCACCGCGGGAAGTATTCAGAAAAATAACACCGTTTTTAAGGTTACTGAAAAAATCTTCATCAGCAAGGTGATGAGTCTTATCCTGCCCTTCATAAGTCAGCGGCGTATGAAAAGTAATAAAATCACAATTATATAATTCTTCAATCGGGCGGTATTTATCATCGTTAGTCTGTCTTCTAAGCGGCGGGTCATTCAAAACCACATTCATTCCTATCGCTTTGCATTTGTTCTCGACTCGGCTGCCGACATTTCCGACGCCGATTATACCGATGCTTTTTCCGGCAAGCTCGATATTATGATTTTTGCCGATTTCCAGCAATGCCGCAATAATATATTCAGCAACGGAGTTTGCGTTCGAACCGGGAGCGGAAGTAAAACCGATGTTATGAGCGTTTAAATAATCGATATCGACATGCTCAAAGCCTATTGTAGCTGTTGCGACAAATTTTACTTTGCTGCCGGACAATAATTGCTCATTAACCGGCGTGATGCTTCTGACCAAGAGAATATCTGCGTCTCGGAGTATTTCAGCAGTTATTTCTCTGCCCGATACGGCGGTAACATCCCCGATAGAGGAAAAACACTCTTTTACAAATGGTATATTCTGGTCTGCTATTATTTTCATTTCAAAACCGCTCAAATACTAAGAGTTTCTAACAAAAAGAGCCTTTTTTCGTGGCACGGCCTTCAAGGACGTGATTTACAGGTTTCACGGGCAAGATGCCCGTGCCACTGTTTATTTTGTTAGAGGCTCTAAGACAAAACTGTATCAAACCATATCAGCGAATGACAAATCATAAAACGAAATCTGCAAATAGTAAATTGCAAATTTAGATATGTACGATTTGCCTATAATTGGAAACCGGCGATTTTAGCGGCACAGAACGGACAGCAGGAATTTTCGATATTATTTTTGCCGATATGGTATCCGCGGCGTTCTATAAGAATCTTGCCGCATTTATAGCAAAATGTCGATTCTGCTCTGGCTCCGGGTATATTTCCGGGATAAATATAGCGCAGGCCGGCCTGTTTGCCGATTTGCTCGGCTTTTTCAATTCGCTCGACCGGAGTCGGGTGGGAATTAAGGTATTTATACTGAGGGATGAATCGGCTTATATGCCATGGAACATCCTCACCGGCGTGATGAACGATAAATTCGGCAATACTTTTTAGCTCTTCATTCGAATCGTTTTCTCCGGGAACAAGCAAAGTCGTGATTTCCATCCAGATATTCGTCTCTTTAGCAATATATTCTATTGTATCCAGCACCGGCTGCAAACGACCCTTGCAGAGATTGCGGTAATAATCATCGCTGAAAGATTTCAAATCGATATTAATACCGTCAAGCCAGCTTCGGCAAAAATTTATCGCTTCTTTGGTCATATAACCGTTACTTACAAAAACATTGGCCAGCCCTTTTTCTTTGGCGACAACCCCTGTCTCTGCGCAAAGCTCCATAAAGACGGTGGGTTCGGTATAGGTATATGCAATATTTTTACACCTGCTTCGGACAGCTCCGGCTACTATCTGTTCGGGGGTGATTGAAGAGCCTTCTATTGGCCCGCCTTCGACGGCGGCTTGGCTTATCTGCCAGTTCTGGCAAAATGAGCATCGGAAATTGCATCCGATACAGGATATCGAAAAACTGCTCGAACCGGGCTGAAAATGGAAAAGCGGCTTCTTTTCTATAGGGTCGATATTTGCCGCACAGATTTTATCGTAGTTTAGCGAATATAAAATACCGTCTATATTTTTTCTGACGGCACAGACACCAAACCTACCGTCATTTATAACACAGCGATGATTGCAGAGCTTGCATCTGACCTTTTTACCTGCGTCTTTTTCCCAAAGTACTGCCTGTTTCAGTTTAGATTCTTTGGCAGACATTTTTGAATCCTATTTCATATCTGCATATGCTCTGGCCAGAATTTTTATCGGGTGAATCACGTTTTTACCGCTTATATACTCAATCTGCATTTTACACGCCGAACACTCGGTAAGAATATCTTTAATCGGCGACTTATCAAGAGTGGTTTTAAGATTTTTGGCTATCCTTGCCGAAAGTTCGAAATTTTTCTTCTGCATACCGTAAGTTCCAGCAACCCCGCAGCAGCCCGCGTCAAGACTGGTAATATCCGATTTGCAAAGTTTTCTAAGAAGTTCCATTGAAGCTCTGTTATAAGTAATCGCAGACAAATGACACGGCAGATGATAGAGATACTTGCCATCGGGCTGATTCGGCGGCGTTTTTAATTTATTCTGTTTGAGCAAATCCAGCAAATAATCCATTAATTCATAAATATTTTTAGAAACTAATTTTGCGTCTTCATTCCAGATAAACTGCCGCATATCCTGTTTTAAGCACATTGCCGAGCTTGGCTCGGAGCAAATAATTTTGTGCCCGTTTCGCACACATTGAGCAAGATACTTAACGCTATATGCCAAATCCGCCCTTGCTCTTTTCGTATCACCGTAGCAAATAGCCGGCAGCGGCGCCGGACGCTGCTTAGGAATAACAACACTGATTTGGTTGGCCCGCAAAACATCTAAAACCGAAAAACCAAGTTCATGGTCGTTATAATTTGCATATGTATCGACAAAATAAGCAACCTTATCAATCGGGTTCTTTATCGGCGCTGAAGATTTAAGATACCTGTTTCCGGCCTTTAGAAAAGATTTTCCCGCAAATTTCGGCAGCGCCCTTCTTCTGTCCAGTCCCATAGTCTTTTCGAGTATCCATTTTGTTACGGCCAGATTCAATACAAAATTCGATATAGGAGCGAAGGTACTTCCGGCGGCACTTAAATATCTATTATTGCCGAGAGCCAGCTCAGAAATTTTTAATCCTTTTTTCTTAACATACTTAGCTCGTGCCGCACCGACGAGTTTAGATACATCTACTCCGCTGGGACACTCAACAGAGCAGGCTTTGCAGTTTACGCACAAATCGAGAAATTTTTTGAACTCGGCCGAATTGAAATCCTCATCTTTCATCTTGCCGGTAGCCCAGAATCTAAGAACATTTGCCTTTCCGCGCGAACTTGCAAGTTCGCCGCCTACAGCACGGTAAACGGGACATAATCGCAAATCTTTGGTATTGCTCAAACAAACCCCGCAGCCGTTGCATTTTTCAAGCTCCTCGGCAAGCTCGTCTTTCTCGAAATGCAAATCTCCCTCAAGCTTAGCAGGGTCAACTTCATGCTCTGCTCTGAGGTTGTTAATCATAACATCGGGGTCATCAGATATTATTTTCCCCGGATTCATCAGGTTATTCGGGTCGAATATTTGTTTTATCTGTTTTAAAATCTCATAAAATTCCTCACCATACTGATTTTTAATAAAAGCCGCCCTTACCAAACCATCAGCATGTTCACCGCTTATTGTTCCGCCCAGCGACCAAGCCAGAGAAAACACGTCATTGGCGATACTAAGCATTTTTTGTATATCGACCGCGTCATGCAAATCAAGGTAAGGCCTGATATGCAGCTCCCCGTCGCCTGCATGGCCGT
>Ga0265293_10003075_pt1 | contig 31772 bp, 34 predicted proteins | sample Munlanlewell138R_FD_192505 | JGI IMG/M metagenome (GOLD analysis project Ga0265293, IMG submission 192505) | Leachate microbial communities from a municipal landfill in Southern Ontario, Canada - Leachate well 138R | ecosystem: Engineered > Solid waste > Landfill > Unclassified | place: Canada... | reverse complement strand
ACCCTCGGCTTGGGAAGCCGATGCTCTACCATTGAGCCACATCCGCTTTCTGTCTACCATTATAGAAAAAACGCAGCTGGAAATCAAGGGTGTTCTGCAGGTTTTCTGCAGGAAAGGTAAGGACGAGGGCGAAGTATAAGTATGCTTTTTGAAAGGCGTGACAATGATGGCCAAGGTGAGATGTGTCTCCATTATCCTAGTTATCCTGTTTGTGGTAACCCCGGCGGCTTATACCAGGGATTATATCGAAGTCTGGCCGGAAGGCTGGTCCGAGATAACTCCATTCTTCCCTACTAGCATATTTGCCGACCGCTTCTTTGTGACCTCTGATCCTCATGGGACCAGCTTTCTAAGTGTGGACGGTTTGTATTTTAGAGAGCTCGACTTGACATACCGTTTGCTACAAGACGACGAAGTAATAGAAGAAGTGGTGTTAACAAGCGGGGCCGAAATCGGCGGCGCTTTTTTAGGGCTTGATGAGAACGGTGTTCGCTATGCTCTGTGGATCGAACGGTCCCCTGGATCAAATACTATCAAGTACGCTGCCTTTCGTAGCCCCTACGCTGGGCATGAACCCGTAGTCTTACTGCAAACGGATCGCCTAATTCAGGATCTAGAAGCATACCAGAGCGGCGGGGAGACCCACGTAGTATGGTCTGAGCGGATCGATAACTTTCAGATTCGCTATGCAGTGGTTCGAGGCGGCGAGGTTGTGCTCTTGGAGACCGTAACAGATACCAAGGATGTGTCTGTCAAACCTAGTGTTACCCTTGATCAAGCTGGGTCTGTTCATATGGCTTGGATGGAAACAACCCCCCTCGGTGTGGAGGTTCGACATAGTGTGAGGAGGGGAGATGGGTGGAGTGTACCTAGAAAAGTTGGCGAAGGATCGGTACAAGATATTGAACAAGGCGGCGGTGTTTCTCTGGCGAGTTTTGGGGAGACAGTGTCTGTAGCTTGGTCGGCGTTACCGCGCAATGGTAATCGACTCGCTGTCTATATGACCACTGTGAACTTCCAAGGCGAGGCCAAAGCGCCGACGACAGTTGCCATGGGCAGCAGACCGAAGTTTGTAGCCGGTTCGAATGGACCCGAGCTCGTGTGGCAAGGCCTTGGCCCTTTTGGTGCCCAGGTCAACTATCTAGATCTGGAAGGTAACATTACGAATCTTACGGTGGGCCGAAAAGGTGCGTTTCGACCTGAAGCCTATCATAGGGAAGGTTTCTCTTATGTTTACTGGCTACAGGCAGAGGCTGATGGTGGTTACCGGGTCTATGGGATACAAAACGAATCACCCAAGGCTCTGTCCCTCTGGCGGAAGGTGGGCATTGATGAGAGTTCGCCTGGGTATCACATTCTCTTCTTATTCATGAGCACCTTTATGTTAGCAGGCATCTATACCATGATGAATCTAGGGGTGGTTGTAGCTGTAGGACTCCTCTCTGTCCTACTAGATAGGATCAGGGCCTACAAAAGCCAGGGGCTTTTGTATCGTGTGGTCCTCCTTGGCACACTCATGCTACTTGTGCGGCGACTTCCGATTCCCGCGGGCAGTCCCCAGTTTTTTGGCCTAGTGCATTATTGGCTATCCTATGTCTTGGCCACATTAGGCACATTTGTGATACTCAGGAGGGTCAAGCAACGTGGAATGATCTTAACAACCGGCATCCTGTTAGTGTGGATGATGCTGTACCAGTTCTTTGCCCTGATTCCCCAAACGGGTCTACGCTAATCTGGGGCCGACAAAAAAAGATGCTTGCCGCAGCAAGCATCAGGAGGTGGTCGCATGAGTAAGAAGCAATCCTGGAGAACATTGTTCACCATCGTCTTGGTTTTCCTAGGGGGAATGGTCGCCGTTTTTGCTAGTTTTGCCGTGGGGGGTTTTCCCTTTGTCAGCGACACCGTCCCACAAATGGTTTGGTGTGAATTAGCGCTCTTGCTCGTCCTATTGGTACTTCCCTTATTTCGTTAGCTTGTCAATAATGGTCATGATCTCGGTGATCTTCTCTTCAGCATCATCTGTTTCTACAGCCTCTCTAACGCAGTGGTCGATATGATCGTGGAGAATCTGACTGTTCACGTTGCGCAGAATCGCCTGCGTGGCTAGGATCTGATTGGAAATGTCTACGCAGTAACGATCTTCCTCTACCATACGCATGAGGCCATCGATTTGGCCCCTGGCGGTCTTAAGAAGACGCGTGACTTTCTCGCGATCGCTTCTCATAGCCCCAAGAATCCTTTCTTGTCTGAGATGGAGACAACTTCATACCCTGCATCACTCACTGCAGCACGTACAGCTTCTTCATCCCATGTTCCACTGACTGAGATGATGGCCTGGTCTTTCTTGTGGTTGACATTGGCAGTAAGACCGGGAAGCTTGTTGAGTGCAGCCTCAACTCTCCCTTGACAATGCTCACAGGTCATACCCTTGATTTTCACAACTTTCTTCATGATCAACTCTCCCATCTATTTATCTGGATTGAAGCGCCTGAGGCGCAAGGCATTCGAAACTACGAAGATCGAACTTAGACTCATAGCTGCCGCTGCATACATTGGGTTTAGCCTCCAGCCGAAGAAGGGGTAGAGGAGACCAGCGGCAAGGGGAATCCCTAGGGTGTTGTAGAAAAAGGCCCAAAAGAGATTCTGTTTAATGTTTCGTAAGGTAGCTTTACTGAGTTTGATGGCGGTTGCGACATCCCTTAAGTCGTTTTTCATCAGAACGATGTCGGCTGACTCGATAGCAACATCCGTGCCTGCACCAATGGCGATTCCCACATCTGCTCTGGCCAGAGCTGGAGCGTCATTGACACCGTCTCCTACCATGGCAACGGTGTTTCCTTGTTCTTGCAGCAGGCGAATTTCCCGTTCCTTGTCTTCTGGCAAGACTTCAGCGATAACGGTCTTAATGCCAAGGTCACGACGGATCGCTTCGGCAGTTCTCTTGTTGTCGCCCGTTAGCATTACTACGTCGATTCCCAGTTTGGTCAAATCACGAATGGCTTGTTTACTTGTTGGCTTCACAACATCGGCCACTGCGATGATACCCAGGACTTCACCTTCACTGGCAAAGTACATGGGGGTTTTCCCCTGTTCTGCTAGGCGATGGGCTCTGGTTTCAAACTCGCTCAGGTCTATATTGTTGTCTCGCATAAAGGAGAGATTACCCGCCAAGTAGGGACGTTCTTTGATCATCCCTTGGACACCCTTGCCCGGTACGGCCAGGAAGTCGTGTACTTCCTCAAATAGAACTTGATCTTCCACACCTTTGGTGACAATGGCTTCAGCCAGAGGATGCTCCGATGGTTTCTCCAGGGAGGCACCAATGATGAGTAGTTCCCTTTCACTGAGCGTGGAACCAGGGATAATATCGGTCACCTTAGGCTTACCCTCGGTAATGGTGCCGGTCTTATCGAGTACCACCGTATTTACGCCATGCGATGTTTCTAGTGACTCAGCGGACTTGATCAAAATCCCGTGGAGGGCTCCTTGTCCCGTGCCAACCATAATGGCAACCGGTGTGGCTAGTCCTAAGGCACAGGGGCAGGAGATGACCAAGACGGCAACTCCAATTGTCAAAGCAAACTCGAATGGATAACCCAAGAGCAGCCAAACAATGAAGGATGCCAGAGCGATAGTAATAACGACTGGAACGAAGATGCCACTGATCTTGTCAGCCAACTTGGCAATAGGTGCCTTGGAGGAGCTCGCTTCTTCCACCAAGCGTATAATCTGTGCAAGTGTAGTATCGTCACCAATTCTTGTAGCCTTAAAACGGAAGGAACCGGCTTTGTTGATGGTGGCCGAAATGACCTTGTCACCAACATTTTTGGCGACAGGGATACTCTCACCTGTAAGGGCGGATTCATCCACTGCGGAGCTTCCCTCAATAATGACGCCGTCTACCGGGATACTCTGCCCAGGCTTAATCACGATAATGTCGCCTTCGACAAGATCCGCCACCGGAACCTCCACTTCTTGGTTATCCCTGATGACAGTGGCAACTTTCGGCGCCAGGTCAATAAGTTTAGCGATGGCATCAGAAGTGCGCCCTTTGGAGCGGGCTTCGAGAAACTTACCCAAGGTAATTAGGGCCAGAATCATTGCCGCCGACTCAAAGTATAGATCGTGGCTATAGCGCATAACTAAGTCTAGATCTCCATGCCCGAGTCCCCAAGTGATTCGAAACATGGCAAAGATTCCGTAGACGATGGCTGCTCCAGAACCGATGGCAATTAAAGAGTCCATATTAGGACTGCGGCGCCACAGGGTCTTAAAGCCCGTTTGGTAATATTTGCGATTTGCATAGACTACAGGCAGGGTCAAAAGAAACTGGGCCAAGGCCATGGTTGCAGCATTTTCTACGCCTAACAGGAAAGAGGGGACAGGCAGACCAACCATATGTCCCATGGCAATATACATGAGAAGTACCATAAATACCATGGAGACGATGGCGCGCTGTTTCATCTCGTCAATTTCATCTTGAACATGATTCTCTTCACTGGTCTTGGCCGGTGTTCCTGCACCTGCGACGGAGGCAGTATACCCGGCGTCTGTAACCGCCTGAATGATTGAGCTGGCCTCCACAAGGCTGTCGTCATACTCCACAGTCATGTTATTGGATAGAAGATTTACGTTAACGGAGGAGACCCCTTCCATATGTCCAACCGCTTTTTCCACAGAGGCAGAACAAGCAGAACAGGTCATTCCAACTACATTGAACTTTTCTTTCTTCATCGTTTCCACTCCTCACCACACCCCCGGGGGGTGTCATCGATTTAAGTATATAGCAATATTTTGCTCCTTGTCAAGGGTAAACACTCTCGAAGCACTCTAGAGAAGGAGAACGATCGCTGCAGGGGAATATTGGATATTACCAAAGGGCAGGGAGTGGAGAAATGGAGCAGAAGAACAGGTTTCTGTCAGTTGTTGTCTTCTGTATCGTGTTCTCGACTGTGTTCTTCCTTCCCCTACAGGTCTGGGCAGAGTGGAAGCAAGAGGTCCAAGAGATTGCGGCTCAAAATCGACCTAATCACGCTACATCCATAGATGAGGCCCAAATAAGAGGGGAGTTCACAGAACTTCTCTATCATTATGAGTCTCTAGACGGGCAACCAATCATAACGCCCATAGCACCAGAGCCTAGTTCTCCCAGGGTAGTGATCTCCAACCAAGAGGCTGTGGAGGATGTTGAATATCTGTTTTCGGTTATGAAGTACGGATATGTGGGTTATCAGTACTTCGGCGGTGATGAACGCTTTGGGACGGCGAAAGAGAGGATTCTGGAGCAGCTGCAAGCTAGGACTTCTCATGAAATGGCTGTGAGAACCTTCTATGACCTTCTCTGCGACCATTTAGGGTTTATCAATGATGGGCACTTTTACCTAGGGAATCGCTCTTTTCGCAGGGCCCAGGTTATGATGATGGATTTCGACTATGGTTTTCTTAGGGACGAAAACGGCTACTATACCAAGCGCGGTGGTACGAAAGCGTACTTGGAACTGGTAAATGGTGAACCACCAGATCCATATCTTTGGCCTGCACTAAACGGAGACGGAGAGATTGTCTATCGGATCGGCAGACTAAGGTCTACGGATGAAGGCGACGATGCATTCGAGTTAATAGAACTACTTTTACGTGCAGGTGAGTCGACGCGGCAAGACTATGCAGTCATAGAGCCGTCTACTGGTTCTGCTCTAGACGGCGACGGTTATGAACAGTATTCCCTTGATGGTGTCCCTGTAGTGAGTCTAAGGAGCTTTCCGTATGGTTCTGCAATGAAAGACTTCGTGCAAGACGCTTATGACTTGAAACTCCAGGATGCATTTGTGATCGATTTACGTTCCAATAGAGGGGGTGACACGGGAGCTCTATTGGAGTGGATGGAGATTTTGGCAGATGGTCCTATCGGATTTCCCCACGCAAGCGTGGGATTAAAGACCGAGACAGTCGACACTCTGGCCAGAATGTCCTGGCCGTTGATTCAGCCGGAGTTGTATCGACCTGAAAAGGGTTGGACCGAGATCATGCTGCATCTGGAAAACATACGCATAGACAATCAAGCCAAAATCGTCGTTCTGACGGACTCGCACACCGTATCGGCTGGAGAGCTTTTTGTCGAACTCTTACGACGGGTGGAAAATGTGGTCTTTATTGGCGTGAACACGGCGGGTGCATATCTAACGGGAAATCCAGTTTGGAGTTCTCTGCCCAACTCTGGACTGGAACTTCATTTTGGCACGGCACTATTTCTGGCAGTGGATGCAGGAGCTCTAGTCGATCGAGAGGGTAAGGGGTTCTTGCCGGACTTTTGGGTTCGTCCGGAAGATGCTTTAGACTTGGCTATCAGATTTATCCGTAATTATGGATTAAAGTAGGCTCGGGATGCGAAGAAATCTGCCTTGCGGTGGTCCTTGATTTTCCCCTGGCTAGCTGTTATAATTACCTTGTCGTAAAACGCGCCTATAGCTCAGAGGATAGAGCACCGGCCTCCGGAGCCGGGTGCGCAGGTTCGAGTCCTGCTAGGCGCGCCATATCAATCATGGAACCGAATTGTTGCCACGGAAGATTCTGTGGTGAGAGATTCGGTTTTTTTGATCGTGAATCCGCTCCACAAGGATTGCAATATGTGACTATTTCTGGTAAAATTTCGGTAATAGTAGGAGGTGAAATGATGAACATTGGCTTAGTTAACACTGTTTTGGCTAGACTCGCACATGCCATATCTTCAATTTCGCAAGATATGCGTCTCCACGGGAGAGATCTGTCCAAAAACGAATAGGTGTAAACTGAGCAAGTGAATCATCATTATGAATACATATAAGGTATTCCCGGGTATGGTTTCTTGCCCGGGTTTTTTTGATTGTTGCGCAATCACCCTTCAACTCTCCAAGACCTGGGCACGTTTTCCAGATGAATGCTTGCATTCATCAACTTGCTCAGGTCTTTGTTTTGACCCGGAGATAAGGGGGAAAAGGAATGTTGGAGATTGCATTTGAGGCCGCGGAAAAATATTTCGGAGCCAACCATGTACTAAAGGAGATCACCTTTGAGGTAAGTCAAGGCGAGACAGTGGGCCTTCTAGGAAAGAACGGAGCAGGTAAGACAACGCTTTTCCAAATCCTTGCTGGAAGGGAGAGCATTGATGGTGGTAGGACGATCATTAGAAAAGGGGCCAGCATCGGGCTACTTGAGCAAATTGCCGTCTTTCCAGAAACCCACACAGCAAACGATGTACTACATGAAGCTTTCGAGCATCTTCGAGGAATCAAGGACCACATGGAGAAACTGGAAGAGGCGATGGCGCGGCATCCACTGGAGGAAACGTTGCAGCGCTATGGTGAGCTCCAACAGCTCTACGAGGTCCAAGGGGGCTACGGGATTCAGGATAGCATCAATAGGGTCTGCACAGGACTGAAGATCGATGATGCCATGAGAAACAAGCAGTTTTCGGTATTGAGCGGTGGTGAGCAAAGTCGAGTCCTATTGGGGAAGCTGATTCTAGAGAACCCTGACGTCTTGCTTCTGGATGAACCAACAAATCATCTGGATTTGAACTCCATAGAGTGGCTTGAGGAGTACTTAAAGTCATACAAGGGAACAGTGATCATCATTTCCCATGATCGCTATTTCTTGGACAATGTTGTGGATCGAATTGTCGAGATCGTGGATGGAAAAGCTCAGCTTTATGCAGGAAACTACTCCTATTTTGTCCGGGAGAAGCAAGCCCGCTATGAAAGCCAGCAAGAGAGATATGAGAGGCAGCAAAAGGAGATCAAGAGACTGGAGGATGCAGCAAAGAGGATGCATGACTGGGCTCAAAGAGCAGATAGTGAGGCCATGCATAAGCGAGCATTCAGCATTGAGAAACGAATTGAACGAATGGATAAAATCGATAAGCCTAGGAAAGAGCGGGGAATGTCCACGCGGTTTTCCCAGTCGGGTCTTGTTAGTAAGGATCTGCTCGAGATCAAAGACCTTGTGAAGAGCTACGATACAAAGAGAGTCCTGGATGAACTGAATCTTCAGGTACAGAGGGGCGAAAGTGTAGCCATATTGGGTGCCAATGGTTGTGGTAAGTCAACGCTCCTGGATATCATAGCGCGAGAACAGATGCCTGATGAAGGCACCTATAAGATCGCTGATAGTGTCAGGTTGGCCTACTTGCGGCAGATTGTCTCCTTCGCCGAACCCCAGTGGACGGTGTTGGACACGGTGATGCATGCACTCCGCCTGCCAGAGGGCCTGGCGAGAAATCTCTTGGCGAAGTATAGGTTCAGACAGGATGATGTCTTCAAGATTGTGGAGCACCTTTCGGGAGGAGAGCGAAGTAGACTTCAACTGTGCCTGATGATGGAAACCGATGTGAACCTTCTCCTCCTGGATGAGCCCACCAACCACTTGGATATTGACTCAAGGGAGTGGCTCGAAGAGGCTCTCGCAGACTTTGAAGGAGTGTTAGTCTTCGTGTCACATGATCGGTATTTCATCAACAAATTTGGCAACAGAGTGGTGGAGATCGATCAGGGCAAAGCCAAAGACTATGGTGGCAATTATGAGTACTATAAAGAACGAAAGAAGTTGGAGGTAGAAAGTGTCCCAGCTCCCGTCAGCCAGGGGAAGACAAAGGTCAGGCAGGCGATTCAACAGAAGTCTCTGGTCATCGCAAAGAACCAGCGACAGCTAGAAACCCGGATTTACGAACTGGAGGGGAGAATTGGGGCAATCACAGAGGATTTGGAGAAGCTCGGCGATGATTATGAGGCCATGAACAGCCTCTATAAGGAAAAGCTCGATCTCGAAGACGAGCTTGAGAAAGTGTATGATCTGTGGGCCCAAGCTGAGCTTGTGGACTGACTTGAAGAAACAGATCCGAAAGTTGAGAAAGGGTAGGGCGATTGGACCGCTGAGCAGGGTCTTGGAGCGGCGTACCTGGGATTGGCAATCTAGCGGTGCTCTTAGAGCCTTAACAAGTAGCTGTAGGTATAGGATTCAAGAACCAGAGATCCTATTTGAACGCCTGGACAAAAAAAGTATCCAGAGTGAACTGGAGCGAATAAGAATCGAGCATGACAAGATTTGGGAAGGAGTTGTGTATTTGTTGTCCAACTAATCAAAGGAAGGAAGACGAAGGGAGTCGAGACGATGAAAATAGGTGTTTTTTCAGTGCTCTACGGAGACCTTACTCTACCAGCTATGTTAGAGAAGATAAAGAGTTTCGGGCTAGATACCGTTGAGATTGGTTGCGGAGGCTATCCCGGCAAGTCCCATTGCGACCCCGAGGTGCTCTTGGCGGATCCAAAGAAATTGGAAGAGTTTAAGCAAGCCTTTCAGACCGCAGGCGTTGAAATTAGTGCTCTAAGTGTACACGGTAATGCACTACACCCTGATCCAGAGATCGCGAGGAGTTTTCATGAGGATTGGCGCAATGCTTGTCGCTTAGCGGGTAAGCTTGGCATTCGGATTATCAACACATTCTCTGGCTGCCCTGGAGATAGTGAACAGGCGAAGTATCCGAACTGGGTGACATGTGCGTGGCCTACAGATTTTCTCGAGATCCTCAAGTGGCAATGGGAGGAGAAGATCATTCCCTACTGGCAGGAAGAGAGTAAATTCGCCTTGGAGCATGGCGTCGATAAGATTGCCTTTGAGATGCATCCAGGCTTCTCAGTATATAATGTGGATACCTTACTCAAGTTGAGGGAAGCTGTAGGAGAGTCGATTGGTGCTAACTTTGACCCATCCCATCTCGTCTGGCAAGGAGTCGACCCTGTGGCAGCCATTCGTGAACTAGGCAAGCATAATGCCATTTTCCACTTCCATGCCAAAGACACCCATATCGATCAGTACAATACGGCTGTCAATGGCGTATTAGATACAAAGGAATATGATCGTCTGCCAGAACGTTCCTGGCTCTTTAGATCGGTTGGCTACGGCAACGACTATAAGTATTGGAAGGATATCGTCAGTGAGCTGCGTTTAGTGGGCTACGACTACGTCTTGAGTATCGAACACGAAGATGCTCTGGCCTCCATCGACGAGGGATTCGGCAAAGCGGTCGGGTTCTTGCAGGAGGTTATTCTTAATGAACCAATGCCTAAAGCATGGTGGGTTTAGTATAAAACGCAAGGAGGACGAACATGACGGCACAAATTATTGACGGAAAAGGTATTGCAGCGGAAATCCGCGAAGACCTAAAAAAACAGGTGGCTGAACTGACGGCTCAGGGTAAGACTCCTGGTCTTGTCGTAATCTTGGTGGGTGATGACCCTGCATCGACTGTTTATGTACGCAATAAGGAACGATCCAGCAAAGAAGTTGGCATCAATTCTACCGTACATCGTTTACCAGCAGAGACAACCCAGGAGGAGCTCCTTGGTCTTATCGATCGCTTGAACAATGATGCTAGCGTGCACGGGATCCTGGTCCAGTTGCCTCTACCAGCCCATTTGAACGAAGAGGAAGTCATTAACGCCATTTCTCCTGCAAAGGACGTTGACGGTTTCCATCCCATCAACGCAGGTAAACTCTTGATCGGCGATGATGACGCCTTCGTTGCTTGTACTCCTGCAGGGGTGTTAGAGCTTGTCAAGCGCACTGGGGTGTCCATCCAGGGTAAGAACGTGGTCATTGTTGGGCGGAGTAATATCGTCGGAAAGCCCGCGGCTGTCCTTTTCTTACAGGAGCATGCCACGGTAACAGTATGCCATTCCCGTACAAAGGATGTGGCAGAAGAGTGCCGCCGTGCTGACATTCTCATCGCGGCTGTAGGGCGTCCTGAGATGATCAAGAAAGACTGGGTAAAACCAGGTGCGGTCGTCATTGACGTGGGTATTAACCGCGTAGAGGGGAAACTCGTGGGTGACGTCGACTTTGAAAACGTCAAGGAAGTTGCAGGGGCCATAACACCTGTTCCTGGCGGCGTTGGCCCCATGACCATTGCCATGTTGCTCAGAGCGACTGTAGCGTCGGCTGCTCGGGCTTAAACGGAAGGGCAAACTGTCGTATAACCGTGAAGATATGACGGGCTTCCTCAATGTCTCCCGTTACCGGAATAGCCCAGCCGTACGTCTTTAGGAATGACTGGGTTTCCCAAAGAGGAGCAAAACAGTTTTCCCAGGTCGCTCCTTCGAGTTTGTCCAGAAGGGGAGCTAGAGCTTGACCGGTGAAGAGTTCTTGAGCGAAGTCGTCCTGGATAATCAGGAGATCTCCATCACCTCCTCGTAGCATATCCACTAAGTCATAACGGTTTGTAGCATGGAGAATGGTCCATTCTGTCTGAAGATCATTGGCTAGAATCTCAGGTTCTAGCCAATTTTTTATGTCCAGGTATTCACTTTCGGTACCCAGGAACCAAATCAGTGGACCATCATAGATTGATTGCGCGGGTATGAGGGACTGAGGGAGGATTACAAAAAGGGTAAACAGAGGAAATAGTAAGAGACAAATGATAAGGAGTAAAGACCAAGGACTCGTCGGTGCTGGGGGTGGGTCAACCCTTGGAGGACGGGGATTTTGCTCTCTCTCCCTCTTGGCTTCCCTTGCTTCTTTCTTGGTGCGAATGTATTTCTTCTGGGCTTCTAGATGGTCGCGATAACTCAAGAAAACTCCCCTTTTCTGTTGTTTGCTACGAAGTATCGATCTCTTTTTCTAGTATGACCGCGAGGCAAGGAGGATATTGCTAGGAAGAGGAGTAAGTTATATACAATTTCATATGCGATCTAGGTACAGTCTGTCGAAGTCCTGATTTCGGCAGAATGTATAATAGGGAAGTTGGGTAATGGCTGCATGCAGCCATTCGAAACCACGCGGTCCCGCCACTGTATCCAAGGAGCAGCTTATAGGATCCACTCACATTTTGTGGGGAAGGAATGAGCCTGCGTTGAATTGGGAGCCAGGAGACCTGCCTAGCATCGAAGAGTTAGAACCATCTTGCGCGGAACGGGAGGTGCTATTTTGATCTTTCTTATCCCTAGCGACGTGCTGATGTCTAGTCAGTGCCCTAGGGAATTTCTTTACTAAGGAGCGATACAAGTGAAAAAGACAATCATGATCATTCTGGTGCTAGCATTTGCCTTAAGTATAGGTGTGGTGCAGGCTGCACCTGAACGCATCGTATCTTTAGCACCAAGCATTACCGAAAACCTCTTTGCCCTTGGAGTAGGCGATCGGGTTGTTGGCGTCACTAGTTGGTGCGACTACCCAGAAGAAGCCAGGCAAAGGACGGTCATTGGCGATGCAATCAATCTCAACATTGAACTGCTTCTAAGTCTCGAACCTGATCTCATTGTGGGAGATTCTACTTTGGTACAAAGCCACCTAGAGAGGCTGGAGGCCCTAGGCCTATCAACATTCATCATAGGTCCGAGCACCATAGCCGAAGTGGAGAAATCCCTCATTGATCTAGGAGAAGCGGTGGGTGCCAAGGAAAGAGGGGAAGAACTAGCACTTGCTATGCAAACCCGCCTAGAAGAACTGACAAAACGCGCCCAACGTCCAGAGAGAGCCCGAGTCTTTTTGGAGATCTGGAACGAGCCTCTGATGACTGTCGGGCCTGGTAGCTTTATGGATGAACTCATTGTCCTGGCAGGCGGCGAGAATATAGCTGGTGATTCGCCCACACCGTGGCCAGTCTTCAGCGAGGAACTAGTTATAGAGAGAGACCCAGAGGTTGTGATTCTAACCAGTTTCAACCTTGAAGAGGCCTTAAGTCGTTCAGCCTGGCAAGTGACGACTGCAATGCAAAATGGAGATGTGTACGAGGTTAACCCCGACCTATACTCTCGAACCACTCCACGTCTCTTGGACGCGCTAGCTGAACTAATTGATATCTTAGATTTGGTTGCTACAAAGTGAAACTGCGTAAAGTAAGCGCCATAGTCATACTCATAGTGGCTGTAGTCCTGGTGGCTACAGCCGTAGGATCGGTGCACATTCCTCTCATGGAGGTTCTTGGCATTTTGACATCGAAAATGCCTGGACTGAGCGCGTTTGTACATCGGGATTGGTCGAAGGCCCGTGAAGTAATCGTCCTGAATGTTCGTTTGCCGCGGGTACTCTTAGCCTTAGTCGTTGGCGGAGGACTCAGCGTCTCTGGCGTACTATTCCAGGGGAGCCTCAGAAACCCCCTTGCAGACCCCTTTATTATTGGTGTGTCGGCAGGAGCCTCATTGGGGGCTGCAACAGGACTTCTCTTCTTTATTCCCCAAGGCTTGGTTGGTATCGGTGCATTACCCCTTTTTGCCTTCGTAGGGGCTATGCTAGCGACTTGGACCGTAAGCCGACTAGGAAAACAGAGGGGCCGCTTGGAACCGACCAGTCTGATTCTAGCGGGTGTAGCTGTCAGTGCAGTTCTCACAGCGATCGTTTCGTTATTGATGGTACTTCGTATCCAAAATCTCCAGGACGTCTATATTTGGCTAATGGGTAGCCTTTCCGGCCGTGGTTGGCAGCATCTGGCGGTTGCTACTCCCTACGTTGCTATTGGAGTGGTGCTAGCATTGTGGCTTGCAAAGGACCTGAATGTCTACTTGCTAGGTGAAGAGGCAGCCCATAGCCTCGGTATTGATGTGCAGCGCTTACAGAGTCTGGTGTTGATCATCGGGTCCCTCGTTGCGGCTGCTTGTGTCTCTGTCTCGGGGGTCATTGGTTTTGTGGGACTCATGGTACCCCATGCCCTTCGTCTCATAGTTGGTGCGGAGCATAGACGTCTGATTTTGCACTCGATTTGGGTGGGGGCCGTCTTCCTGCTAGTGACAGATACCTTGGCCCGTACGGCACTCTCTCCCACCGAACTTCCGGTTGGCATTATTACGGCCTGTGTTGGCGGCCCATTTTTCATCTTCCTTATGAAGCGAGGTTCAGGCTACTATGGTAGATAAGATCCGTCTAGAGGGAGTCAGCTACTCCTATGAAAGAGAATCTGTCCTGAAGAATATCAACTTGCGTCTTCAGCCTTCGCGATTTTATGGTATCGTGGGACCCAATGGTGCGGGGAAGTCGACCTTGCTCAAGCTCATGGATGCTTACTTAAAGCCGCAGCAGGGCATCGTCTTTCTCAATGATAGGTCTCTAGCAACCTACAGTCTGTCCGACTTGGCAAGGGAGATCGCGATGGTTCCCCAGCATTCACACTATTTTCCCTTTACCGTGGAAGAAATGGTCTTGCTCGGACGGACTCCTTTTTACACTCGCTTAGGGAAGCCCAGCGAGGCAGATTTAGAGATCGCCAAAGAGGTTATGGAAGTGACGGGAATACGTCACCTGGCCCATCGCCTAGTCAGTGATTTGAGCGGGGGGGAACGGCAGCGCGCAACGCTAGCCAGGGCCTTTGCCCAGCGTACCGGAGTTCTCTTGCTGGATGAACCAACCACTCACTTAGATCTGGAGTATCAGATTAACACCTGTCGTTTACTAAAAGATAGGGTGGAGGAGGGAGTGACCGTGGTAGCCGTACTTCATGACCTGAACTTAGTAGCAAGCTTTTGTGATCACGTCTTTGTTCTAGATAAGGGGAACCTCATTACGGAAGGAGTTCCTACCAAGGTCTTTACGCCTGATCTTATTGAAGAGGTCTTTCATGTCTCGATAGCTCGCCTCCACCATCCAGTCAGCGGTCGACCGATCATCGTTCCATAAATCGTATCTCCCCCGGATATACTAAGGAGAGTATAACAAAAGGGGGAGAGCCCGTGAAATGGCGCCTTAGTCTTGGAATTACAGTATTGCTCCTGGCAGTCTTCATGATCTGGTCCATCTTGAGCCCAGCGGAAGCGCCTTTAGGTGAAACGCCAGTTGAGTCCCAAGAACCGGTGGGTAATTGGGAAGAACCAATTGTCCAAGCGGTGTCTAAAGTCGGCCCTGCTACTGTAAGGATTGACACTACCCGTGAGATCGTCGTCGATCAATTCTTTTTTCAGCAGTTACAGGAACAGCGGGGAGTAGGTTCTGGTGTAGTCTACCGTGATGACGGGTACATCTTGACGAACTACCATGTTGTGGCAGATGCTGAAAACATCGTCGTAGAGTTAGCTGATGGAAGACGTTTTGATGGGACGGTAGTAGGGGGTGACCCCCTTACGGACTTGGCCGTTGTGAAGGTGGAGGCTGACGGATTACCGGTTGCGGAGTTTGCCGATTCCAATGAACTACGCGTTGGTCAGCTGGCGATTGCCATCGGCAACCCCTTAGGACAGTCCAATACAGTTACCACGGGCGTTGTGAGTGCTGTGAATCGGGATCTACTGGTTGATCCGAGCGAGAATCGCTATCTCGAGGGAATGATCCAAACCGATGCAGCCATTAACCCAGGCAACTCTGGTGGTCCTTTGATCAACCAAGGCGGTGAAGTAATTGGTGTAACGACTGCCATTATTGAACAGGCTGAGGGCATTGGCTTCGCTATTCCGTCCACGACGGCTAAGACCATAGGCGATCAGATCATATCTCATGGACGACCTCTGCGCTTAGGCGTGTTAGGCGGATCGTTAACACCTGCCCTAGTCAGAAGCCTTCGTGACCAAGCCGGTTTGGATTTGGCTGTTGAACGCGGTGCGTTCTTGACCAGAGTATTGCCGAATACTCCTGCCGCAGAGGCGGGTCTGTCGCAGGGAGATGTGGTGACAGCCGTCGATGGTCAAGAGATTGCCGGTATACGTGAGCTGCAAGATGCAGTGCAGAAAGCGGGTTTTGGAGGTAGGTTAGTTCTAACATACTACAGGGGGCAGGCCAAGCATGAAGCCCGTGTACAGCTGTGACACTCCCTAAAGGATCCGGCCAGAGGGCGAGGGCAGACCTCTGGTCTTCTTCTTTTTTTTCATGGCTGATTATGTTATGATACTTATGAATGCACATTTTTCCAGGGGAGGAAAAGCATGTATGTAGTGTGTGCTGACCATCTTGAACAGGCTATTGATGAATTTGTTGATGTCTATGAAACACCACCTGATCTTTATGAGCTAGAGAATGTATCATTTACAGACTGGAGTAGTCCTTCTCACTGTACGTTCTGTCAGAAGCCCCCAGTGTATTTGGTTGTTTGATTGTAGGAAGGGGGCGTTTCCTTGAACGTTCAGGTTGTGGCTGTAGGGAAGATAAAAGAAAAGTATTTAGACCTGGGCCTGAAGGAGTATGGCAAGAGGATGGGCCGTTATGGTCGTTTTCAAATCGTAGAAGTTAAGGAGGAGAGCTTCAACGAACCCCTGAGCGACAAAGAAAAGGAGCAAGTTCTCCAGCGTGAAGGAGAACGTATCTTGGATGCCATCAGACCTCGCTCTTTTGTATTTGTCCTAGATCGGCATGGAGAGTCTTGGCGTTCCGAGGACTTGGCCGCGGAGTTTCAGCGCCTTGCAGTGAGCGGAACAAGTCAGGTGGTCTTTGTAATTGGTGGTTCTTTAGGGCTTGATCCAGCAGTGACAGCGCGGGCCGACGTAGTCTTATCATTCTCGGCATTTACCTTTCCTCATCAGCTCATGCGCCTCATCTTGTTAGAGCAGATTTATAGAGCTTTTACCATTGTGGCAGGAGAACGGTATCACAAATAGGAGAGGAGGAAGATTGATGCGTTGGAGCAAAATCTCTGATGCGGTGATTAGGCGTCTACCCCTGTATCTACGAGTATTGGACGACTTGGCGGAAGAATCCGAAACGGAATCCATTTCTTCGCAAGAGCTTGGCGTGCGTGCCGGGGTCGGACCAGCCTTAGTCCGCAAAGATCTGGCATGGTTTGGTGAGTTTGGCAAACAAGGTGTAGGATATGAGATAGGATTCTTGCGTGATGAACTGCGCAAGATTCTTAATCTGGATACGAAATTACCCGTGGCCTTGGTGGGCGTAGGAAGTCTGGGTTCTGCCCTGACTCGCTACCATTTAAGGCGGTTTTCGGAAGATGCCAGTTTTAATCTCGAGCTTGTAGCCCTTTTCGATAGCGATTTAGCCAAAATCGGGAAATCCGTGGAAGGAATTCCGGTTTATGGTTTAGAAGATATCCCGAGCCAGGTTGAGGAGAAAGGACTCAAGATTGTGATTATCACTGTCCCAGCCCAAAGTGCACAAGACGTCGTAAATCGATTTGTTGACGCCGGAATTCAGGGCATCTTGAACTTTGCGCCTGTCAAACTCAATGCGCCTGATACAGTTCATGTGGTTGATACAGATGTGTCCTTAGAACTGCAGCGTTTAGCTTACTATGTACCAGGCGTATCACCGAATTGATTCTGAAGGAGGAGACGCATTGTCCCAACAGATTGATCTTCTGGTAATTGGTGGAGGACCCGCTGGGTATTCTGCTGCCATTCGAGCTCGCCATCTGGGCAAGAGCGTAGTGGTGATTGAAAAACGGAGTGTAGGGGGCACCTGCCTGAATCGTGGTTGTATACCTACCAAAGCTCTGTTAGAGAGTGCCCATTTTTTCGAGAGTCTTGCTACCGCTAAGACGCATGGGGTAACAGTAGATGTCCAGGAACTAGACTATGCACAGGTTGTAGGAACCAAGGAGCAGATTGTTAAGCGCATGGTCGATGGACTACAATTTCTCTTAGACAGGAAGGAAATACGAGTTGTCCATGGGGAGGCTCGCTTTTTGTCATCGACCGAGGTACAAGTGGGAGATGAGACCTTCCAAGCGAAACATATCCTCGTAGCTACAGGGACAGTTCCCTTTGAGTTGCCTAACCTTGCCATTGATGGCGAACGTGTGATAGACAGCGATCAACTTCTTGATCGACCATCCTTGCCAGAGTCGCTAGTCATTGTCGGCGGGGGGGTTATCGGTTGTGAGTTTGCGACGATTTTTGCCTCTTACGGCGTTAAGGTAACGATTGTTGAACTTATGCCGCAGATTTTACCACCGGAGGACGGAGAGATCAGTCAGACGCTTACGCGTGAGTTTAAGAAGCGGAAGATTAAGGTGTTGACTGGTGCTAAAGTACAAAACATGCGCCACGAGTCGGATCACGTAGTCGTTGAAGTGGAACAAAAAGGTAAGGCAGCGGAGATCGAAACCGATCTGGTCTTGGTATCAGTTGGCCGTAAACCAGTTCTCCCAGAGGGCTTCCCTGCAGAGGTGGATCCTAGAGGCTATATCAAGGTAAATGAACAGTTCCAGACCTCAGTACCTCACATCTATGCTGCTGGCGATATTATTGGCGGTATCCAGCTCGCTCACTTGGCCTTTGAAGAAGGTTGGGCTGCGGTGAACTACATGGCTGGTGAGTCTAGTAGAAATGAGTGGTTTGTACCCGGCTGCGTGTATACCAAGCCAGAAATCGCGTCGGTGGGTCTAACAGAGGCGAAGGCCAAGGAACAGTATGGAGAAGTAGTGACTGCTAAGTACTCCTTGAAGGGAAATGCCAGGGCAGTTATTGCCGGAGATGATTCTGGTTTCGTCAAGTTTGTAGCGTCAGCCGATGGTGTTGTACGTGGTGTACATATTATTGGGCCTCAAGCTACGGAGTTGATTTCTGGAGCCGTCTTAGGTTTGGAACAAGGGATGACGCTGCAACAGTGGGCAGAGGTAGTTTATCCGCATCCTACCGTTTCGGAATCGATCAAAGAAGCGGTGCTCAGCGGATTAGGAATAGGCCTACATTCACTGTAGGTACATAACAGATAGGGGGATTATTCATGCTTAGTGACATTGCCATTGCACAACAAGCGAAATTGCGCCCAATAGCAGAAATTGCGGAGCAAATCGGATTGAAGCCAGAAGAGGTTGAGTTGTACGGCAACTATAAGGCGAAGGTCGATACCAAGGTATACGACAGGCTCAAAGATCGCCCCAACGGAAAACTCATTTACACAACTGCGATCACTGCTACACCGGCTGGCGAAGGTAAGACCGTAACTACGATCGGCTTAACCCAGGCTCTAGGCCACTTAGGGAAAAACGTTATGGCTTGCGTTCGCGAACCATCTCTCGGACCCACCTTCGGAGTAAAGGGTGGGGCAGCAGGCGGCGGATATGCTCAAGTTGTTCCCATGGAGGATATCAACCTTCATTTTACTGGAGATATTCATGCTGTAACCACAGCTCACAATCTTCTCGCGGCCCTTTTGGATAACCACATTGCCCAAGGCAATGAGCTAAACATCGACCCGAAGCGTATCGTATTTAGACGGGTTATGGATATGAATGATCGACAATTACGTAACATCGTCATTGGACTTGGTGGTCTTGGTGATGGTTATGTACGTGAAGCAGGCTTTGATATTTCGGTTGCCTCAGAAATCATGGCTATTTTGTGCCTAGCTACCGACCTTCAGGATCTAAAAGAAAGGGTCGGACGTATTCTTGTAGGATACACCTACGACCGTAAACCTGTTTACGCCAAGGATCTTAAGGCACAAGGTGCAATGGCAGTAATCATGAAGGATGCCATTAAACCTAACTTGGTTCAGACTCTAGAAGGGCAACCTGCCTTTGTTCACGGCGGTCCCTTTGCTAATATCGCCCACGGTAACAACAGTATCATTGCAACTCGGATGGCTCTCAAGTTAGCTGACTATGTCGTAACTGAGGGTGGGTTTGCCGCTGACTTGGGCGCAGAGAAGTTCTTCGACATCGTCCATGGCTATTCTGGATTAACTCCTGACGTTGCAGTTATTGTAGTTTCTGTACGTGCCTTGAACATGCACGGTGGTGTAGCGAAAGAAGATGTAAAACTGACAAATCTGCCTGCTTTGGAGAAGGGTCTAGTTAACCTCGATAAGCATGTAGAGAATATCAAGAAGTTTGGTTTGCCCATCGTAGTTGCCATTAACCAGTTCCCAACAGATGCTCCAGAAGAGTTAGAACTTGTACAACGTCATTGTGACAAGCTTGGCGTTAAGTGGGCTGTTTCGAAGGTAGTCGTTGACGGCGGACCTGGTGGAGCAGAATTTGCTAAGGCTGTCTTGGAAGTTCTAGAAACAGAAGAGCCGAACTTCAAACCTATCTATGATTGGAAATCACCAATCAAGACGAAACTTGAGACATTGGCCAAGGAAATCTACGGAGCCGATGGTGTCACCTATGCGCCCAAGGCCGAACGCTCGATACGCGACTTGACCCGCCTTGGTTACGGTGAGTTACCAGTATGTGTGGCAAAGACGCAGCACTCCATCTCTGATGATCCCAAACTGAAGGGTGCCCCAACAGGCTGGACATTGACCATTACTGATGTCAGACCGTCACTCGGTGCAGGCTTCCTAGTCTGTCTTGCTGGTGATATCATGACTATGCCAGGGCTTCCTTCTACACCGGCAGCTGAACATGTGGACATCGATGCCGATGGCAACATTACTGGCCTATTCTAAGAAGCGACAAAAAGCTGGTTGTCTATTCTCAGTACTAATGGTATACTAACTGAGAATGGTTAGTGCAAGCAGCGAAGTGCACGACCGATTTTTTCCCCTGTAGGATTTCCTACGGGGGAGTTTCTTTAGTTAGGGAGGAATAGCGATGAGCGTTGTTTCAAAGCAAAAGGAGCAGTTACGCTCTGCGATCCAGGCAGCCATTGAGGCCGCACAAGCAGGCGGCGAGCTCGAGCTTGCTTCTGTGCCTGAAATAGGTTTAGAGGTACCGCGGGATACTGACCACGGAGACTTTGCATCGAATATCGCCTTGGTGACCGCCAAGTTGGCGAGGAAGGCGCCCCGGGAGGTTGCTCAGATCATTGTGAGCCATCTGCCTGCAGGCAGTTTTATTCGAGACGTGGAAGTAGCTGGTCCTGGTTTTATTAATTTCTTTTTGAGCGATGACTGGCTTTTCGAGACCATTCGAGCCATTGAAAAGCAGGGTCAAACATATGGAGACTCAACCCATGGCGCAGGTGAGAAGATCCTTTTGGAGTTTGTGAGTGCCAATCCTGTCGGTCCGATGAATGTGGTGAATGCTCGAGCCGCTGCAGTCGGCGATACGCTTGCTCGTCTCTTCCGGGCAGCAGGCTACACCGTGGGCACAGAGTTTTACGTCAACGACGCAGGTAACCAGGCGGATGTCTTTGCCCGATCCCTTGAGGCACGCTACCAGCAATTGAGAAATCCGGAGTATCCGTTCCCCGAAGACGGCTATCCAGCATCCTATGTCAATGACTTGGCAGAGGTTTTGGACCGTGAACATCCTCACCTAGGTGAGATGTCTCTAGAGGAACGGCTGGCCTTTTGTAAGCGCTGGGGAACCGATCAAATGGTAGAGGCCCAGAAGGCAGATCTGAAGCGTTATGGGGTTGAGTTTGACCTCTGGTTCAGGGAGCGTGACTTGCACTCAGCAGGTGCTCTCAAAGAAGCTATATCCTTCCTAGAGAATCGGGGCTTATTGTTCGAAGCAGAAGATGCCCTTTGGTTCCGATCAACCGATTTTGGCGATGACAAGGATCGGGTGATTGTGAAGAGTGACGGTTCTTATACCTATGTAACCGCAGATATTGCATACCACCATGATAAACTCAAACGCGGCTTCACAAGGCTGATCGACATCTGGGGACCTGACCATCATGGGTATATTGGTCGGATGAAAGCAGCCATTCAAGCCTTAGGCTACAGCGAGGACACACTTGAGGTCTTGATACTCCAGTATGTTGCGTTACTCCGCAATGGAGAGCAAGTCAAGATGTCAAAACGAGCTGGTGAGTTCATCACTATGGAAGATTTGGTGGACGAAGTGGGTAAGGATGCGGCACGTTTCTTCTTCCTGAATCGGAGTCCAGAAAGCCATTTGGATTTTGACCTGGATCTAGCCGTTGAACAATCCAATGAAAACCCCGTTTTCTACGTGCAGTATGCTCATGCACGCATTTGCAGTATCTTGCGGCAGGGTAGGGAGATGGGTGTGGATTTGCCCAAGTCTGATCAAGTCGACTTGAGCTTGTTGGCACATGAAGCAGAACATGCCTTAATCAAGCAACTAGCCGCTCTGCCCGAAGAGCTGCTGACGGCAGCACTCGAACGCGCTCCTCAACGGATCACACGTTATGCCCTAGACTTGGCTAGCCTGTTCCATTCCTTTTACACCCACTGCCATATTCTGGGCGAAGCAGAGCCTGTGCGAGACGCTCGGTTAGTGTTGGTGACGCAGGTGAGGAGTGTACTACAAAAGGTCTTGGGGATTTTGGGTGTGGACGCTCCTGAGCAAATGTGAGGAGGGTGAATGATGAGTTTTGGCCAAAGTTGGCGGACGTATCTACGAGCATTTAAACTCAGTTACGAGCATATCGGAAAGGTAATGTTGACCAACTTGATCTGGTTCGCCGTTGGTTTTGCACCGATGTTAGCATTTTCCTACCTACCTTTCCTTCAGACAGATGTGTTTTTCATTCTGGCTATTGTTATCGGTCTAGTCACCATGGGCGGTGCCACTGGTGCTGTGCATTACCGGATGAATCGCGTCATGATGGGTGAAGATACCAGCCTAAGGGATCTATGGGAAGGTTTTAAACGCTACTGGCTACGAGGCACAATCTTGATGGCCCTGGCCATCCTAGGTCTTCTACTCTTGATCTTCAACATGTGGTTTAGTCAAAACTATCCAACTACGTTGTTCATGATTTTGTCTGGGCTTTGGGTTTGGGGAATTATTTTTTGGCTTGCCTTGCATCAGTTTGCCTTTCCTTTCTTGATCAACCAAGATATTGGCGTGCTCAAGACGCTAAAGAGAGCGGCTCTGATCGTCCTGGATAATCCTTTACCAACTTTGGTATTATTGGTTCTGAGTACACTAGTAGTGGTCCTCAGCGTCGTGTTTGCTGCGCCGCTTTTGATCTTTGTTGCTAGTTTCCTGGGAATCGTACAGAACAGTTTTTATCACGAAATGATGGCCAAGTATGAAGCAGAAGAACAGGATAATTCGGTAGATGTTGAAGGGGAGGACAAAGAGTGAGCAAGTTTATTTTTGTCACAGGTGGTGTAGTCTCCAGTCTTGGCAAAGGCATTACAGTAGCTTCGCTGGGCAGGCTGCTTAAGAGTAGAGGCCTGGGAGTTAGTGTACTGAAGCTGGATCCGTACTTGAATATGGATCCGGGAAACATGAGCCCTTTGCAGCATGGAGAGGTTTTTGTCACCGAAGACGGTGGACAATGCGATCTTGACCTGGGACACTATGAACGCTTTATTGACACAAACCTGACAAAAAGGAGTAATGTAAGTACAGGGCAGATTTACTGGTCCATTCTTTCCCGGGAACGTAAGGGTGAGTTTAACGGAGGAACTGTTCAAGTGATTCCTCATGTGACCAATGATATTAAGAACCGCATTCACGCTGTTGCACAAGATAGCGGCGCTGATGTGATCTTAGTCGAGATCGGCGGAACAGTTGGAGACATTGAAAGCCTTCCCTTCCTCGAGGCCATTCGGCAGATGAGAAACGAACTAGAAAGGGACTCGTGCCTATACATTCATGTTACTCTGATTCCGTATATTGCTGCGGCGCAAGAGTTGAAGACCAAACCCACACAGCATAGTGTGAAAGAACTGCGTTCCATCGGTATTAGACCTGATGTCATTGTTTGTCGGAGCGAGCAGGAAGTGACCGAGGATCTGCGGGCTAAGATTGCTCTGTTCTGCGATATTGATGATGAGGCGGTAATTCCCAATACGGATGTGGACAGCATCTATGAGGTACCTCTGTGTTTTGCTGAAAGCCGCTTAGACGAAATTGTTTTGGAAAAGCTAAACCTAGATGCCGGGGAGGCAGATCTGAGCCAATGGCGGGACCTTGTGGCATCCATTAAGGGACTAACTCGCCGTGTTAAGATTGGCATTGTCGGAAAATACGTGACGCTCCCCGATTCGTACTTAAGTGTCGCTGAATCCTTACGTCATGCAGGATTTGCCCAGGGCACCCATGTTGAACTAAGATGGATTGAAGCGGAAGAGTTAGAAGAGGGTTGTTGTGATCAACTCCAGGATCTCGATGGGATTTTGATTCCAGGAGGATTTGGTTCCCGTGGTGTGGAAGGAAAGATCATGGCGGCAAAGTATGCCAGAGAGAACAGGATTCCCTATTTCGGGATCTCCCTGGGGATGCAGTGTGCGGTGATTGAGTTTGCTAGAAATGTTGCCAAGCTTGAGAATGCAGGCAGCGTGGAGTTTGGAAGCTGTCAGCATCCTGTCATTGGTTTTAGACCGGGCCATCCTGAGGTTACAGGTCTGGGCGGAACGATGCGCTTAGGAGCCTTTCCTTGCCAGATTGTAGAAGGAACAGTGAGTGCGAAGGCGTATCAAGAGACGCTTGTACATGAACGCCATCGTCATCGCTATGAACTAAACCACGAATACCTCGACTCCTTAGTGAATGCTGGGATGCGAGTGGCAGGAACCTCGCCCGACGGGCAGTTGACGGAGATTATTGAGTTGAAGGATCATCCTTGGTTTGTAGGCACATTGTTCCAACCCGAATTCAAGTCTAGACCCACAAACCCACATCCGCTATTTGTAAGCTTTATTTCGGCCATCCTGGGAACGCTTTGATTCTCTGATACCTGGAGGTGTGATTATGCTTCGAATGAATGTGAAAGCTGTTGGGATCGATCGCGAAACCTTACTTCCAGTTGTGATACTCACCGATGAAAGAGAAGAATCCTATGTTCCTCTTGTTATTGGTCCAGCTGAGGCCAATGCGATAGCAGTCGTCCTTGAAAACGTGGAGACGTCAAGGCCATTAACTCATGATCTCTTGTTAAGTACTGTTTTGGCCTTGGGTGCGACGGTTGATCGGATTGTCATTACGGACCTAACGGACGATGTCTACTACGCAGAAGTATGCCTCGTCCAGCAAGGGAGGACGTTACGCATCGATGCGCGTCCGAGCGATGCTATCGCTTTGGCTTTGCGTGCCGGAGCACCGATTTTCGTGGACGAGAAGATTGCCCCTTATGCCATGGCCATTCCTGGCGAAGACGACCCTGAGATGGAACAGTTTCGTTCGTTCTTGAAGGACCTTTCCCCGGACGATTTTCGCAAAGGAAACTAGAATTCCAGAATTTTGAATAGATGGAATAATTCGGCGCATACTCTTTTTAAAAGGGGGTTTGCGCCATGTTATTGCGAATAATACGGCTTGTCTCGATTCTTGGTCTGATGCTTTTAGTTACAGCAACCGCCCACGGGCAGGTTAACGGATGGAAAATGGTCCATGGCGACGTGTTGCAGGTTTTTCCAGAGGAGCATAAAATTCTATTGGACGTGAGCGGTGAACGAAGCATTTACGTCCTGGAATCGGGTTGTCAGATTCTACGTTTTGGAACTCCTACGAGCCTGGATTCACTGCGTCCCATCACCTCCGAGGCGTTTCAAGATGCCCTTTGTTGGGTCAACGGGCATGGACGTGTTGCTTATGTCTTGGCAAACTACTATGTGAGCGAAGAGGACGGTGTCCTCGTTGCTTACGATATATTTGGGAATCTAAAATGATTTCAAAGGAAATTCCTTCTCCTTGGCGAACTATACTCGCGATAGGAGGAATTTCCGTGATTGTAAACAGCGAGAGGACGATTGCGCTGACCTGTCCTGCTTGCCAAGGAATTCAACAACATAGATTTTCACTTTTCTCCATTTCCCAGAAATCACTACAGTTGACGTGTGACTGTGGTTTCTCCCAGGGTCATTTGCGCAGACTAAACAAACATTTCGAGTTAGATGTTCTCAGCATAGAGGGTGATCGGGCCCGGATATTATTGCCTAGGCGCCAGTTCTTTGGTATGCCTCTGATTCACCTTTTATCTCCCATTAGTGGTCAAGGCCTCGGATATTTAGGCGATCCTGCTAGTGTTGAGGAGATTATCCTGACTGGTCCAGCGGAGCTATTCTTGGAGTCCGATGATTTCGCCAATCCGACTGTCATGCGAGACATACTGACGACTCTAGAAGATCTGGCCGCTCGGGACAAGATCCGTTGCGAGTGTGACCATTCGTCTATCGGGATCGATGTCTACTTCGACCAGATTGAGTTAGTGTGTGCCTACTGCGGTAGTGTGGTGAAGATTGGTGCCAGTACCCGGCAACATCAAGAGAGGATTGCACGGGTCGATGAAATTGTGATGGAACCATGCACATCGCTGTTTTTGGGCGAATGGTTGAAACCATTGACGTAATTTTTTTATCTAGAGGAGGCTGTCAAAATGTTAATTAGCGGTAGCGAGTTATTTCAAGCAGCAAAGAAGGGTGGTTATGCTGTAGGAGCGTTTAACCTCAATAATATGGAGATCCTCCAAGCAATTATTGAGGCTGCTGAGGAAGAGAATTCTCCTGTATTTCTCCAAGCGAGCCAAGGCGGAATTAAGTACGCAGGTATTGAGTACATTGCGGGCATGGCTCGTATAGCAGCAGAAAAGGCAAAGGTTCCTGTGGCCCTTAATCTTGACCATGGAACAAGCTTTACCCAAGCAGTACAATGTGTACGCCATGGTTTTTCGGCAGTGATGATTGATGGATCGCAGCTCTCTTTTGAAGACAATATCGCGATAACCCAGAAGGTTGTAGAAGTGGCGCATCCCAATGGAGTTTCGGTAGAAGCTGAACTCGGAAAAATCGGCGGTGTTGAAGATGACATCGTTGTTGATGAGAAAGATGCCTCCTTTACCGACCCGAAGGAAGCCGCAGAGTTCGTGGAACGGACCAACGTAGATGCATTGGCCATTGCGATTGGGACCGCCCATGGATTGTACAAAGGCGAACCCAAGCTAGCGTTTGGACGCCTCGAAGAGATTGCTTCCATGACTGATGTACCCTTGGTACTACACGGTGCTTCAGGTATCAGCGATGAGCAGATTCGTAAGGCCGTTCCCTATGGCATCACGAAGATTAACATTGATACCGATCTCAGGGTAGCGTTCTCTCAGGCCATTAAAGAACTTTTAGCTGAGAAACCTGGTGAGATTGATCCTAGAAAGATCTTAGGACCAGCCAAGGCAGCTATGAAGGAAGTAGCGAGAGCAAAAATGAGACTGTTCGGTTCAGCCGGACGGGCTTAAGTAAATTGGGGGGAAGGCAATACCTTCCCCTTTTTGAGGTGGTGGATGCTTGAATATTGCAGAATTAGAATCTAAGACCTCCGTCGAGTTGCAGGATTTGGCGAAAAACTTGGGGGTATCAGGATTCAAGCGCTTGCGTAAGAAGGATCTGATTATCGAGATCTTGAAATATGAAACAACGAAAGAAAATCTTCTCTTCATTAGTGGTATACTAGAAATCACATCGGAAGGCTATGGATTTCTCCGGGTCGACAATTATACGCCCAGCTCCGATGATGTATATGTTTCACCCTCGCAGATTAGGCGGTTTTCCATGCGTACCGGAGACGAAATTTTGGGGCAGGTACGGCCGCCAAAGGATGGAGAACGCTACTTCGCCTTACTTCGTGTGCTGGCTATCAACTTATCCGACCCAGAGCTAGCATCTAAACGGCCGTATTTTGACGATTTGACCCCCATTTATCCTAACCAACGTCTGCACCTAGAAACGACCCCTACGAATTATTCCATGCGATTAATGGATATATTATCTCCATTAGGGTTGGGTCAAAGGGGCCTCATAGTCTCGCCGCCCAAAGCCGGCAAAACAACCATGCTGAAAATGTTAGCCAATGCTATTGCTGATAATCATCCCGATATTGAGATCATTGTGCTCTTGATCGATGAACGACCTGAGGAAGTTACAGACATGCAACGCTCCGTCAACGGCGAGGTCATTAGTTCTACGTTTGATCTGCCGCCGGAGAATCACGTTCGGGTCGCTGATATCGTTCTAGCACGTGCGAAAAGCCTGGTGGAGTCGGGCAAGGACGTGGTCATTCTCTTGGATAGTATCACTCGTCTAGCTCGAGCTCATAATTTGATCGTTCCCCCGAGCGGTCGTACTTTGTCTGGTGGCGTTGATCCTGCCGCCCTTCATCGCCCCAAACGCTTTTTTGGCGCTGCGCGGAAGTTGGAGGAGCAGGGAAGTTTAACAATTTTAGCCACTGCTTTAGTTGAAACTGGCAGTCGTATGGACGATGTGATCTACGAAGAGTTTAAGGGTACGGGCAACATGGAGCTACATCTGGATCGCAAACTGGCTGAGCGCCGTGTCTTTCCCGCGATCGATATCTATCGCTCTGGTACGAGGCGTGAAGAGTTGCTTCTTTCGCCTGAAGAGTTGGATGCAACCTGGGTGTTGCGTAAGGCCATGGGTTCGCTGGGAACTGCTGAAACCTTGGATTTGGTGATGGATCGAGTGACCAACACCAAGAACAATGCAGAGCTATTGGAACTGATTACTACATCAACTTTTGCTGAAAATGTTCGGAATAAGTAAAAGGATATTTTTAGAACGCGTCGAAATGTACAGATTAGGTTATTGTCAGTCGAGCGAGGGAGGATTTAACATGTGGAGGCGGTTGATCCGCAGTCGGGGGTTTGTACTGTTGATATTTGCAGTCATCTTCAGCTTCGGTATTCTGGGCCAAGTGGATACCCGAATGCATATTGGTGGAAGTGACTGGGACTTGGATAGTCTAATCTACATTAATGTAGATGACTATCTATTAGAGGACTTCGCTTATCTTGATAGTGATCTCGTAAGACAAGACGTTAATCCTTCCCGAGAAGAACTTCCGACCCTGCAAACGACCTTCCATGCCGAAGCTAACTTCGACAAAACAACGACAATTGCCTCGGGAAATCCCGAGTATGGTCCCATAGAAATGTTGGACTTTGAGCAAACGAGACTGGCGGTTGTGACCGCAGGTGAAGACTCGGTAGCAGATTCGGTAGCAGATGTAACAATTGAAATCGAAACCGAAACGTCAGTAGAAACACTACTAGCGGACGGGACCGAGACACTTGAAGTTCCGGAGGCGGTGGCCCGAGTCGAGGCGCCTGTTCCTGTTTCGCAGCCTCCCCAAGTTGTGGAGGAAAAGAAGCCAGAAACGAAACAAGAAAAGGCCCCTATCTTTGTGCACAAGGTTCGCTCAGGGGAGACTTTGTGGGATATCGCACTGGCGTATGGGGTTTCTGTTGATACGATTTCATCAGCAAACGATTTGAAGAACAAGAATTATCTCTCTATCGGTCAGGAGTTGCAGATTCCATCCGTAAATGGGGTATTGCATCAAATCGCTTCAGGTGAGAGTCTCTGGGAGATTTCCGAACGTTACAATGTTCCGGTAGATGAGATTACGAGAGTAAATGAAATTAGTGATCCCAGCCGTATTCAACCGAACATGAAAATCGTGATCCCCGGGGCTACTCAGCTCAGACCACGTGACGTTCTTCTTGTCAACGGACAGCTGCAAAAGGCCTTTGATTGGCCGGTAAGGGGAAGGATTTCCTCTGCGTTTGGTCCACGATGGGGTAGAATGCATAATGGTCTTGACCTAGCAGTCTCCACAGGTACTCATGTGAAGGCGGCAGCAGATGGGCGGGTTACCTTTGCAGGTTGGAATGGCGGGTATGGCATTTTGGTCATTATTGATCATGGTAACGGAATTGAAACTCGTTATGCTCACAACTCCCGCCTGAATGTTAAAGTTGGGCAGAGGGTTTCGCGAGGAGAAACAGTGGCTTATAGCGGTAATACAGGAGTTTCCACTGGTCCCCATGTCCACTTCGAGATTCGTTACCGCAACAATCCTGTGAATCCCCAAACATATCTGAAATAATTGGTTTCTCTAATTGCCAAGAGTAACTGGATTATGTTATAATGTTTTTTGGTTCAGCCAGTAAAGTTAGTGAGGTGAATGAGAACATGAAAGCTGATATACATCCAAAGTACGAAACGTGCGTAGTGACTTGCTCCTGTGGAGAGACTTTTGAGACTGGGTCCACTAAGAAGGAAATCAAAGTGGAAGTGTGTTCCAAATGTCACCCCTTCTATACTGGACAAAGGCAGACGTTGAGCACCACTGGTGGTCGCGTAGAGCGTTTCCTTACCAAGTACAATATGAAGGAAAAGAACTAAGCGAGCGATAGCGAAAGGCAGGGGAAACCCTGCTTTTTTTGTTGAAAGCTAGAGGAGGTAAACGATGGGTGTTTTTTTGGCCCCCATGGCGGGCGTGACCGATTTGCCCTTTCGTATCTTGGCGCGAGAATACGGTGCAGACTTGGTTGTCAGCGAGATGGTATCGGCGCAGGCACTTGTTTACGAGAATCGCAAGACCATAAAGATGCTTGCCCTATCAGACTTAGAGCGGCCTACTGCGATTCAAATCTTTGGCCATGACCCCCGGGTTTGTGCCGAGGCAGCAAGAATAGTCGTTGATACGGTGGCCCCTGAGATGATTGATTTGAACTTTGGTTGCCCGACGCCGAAGATCGTGAAAAATGGTGACGGAGCAGCTCTCATGAAAGACGTGAAGCTGTTAGGAAAGATTGCAGCTGAAGTGGTTAAGGCGGTCTCCATTCCAGTAACCGCGAAGATACGCTTGGGATGGGATCAAGATAGCATTAACTGCGTCGAGGTATCTAGATGCTTGCGTGAAGCCGGAGTACATTGGATTACAGTTCACGGACGCACCAGAGAGCAGTTCTATTCGGGTCAGGCAAACTGGGATTGGATCGCAAAGATTAAGGAAGCAACTGGTGCGGATTTTCCCATTGTGGGCAATGGGGATGTTTTTTCGCCCCAACTGGCCAAGCAGCTTCTTGATCAAACGAACTGTGATCACATCGCCATAGGCCGCGGGGCCCAAGGAAATCCTTGGATCTTCCGTCAGATAAAGGCCTATATCGATGATCGGGTCATCTTGCCAGACCCTAGCCTCGAGGAGCGGATTGACCTGGCTATAAGGCACTTGCAGATGAAGGTGGAATACGATGGCGAGCTGCAAGCAGTGCGAGAAATGCGTCCCCATTTGGCGTGGTATCTCAAGGGAGTCCCCCACTCCGCTGAAGCAAGGCGTATGATTAACACTACTACGACCGCAAGTGGCATGGAGACGGTCTTGAAACAATTGTTGTAGGTTTTTCTTCACCGTGATATAATGGCTGTGAACATAATGTGCACAGTGGCGGTGATGGAGTGAGTGGTTTCTTCCGCATTGGCGATAAGCTTCTAAATCGCATCAAGCTCGAGCGGACGATTGATCGCATTTTTCAACTACGAGTGTCAGGGCTGTCTCAGCAAGAGGTAGCTAACAGGGTTGGGTGCGATCGTTCTTTTGTCTCCCGTCTAGAGACCTTGGCTGAAGTGCGTAAGGGCGGTAGTATGGCGATCATTGGGTTTCCTTTGGCAAACACAGCAGAGTTGACAAGTGTTTGTCAGGAATTGGGAGTCGAGTATTCGCTGTTGATGAATGATGCAGAGCGCTGGGAGCTGATCGAGTCTCACGATGGTAAGACTCTCTTGAACTGGCTGATGCAACTGATGTTAGAGATGAGCGAATATGATCACGTGATTATGATAGGTTCAGACATGCGCATTCGCCTGGCGGAGGCCATTGTTGGGGAGAAAGTGGTAGGGGTCTTGATTGGCGAATCTCCTATTGAAGAAGACTACTACTTGAACCCCCAGAAGCTTAGAGACCTCATTATATCGGTTAAAGGGGAGTAACGATGAGACGGATAGTGAGTGTTAGTATTGGCTCGTCTCAAAGGGATAGCAAGGCAGTGGTCACTGTCTGCGGGAAAGAGTTCTCCATTGAAAGAATTGGGACCGATGGCGATATGCAAAAGACTATCGCACTCATCAGGGAACTAGATGGCAAGGTAGCAGCCTTCGGTATGGGCGGTATTGACTTGTATCTGCAAGGCGGGAACAAACGCTATATCTTGCGTGAAGCGAAGAAGATTTATCGAGCCGCACAGACTACGCCCATGGTCGATGGCTCC